>Ga0335395_10000237_pt1 | contig 34523 bp, 22 predicted proteins | sample MAT02_FD_205744 | JGI IMG/M metagenome (GOLD analysis project Ga0335395, IMG submission 205744) | Freshwater microbial communities from Lake Fryxell liftoff mats and glacier meltwater in Antarctica - MAT-02 (spades assembly) (version 2) ... | reverse complement strand
AAGGTCAAAATGCAGGTGATTGGTGCTCTGATGAGGAAGTTGGTGCATTTGGCTTTTGGGATTTTAAAGTCCCAAAAGCCTTTCGATCCAACTTATTTGCTTGCTACCCCTTGACAGATCAAGACAGTATCTACAAACTGCTGTTCATCCAACCGCAGACTCCAACCACGCAATCAAATCCTCTTGACTCCTAAAATCCAACAAAGCTTCTCCCAAATCATCTAACTTTTCTGCAGATAAACCCTGGATGCGAGTTTGAACTTCCTGTGTAACATCACCCACCCGCCTCACCAGTAGACGCATAATTAATCCTATTTCCCCCTCAATTTTACCCCTTTCGATTCCTTGTTCGATTCCTTGTTCGATTCCTTGTTGTATTCCCTGTTCAATCCCCTGTTGTAGACCAATTTCTATCCCTTTCATCACAGACCCAATTTGGTCTTGAATAAACATTTCTCGCTTGTCTACATCATTCAATTCGTCAAGGGTTAAATTTGCTCGGTTGGCAATTCCCAGCGCGGTATTAATCTCTTCAATAGACCCCAATGTATCTGGTACTGCTTCCAAAGAGGGCGCGTTTTTCATAAAGTAAATCCATTTTTCCGGCAGAGTTTCGAGTTCATTCAATTCTTTTTTGAATTTCGGTAACTCGACAAACACTAATTTTAACTCGCAGTTGGGATAGACGAATTTCTCTTCTGTTTCTGTGAATTCAAAGTTAGAGATTAGTTTTTCGGTGTTTTCAAATAAGATAAAGTCGGTGATGGTTAATGCAATGACGGGATTTAACTTTAAATAACCTTCTCCGGCTTTGAGTTGAGTAGAATAGGTTTTGGCTGCGTTGTACACGACTCGTTTTTCAAAGGCGGCGACGTTGAGTACCTGCATTTCAACTATCACGGTTTTGTTGCCGGTAATCTTGGCTTTGACATCGAGGTAGGTGTCTTTCAATCCTGTAACGCTTCCGGCTGAATAAGGGTCAATTATTTCTAATTCTTGGATGGTTGGTTCTCCGTTATACAGCATTGCATTTAGGAAGCTGATTAAAATTTCTGGATGTTCGGAAGAAGCGAATATTTTTTTGAATGCAAAGTCTGTTTTGGGGCTAATGAAGCGCATATATTTTATAGGATTTTTTTTATTTACCGCAGAGGGCGCTGAGGACACAGAGGAGGAGAAAAGAGAGGAAGTTGGATATTGACAAATATGGGAAGGGTTGGGTTTTGTTGTCTCAACCCAACCTATTATCTCAATGCTTTTATCAGCCTGTGGCTTGATTAGTAGCAGGCGACATAACTAGCTTTCCAGTTATATCCATAGTCGCCAGCTTGAGCACTTCATTAAAAGCTAAACCCCGAATTTTGAGTTCCCACCGAATGCCTTTTGCTTTCATTCGCTTGGCTTTCCGCATATCGACATCAGCAGCTTTTTGATGCAAGAGCAAATATTTCATTGCTGCTGTAGCTTCTACTTTTGTGGGAAATGCAATATAAGTGATAAATCCGCCGTCCCAGTGATTGGCGTTGCGGACACTGCTGATAGTCGCAACTCTCGGACTAAAGCGGTTCCAGTAAAAGTCGCTGTAGCCGATCGACTCTGTTTTAACTTGGAGTTTGTTTGCCATTTGACTTAACTCCTATAACCTTGTGTGCGGGGTTTGCAGGACTAATTTGCTGCTGTTACTATTATAGCAAATTACTTAGAAATTGGTAACTGTTGGCTGTTGGCTGTCGGCGGATGCCTAAAACCTCAATTCATATTCAGCAGTGACGCGGTTGTCTCCTTGAAAATTACTTGAACTTCTGAGTAAAATTTTATCGCTCAATCGATAGCGCACAGTAAATTCTGTCGGTTGATTTGCTGACAAAACTCGAATGATTGATGCTGAAATATTGCGCGTGATATCAAACCCAACTTCTAAACCTAAACCGAGAGAACCCGCACCAGAACTGGAACTAGCAGTTTGTGCTTCGTTGCCTCTAATCCGAGTGGGAAATAAGCGAAATTCGCTCAATCCTGTGGCGTTAGTAATGGCAGATTGAAGGTTGTTCAATAAACCCGCACCGGCTAAATTTGCGATCGCCAGTGTACTGTCTCCCTGTCCCAAAGTCTGCACGAAACTGCCACCTAACAGCGCTACAATCTCTGTTTCCGATCGACTCGGAGAGCTCCTTAACTCCAGACTTTCCGCCAACTGAGAAGCTCTTCCCTGCACTAACGCTTGAATTCGGACACTCCGCACGCTGCCGAAACTTGTCGGTTCGTCTGCTATTTCAGAGGCTACAGATGCGCCGGGAGTGCGGAACCTCGTTACTTCCTGCACCGAAGTTGCTAATCTCACATCCAGCGTCGGATCGAGTCCTTGTCCTGGTACAAAGGTAGCAGTCTGCGGGTATCCTCGATCGAGTCTAAACTGCGTTGTAAACAAATTTACCGACCCGGAAGTCAACCGAATCGTACCCTCGGGGCGAAGGTCATCTAAAGTTCCATTCACCGTCAAACCCCCAGTGGCCTGAAAACTCAATATCGGCGCACTTGTTACCCGAATTCCCCGGCCCAAATTCAGCCGCAAATCGTTCAATCCAACTTCAAAGGAAGGGGAAGTCGGAGTCGCAGGAGAAGGAGAAGGAGAAACCTCATTCGTAGGGGAAGCAGAAACCTCAGTCGCAGGGGAAGCGGAAGATGTAGAAGGAGAATCAGAAGCAGAAGAAGAAGCTAACTCAGTTGTGCCGCCGCCGGGACTCCGGAGAAATACTTCACCGTTGTACAGTTCAATATTACCGCTCAACTGCGGGCGGAAAGCCGTGCCCCTTGCTTGCACTTGACCGACAACGCCGCCGCTGTACAATCCTCTGAGATTTAGGGCTAACTTGTCGAGATTTACAGCCAGGGGATTAGCCGCATCGACATCGCCCTCCGCGAAGGGCACAGACAGCGGAATCACGCCAGCGGCCACAACTTGTCCCTGACTCAACTGTCCCCGAATTCCTTCTACCCGAATACGATCGCCCTCAAAGCGCATTGTCCCAGTCAGCCCTGTCAGCGGTTCTGGGAAGGCTCTCGCCCGGACGGTTGCATTTTCAAAATTCGCAATTCCTTGCGCTACAGGGTCTTGCAGCGTCCCTCCCACGCGAATTTGCACCTGTCCCTGACCGCTGACCCACGCAACTTGCGGAGTCAATACATTAATAATTGCCAAACCTTCATTTTGCAAATTCGCCCTCAAATCGATTTGATTGCTGTCAGCTTTCACGGCTGCAAACGGCAACTCAAAAGGCAAACTTCCCTGCACTTCAATCGGTTCGGTTTGAGTTACCAAAGCGCTGCCGCCAAAATTCAGGCGGGCGTTGCTGTAACTGAAACTGCCGTCGGCTTGTTTAATCGGTTCTCCGTTTAGCGTACCGTCAAGCAAACTCAATTCCCCGGTGGCTTGCGGGTTTTCCAAACTGCCGGCCAAATTCGCCCGCAAATTCAAATTTCCCGTGACATCCACAAAAGGCAATTCCACCAGTTTTGCCAACTCTTCCACAGGCACATTTTCTACCCGCAACTGCCCGGATTGAGCTTTTTGCCCGATTTGTCCCGAAAAGCCGATCGCACTTTTTCCCGATCGAATTTCCAGAGGTAAAATAGTTAAAATCCCGTCCTGAAAACCGCCCTCAATGCTGAACTTTTCAGCGACATATTTGCCCCACTGCCAATTATCGCCCGTAACGTTAAATTGAGCTTGCACACCCGTTCGCAAAGAACCGGCGACAGCAATTTCCCCGCCAAAAGTGCCCTGCAATTGAGATAGCGGGGGCAATGTTTCCGATTCTGCCATCACCTCCTGCCGCTGCTGCAAAAGCACTTCAATTTCTGCCAAGCGGCGCAACTGTTCGATTAGCGGGGCTTCCGGTTCTCCGACTGCTACAGTTTGCACGTCGGCGGCGCTAGCGTAAACGGGAGGTTTGAGGCCTCTGGCTAAATCGCCTAAATTGAAATATTGTAAAGCGGCTAAAACCTGTTGCAAGTTGCCCTGCTGGATGTTAACTTTCCCGGCAAATTCTGGGTTTGCGCCTGCTTTCACATTGCCGGAAATTAAGTATTGACCTGTACCTTGGCGGAAGATGCCGTTTGTCAGAGTGGCGCTGCCGTTAGCATAGCTGAATTCGGCTTGGAAACTGTCACCTTTAATGTAGCCGATCGCCGGTTGGGCGATCGCAATTTGTCCACTTGCTTGCAAAGTCGCCGGATTTAACGGCATCTTCCAACCGGGCACATTTACTTGTCCAGAAACCGTGCCAGTTATCGGCCCCAAACCAGCATTTTTACCGGGTGAGAGATTCAAGGCAGCGAGGGGAAAATCGCTTAAATTGACTCGCAAAGTTTCTCCCTCAGTTTGGCCGCGGGCTACCGATTCTCCCCGTTGAATTAAGAAAGATGTCGGCAGAAAAGATTGATTTAAAGCTACTTCAATTTTGTCGCTGGCGCCGGCCAAACGCAAATCTACACTTTTCCCAGCCTCCGCATTCACACTCCCCGCCAGTACCGGGTCAAAAGCGATTTGATTTACTGCTAAATCCCGCACTTCCACGTCGCCAACTAAGCTGAGGGCGGCGAGGGTTCCGGTGAGGCGGCCGGTAAAATCGACATTGCCGCGCAGGGGTGGGTTTTGCTGTGAGGAATTTTTGTCCGCAATTGTAGACAAAAATGCTAACTGTTCTGCTGGTAAGGCTTCCAGGTTAAAGTTGGCGAGTCTGACATCCAAATCTAAGTTGGAAATTGAGGGCCCTCCTTGACCTGCGAGTTCGACGTTAACAAAGCCGTTTGCGGTCAAACCCGGAGTTGTGGCGTTCTCAATTTCCACCCGTTGGCCGTCCCAATTAAATACTGCCTCAAAAGGTTGTTTCAAAAACGGCAATTCCGAGATGCGGAAACTGCCGCCGGCGCGAACTGTTTGTGGGGAAGCGGCAATCGGGCCGGATAAATTGATATTGCCGTTAAACAGTCCTCGAAGCTGGGGGAGATTTTGGGTACTGGAGACTACACCTTGGGTTTGCAAGCTTTGTCGCTGCGAGTCAAAGGCTTGCTGGAAGCGACTTATAGCAATTTGCTCGCCCTCGATTGACGCGCGCCAATTCCCGGATTCTGCGCTGCCTTTAGCATTGACAATTCCTCCGCCGTTGGCGAGTCGAATTTGTCCGTCGCCGTTGGCGGTGATGCCGTTGGCGGTTAGATTATCTACTGTTCCCAAAATGCGGACTTGGCCGTCGAGGGTTCCCTCAATTTCTGGCGGTAAATCCGCTGTCAGCAAACCGGTTTGTTTGAGGGTTTGTTCTAAATTACTGACGGCAATTCCGTTGGTTTCCAGCAATGCTTGCAAGTTGCCGTTTTCCAATTTTGCCGTAGTATCGATCGCCCCGAGTCGATCGACCAAAATCACTCCTTCTCCGCTAGCACTAATTCCCTTGGCTGTCAAGTTATCCAAACTGCCCGCTGCTTGGAATTCGCCGTTAACTCTGCCGTCAAATCCTTTAGGCAAAGTCGCCGTTAGGGTAAACAGTTGGAGATTGCGAACAGTTTGTTCTAAACGACTGAGAATAACTCGATCGGCATCGGCGAAAGCTTGCCAGCGTCTGTCTTCTAATTTACCTCTAAAAGCAACAGTACCGTCGCCTATATTGAGTTGGCCGCTGCTGTTGACGGCTATGTCGGGGACGGTTGAATTATCAAGACTGCCACTGGCTTGAATTTGATTGGATATTTGTCCCTCTAACGATTTGAAATTTTGGATTTGGGATTTTAGATTGTTGATATTGGCGACTGTTTGGGGATTGTCAGCAGTGAAAGCTAAGCCAACATCTAACAGGGGCAATCCTAAATTTACCAAACGGCTGATCGAAGTGCGATCGGTTTCTGCCGTTCCCTGCCAGTTTCCCGCTGCCAAATCTCCTTTAAAATTAACATTGCTGCCGGCAAGATTGAGTCTGCCGCTGCCGCTGGCATTGATGCTGCTAGCCGTCAAATTGTCAAGACTTCCCGATGCTGTAAATTGACTCGATAGCAGTCCGTCAATCGATTTTAGATTTTGGATTTTGGATTTTAGATTGTTGAGATTTGCAGATTGCTGATTTTCGGGATTGAATGCTGAAGCCACATCTAAAATCGGCAATCCTAAATCTACTAAGCGGCTGATGGAAGTGCGATCGGTTTGGGCTGTTGCTTGCCAGTTTCCCGCTACCAATTCTCCGTTTAAATTCACATTGCTGTCGGCAAAATTGAGCCTACCGTTGCCACTAACATTGATTCCGCCAGCGGTCAAATTGTCAACATTTCCTGCGACTTTAAATTCACCTGCTAGCTGCCCGCCGAGCGATTTTAGATTTTGGATTTTGGATTTTAGATTGTCGAGATTGGCGGTCGTTTTCCGTGTTAAAAACGGCAATCCAATATCAATCAATTGATTGACAGCTACTTTTTCAGTGTTGCCAAAAACTTGCCAGTTACCCGATTCTAGTTCGCCATCAACATCAACAATACTGTCAGCAATATTCAGCCTTCCTTTGCCCGTCGCAGCGATCGCATTTAAACTCAAATCGTCTAGAGTTCCCGCAGCTTCGGCGGTTCCGCTGAACAAACCGGCTAGTTCAGGAGGCAAATTAAGGTCTGGCAGGACTTGCTGCAAACTGTTGAGATCCACGCCATTGCCCTCGATCAAAGCTTGCCACTGACGGTCTTTTAGCGCAGCATCCACGTTAACAGAAGCGTCGCCAATTTTCACAACCGTATTTTGCAAATCCGCCGAATTCCCTCCGGCTCGAATTTCGCCTGCAGCGGGGAAAGTCCCTTGCGGTGCTTGCCATTGAACTCTAGCTTGAATGTTGTCTAACGGGCCGAAAACTTGAGCTTTGGCGGAGACACTGCCAATTGTAACAGCAGTAGGAATCGGGAGAGCGTAAATTTTGGCGATCGCATCTCCCGGTACATTTTCAGCTTGCAAATCAAACACCAAACCCGATCGCGAATTCCCGCTTCCCAAAGCAATATCAACTTCACCTTTACCGCTAATTTTACCACCGGCAGCCGGCACTATCAACATATCGCTCAAAGCCAAACCTACAGAGGAAAATGGGGGAATAGAAGATTGAGTTTTGGGAGTTGGGGTTTGAGCCATTCTCCTCGGTTCCAGCTTAAAATTAGTGCTAATATTGTTTAATTGCAGTCGATCGACCGTAGCGGGTTTTGTCGAGGCGATCGTACCTGTCAGCAGTGGATTTGCAACGGTTCCAGTCAGCTTAGCATCCGCCTTAACTTCCCCCGCCACTGCGATCGGTAATACTACTTTCTGCCCTAACTCCGTCTCCACCGCACTGACAACACTTGCCAAAGCAACTGGTTGCACGTTAGTTATCAGATTGAAGTTAGCTTGTTCCAAATTAAAATTATTTCCAGTGGCAACTGTTCCTGCTATTTTAAGCGGAATTAAACCGTAATTAGCTGCCAGACTATCGACAATCAAATTAGTTCCCTGAAACCGCAACTGACCGTTGCTATTTTGGATGATTTGTTTCAAGGGAGAAATACTCGCTTGCACTCCTCCAAAACTAGCTGTTCCGGTAATTCCCGATACTTTATTGTCTCGCAATTGCACGGTCAAATTCCCATTAGCAAGACCTTTTTGTAAAGAAATGCCGGGAACTTTCAGCAAGCGAGCGAGGTCGGGCAAAGGCAAATTTTGACCTTGCAACTGCACGTTAGTTTGAGCAGAAGGTAACAGAGAATCAGCTTTAACTATAAAATTATCGCTGTTAGTAAACTGACCGTTTAGTTCGTAGAGAACGCGCTGATTTTGGTCGCGAAATAGAACACTGCCATTTTGCAAATTTACCGAAATCGGAGCCGAAGTTTGCTGTCCGACTGCGGGACTCGGCACCAAAACAGCGGCGGCATTTTCAGCTCGAATTGCCTCAACTTCTGTTTTAAATAAACCCGGAGATTTCTGCTCCGCAGTTGGAATATTAACCCAGCGGCCTTGAGCATCCTGTTCGATATAAGCGCTGGGTTTAACTAAGGTAATATCTAATTTGAGAGTGCGGTTGAACAGCAGCGGCCAAATTGAAAATTGCACTTCCACTGCTTCTGTAGAAGCGTAATCGGGATCGGTAGCAGTTGCAGGTAAAGTCGATCGGCCAAACCGCAAACTTGTCGGAGAAAATCTCTCCAAACGTCCGATTTGCACAGGCCGCTTCAGCAACTGACTGACTTCAGTTTCCACCAAAGGAGCTAACTTTTCCCGCACCCACGCCTGTGCTACGGCCACCCCAACCAAGCCGAGAATGGTCAATCCCGTACCGCTAAGCAGCAGCAGACGCCACCAGCGGCGGTGGGGACGGGGTGCGAGTTGATTTTTGTCATCGTCTGAGTTAGTCATGGGTGTTTCTCAAAAATCAGAGAATTCAGGAATTAAGGGAATCAGCCGATTTTAGACAGTTATGATTTCTGTGATTTGCCAGCCTGCCTTCTGCCTTTGGTAGACTCAAAACAGAGGCTGAAAGTGCCGATCCCCGGATCGAACGCACGCAAAAGGCACGCCCCCACTCCAGGGTAGACTCCAGAAACCTTTACCGAACTTAATCAAAACACGCAACACCACCTAAAACCAAGTCCTCCAATTCCTCCAAATCCTCTAGATTCCCCCCGCAGTGCAGGATTGGTGGTCAATCTAAAATCTAAAATATCAAACCAAGTCGTCCAAATGCCCCAACTCCTTTCGATCGCGCCAGTGCAGGATCGGTGGTCAATCTAAAATCTAAAATATAAAATTTAAAATCGGTTGCCCGATCGCTCCTAAGATAAAAAAACGGTGGTTAAGAAGGTCTTTAAAACTTATGCGAGTGTTCGTCTTACTCTTCAATGCCCGCACCGAGAATGAGGGAATTCATACCATTCAACTCGGCTCACGCAACAAAGTTCTGATGTTTGAGTCAGAAGACGACGCGACACGCTTTGGCGTGATGTTGGAAGCCCAGGATTTCCCCGAACCCGCTGTCGAGGCGATCGACGATGAGGAAATTAAGGAGTTCTGCGATAGTGTTGATTATGATTGGGAACTGGTGCCGGCGGGCGCGCTGGCGATCCCGCCAGAAGACAATGTAACACAGACTCAGTGGCAAGCAGAGGGGCAGTCGCAACCGGAGTCACAGCCGGAGTCGGATTCTGATGTTTCCCAAGACGAACTGGATTCTATGCGCCGCCGACTCGAAGGACTTTTGTGAAAGTCAGTGGGCAGTTGGCAGTTGGTGGTTGGCAGTTGGCAGTTGGCAGTTGGCAGTTGGTGGTTGGTGGTTGGTGGTTGGTGGTTGGCATTAGTAGACTTGAATTACAAAAATCGCCAACTATTTTGAAAAGCATCTGCGTTGATCTGCGTTGATATGCCTGCATTTATCTGGGGTTTCCCTCTAAATCAATGACCATTAACAACTGACCAATGACCAATGACCAATGACCAATGACCAATGACCAATAACGTAGAAAAAATCATGAAGAATTTGGAAGAACGGGGGCATCTGCTGACGGAACAGGTGAATGCCAACAGCGAGAATTTAGACCAACTCAGTTCGATCGAATTAGTGGACTTGTTCAACCGGGAAGACGCCCAAACCTTAAGCGCGATCGCCCGGGCCCGCGAAGATTTAGCCCGGGCGATCGACATTGCAGCCGAGTCTCTGCGTCAAGGAGGCCGTCTGTTTTACGTCGGTGCGGGTACTTCCGGGCGTTTGGGGGTACTTGACGCGGCCGAGTGTCCTCCCACCTTCTGCACGCCCCCAGAGCTCGTACAGGGGATTATTGCAGGGGGTGCGGGGGCTTTGGTGCGGAGTTCGGAGGATTTGGAGGATCGGGCTGAGGATGGGGCGGAGGCGATCGCCCACCGTCAAATTACTAACTTAGATGTGGTTGTCGGGATTACGGCTGGAGGTACGACGCCGTTTGTGGCGGGCGCTTTGCACGCAGCGCGCCAGCGGGGGGCGAAGAGTGTGTTTATGGCCTGTGTACCCGTCGAACAAGTGAGTTTTGAAGCTGATGTTGATATTCGGTTGTTGGTTGGCCCGGAGGTAGTGGCGGGTTCGACGCGCTTGAAAGCCGGTACAGTCACAAAAATGGCTTTGAATATTCTTTCGACTGGCGTAATGGTGAAGCTGGGGAAGGTTTACGGCAATCGGATGGTTGATGTGGCGGTGACTAATAAGAAATTGCGCGATCGGGCTGTGCGGATGTTGCAGGATTTGACTGATTTGAACCGGGATGAGGCGGGTTTTTTGCTCGAAAAAAGCGGCAAGTCTGTAAAACTGGCTTTGATGATGCACTGGACTAATTTGGAAAAGGAAGAGTGCGATCGAATTTTGGGCGAGTTTCAAGGGAATTTGCGATCGGCTGTAGCATCAATTAGTCAGTAGTCAACTGTCAACTGTCAACTGTCAACTGTCAACTGTCATTTGCAATATCGATTCAAAAAATTGTGAAATCTCTTCAGTGGATCTGATGTGATAAACACTTTTGGTATTTTGAGCGCGATCGACATACTCGCGATATCTGGGAGTCAAATACTTGTAACACAACCAAAGAGTGCGGTAACTATTAATTGAACTCTTCTAGATCGGACTTTTTTCCGGCCAGCCTTCTGGCGGTATAAACTTACCTGTAATCAGCCGTTGAGTCACCCACCAGAAATGCACGTATAAGGGCAGATCGACAAAAACCAGACTATCCGCCTCATTGAGTCGTGGCCAGAGGGTTTCCATACAACCAAAACCGTCAATAATCCATCGGTCAGTAGCCAAAATTTGATCGTGGGTACGCTTATATTGTTCATAGGGAACTTCAGCGCCACCAGATTGATATTTAATCTTATCCAAGGCGTAAAGTGGCAAACCAGTGATTTCTGATAATTTCTTGCTGAGAGTTGATTTACCGCCTCCAGTATTGCCAAACACGGCTACTTTTTTCATACTTACTCCTTTTAGTAATTTAGTCATTAGTCATCAGTCATTAGTTGTCAGTAGCGGACAAAAAGCTGAATATAGATCGAATTTATAGCTTGCAAAAAAGTAAGTTTCGGTGATTTTGGGCGCGGTCATTGACGTTGTTGAGAAAGGCGATTAGAGTCAGTATATATATAGATTTGTTTTTTGGCGATCGCTCCTTAGTATAGCAGTTGACAGTTGACAGTTGATTGTACCCGAATCAAACCGTTTGCGGCTCTTGGGTTAACGACTCTATTCATCAGGAGCTTATTCTGTCCTAACTGACGAAAGCGGTTGCTATAGTTAAAAAAGCCGTTTCTGAAGCCAACGTACCTAGTACCAGACTGCTGGATACTCTACCCAGCCTCAAACAATTAGTGTAAGGATTCAGGTCACTGAAGTCCTTGCTGGGCAAAGACTTTAGATCTGGAGCTTGATGCTAAATAAATCTCTATTATCAATAAATGACGAAAAACTGTCATTTTTCGTCATTTATTGACAATCAACAGATAAGGATAAAAGCCCTTATTTTGCCCTAAAACCCTTGCCAGACAAGCGTTGGAGCCGCAAGTTTTTAGACCTGAATCCTTACCAATTAGTTATTGCCTACAAAATCCAAGTAAAATCTAACTATGATTACCCTAACAAACTACAAAATCACCGCTCAAATCCATGAAAGCTTTAATTCCCTTGTTTATCGGGGCATTCAGCTTGATGGCGAGATACCCGTTATCCTTAAGGTTCTCAAAGCTGACTATCCCACCCCAGCCCAACTCACTCGCTACAAACAAGAATATGAAATTAACCGCAGCTTAAATATTGATGGAGTCGCCAAAGTTTACAGTTTAGAAAATTATCAGAATACCCTGGTAATGAGTTTAGAAGATTTGGCGGATCGTCACTCAGTATATTAATCAACGAGCATAATTTTTCGCTACTTCAATTTTTGGAAATGGCAGCCAATGTCACCGCTATTTTAGGTGAAATCCATGCTGGAAATATTATTCATAAAGACATCAACCCCTCTAATATTATTCTTCACCCAGAAACTGGGCAAGTCAAAATCATAGATTTTGGTTTATCCACAGTTTTAACCCGCGAAAGCACCACTCTGAAAAGTCCCAATGTATTAGAAGGCACTCTTGCCTATATGTCACCAGAACAAACTGGCAGAATGAACCGCAGTTTAGATTACCGCACAGACTTTTATTCCCTCGGTGCAACCTTTTACGAACTCCTTACCCATCAACTGCCATTTGAAAGCACAGATGCACTAGAATTAGTTCACTATCACATTGCCAAACAGCCAACTCCACCCCATCAAATTAATCCAGAAATACCTAAAGTTGTCTCAGACATTGTAATGAAGTTATTAGCCAAAACTGCCGAGCAAAGATACCAAAGTGCTTGGGGAATTAAAGCTGATCTTGAAGAATGTCTCACGCAACTACAATCTTTCGGTAAAATATCAGAATTTCCTTTAGGTCGTCAAGATATTTTAGATAAATTTCAAATTCCCCAAAAACTCTACGGCAGAGAACGAGAAATTGAAACCTTACTAGCAGCTTTTGAGCGAGTGGTAGGAGAGAATATTGAGGTTGCTAGTAATGAGAAAGGCGCGGTTGAGATGATGCTCGTAGCGGGTTATTCAGGCATCGGCAAGTCATCTTTAGTGCAAGAAATTTATAAACCAATTACCAGACAAAAGGGTTATTTTATTTCAGGTAAATTTGATCAATATCAGCGCAATATTTCCTACTGGGCAGTGATTAAAGTCTTTCAGGAATTAGTTCGACAACTGTTAACTGAAACCGAATCTCAACTCGAACAGTGGAAAGAAAAAATCAACGCAGCTTTAGGGGAAAATGGCGGCATTATTGTCGAAGTTATTCCCGAAGTGGAATTGATTGCAGGCAATCAACCTGAAGTAGTATCGTTGCCGCCTGCTGAAGCCCAAAATCGCTTCAATTTTGTCTTTCAAAAATTCATCCGAGTGTTTGCTCAAAAAGAGCATCCTCTAGTAATGTTCATTGATGATTTGCAGTGGGCTGATGGGGCTTCCCTGAAACTGATGCAGCTTTTAATGACAGCAGCAGACAGCGAATATCTATTTTTTTTAGGAGCTTATCGGGATAATGAAGTTAGTCCGAGTCACCCATTAATGATAACTATTGATGAAATTCGGAAAAGCGGTACGACAGTTAATTATATCTGGCTCTCGGCATTGAAAGAAGTTCATATCAATCAGTTAATTGTTGATACTCTTAAATGCGAGCGCGAGCGCAGCCAGCCCCTGACTAAATTAGTAATCGCCAAAACCCAGGGCAATCCATTTTTTGTTAATGAATTTTTGAAGTCTATCTATTCTGAAAATTTATTAATATTTGATATCCAGCAGGTATGTTGGCAATGGAACTTAGAACAAATTCAAGAGCGGGGTTTTACCGATAACGTTGTTGAATTGATCGCAGGGAAAATTACAAAATTACCGGAAGCAACCCAAGAAGTTTTGAAAGTAGCTGCTTGCATAGGCAACCAATTCGATCTCAAGATTTTAGCGAACAGCATAGAAAATTCCCTAACAGAAGTGGCATTATCTTTGCGGAATGCCGCAGTCGAAGGGCTAATCTTACCCTTGAGTGATACCTACAAATCAGTAGAATTAGAGGTGACATCTTTAGATTTAAAAGCAGAGTTAATTGTTGAATATAAATTTATTCACGACCGAGTTCAGCAAGCAGCTTATTCGTTAATTCCCGATCGGAAAAAATCATTTGTTCACAAACAAGTAGGACGAACTTTATTACAAAATACCCCTCTTTTTCAAAGAGAAGAAAAAAATTTTAATATCGTCAATCAACTCAATTTTGCTACTGAATTAATTGATCAACAATCAGAAAAAAATCAACTAGCAGAGTTAAATGCGATCGCAGGTCAAAAAGCCTTAGCATCAGCCGCCTACGAATCAGCTTTCAAATATTTAACATTTGGGATTGAACTTTTAGCCGAAGCAAGCTGGCAAACCGACTATAATCTGACGGTCAAATTGTATACGGAAGCGGCAAAAGCTGCACAGCTAGTTGGCGAATTTGAGCGAATGGAAAACTTAGCTGAAATCGCTTTGCAACAAGCTAAAACATTGCTAGATAGTGTCGGAATCTACGAAACAAAAATTGCGTGGCTCACGACACAATCAAGACGGTTAGAGTTAGTCAAACTTGGGCTATATGTCTTGAAAATTTTAGGAATTGATTTACCGGAATCCCCTGATTTGTCAGACATTCAGCAAGCAATGGCAACTACAAATGCTGCCTTGACTGGGCGAAAAATAGAAGACTTAATTGACCTACCTCTGATGGTAAAACCAGAACCCCAAGCAGCCATGCGGATATTATCATCTCTCTTCGCCCCTGCTTATCAAGTTGCTCCGGCGCTGCTGCCTTTAATAGCCTGCGAAATGGTAAATTTATCTATTAAGTATGGCAACACAACTAACTCTCCCTTTGGCTACGCTGGCTTAGGCACAATCTTAAACGGTGGATTCCAAGATATGGAGAGTTCTTATCAATACGGTCAACTAGCTATCCGTGTATTACAGCATTTAAATGCCCCAGAAGTTAAAGCTAAGACATTTCATTTAGTGGCTGGATTCACAATTCATGTAAAAGCTCATGTGAGGGAGTCTTTTAATATTTTCTTAGCAGCATATCAAAACGGGCTGGTCATGGGAGATTTTGGTTTTGCCGCTGAAGCGCTTAATGTAAAATGCCAATACTTATATTTAAGTGGCATGGACTTACCATCCGCAGAACGGCAGATCGCCATCTACGACAAAGCAATGGCAGATATCAAGCAAAAAACATCAATTAAATATAATCGCATGACTTGGCAAGCGGTGCTTAACTTGCTTTCTCCCTGCGAAAATCCTTGTAGTTTAGAGGGTGAAGTTTGCAATGAGGAAGCATTTATTGCTGAATGTTTAGAAATGGGCGATCGCGCTGGTACTGCCTACGTCCATATTATGAAACTCATTCTTTGCTATGTGTTTAAAGATTACCCGCAAGCTTTAGACAATGCGACCAGAGGGGAACCTTATTTAGATGGATTGACTGGAATTTTTTCCGTTCCAAATTTTTATTTTTACGACTCTTTAACAAGGCTATCACTTTATCCAGTGGCAGCGAATGCAGAAAAAGAGCAGCACCTTCTGAAAGTGGCTAGCAATCAAGAAAAAATGAAAGTATGGGCAGATAATGCCCCGATGAATTTTCAGCATAAATATGACTTAGTAGCAGCAGAAACAGCGCGAGTTACAGGGGATATTTCCCAAGCTATGGCAGATTACGACTGCGCCATTAAAGGAGCTAGAAAAGCATCATATACCCAGGAAGAAGCAATCTCTTACGAACGAGCAGCAGAATTTTATCTAGCTTTGGGAAGAGAGGAAATTGGCGAAATTTACATGAAAAAAGCTCATTATTGCTATCAACTATGGGGCGCAAAACACAAGCTTCAACATTTAGAGAAAGCTTACCCATACTTGCAGGCAATAAAGTCTGAATCTGCAAAAACCAGAACTACTCTAGCAGCTAGCCACACTCCTAGTGGCAGTAATAGTTCTGAGGTATTAGATTTTGCTACAGTAATGAGAGCAGCTCAAGCGATTTCTGGTGAGATTGTGCTGGAAAAGTTGCTATCAAAGCTGATTAAACTTGCCATCGAAAATGCCGGAGCCCAAAAAGGTTTCCTCCTATTGTTCGATCGCGGTGAATTGAAAATAGAAGCGGCTTTGGAAATTGAAAAAAATGAAGTTAGCGTTTTGCAATCTGTGCCAATTAGTAATGGTAATTTGTTACCAATAACTGTAGTTAATTATGTGACTAGAACTCAGCTAGATGTAGTTTTGAATGATGCTGTCAATGAGGGATTATTCACAAAAGATACTTATATATTAGAAAATAAACCCAAGTCAATTTCTTGCAATGCGATCGTCAATCAAGGTAAATTAATCGGCATTTTATATTTAGAAAATAATCTAGCAACAAGTGCTTTTACCACAGACAGGTTAGAAGTTTTGAAAATCATTTCTTCCCAAGCTGCTATTTCTCTGGAAAATGCACTACTTTATCAAACTTTGGAACAAAAAGTAGAGGAAAGAACGGCTCAATTAGCTTCAGCTAACTCTCACCTTGCGGAAGCAAATCAGGAAATTACTGTACTCAACGAACGACTGAAAGCAGATAATATTCGCATGAGTGCAGAACTAGACGTGACGCGCCGAATGCAGAAAATGCTATTGCCAATGGAACAGGAACTCAGCCAAGTTGAAGGGTTAGAAATTGCCGGATTTATGGAACCTGCAGATGAAGTAGGAGGCGATTATTATGACGTGTTGCAACACAATGGTCGTGTCAAAATTGGCATTGGTGACGTAACGGGACACGGGTTAGAAAGTGGCGTGTTAATGATTATGGCACAAACGGCGATTCGCACTTTATTAACTAATAATGAAGTCGATCCTGTGAATTTTTTAAATGTTGTTAACCAGACGCTTTTTGACAACGTAACTCGGATGAATTCTGAAAAAAATATGACGCTAGCTTTGCTGGATTATCAAGATAATATCCTGCGTTTGAGCGGACAGAATGAGGAGGTAATTATCGTGCGTGCTGATGGAGGAGTGGAACAAATTGATACAATGAATTTGGGATTTCCCATTGCGTTAGAACCGGATATAGCTGATTTTGTGAGTTCGACAGATATTGAGTTGCATTCAGGAGATGTTGTGGTTCTCTATACCGATGGGATTACAGAAGCGTTTGATATAGATCGTAAACAATACGGATTAGAACGACTGATTGAGGTTGTCTGCGAGTGTAGGGAAGAATCGGCAGAAGCAATTAAAGAAGCTGCGATCGCAGATCTGCGGCGACATATTGGCAAGCAGAAGGTTTACGATGATATCACCATAGTCGTGATCAAACAGAAGTAGCGCTCGGTAAGTTGTTTACGTTTAGGGTTAATTATAAATAAAAAACAATCTTTTGAAATTTTTGAAACTCAGCATTATAAACTATAAATACTCAGGAAGAAAAAGGGTAAATGTAATGTTGAAAGACAACATACTCGACGTGGCGATCGTTGGCGGCGGTGTATCAGGAGTTTACAGCGCTTGGCGACTAATGACTAGCCAAACTCAAAAATCCGAACGGCTCGAACAAATGCTCTCAAAGCGGGGAGAAGATCGGCTTAAAATTGCCGTGTTTGAAGGTAGTCACCGCATTGGTGGGCGACTCCTATCGGTAACTCCGCCGGGAATGCCAAACACCCGCTGCGAATTGGGCGGGATGCGTTATATGTCATCGCAAAAACTGGTGCGATCGCTAGTTGAAAATAAACTTAAACTAGAAACCCGCCCTTTATACGTCAGCGAACCTGAAAACATCGCTTATTTGCGCGGTCAACACCTCCGCCTTTGTCAACTTACCGATCCGAAATTGGCGCCCTATGCCCTAAAAAGTGCCGAACAAGGGATAGATCCCAGCAATTTTATTGGTTTTGCCCTCGAACAGCTTATGCCCGGAATTAGCAAACTACATGGGGAAGAATTGCGGCATTTTGTGAGAACTCATAAATTTGAGGGCAAACATCTCTACAATTGGGGCTTCTGGAATTTGTTGGCGCGATCGCTCTCCCACGAAGCTTACACCTTAGCTTTCCAAGCAGGTGGCTACGATACCACCGTCTTAAACTGGAACGCCGCCGACACCATCTTATTAAACTGCGACTTCACACCCAGTTAGCGCAATCTATAAACAAATGTCCATCTTGTGGCATCATCTCATTGATACACTTTATCAACGCTTGAGGAAAAATAGGGGAAGCTTGCGAGTCTCGTTTTTCTGGGTTGCGAAACGGAGATTTTGTACTTTTAATTTCGTCGATCAACCGCCTGCGGAAATCGGTTCCTTTTTGATCGGGTTCTACTTGCTGACCTAACTCGCACAAGTAGTCTATCGTGCTGCCAACTTCCGACACAATTCCTAATTCAATCGGAAAAGAACGGGCAATCGCATTTTGATCCAAGTCTACTTGAATAAAAGGCCCGTTGGGAATCAAAATCGAGTCCCATTTCGAAGTAGCCAGTTGACCCAAACTCGATCCCAAAACCATCAGCGCATCGTAGTGCGGTGGTAATTCGGGATTGAGAAGTTGTGGGCTTAAATAATACTTAGGCCACTCGCAACCCGCCAAACCGTAATTTCGCAGCGATAACTGGATACTTTCTGGAAAAATGCTCTTTGCGTCGGGAGTTGTCATCACCGGAATGGCAAAGTTTTTAACAAACTCTACAAATTTTCGCAGGCGATCGCCATCTTGCAAAGCACGGCGACAGCCATTTCCCAAGAAAAATAACGGCAGTTGCGCTGACAACAGCAACTTAAAAGCTTGCTCTATTTTCCCTGGGCTAAAAGCATCCGGAATGGCGCGATAATTATCAGGGCTATTGGGAATTTGGACATTGCTAACTGTACTCCCAGCAACGTCGTCGGGAAGGCTAATGTGAGAGGCGCGGTTAGGAATTGAAAGCGCATCCCGTAAAGCTTGGGAAAACAGCGTTTGGAAATTGGTAGCATTAGTAATTACAGCACTGTACTGCGAGGCGCTGCGATAAATATTATCAATGTCTAGATTAGCATCAATTCCTTCTTGAAGATAACCTTTACCAAAATAAACTTCTGGCACTTCCCCAGTAATAGTCAACAGCGCCGAGTTACTATTGTGAGCGTTCACCGTTCCCGTCAAAGCATTGGTGGCACCTGGGCCAGAAGTTACCAAAACCACCCCTAAGTTTCCCGTTACCCGTGCATAACCATCAGCGATAAAAGCCGCCCCTGTTTCGTGGCGACAAATGATATACTCAAATTTATCTTGTTGCTGGCTTAGTTCGTCTAATAGGTGCGTGAGTGCGCCGCCTGGAAGACCGAATAGTTTATTTACTTGCTCGAGTTCGAGGTACTTGAGCAGAAGCTGGGCAACAGTTTTGTCTTGTACAGTTGTGTAGTATGTAGTCTGATTTTGAATCACAAGCGTGTCCTCTTCCGATGCGATTTACCTAACTGCGTATAAATTATACAGTAAAATCTATTTTACATCACTGCTTTTGAAAACTGTCCAGAGTATTGCTTTAGATCCAAATTTGATTTTAAATCACCCTAATTTTCTTTCTGTCCTGTCTTATTTAATAATTATCTTTAGTCATTAGTAGCAGACTCAAAGCTGAAGATAGATCGAATTTGTAGCTTTCAAAAAAGTAAATTTCGGTGATTTGGGGCGCGGTCATTGACGTTGTTGAGAAAGGCGATTAGAGTCAGTACATAGATCAATACGGTTTACTTAACACTATTTATGCCCCGGAGATCCCCCTAAATCCCCCGAAAGCAAGGGGGACTTTAAGAGCTTCTTGTCCCCCCTTTTTAAGGGGGGTTAGGGGGGATCTGTCTTAAGTGAACCGTATTGGTATATAGATTTGTTGTTTGGCGATCGCTCCTTAGTTAAAAAAGCCGTTTCTGAAGCCAAGGCACCTAGTACGAGACTGCTGGATACTCTACCCACCTTGAAATTTAAAACCGAGTCCTATGCAACCAAAGCCTAACCTTAACCTATACTCATTCTTGGGGCATCTCCCCTGGCTGAAAAAAAGCTATACTGCCAAAATTATGGTGGTTGCATTTTTAGGAACGCACGTTCCTTTGCTAACCTTAATGGTCTGGTTTCTTACCTCAAACGCTTACTCTGTAGAGACATCAATCCGGGTTCTGCTGATTGCTCTGTTGGCGACATTAGTGGGTACGGGAGCAACGCTTTATACGCTACGCCACCTCCTGGTTCCGGTAATCTTAACCTCGGAGGCTCTACAAAACTACCTCGATACAAGAACATTGCCGAACTTACCCACAGAGTTTACTGATGAAGTCGGTACGCTGATGGCAAATTCCTCACAAACGCTTTACAAACTAGATGAATTGATTCATTACATTACCCACTACGATGAACTGACTGGATTGCCAAATCGTGACTTATTCTGCGATCGCCTGAATCAAACCCGATCTCAAAATCACTCACCCTTGGTCGCAGTGCTGGTATTGGGTATCGATGATTTCACAGGGATGCGCCATGCGTTGGAGCCTGGGATATGCGACTTACTAATTAGAGCCGTTTCCCAACGGGTGGTACAGTGCATGGATCGGTCAGATATCTTGGCGCGTTTGGGTGACGGTGAGTTTGCGATCGCTCGCAGCGAACTCCCCTCGCTGGAGAGTGTGGTCAAGCTATCCCAACTGCTGCAGAGTACGCTGGCCAAACCTTTCTCTATCAAGGGCAACCCGATCCACATCACCGCCAGTCTTGGCATTACATTGAACCATCTAGAAAATACGAATTCTGTAGAGAAACTGCTTCAGCAAGCCGACCTCGCACTTCATCAGGCAAAGCAGCAAGGGCGGAGTCACTATCAGTTTTATTCACCCGAAATGAACGTTCAGTTACAGGAGCGACTGGCCCTAGAAAATAGCCTGCGCGGAGCGCTGGAGCGTAACGAACTACTGGTTTACTATCAACCGCTGATCGACCTGCAGGGCGGACGGGTGACAGCAACGGAGGCGCTGGTTCGCTGGCAGCATTCTACAGAGGGTTTGGTCTCTCCGGCAAAATTTATTCCGATCGCCGAAGCCAATGGCGAGATCGTGCCCATTGGTGAATGGATCTTGCGAACGGCTTGCGCTCAAAACCGTCGCTGGCAACTGGCTGGGCTGCCAGCCCTGCGGATTTCGGTGAATCTGTCGGCTCGACAATTTGAGCAAACGAATCTGGTTGAGATGGTTCGCCAAATTTTGGCAGAAACCGAACTCGAAGCTGCGTATTTAGAACTGGAAGTGACTGAAAGTGCCTTGATGACTGACATTGAGCGATCGGTCAAAACCTTAACGCAACTGCGAGAACTTGGCGTGTCCCTCGCCCTAGACGACTTTGGCACAGGTTATTGTTCCCTCAACTACCTGCAACGGTTTCCGGTTAATATGCTCAAGATCGATCGATCCTTTGTCAAAGATGTACTGTCTAACCCGAACAGCGCCACCATTACTGATGCGATCATTGCTCTGGCAAAAAGTCTGGGGTTAACGATCACCGCAGAAGGCATTGAAACCAAGGAGCAGCTTGACTACCTGCAAGCGCGAGGCTGCGATGAAGGTCAAGGGTTTTACTTCAGTCGCCCTGCTAACGCTGATACAATCACCAAACTGCTAAAGGACTCGCTTCAGTCTGATGCAGCATCTATCGCTCTTGCCACACACTTTTAACTTAATTGGCGTAAGTCCCACGCTGTAATTGTACTCAATTCAGCGCTGGGATATAAGCCAAACAAAGTCTGTGAATTTCTCACAAAAAGATGGTATGATATAAGTGGTTGCGACCCACCCACTCGACTGCAAACAAGAGGCTACAGTAGCAGTAATATGCTTGGCCTTGGACAACTGCGAGAGAAAGGGGGAAAAGACAGACCGCTGGTTATTGGGATACGTCCCAATGTGAAATACAATCCAAGTTTGTCATACGAAATAGTTTTTTGCCTTGGGAAACAGGGCTTCTGCGTGGGTTCCCTACGAAGGGATAAAGGCTGTAAAGCTTTCTTATGCTGTGTAAGACTTGGATCGTCTTTGGTGACGAATATTCAGCAATGGATATCCCCAACAGAGCAACGGCAAACGAGACACGAAGCCTACACTATACCGTAAGGTTAGTGTTAGGTATTTCACGCTGAACCACTAAAGCGCTCTTGTTTTTAGATTCCTGACTTCTCCAAGAAGTCGGGAATCTCGATATGCTGTTTTTTAGGTGTTAACAAAAACAGAAGATGTAAGCTGACTTTGACTGACACCCTGCACGATTCCTAAATAATTACTACCAGACTTAATCGCCGTAGAAGCGATGCTTGCGCCTCCATCCAACTGCAAACTCACAGCTTCAAAAGTCAAGTTTGCAAATCCGATACCGTCAGTCAAACCAATTCTATCCCCGATCGCAAAATCGGCAATTACATCAGCACCGATTAAACTAGCCGAAGCAGACAAACCTCCTGCTAAGATAAACGTATCATTTCCAGCACCGCCGGTCAGAATATCTTGCCCGCGATCGCCCGCCAACAAATCGTCGCCGTTACCGCCAATTAAGATATCATCTTCTTTGCCGCCGCGAATAGTATCGTTACCGTCAGATCCGATTAGTCGATCGTTATCGTTGTTGCCGCTGATAAAATCATTGCCAACACCGCCATCAATTGAATCCGACTCTTTGCCACCCGATAAGCTGTCATTGCCGCCTGCGCCATTAATTGTATCCGCACCTTGCATTCCATTAATGCTATCAACACCTTCTCCCCCGGTGAGATTGTCTTTGCCGGAAAGGGCAAAAATTGGCAATCCCGCAGCATTTGTCGGTATTTGAGTATCGGCACTATCTGATAGGAAATAATTGCCGTCGCTGGCTGTATTTTTGGGTGCTGTCGTCGGGCTGCCGTCCCCTGTAGCATTGGGTATTGGCGAAGTAATAGATATAGTATTTGGTGTGGGAGTCGGTGTGGGAGTCGGTGTGGGAGTCGGTGTCGGTGCGGGATTGACACTACCGTCAATAGAAGTCGCAAAAACTTGCGTCCAATAGTGATTCCAATTTTCTGTGCCAGTATCGTCGGCTAAGAAATAGTAACCGAGCCCAATTTCTTTGAGATTCGGATTAAGAATGTTAGCCCGGTGGCCGTCGCTGTTCATCCATCCTTCAATGACTTGTTCCGGTGTAGAATATCCCGCACCGATGTTTTCTGCTGCTGCTGAGAATTTATAGCCGGTTGCTGTTACCCGACTTCCTATTGACGAACCATCTTTTCCGGTATGAGAAAAGAAGTCTTGCAGTGCCATGTTTTGGCTGTGATTTTCTGCCGCATTTAGTAACTGAGTATTTAAGGTTAGCGGCGACAAACTCAATTTGCTGCGTTCTATATTGGTGAGTTCTAAAACTCTATAAATAAAGTTTTGATTGGTTGCGGTTGGTGCGACTTGAGAGGCCGATCGCTCTCCTGTTAAAATGTCCAAGGACTGAGAACCAGAATTTTGTAGTTGTTCAATCATGGGGATGATAAAGATTTGTAAGACTTGGTTTGGCTGGTAGATGGCTTACCGTCTTAACGATAGTTTCCCCGATCGCTAGCTAGTTGGGGACAATTCAATAATTGTGTGAATCCCTGCTACTGCTGTATCTATTTTGATTATAGCTTTTGTCAAAGTGCGGATGTCAAGGGATCGGCTCTGATTGGGCAAGGGAAGAGTGCGATCGAATTTAAGGAGAGTTTCAAAGGAATTTGCGATCGCCCGTGGCATCAATACAATTTTAGATTTTAGATTTTAGATTTTAGATTTTTCCTGATGAGTAAGGTTTGCGCTACGCAACCAGCCCGCTGGCTGGCTGGCTAGAAACCCGGTTTCTACAACTTTTGCAGAGAGGAACAAGAAATATAGGAAGAAACCGGGTTTCTGAATTATGTGTGCGATCGCAAACGGAGTTGTTAGTAGAATCCTCAGAAAAAATTCTAAATTAATTCAAAATTCACACCTCAAAACTCACAACTTTAAAATATTTTCTTGTCCGACTTTAGCCTCCTGAGCAACTTGCTCAACCTCATCTTTGGCGAGAATTTCCAAAGCCGCCTCTGCTTCTTTACCGCCCAACCGCCCGAGAGCTTGAGCTACTCTGTAACGGATCTGCCAATCAGCATTGGAAGCGTAGGGAAGCAGCAGTGGCAGCGCCCGTTTATCTCCCAATTCCCCTAATGCGCTGATGGCAATGGTTTGGATCAATTCGTTTTCAGAAGTCAGGGCATTTTCTAACATCGGAAAGGCTTTCGGATCTCCCATTTCTCCCAAAGCCGCAACGATGCTCAGTTGCACCAGCCATTCAGAGGTACTGCTATAAACTTGCTGCAAATCTTCTAAAGCCTCGGTTAATTTCAATGCGCCCAAAGCATCGGCTGCTGCTGCTTGCACGTCGGGTTCGGGGTCGTTGTTCAAGCTGTTTCGCAGTACCTCTAAAGCGTTCGGCAGATTCTGCGTACCGAGGGTTGATACTTGGCTAACTGCTGCGTAGCGAACCCGGACGTTTTTGTCGCCGATCGCAATTTGAATCAGTTTATAGGCGATCGCCGGTTCTAGTTGCCGCAGTTGGTTGACTGCTCGCAGTCTTTCGCCAAAATCCTCGGAATTCAGCAATTGTTCGACAGACTCAGGGGTAATGCTCATTCGATTTTAAATTTGATAATTGGTAATTGGAAAGAAGGAAGAAGAAAGAGGGAAGAAGGAAGAAGAAGCAAGAAAGAAAAAATTGCTCTGCGTCTATTCCTGACTTCCGTATCGTGAATCTAGATAATTGGTAATTGCAAAAAGTCAGCGAGATTGAAAGAGCGATCGACTCATTTTCTGATACAGTCCTGGAACTGCAACAGTTAATTTAAGATTCGGCAGCCATCGAGCGAATAATATCTCCCCTAGTGAGGATGCCAATTACTTTGCCTGCAGTATCAAGCACCGGCAATCGGTGGATGCTGCGATCGTGCATCAATTTTGCCGCTTCTGAGAGAGATTTGTCTGGTTCGATGGTAACTGGCTCTTTACTCATCGCTTCTCCTACTGTTTGCCCTAAAGCCTTATGGAGTTCTCGCTCGTAACGACCGGGATTTTCGAGGTAAATCACGCTGTCGAGCACCATGATGTAAGCGGGCGGAGTGACGCCGGTTTCCCGCCACATCAAGTCGGTTTCGGAGATGACTCCTACCAACAAGTCATTCTCATCTACGACGGGAAGACCGCTAATGCGTCGATCGGCTAAAATTTTAATCGCTTCGTTCAAGGGCATTTCGGGTCGCGCCAAAATCGGCTCGCGGCTCATTACATCGGCTACTGTTTTTGGCATGATTAGCGGTTGATTGAGTTGTTGCTCTAAATCGATCATATAGGGAAAGCGTGACACAGACTGAACAAAGGCAGCTCTGCTGAAGGGATTCGTTAGAAGGTAGAAGGAAGGAAAAAGTTTGAATGCCAGAATTTTGCTGTTTTTTGCGATCGCACTATAAAATTCTGCCGTTTGCCGGACTCCGGCGAGCGATCGACCTGACAAGATTGTTAAGATATCTTAAAGAACGGATAAATCCTTACCAATGCCAGAATCTCCAGCCCGAGAACCAGACTCCCAACCAGAAGCGCGCTGTGTATTGGTTTGCCAGTATCAATCTTGCCTGAAAAATGGTTCAGCAGCAGTGCTAGCTGCTTTTGAAGCTCAACAAGTTGCAGGGGTAAAAGTTGAGGCCTGTAGCTGTCAGGGACAGTGCAACACTGGCCCGACTGTGCGTGTCACCCCAGACGAAATTTGGTATTGTCGAGTTAAACCAAGTGATGTACCGTTAATTGTGGAAGAGCACCTCAAAGGCGGAAAACCTGTAGAGGCGCTGTTCAATCCGAGAATTCATGCGCGTTATTATTATTAATATTGACTTGATTCGGTAGAAATTTTAATACCACATCCACATTCTCTACCCTTCCAAATTATTCGGGTAATAAGCTGGTAGGCAGCTAAACCGGAGAAAGTGAATCAGAGAAAATTTTTATCCAGCTAATTAGGTTAAAATGACAGCAACTTCTACCACATCTGCAATTTTATTTTTTGCTACACATAGCACCCGATATTTGTAGAGACACGACTTGACTTCATTGGTGTCCACTTAAGTCGAAGACCGCCTGGGACTGTTCTATTCTTTCACTTAACGGAGGTGTGAACATACTTTTTGACCGCTACTCTGAGGTAAAAACCCTCTGACTGTCAGGCAGAGAGAGGGTGGGGACTATCTACGCCTTAAAAGAGGTCGTGTTTGCCTGTATCCGCACCTAGCTCAATTCGTGCTGGACAATAGGCTGCTGGAACGTTGCAATAGCGACATTCCCAGTGACTTGGCGCTTGAGGTGGAGGAGTTGATCCACTAATTATGGCAACAGTTTGGAGGAAGAAATCCTTGAATTCACTGTCAACATCTAATGGAGAAATTTCTACTATTTCATCCGGATACACCAACCGTCCTGCGGGAGTCTGACCTTGGCAGAGAGCTTTGCCTTTTGGCGAGAGAGGAAACAGCAGCATATAAATTAGCACTTGATACTTGTGTGCAATTTTCTGCTTGCCGGATTTACAATCTTCTATGATGAGCTGACCAAAATCATTCACTACAATGTCCGGCTTGCCACCGATGTCGCAAGTCTTGCCCTTAATGATGAAGGAGTTCTCATCCTCAACATACACAGCAGACCCTTGGGCTTGATATTGCCTTTTCTGTTGGTTTACCATCTTGTCATGGGCAGAGGAGTCAAAATCACTGGGTAGCTTGGGGAACTGGTAGTTAGCTAAAAACCATGCTCTGAACTGGCACTGATTTTCTTCAGCCATTAAACTAGAAATCCAAGTCGGCCAGATATAAGGTTTTGAACGTTTTTTGGCTGGTTGAATCGTTTTGGTTTCTGTGGGGAGTTTGGCAGATATTGATTTGGGAGTGGTCTTTGATTTTCGAGGGGAAGTGTTTGAGAAACCTTGTCCTGATTCTTCGGGAAAAAGAGAAAGTTGTCGTATTTCCATAATTTTAATGCCTCAATTTCAATTGGATGGTACTGGAATTTACCTTTAAATCCACAATAAACTTGATTTATCTCAATGTCAGTTCCCAATTGCTTACACTTAGAATAAAACTAAGTGTAAGGTTAGTTACACTTAGAATAAATTAAAGGGGCTATTCATGCTATGGATTGATTTTTTGAGAAAAAAAGCTGATGACTTTGATTTATCTCCATCGCAGACAGAAGTTTTTTTGTTACGCTTTGATGAAGAAAATAAACAAAAGGCTGAGAGGGAGATTGAAGAACTCGTTTTAGAAAAGCTAACATTAAATAAGCAAGCTTATATACAACGAAGAAAAGGCATCTATGACAAGTTTACTTGGAGTAAGCAAAAGCCCAAAGGCTGTAATGAACTCATTAATGCTGGCCCTCACAAAGCAGAAAGGTTACGAGAATGGCTAGAAATCAAGTACGCCGTGGAGGCAGCAGCAAGGGACTGGCGCGGACAGTTCCGATCGCTAATCGAGGACAAGACTAAGGATTTCGTTGGTCGTCAATACGTATTCGAGGATATTGCTAAATTCCTGACAAAGAACCCTAAAGGCTATTTCATCATCGAGGGCGACCCTGGAATAGGCAAAAGTGCCATATTAGCGGAGTATGTGCGACAAACTGGGTGCGTGGTTCATTTTAATGTACAAGGGCAATATGAGACAGCTAAGGAATTCTTGAAAACTCTCTGCACTGAACTACTCAATCGCTATCAGCTAACTTCTATGACCCTACCGGATGATGCCAAACAATATGGAGCTTTTTTAGATCAATTGTTAGCTGAAACTGCCCTAAATAGAAATGGGAAACAAGTGGTAATTGCCATTGATGCTCTAGATGAAGTTGATAGATCCAGCCACAATAGTAATGACAATATTCTCTACCTGCCTCGTTACCTGTCCGAAGGTATCTATTTTGTAATGACCAGGCGGCGTGGAGTTGAAATTCCCTTCATAACTGACGCACCACAGCAACTTTTTAAGTTAATGGATTATGAAAACCAAAGCCGTGAAGATGTTTGCACCTATATTCAGAATCGAATTAATGGGAGTGAGTCACTACGCCAGCGGATTGTTGAGCGAGGGGAGACGGAGGCTGAGTTCATCGAAAAGATTGCCGAAAAAAGTGAGAACAATTTTATGTACTTGGTTTATGTACTGCAAGATATTGAGCAGGGTTTGTATAAAGACTTGAGCCTCGAAAGATTTCCTCAAGGTCTGCAACAATACTATGAATTTCACTGGCGACATATGGGGATGACTGCCAAACCGCTACCTGTGAGCAAAATTAACACTGTGTATCACTTGGCTGAATCACATCAGCCGATCTCATGCCAGCTAATCTCTGAGTATGTTGGCGAACAGCAGTTGACCGTGCAAGAACTGCTGGACGAATGGGAGCAGTTCTTGCACAAGCCAATAATTGAAGGGGAGACTTGTTACAGCATTTATCACGCCAGTTTCCGAGATTTTCTGCATCGCAAAGATATTGTGCAGGCGGCGGGAGTTTCGCTCAAAGCCATTAAAAAACAGAAGTCAGATAACCTTTGGGAGGCCATGTTTGGCGATGAGTGATTTAAAGAGACGGTTAGCTAATATGTCTCCTTCCAAACGACGGGAAGCTTTGCAAAGTCTGCCACGTTATCTAGCTGAGGCATCTGAAGCCCAACGATTACAGAGCTTGTTAAGCAATTTTGAGTTTATTGATGCTAAGGTTTCTGCATTAGGGCCACAACCGTTGATAGAAGATTATGACTTGGCTTTCACTTCTGACATTTTAAATTCTGAAGATTGGGTTAAGAATAAGAGTGACAATCTGAGAAGAATTCAAGGTGCGCTGCGGTTGTCCGCACACATCCTGGAGCAAGATAAAACGCAACTAGCTGGACAACTGCTGGGTCGCTTGCTTTCATACAAAGCACCAGAAATCCAGGTGATGCTGGAGCAAGCGAAACAGTGGAAAGCAGCCCCCTGGTTCCGTCCGGTAACGCCCAGCCTAGCGCAACCGAGTGAGCGATTGCTGCGTACCCTGGTAGGACATACTGGCGGGGTCAACGCAGTGGCAGTGTTTCCAGACGGGCTGCAAGCAGTTTCAGCGTCAGATGATGGCACTTTGAAAGTCTGGGATTTACAGCGTGGTATAGAATTGCACACGCTTCAAGGTCACACTGACGGAGTTAGTGGAGTAGTGATAACACCAGATGGACAATGCGCTGTTTCAAGCTCATGGGATGGCACTCTGAAAGTCTGGGACTTAAAGCGTGGGAAAGAACTATCTACCTTGCACGGTCACACTCAGGGAGTTAGTGGAGTGACGGTGACACCTGACGGGCGACTGGCTATTTCTACCTCACAAGACTATACTCGCAAAGTATGGAATCTGGAAACTGGAAAAGTTCTTAAAACCTTTTGCATTCCAGATAGCCCACCCAGTGAATTCCCAGCAATAATGCCTGACGGAAAAAAAGTTATCTTTCCTATTCCTAAGTACCCGGTCACTGAAAAAATAACAGTAACGCTGGACGGGAAACAGCTTTTCACTGCATCGAATCACGGGGCTCCAAATGCTACCAGCCTTCAAGTTTGGAATCTAGAGGATGGGGAAGAGTTACTCACCCTTTGCGAACACACAAGCGTGGTAAGTGAAGTGGCGGTGCTGTCTGACGGGCAACGTGCTATCTCAGCTTCAAATGACCTAAAAGTGTGGGATTTGAAGAGGGGGGTACAGCTATTTACCTTACCTAACTCTGGGGGTTGTATTGAATCAGTTGCAGTAGTGCCTAAAGGGCAAGGTGTTCTCTTCACTTCAGGCGACCAGCTCAAAATCTGGGATCTCCAAAGCAGGACGGAAGCACTGACTCTAGGCAACCATACTCAAGCCCGGGCAATTGCGATAACACCGGATGGACAAGGTGCTATCTCCGGTTCATCGGATGGTACTCTTAGGGTGTGGAACCTCAAGAGCAGTTTCGAGCAAGTTCCTCAACAAAGCTGCACCGCAAGTGTAAACGCAGTGGTGGTGATAGCGAAGAAGCAACAGGCTATCTCCGGATCGCAAGATGGCACGCTTAAAGTCTGGGATTTAGAAACTGGGACAGAGTTACTTAGATTGAAGCATTGCAGCCGTGTCCAAGCCGTCGCAGCAATGGCCAATGCAAGCAGGTTTATCTCGGGTTTCTTCGATGGTACTCTCAAAATCTGGGATTTAGAAAGTGGGGCAGAGTTGCTCACCATAGCAGGCAGTTTTGCGCCTCCTATCCAAGTTACTACCACAACGGGGGATACGGTATTACTACCAGCATTAGCAGCCGTGCCAGTTAAGGCGGTAGCAGTGACACCAGATGGACAGCGGGCTGTTTGTGGCTTGGGCGATGGTGCACTTGAAGTGTGGCATCTCCACAGCACAACCAAACTGCTCACCCTGATCGGCCATACTCAACCAGTGAGTGGAGTAACTGTGACTCAAGATGGCTTGCGAGCTATCTCCAGTTCTTTTGACGGCACCTTGAGATTATGGGAGTTGCAAGAAGGAACGCAACTCCTCTCGCTGCACAGCCATGATAGTGCTATCAATGCAGTTGCATTGATGGCAAAGGAGCAGTGTGCGATCTGTGCTTCCCACGATAGCACCCTCAAAGTTTGGGATCTTCAAAGCCGAACACAACTGCTCACTCTACACGGTCATACTGATATTGTTTGGGCTGTGGCAGTAACACCAGACGGAAAACGTGCCATCTCAGCGTCGAACGACTGCACTGTGAAAGTTTGGGATCTGGTTGAGGGAAAGAACATAGCCAGTTTCAGTGGGGAGAGTCCATTGAAGTCTTGTGCTGTGGCATCAGATGGAGTGACGATTGTTGCGGGTGAAGAATCAGGAAGAGTGCATTTTCTACGTTTGGAGGTGATGTAATGCAGTCAACCCCGATGCGCTCCTTCTTAGCTGCGTAGCGGCTTAGCTGTGGTTCTTTATCTGGCAAATTAACAATCACAAATTACCAATTACCAGATAATAAATAGGTTATTAAACCAGAGTTTGGCATCTATGTACGACTTGAGAATTAAAGGAATTGCGGTTAGTTTGTTAACCTTGCTGCTGGGGAATTCGCCGCAGGTGATCGCTCAAACGCCTGCGGTGGCTGGGGATATTTGTCCTGGGGAATTGGGGGCGCAAGTAGATGCGATCGCCAACCGTCCCGAATTTAGCCGATCGCGCTGGGGCATTTTGATTCAACCTCTATCTTCTACTACTACTCTCTACAGCCGCGACGCCCAAAAATATTTTATTCCAGCATCAAATGCCAAGCTGCTAACTACAGCCGCTGCTTTGCAGAAACTCGGTGCAGATTTTCGGATTAAGACATCGGTTTACAGCGGCGAAAATGGAAGTTTGTACGTTGCCGGCAGGGGAGATCCCAGCATTGCTGAGCCTCAGTTGAAATCTTTAGCGCAGCAGTTGAAGCAGCGGGGAATCAGTCAAGTTAACCAGTTGATTGGCGATGACAGCTATTTTCTAGGCAGTGCAGTCAATCCGAATTGGGAATGGGAAGACGCCCAAGCGGGCTACGGAGCGCCGATTAACAGTTTAATTTTCAATCAAAACGCGATCGACCTTCTCTTGTCCCCACAGGCGATCGGGCAACCTCTGAAAGTTACTTTTGCCGAACCAAAGCTGGCAAATCAGTGGCAACTTCAGAACAATTCAGTAACAGTCGCCCAAAGCGAATCTGAGTTTATTGAAGTTGGTCGGGAGTTCGATCGACCTATAATTCGAGTGAGCGGACAGTTGAAAGTTGGTGGCGAACCTGAATCAGCTTATGTCGCAGTTGTCAACCCCGCTAATAATTTTTTGCAGTCTTTTCAACAAGCCCTGGCGACTGAGGGAATTCCTGTTAAACAGACTTTAGTTGCATCGGCTTCTCGCAATTCAAATCAAGAATTAGCAACCGTTGAATCGCCGCCGCTGGCTGAATTGGTGAGAGAAACTAATCGGGAAAGTAACAATCTTTATGCAGAGGTTTTATTGAGATTGCTGGGAAAAGTTACAGACAAGATCCCCCTGCCGCCAACACTCACAGGCAAGATGCCTGTGCCACAAGAGGATACAGGTGAAAGCGGTTTGAAAGAGCTAAAGACAGTTTTAACTCAATTAGGAGTAAATCCAAACAGCTACAGATTAGCCGACGGTTCCGGCTTGTCTCGGCACAATTTAATTACTCCAGAAGCCTTAGTGGAAACTTTGAGATTTATGGCCAATTCACCTGCTGCATCGATTTACCGCGCATCACTGTCGATCGCTGGCGAGAGCGGCACTTTGAAAAATCGCTTTAATATTACACCAAACCGCGTAATTTTGCAAGGAAAAACAGGAACTATGAGCGGAGTTTCGGCGCTGTCGGGGTATATCGAAGTTCCGAATTACGAGCCGCTGGTGTTTAGCATTATCGTCAATCAATCTGACCTATCGGCTGCAAAAATGCGATCGGCAACGGACGAAATTGTGCTATTATTGAATCGCCTGCGCCGCTGTTAAAACAACAGATTTAAGGTGAGAAAGTTAAGCTCAGTAGTTACACCTAAAAAACCGGACACCCCAAAACCCTACAAGTTTTAAGTTTCATTAGATTGCACCGATGGGGATCGAAAAGCAGCTACAATAAAAGTAGAAAAATTAACACCATTGGGACGTTTTAGCCTGCTACCAGTCGGCGGGTTCTGTACTTCCCGAAAATAAGTCTAACTTTCCAACTATGAATTCTTTCGATTCCCAACAGCAACACATCTTTGTCGAAACCAATAACATCCGCCTGCACTGCGTTTCTCAAGGAGAAGGTGAGCTCGTTCTCCTCCTGCATGGGTTTCCAGAGTTTTGGTACTCTTGGCGTCATCAAATCCCTGCTTTAGCGCGTCATTTCAAGGTGGTAGTGCCGGATTTGCGGGGCTACAACGATTCCGACAAGCCGGAAAGCGGCTATGATTTAGATACGCTGAGCGCGGATATTCGCGGTTTGATTGCGAGCCTCGGTTATACAAAAGCTCACGTTGTAGGTCATGATTGGGGAGGGGCGATTGCGTGGCACTTAGCTCAAAAATTCCCCGAACAACTCAACCGCTTGGCAATTCTAAACGCTCCGCACCCGCAGCGATTCGTGCAGGAAATGGCGAGCAATTTAGATCAAATCCGCCGCAGTTGGTACGTTTTGGCGTTTCAGGTGCCTGGCCTTCCCGAATGGTTGATCCGGCAAAACTTGAAAGATTTTGTACACAATGTTTTCCAAGGACAAGCTGTTCGCAAAGGATCTTTTAGCGCTGAGGAAACTAAGATTTATCAGACTGCTTTAGAAAAGCCGGGAGTATTAGCCGCCGCTATCAATTATTACCGGCAGATGTTTCACCCGCAGAGGCTTTGGAATTTGGGGCAGAAATTAGAACCTGTGACAGTACCTACTTTGGTGCTTTGGGGAGAAGAAGATGCGTTTTTGAGCCACAAACTTGTAGAAGGTTTAGACCGATTAATTACGGCTCCGTTTAAGTTGAAATTAGTTCCTCACTGTGGTCACTGGATTCAGCAGGAAGCGCCGCAAACGGTGAATCGAGAATTGCTGAGTTTTCTAAGAAATTCTTCTGGTTCTGTGGCTTTGGCATAGAAAAAAATTAACGCTTGTAAATAAGAACGGGCTCTCCGGCCCGTTCCACAAAAATTCAATGTTCTTGTGGAACGGGCCGGAGAGCCCGTTCTTAATATCTGACGCACCCTACTTATTTATCTACTGTTTGTTAATCCCAGAGCAAATTTTCTTGGATCAGCAGTGCAATCATCGCAGTTCTGGAACAAACACCGAGTTTGATAAAAATCCGCCTCACGTAAGTAGCAACCGTCCAGTGACTGATATTTAAATTTTTGGCAATACATTTGTTTGGCAGGCCTTGGGCTACTAATTGCGCGATCGCCCTTTCCCGTGGACTCAGGCTAATTTCCGGTTTGTAAATTTTGCTTTGCATAGTTTTGCGGTGCAGTAATGAGTTAAAAAATCAATCAATTAATGGTAGAATCCCCAATTTTTTCGGACTTCAGATCAGGGAGTTTCCCAGTCAGATGCAGCCTCCCAGTCAATTAGTTTATCGGCTAATTTTCCAGGTTTAAAGCCTTGAATTTATCCGATCGCGCATTTTCCACTTAGCAATCCAACTAAAACTAAAATCGCACAGGAAGGGCGAAATACTTGAGCGCGAGTAAACGCTTGAAGTACAAATTCATCTTCAGCAGAAGGTGAAAGACCCGTCAGAACGTGCCAAACGTCGTGGTTTCGTTGAATCCAGTCTCCAGATGCGATCGGCTCAAACCCTTGTTCGTCTAAAAATCGCGCCACTGAGCACCCTAATGTTCCTTTTGGTAATTGACGCAATTTTTCCAAGTCTATTTCAAAATGTCGATCGCTCTCAATTTGAGGATTAATTGTTTGAGCCATCTTTAATATAACTCCTAATTGACCGTCAGCCATGATTGATTCTCCCTCCTACAATGATTTAAGTTTCTGGCAAAATAAATTCGTCTCAATCGAGTTCATTTTTGCAATGAAGCAATACGATTTTTTTGGCATTTCAGTTGAGAAATCGTACATTCAGTCACAGCAATTAACTTTCAGGAGCTTTTATATTTCTTTACAACTAGCCTGAGATTTGAAATTTGCCAGTTGTCAAAATCTGGCTAGTATTAGTTACCGCAACTTGAGCCACCGGAAAGTATCCGTAAAATCCACAGTATTTAGCGG
>Ga0335395_10000236_pt1 | contig 34541 bp, 21 predicted proteins | sample MAT02_FD_205744 | JGI IMG/M metagenome (GOLD analysis project Ga0335395, IMG submission 205744) | Freshwater microbial communities from Lake Fryxell liftoff mats and glacier meltwater in Antarctica - MAT-02 (spades assembly) (version 2) ... | reverse complement strand
GCATTAAACGCACTGCTTCAGATGTTGCCGATAGTTATGTTGCCGACATAGATTCTAAAAGAAGGCAATTAAGGATTATGAAAGATTTAGTCGAAGAGAGCATAGGGGTATTAAATAGCGATCGCGATTTAACGAGCTTTGGAGAGCTTCTCCACGAAGCTTGGCAAGCAAAACGCTCTTTGAGTGACAAAGTTTCTAATCCTCACGTAGATGAGCTTTACGAAATGGCTCGCTCTGCCGGTGCCGCCGGTGGCAAGTTGACTGGAGCAGGGGGAGGGGGTTTTCTGCTACTATTCGTCCCGCCGGAACGCCAACCCGAAGTTAGAGAAAAGCTCAATAAACTGCTTCATGTACCATTCAAATTTGAATTTGATGGAAGCCAAATTATCTTTTTCGATCCGCAAGAAGATTACTCAGCTTTAGAAAAGGTTCGCACCAACCAGCAAGTAGATGCTTTTCGAGAATTAACTCAAACTTCGCCGTAGGATAAAGAGTGTTAAATTAGGTCAAAAGTTATGGAACAGGAATATCAAACAGCTAATGAGTGGTATAAAGCCCATCGCCGAGAGTTAAAGAAATATCGAGGCGAATGGATTGCTTATACTAATAAAGGGGTAATTAGTTACGACCGCGATTATCGAAAAATGATGGAGGGTGTAGATCCAAAGTTATCAGGGTTAGACTATGTAATTGAACGGATATTTGAAAGTGAATTTGTAGACGATCCGGTCAAGTTTTACCCAGTTAGGTTCAGGTCATTAAAATCTCACGATTGGCAGCCTAAATATGAGTTAGTTTTGAAGTATCAAAATTCAATGAAAACAGTAAAGATGTTAGTTGATTCTGGTGCGGAATTCAGCTTAATCACCCAAAAAGTAGGTGAAGATTTGGGCTTCACTAAAGGTGAGGGAGAAAATTATAGTAAAGGGGAAGGTATTGGTGGAAGCATTTCATACCTATTACGACAGGTGGAAATAGAGTTAGATAACCATACTTTTACTACTCCTGTGGCTTGGGTACAAACGGATGAATGTGAGGAGATTCTTTTAGGGAGGGAGGTGGTTTTTGATTTATTTGATATAGAGTTTAAACAGGCTGAGGAGACGATTATTTTTAAGTGGCGATCGCAACATTAGGAGAGATCCTGTGGACAAAAATGCAAAAATTTATGTAGCTGGGGGGCAAACTTTAATCGGAGCAGCCCTATTGCGCCAACTAGAACGCCAAGGATACTGTCACCTAATCGGCACTCTCCCAGCAGAGCCGAATCTTGCCGATCGGGAACAGGTGAGTGATTTTTTCGCTCAGAACAAGCCAGAATATGTGTTTCTAGCAGCAGGCAAATCGGGAGGGATTAGCGCTAACCAGAAATATCCGGCTGAATTAATGCTTGATAATTTGCTAGTTATATGCAATGTCATTGACAGCGCCTATCACAGCGGAGTCAAAAAATTGCTCTACCTAGCTTCTTCCTGTAGCTACCCCAAACACAGCCCGCAGCCAATGCAGGTAGAGTCCCTAATGACAGGTACTTTGGAACCCACCAATGAAGCTTACGCAGTGGCAAAAATTGCAGGCATTAAGCTATGTCAGGCCTATCACCAGCAGTACGGCGCAAATTTCATTAGCGGGATACCAGCCAACGCCTTTGGCATTGGGGATGACTTCAGTTTAGAAGAGTCCCACGTCATACCCGCATTGATCCGCAAAATGCACGAGGCAAAAATTGCCAGTGCAGAATTTGTCGAGATTTGGGGAACCGGCACGCCTCGGCGAGAGTTTATTTTTGCAGACGACTTAGCAAACGCCTGCATTTTCATCGCGGACAAATACGATGAACCGACACCGATTAATATTGGTGGGGGACTAGATTTGTCTGTTAAGGAACTTGCAGAGTTGATTAAAGAAGCGATAGGCTACCGAGGGAAACTACGTTTCGACGCTAGTAAGCCCGATGGAATGCCACTGAAAGCGCTTGATTCCAGTAAACTCAAATCTATGGGCTGGCAGCCACAGATTTCATTTCGGGCGGCTGTAGAGGCAACTTACGATTGGTTTTTAACAAATTCCCAAGCTAATGTTTTGACTGGACATAGAGGTTAAGCAATAAGATGATCGCAGAAATTGAGCAAATTAAATTGCAGTTAGCTGGCTTTTCCCAACTTTGGGACACTGAGCAGGACACGCTGGCCGAGCGGGGCGCTTTAGTGCCAGACAATGGAGTAATTGTTGAAATTGGCACCGCTCAGGGCGGTTCTGCCACGATATTTCAGGCGGTTGCCGGTTGCAGGGGAGCGAAAATTTACTCCTACGACATCGCACCCTCAGCAGAAGCCTACGAACGCCTGAAAAATACAAATGTCACTATATTTGCCAAATCTTCTGTCGAAGGTGCCAAGGCGTGGCAAGAAACAGTCAATCAGCCTGTAGACTTACTGTTTATAGATGGCAGCCACGCTCTCCAGCACGTTTTTGAAGACTTCAATGCGTGGATAGGATTTCTCAAACCAGGCGGGCAGGTTTTATTCCACGATTTTGACTCGATTGAGCGCGGGGGCTTGATACATTTCGGCGTACAAGTCATGGCAAAAACGCTCCTGCGCCTGGGTATTTTGGAGCAACCCGTTCACAAAGATAGAATCCTGTACGGGAAAATTAGCCACCCAGAAAAAGTACGACTTGAAGCTAAAGACTGCTATCAAACTTTCCGCGAAATGGGCCACGAGTTTGTGCAACTTCGCGAGGCAGACTACACTGGATGGATCGCAGTTGGAGGCGAACAATTCGGTAAATTACTCAGCGGCTGTCTGAAAATGGACGGGAGTGAGTTGCAGCAATCCCCGGAACAGGTACCCCTCGGAAGTCGGTACTTGGTATTTGCTCGACCTTTGGCACCGGCTCTGGATATTTTGCGATCGCGCGGCATCCCCACAGAGGCGATCGTGGCAATAGACAACTGTCAAGCTTGCTACCTAGTAGGCAGCGCCCTCCAAAACAATCGCAATCACTTGTTAGCTATTACGTCATCTCGTAAAGAGGTGTTTCGCTGGGAAGAGATATTGTTCATGTTCGATCATGCTTTTGGGGAATCGCAGTTTCCCGATCGCACAAACGATTTTGCTGACGAATCGGACATAGTTCGGCTGTCACAATTAGTCGCAAGAGAACAGATATGCCTAACATTCCTGGCTCGTATCCTGGCAACATTTGTAGATTGGAATCCTTAACCCGCACTGTCAGAAAGCATGGATCAATTAATGTACGAAAAATTTTACCGTTCTCTATACCGCATCCGCCGAGTAGAAGAAGAAATTGCCAGGGTTTACCCCACTGACAAAATTAAAAGTCCAGTACATCTTTCCATCGGTCAAGAAGCCGTGGCTGTAGCAGTTTGCGAGGCGCTGCGGCCGGATGATGTTGTTTTCGGCACCTACAGAAGTCACGCCGCCTATTTAGCAAAAGGCGGGGATTTAAAGCAAATGATCGCCGAATTGTACGGCAAAGCCACCGGGAGCGCTAAGGGTAAAGGCGGCTCCATGCACTTGATCGATCTGAGTGCTAACGTGATGGGTTCGTCAGCAGTGGTGGGAACAACGATCGCCAATGCTGTGGGATATGCTTTAACTTTGAAAAACCAGCCCGAAGGCGCGATCGCAGTTAGTTTCTTCGGAGACGGCGCTGTAGATGAAGGGGTTTTCTCTGAAAGCCTAAACTTTGCAGCCCTCAAAGCTGTACCATTAATTTTTGTGTGTGAGAATAATGGCTATGCAATCCACACGCACCAGCGCCTCCGCCAACAGCTCGATAATATCTGCGATCGCGCCCGCACCTTTGGCATCCGGGCAGAACGGATTGAAAATAACGATATTTTCAACATCTACGAACAAGTAAATGCGGCGGCGAAAGCGTTAAGAAACGGCGAAAGTGGCCCATTTTTCTTTGAGTGCATGACCTACCGCTGGAAAGAACACGTCGGCCCCAATGAAGATTATCACTTAGGTTATCGGACAAAAGAAGAGGCGCAACCTTGGATAGAGAACGACCAAGTACAGCGTTTAGCCGCCTTAGTAGAACCTGAAGCACGCCAGAAAATCGAAACAGAAGTAGAGGCCGAAATTAAAGCAGCTTTTGAGTTTGCTGAAGCCAGTCCTTTTCCCGATGCGGCGGAATTATTTACTGATGTCTTTAAAGCAGGGAATGCTATATCAGAACATCAACCAGTATCCTTTGCTGAAGCTAAATCCCCAGCAAGCGATCGCACTCTTACCTATGTAGAAGCAGTGCGCGAAGCTACTGACATGGAAATGGAGCGGGATGCTTCAGTAATTATCTTCGGATTAGACGTAGACGACCCCAAAGCTATTCAAGGTACGACTAAAGGCTTGCTGGATAAATATGGTTCCGAACGAGTGTTCGGCACTCCGCTGTCAGAAGATGCCATGACTGGCGCTGCAATTGGGATGGCGCTGGCTGGACAGCGCCCGATTCACGTCCACATCCGCATGGATTTCTTGATGCTGGCGATGAACCAGTTGATTAACGTAGCTGCTAAAAGCCACTATATGTACGGCGGACAAGTATCTATTCCGCTGGTAGTGCGATCGATGATTGGCAAAAGTTGGGGACAAGGCGCACAGCATTCTCAAGGCTTGTACTCCTTTTTCATGAACATTCCCGGCTTGAAAGTAGTTGCCCCGACAACTCCCTACGATGCCAAAGGCTGTTTAATTGCCGCAATCCGCGACGAAAACCCGGTGATGTATGTCGAACACCGCATCTTGCACTTTCAAAAAGGCCCTGTGCCAGAGTCAGCCTATACTGTACTTCCCGGCAAGGCGCGAGTCACGGCGATCGGCGAAGATATTACTTTAGTTGGCATTTCCTATATGCAGGTAGAATGCCTGCGGGCCCAGCGCTATCTGGAAGAAGCGGGGATTAGCGCCGAGGTTATTGATCCCATTTGGTTAAGTCCCCTAGATATTGATACCATTGCCGAGTCCGTGCGTAAAACTGGCCGACTGTGTGTAGCCGATAACGGCTGGACGACTTGCGGTGCTAGTGCTGAAATCATTGCTCAAGTAACGGAACGCCTGCAAGGTTCGCGCGATATCCGCGTTCGACGCTTGGGGTTTGCGCCTGTCACTTGTCCAACTTCTCCCAATTTGGAGGCAGATTTCTATCCTAACGGGCGCACGATTGCTGCTGCTGCTTACGAGTTGGTAAAAGGCAAAAATGGCTGGATGCCAGAGGAACGCGAAGACTTGAAAGATATTGAATTTAAAGGGCCTTTTTAACAATGCAGAAAACACCAATCATGTCTGACAAAAACCTGAAAATGCCTTTGATGCAAAACAACATCACAAGGGCAGATTTGGATGCAGCGATCGCATTTCTTCAACAAGATGACCCGATTCTGACCCAATCTAAGCAAGTACGAGCCTTTGAGCAAGAATGGTCGGAATGGCTCGGAGTCAAATATAGCGTCTTTGTCAATTCAGGCTCCTCAGCTAACCAGGTGACGATGTGCGCCCTGCGAGAGACTTACGGTGTAGGGGAAGTCATCGTACCGACACTGACGTGGGTATCCGATATCGCCTCAGTAATTCAAGCAGGTTTAAAGCCCGTATTTGTTGATATTAATCCCCGCACATTAGGGATGGATATTGACCAGGTACTTGAGAAAATTACCCCGCAGACGAAAGCTGTATTTTTAACCCATGTACTCGGTTATAATGCCCTCGACCAGCGTCTATTGGACGAGTTGGAGTCCCGGAACATTCCGTTGATTGAAGATGTCTGCGAGTCCTACGGGGCAACTTTTCAGGGACGGAAATTGGGAGCGTTTGGACTGATGTCTAATTTCTCCTTTTACTACGCTCATCACATGAGTACGATAGAAGGGGGCATGATTTGTACCAATGACAGTAACTTGTACGAAATGCTGCGGATGTTTCGCTCTCATGGCATGGTGCGGGAGTCAACTTCGGATGAGTTGAAGCAGTCTTATTACGATCGGCATCCAGATCTCAACCCGGACTTTATTTTTGCTTTTCCGGCCTACAATGTCAGGAGTACAGAAATTAATGCCGTGATTGGGCGATCGCAACTCAAGCGGCTGGATGAAAATAACAAACTTAGAACTGAGAACCTGTTACTTTTCCTACAAAACTTAAACCCTGACAAGTATCAGACTAATTTTGAAACCGAAGGGAGTTGCAATTATGCGTTTACGCTGATCTTAAAACAGCCAGATACAGTGCTACGTGACAAAGTGATGGAGGCATTGCGACAAGCTGGCGTTGAGTTTCGTCGGGGGACGGCGGGGGGAGGTAATCAGTTGCGCCAGCCTTATTTGAAAAAGCTTTTTGGCGAGGCTGATTTGACTCAGTTTACTCAGGTAGATCATGTACATTTTTACGGATTTTACATTGGTAATTATCCGGGATTGGAAAAAGAGAAAATATTGGAACTCTGTTCTCTTGTAAACAAACTGTAGCTTTAGTCAAGCAGAAAATCAAGAAAACAATGATAGTAAAAACCCAACTGGAGGCAACAATGACTAGCAAAAATCAATTAGATTTGGTACTCGTTAATCCTGGCAATCGAGCCAAAATTTACCAGTCTCTTAGCTCTACTCTGGCTGCTGTTGAGCCGCCAGTTTGGGCTGGTTTAATGGCAACTTTTATTCGGAATCACGGTTTTTCAGTTAATATTATCGATGCTACCGCTGAGGAGTTGAGTCCCCAGGAAACGGCAGAGCGGATTGCTGAGTTAAATCCAGTTTTGACGGCTGTAGTTGTCTACGGTCAACAGCCTTCTGCATCAACTCAAGTGATGCCGGGGGCTAGTGCCGTTTGCACCGCAGTTAAGCAAAATTCACCCGATTTAAAGGTACTTTTAATTGGTGGCCACGTTGCTGCTTTGCCGGAGCGATCTCTCCGGGAAGAAGAAGCTGATTTTGTAGCAGGTGGCGAAGGGCTTTATACAATGCTGGAATTGTTAGCTGCCCTGAAATCAGATGCACCAGATTACAGTAAGGTGCGCGGTTTATGGTATTGGGAGGGCAAGGAAGTTAAGGTAAATCCTCCCGCACCTCTGCTAACAGAAGTAGAGGAAAAAATGCCTGGAATTGCCTGGGATTTGTTACCGATGGAGAAGTACCGGGCCCACAACTGGCACTGTTTTGATGGCCTTGTGCGCGAACCTTACGCCGCTATTTACACAACTTTGGGATGTCCTTTCCATTGCAGTTTTTGCTGCATCCAAGCACCTTTTAAGACAGGTGAGAAAGAGTTGGGATATAAGGAAATTACCAATAGCTATCGCTTCTGGAGTCCTGAGCACGTAATTTCCCAAATTGACCTTCTGGTGAATAAATATGGGGTGCGGAATATCAAATTTGCAGATGAAATGTTTGTACTCAATCCTAAGCACGTTTTGGGTATCTGCGATTTGATTATTGAGCGAGGTTACGATCTGAATATCTGGGCTTATGCGCGGGTGGATACTGTCAGGGATGAAATGCTGGATAAGCTGAAGCGGGCTGGTTTTAATTGGCTGGCTTTTGGGATTGAAGCGGCGAGCGATCGGGTGCGGGATGATGTACAGAAAGGTGTTAGTCAAGAGGATATTTACAGAACCATTAACAAAGTCAGGGATGCTGGTATTAATGTAATTGGCAATTACATTTTTGGCTTGCCAGAAGATGATTTAGAGACGATGCAGGAAACGCTTGATTTAGCTCTCGATCTCAATTGCGAGTTTGCTAATTTTTACTCGACGATGGCTTATCCGGGTTCCCAATTGTACGATATGGCTCTCAAGGAAGGCTGGCAGTTGCCGGATACCTGGAGTGGCTATTCTCAACACTCTGTAGATACGTTGCCTTTACCTACTAAGTATTTGCCTGCTTCTGAGGTTCTGCGCTTCCGAGATCGGGCTTTCCAGATTTATTTTAATAGTCCGAAGTATCTGGAGATGATTACTCAGAAGTTTGGTTCTGAAACAGCGGCGCATATTCGGGAAATGGCTTCTCATCAATTAGAGAGAAAACTCTTAGTTGCGGTTTAGATAAGTTGCTAAATTACCTCATCTTCTTTGGGGAGATGAGGTAATTCAATTTATCTAAAATTTGCTAAAGTAATAATTAATTGTCTAATAAACTGAGTAAGTAAATTAAATCTAAAAAATGTAGTCCCTACAGCCGAATTTTCCTCATTTAACTACAGTTTTTAATTTGTCAATATATTTTCACTAATTATTGTTATGACATCTGCTGAGTTTCCTAGTACCGATCGATATTATGATTTCGCCGTGATTGGTGGCGGCATTGTGGGATTATCTACAGCAATGGCTTTAGGTCATCGTTATCCAGATGCCCTAATTTTAGTGATAGAAAAAGAGTCGAGTTGGGCTGCACACCAAACCGGAAATAATAGTGGTGTGATTCACTCTGGCATTTACTACAAACCTGGTAGTTTAAAAGCGAATTTGTGCCGGGAGGGAAATCGTTTGCTGATTGAATTCTGTCAAAAGCATGGGATTAACTATGAAATCTGCGGCAAGCTAATAGTAGCAACAAATTCGGAAGAATTGCCTCTGTTAGAGAACCTTTACCAGCGGGGCTTAGCTAATGGGTTGAAGATTGAGAAAGTGACTGCTGAACAAGTTAAGGAAATTGAGCCTCACGTTAGTTGTTTAGCAGCTATCCGGGTTCCCAGCACAGGGATTATTAACTACAGGCAAGTTTGTCAAAAGTATGCTGAATTAGTTGCTTTTCAGGGAGGGGAACTTCGCCTGTCTACTAAAGTTATCAAAATTACGCCTACTTTGGAGGGTGTGGCGATCGCCACAAATAAAGGTTCTTTTCAGGCTAAGTTTATTGTTAATTGTGCTGGATTGTTTAGCGATCGCGTGGCCAAACTCGCTCATGTCGATCCAGAAGTTCAGATTGTACCTTTCCGAGGAGAGTATTATGAATTAGTCCCAGAAAAACGCTATCTAGTCAAGCAGTTGATTTATCCTGTACCCAATCCCAATTTTCCCTTTTTGGGGGTTCACTTTACCCGGATGATTGATGGGAGTATCCATGCAGGGCCCAATGCTGTCCTCAGTCTCAAGCGAGAAGGCTATCATAAAACAGATATCAATCTGCGCGACTTGGCTGAAACTTTCACTTACCCTGGTTTCTGGAAACTGGCGGCCAAATATGGGGGTGTGGGGATGAAGGAAATGGTGCGATCGTTTAGTAAGGCTGCTTTTGTCAGGAGTCTGCAAAAGTTGATTCCTGAAGTACAAGCTGAAGATTTGGTTCCTACTCATGCAGGGGTGAGAGCTCAGGCCTTGACAAAGGATGGTGGATTAGTGGATGATTTCTTGTTGGTTAGGGGTGAGCGTGCAATTCATGTTTGTAATGCTCCTTCTCCCGCGGCTACTGCGTCTTTGGCAATTGGAGAGGCGATCGGAGAGCAAATCTCTGAATATCTGAATATTAGTAACTCTAAAACTAACAATTAGATGAGTGTTACTAAACAACTTTGATACTCCTTAGCTTATTCATTACTACCAAGATTATCGATAATTTTAACCACCTTATCATAAATGCCTTTCCAATCACAATCATAGTTGCGCTCAAAAAAACTGTGATATGCTGAATCATAAGAATCAACTATAGAATCTTTATGAACTTGGATTAATGATACTCCATTTTCTCTTTGAGGAACCCACGATGGGTCTAGCGGAGTCAAACCCCTGTGGGTATGGTAGACTCCAGTTTTATTAGCTAGTATTGGAAAAATAAGTCCAGCCCCGACTGGTTCTATAAACAAATCAATAGCATGAACCCAAACAATAGTTTCATAAATAGTGCAGCCTAGAGCGCTATATGTTTTGATAGGAGAGTGTAGAAGCTTCCGTATTCTCTCCAAATTATCTGTCTCGCGCGGCAATCCATCAAATATCACGCCCAAATCGGGAAAATCTTTAGATAGTGTGTTTATAATATTTGCGATTCCTTCTACTTGGGATATCCATACTCTATTGTGGCTACGAATTGTGATCCATAGCAGCGGAAAGTGTTTCTTAGATTCGGTCACTTTTTGCAAAAAAGACTCAGAAGATTTTGTCCTTGAGAAATTATATATTCGGCTTATTAATTTCTCTTTTATTCCTTCAGAACTCAACCTTAAAGCAAAAAAATTATTAGTTAAATTTATTTTAAATAGCGTATTTTGATCGAGGTCTTCTCGACTGACTAAAATAGATTCTTCTAGCTTCTCAGAGGTTATTTCAGAGAAAATATTGTCAATATTGATATAATTAAATCCTCCTATTATAAATTTGCTCAATTTGTTTATTTTACCGGTCTCAGATAAAGTCTGAAGTGGCGGTAGATCATTCCAGAAATAGTGTCCTATATTGGGAATAAAACCAAAAAGGTTCACGATTTTTTTGGGGTGATTGTTCGTGATGTAATTTTTGACATCATGTAAAAAATTCAGGGTATAAATCTTAAATCCATCAATACAAAGTTGAAATTCTGTTTCTCCAAACAATTTAAAGTGTGAATCAGAATAATCAATAAAACTAATAATTACCTCTCTGTTGGGTAAATAAATACCAACTTTTAACAAAGGATAGCATCCTACAATTAAATAGAAAACTTCCCTACCGACGAAACGATAAAAAATCATTTGCCAGTTGGAATTAATGAATCCAAAAAAGGATTGATTAGACCGAATAATTTCCTGAGATATCGGACAAATTGAATAAATATATCCTGTTTCTAATATACTGTGTTGAAAGGCAGGAAATCCTAATGGTTCGAGCTTGATTTTAGGCGAATATCCAAAACTGTTGATATAAATTTCTTCACGATCAAGGCAGTCTATTTTCATTAATTTTAGTTGCTCTACGGACAAGCCAGCTTGGTCAAGAATTGATCTATCTGTCTCTGTTAATTCTAGGAGTTTAATCAAGGTATATTGGCTATTTTTGCCGAAGTGATCTGCTGCACCTTCTGGTTTCATCTCACCAGCTCTGCTGTAAAATGATATAGCCTGATCCCATTGATTCTGCTGCGACAGTAGCCACGCTAAATCCCAGTAAAACTCTACACGGGTAGGTTGAAGCACTACAGCCTTTTTGTAAGCGGCGATCGCGTCCTCTACTTTGCCTTGTTTGGTGAGAAGATTGCCTAAAATCAAGTAAGTTTCAGCCACTTCCGGTTGCAGCACCAGAGCCTTTTTGTAAGCGCTGATCGCGTCCTCTACTTTGCCTTGTTTGGTGAGGAGATTGCCTAAAATCAAGTAAGCTTCAGCCACTTCCGGTTGCAGCACCAGAGCCTTTTTGTAAGCGGCGATCGCGTCCTCTACTTTGCCTTGTTTAGTCAGGGCTTCTCCCAAGAGTTGACAAGACTTCCCATCAGGTTTTACCTTAATTGCATGGCGCAAGTTGGTAATTTTTTGATCAAGTAGAGGTTTTTGAAGGACATAGTTTAATTGTTCCCTATATTCCAATCCTTCTGGGTTTAGCTCAACAGCTTTGCGGAAACAAGCCACCGCTTCATCTAACTGTTGAATTTGTGTTAGTGCTAAACCTAAATGGTAATGAACCACATCCGAGTTTGGGTATAGTTCAATAGCGCGACGGTAAAAAGTAATGGCTTCGCCCCACTGCTGTCGTTGAGCGAGGGAATGCCCTAGCAGATGGTGAATCATCGCTGAGTTGGGATTGAGTTCAAGATCGCGGCGGTAAGTGGTTATAGTTTCATCTTCCTCTTGAAGTTGCGCTTTGGCTATTCCTGAAGTGATTGCTTCATTGAGGTTATCAAGTTTTGCTGAGAATTCGCTCAAATTGTTGCGAAACCTTGAGTAATCAGGGTTAATTTCAATCGCTTTGCGGAAACAGGTGGTCGCTTCATCCAGTTGTCCAAGTTTTGCTAAAATTTCACCTAACTTGTAGTGAGACAACGCTAAGTTTGAGTTAATCTCTAGGGCATTGCGGTAGGCGGCGGCGGCTTCATCTAGACGGTCAAGTTTTGCTAAGGCATCCCCCAAGTTGTGATGAGACCAGGAAAAGTTTGGGTTTTGCTCTACTGCAAGGCGGTAAGCTGCGATCGCGTCCTCTAATTTGCCTTCGCGTAGAAATTGATTGGCAATCTGAAAATAGCTTAAAGTCATTTTTAGCTTTTCGTGTAACAATACCCCGGACAGTTTTTGAGTAAAAGCCTAGAACCCTTATTCTACCGTTAGCGATCAAGGCTAGACGAAAGCCTGAAACCCTTATTCTACCGTTAGCGATCGCAAACTGTCCGAAGTGTTGTGATATTATAACCCAGAGTGTTGACAGCACAAGGGCGGATTTATTCACAAAAATTTATATTTTTTAGATTTTGCTGTATGTTACACTGTTATCGTTTCGCGTTTGTAGTCCCATACAAATTTGTAGAGCAAGCCACGTTTGAACCAAAACATCAGTAACAAAATAAATTTTCAATGGAGGAATTCTATTAATGTCTGGAGATACACCCCTAGTCAGCGTCGTAATTGGCACTTACAATAACGATAAATATATCGCAGAAGCAATTCAGAGTATTCTCGACCAGACTTTGACAGAGTTTGAGTTGGTGATTGTCAATGACGGATCAACAGATAGAACCGATGAAATTATTAAAAATTTTAAAGATTCTCGGATTGTTTATATTACTCAAACACATCAGGGGCCTAGTGTTGCCTTCAACACTGGTATTTTAGCTGCTACTGCAAAATATATAGTTCACTTAGACGGAGACGATGTTGCCTATCCGCACCGTCTAGAGAGGCAGTATCAATATATATCAAAAACTCACAAAAAAGTAGCAGTGTTTTCATGGGTTGATTTCATCAATGATGACAGTGAGATGATTTCAGGAGATCATTTTGCCAGCAATTTTTTTAATCACGGGAATAAAACTTTTCCAGAAATTTTAAATTCATTTTTTTTAAAAGGCAATTATTTGAACGCCTCTACCAACATAATTGAAAAAGAAGCTCTTTTAGAAGTTGGCTTATACAATTTAGCATCTATTCAGGTACAAGACTTTGACCTTTGGATCAAATTATTTAAGAAAGGCTATGAGTTTTTTGTCATGCCTGAAAAGTTGATAAAGTATAGGATTCGGGCTGGGAACAAAAATCTCAGTGGCGACCCCGACAACCAGTTGCGGGGGTTATTCGAGATGCACCAACTTTATAGAAACCTATTTGATGGAGTTCCCGAAGATTTATTTAGGGAAGCCTTTTGGAATCAAATCAAGAAAAATAATTTTATTGACGGCGTGGAATATGAACTAGAGAAGGCTTTTATCTATTTGAATCACAGTTCAGCCCTCACTCGAAGTCTAGCAGCAGAAAAGCTCTTCAGCTTGTTACAAGATAAGAATATTTTATCAGTTGCTATTTCAGAATACAATTTTGGTTTACCTGATTTGTACCAGTTAGCAAAAGAAATAGATCCGACAAATACTAGACTGATTTGGAAATTTGAGGCAGATTTAATACAATCTCAGTCTCAGATTCATCAAGCTCAAGGTGAGTGCGAACAGGCTAAAAATCAGCTTCACCAAACTGAGTCAACCTTATATCATCTACAGTCTGAGATGCAGCTAAAAGACGAGGAATTAGCTCGGTTACAATCTCACTATTGCCAAGCTGAAGAAGATTTAGAACAATCTCAAGCTCAGTTTTATGAGGTTCAAGAACAGTTAGAGCAATCTCAGTCTCAACTACATGAAACAGAGGTATTGTTAGAGCAATCTCAGTCTCAATTACATGAAACAGAGGTATTGTTAGAGCAATCTCAGTCTCAATTACATGAAACAGAGGTATTGTTAGAGCAATCTCAGTCTCAATTACATGAAACAGAGGTATTGTTAGAGCAATCTCAGTCTCAATTACATGAAACAGAGGTATTGTTAGAGCAATCTCAGTCTCAACTGCATCAAACAGAGGCAGAACTACAACAATCCCAGTCTCAACTGCACCAAACAGAGGCATTGTTGGAGCAATCTCAGTCTCAACTACATGAAACAGAGGTATTGTTAGAGCAATCTCAGTCTCAACTGCATGAAACAGAGGTATTGTTAGAGCAATCTCAGTCTCAACTGCATCAAACAGAGGCAGAACTACAACAATCCCAGTCTCAACTGCACCAAACAGAGGCATTGTTGGAACAATCTCAGTCTCAACTGCACCAAACAGAGGCATTGTTGGAACAATCTCAGTCTCAACTGCATCAAACAGAGGCATTGTTGGAGCGATCGCGCTTCAGTGACGCTATAACCAGCAATACAAATGGACAGGGGTCGATGCAATACCAACTCTTAGTTTGGGATGCTTGGTATGCTTATCAAAATGGCGATCTCACTAAAATGTGCGATCGTTTGCAAGAATCTTTGAAATGTACACCTTTCTGCAAATCAGAAACAGTTGTGAACTGGTTAGAAAGTTTTACAAATTTCTCATCCGAGAAAGGTTGCGATCTTGATACTCTATCACTGACAAACTCACCAGGCTGGAAACAATTGACGAGGCTGCAAGTTGCAGTAAAACCAAGGGGAGACAGAGACTTATTAGTAAGGTAACTGTTCGTAAAAAGAAGTTAGATGTTATAGAGTGTTGTGAATAATTGAGAAATTTTAGGGTATAAAGTTACTCATTTTCGGCTAGATTAGGAATTCAATTAATTTAGGAAAAAACAAATTATGGAAAAACCAAGTGATAAAATAGAAATAGTTTCGGTTCATTTGCCAAAAACTTCTGGTCACGCCTTTGCCGAAGCTTTATTACAAGTATATAATATCAAAGAAATTTTCTTTGATTATCCTTACCAAGCTGAAGCGAATTTAGTAAGAATTGAAAATCAAATTAGAGTTATTCAAGGTCATTTCCCAGCAACTAAGTATCGCAATTTATTTCCTAATGCCAAGATAATAACTTGGCTAAGAAATCCCATAGAAAGATTAATTTCTCATTATTTTTTCTGGAAAAGTATCCCGCTAGAAGAAAAAAATACTTCTCAGAGATTGTTACAAGAAAATGACTTGGATCTGGTGCAGTTTTCCGAACTACCTGAGATGCAGAATTATATCACATCATTTTTTATCGGGGAAATGAAGATCACTGATTTTTACTTCGTCGGTATCCAATCTTTCTTTAAAGAAGATTTAAAAGAGCTAAGTGTGGAACTGGGTTGGCCAGAATTAAAGGCGATCGCTAAAATAAATCCAAATACTTATCCTGGATACAAAGAAAGAAGTCAAGAGCTATTAAAAAACTCCAGAGTTATAGCTAGGCTAGAATATCTCAATAGACAAGATATGGAATTGTATGAACAAGCATTAAAATATAGACAGAAACGGAGAATTCAATATTTTATTAATAAAAGAAATGCTAAAAACAAGTAAACCGATTCTAACTTTAGGTAGGCTAGATATAGCCACAATTAACAATCAAGTATTGCGTATAGACGGCTGGGTAGCCTCATTCAACAGCGGCTCAGTCAACGGCTTCAAGCTATCTCTCGCTGGCAAAGAGGTGACAAACTTTGAACAGACTTTGGGCATCCCCAGCCCAGACATTAAGGAAGCTTTTCCATACCTCGACAGTGCTGAGAAGGCCAGGTTTTGTATCCAAGTGCCTCTAAATCAAGAACAGCATCAGTTTAGAGACTTTCTCATTGTCTTAACTCCCTTGTTTAAGGGGCAGGTCGGCGGGGTTTTACTCACTGTTTTAGAGCCTTCCCTACCGAAACCCAGCGAAGAGTACATCAATTTGGTGGGTAGTGACTTTGATGTGGCATTCATTTTTCTAGCCTATTTCATACAAATGGGCGGCCTCACCCCAACAGACCATGTTTTAGATGTCGGTTGCGGGGTAGGTAGGCTAGCTTATTCATTGGCATATTATCTAAAGCCTCCTGGTCGCTACGAGGGGTTTGATATTATCGGCAATTTGATTAAGTGGGCGCAGCAAAATATTACTCCTCGCTTTCCGCACTTCAATTTTCGGCACGTAAACATCTATAACCAGATGTACAACCCAACTGGTACGATACAAGCGCCGGACTTCACCTTTCCCTATCCCGATGAAAGTTTCGACTTTATCTTCCTCACCTCCGTTTTTACTCATATGCAAGCTGAGGAAGTCCGCCATTACTTGGATGAAATTTACCGGGTGTTAAAACCAGGGGGGCGTTGTTTGTGTACCTGCTTTTTGCTTAATGAAGAGTCGGAATTGGCGATTTCGCAGGGTAGAAGTAGTCTGCAAATCAGCCATGAGTTGGAAGATTGTTTTACTAACGATGTAGCCGTGTCAGAAAGTGCGATCGGTTACAAGGAAGCTTTACTTTTGCAGTGGGTGGAGGATCGTGACCTCACAGTTACAGGGAAATATTACGGCTACTGGTGCGGGAGAACCTGCTACACCAGTATGCAAGATATCTTGATTGTAGAGAAACAAAAGCATTCAAATTTGCCCAAACAAGATAAGCAAATCCTCAAGGGATCGCCAACTTACCACCAAAACAAAACGCTCAAACCACAGGAACCACTGCAAACATTAGGTAGGCTGGATGTAGCGGTTATTGAAAATCAAGTATTGCGTTTACAGGGATGGGTTGCTTCATTTGATTCCGGGCCTGTGGATGGGTTCAAGGTTTCCATAGCAGGCAGGGAAGTAATCGATTTTCAACTAACAGCACATATCCCCAGCCCCGACGTTAAGGATATTTACCCAAAATTAGAAAGCGCTGAAAACGCTAGATTCACTATTTTGGTGCCTTTGACTTCCCAACAGCAGAAATTTACCCCGGACTCGCTAGTTATTTTAACTCCTTTGTTTAAGGGTAATCAAGGTACGCCATTCTCAACTAACTTGTCTTTTATTTTTCACCCACAAACAGAATCAAAAGAGGTAATAAATAACCTCCCAAAAATAGAACAGTCACAGCCTCACTTGAACCAAATTCATCAAGAAAGCGCGAGTTCGCTCTCCCTAGTGCAAAAAATTAAAGCCGACTTGGAGCGATCGCGCTCTTATCTGCAACAGGTTCAGGCAAACCGAAAGGACTCACCGTCTCACTTACCTCAAGTACAGCCCCAGGAACTGCCGATAGCTGTTGAAAACAAACTGCCTAGTAGAGAAACTAAAAATGTTGAATTCTATAAAGGCTTGTTGGGGCTATCTGAAGTTAACTGTGACAAGTTTTGGCAAATTCTAGACCCAGCAATTCAAGCACAACCACTTCAAATTCAAACCAAACATCCTAAAATTAGCATCCTTACGCCCACATGGAATTCCTCTCTGGATTGGTTCGTTGAAACAGCCTTGAGCGTACTCGCTCAATCGAGATCAGACTGGGAATGGTGCCTCGTTGATGATGGTTCTCAAACAGAAGAAATTCGCAGCGTACTTACAGGTTTAGCTCAGAAAGACCCAAGAATAAAAGTATCCTTTCAAGAATCTGGCGGCATTAGCTCAGCTACCAATAAAGCTCTCGCGATGGCAAGCGGAGACTATGTGTGCTTTTTAGACCACGACGACACATTAGCCCCGACAGCTTTGCAGGAAAGCTTAGACAAGCTCTCTGAAGGTTTTGATGTTGTTTATTCTGACGAAGATAAGATTGATTTTTCCGGTCTTAACTATGTAGAATCATTCTTTAAACCTGACTGGTCTCTAGAATATTTTCGAGGTGTGATGTACGGGGGGCATCTCTTGTGTGTTCGCCGAGATTTAGCCTTAACCGCCGGAGGATTGAAAAGTGAGTTTGACGGTGTTCAGGATTACGAATTCCTGTTGCGAGTCTCGGAAACCACAAACAAAATTGCCCACCTTCCCAAGATTCTTTACCACTGGCGGAAGATTAACGGAAGTGTTGCAGCAGACATTAATGCTAAACCGCGAATTGAGCAATTACAACAGGCTGCTGTTAATTCCCATTTGCAGCGGTTGGGTTTACCGGCGAAAGCCGAGCCAGGGATAGGCGGACACAGAGTGAATATCAACCCATTGCCCAGAAATCAAAATCCTCTCATCAGCATTGTTATCGCAGTTAAAGATACTGATAACTATCTCGAAGACTGCTTGAAAAGCATATCTTCTTTGTCTAATTATCCCAATTATGAAATTATAATTGTTGAGGAGAAAACAACAAACTCTAAAACCTTACAGCCCAACAATCAGCTTTCTGTAAAACACTTGAAGCTAGAATCGCCATTCAATTACTCTACTGCTAATAACTTAGGTGCAAAATCTGCACTAGGAGAATACCTAGTTTTTCTCAACAATTCTACAGAAGTAGTAACAGAAGATTGGCTGCGACATCTTCTTTACTATGCCGAACAGCCAGACGTAGGTGCTGTTGGAGCATTGCTACTTTTCCCTGATCAAACTGTACAACACGCTGGTATAGTTGTGGGAGGAAAAAGTACAGTAAATTATGTAATGAGAGGTTTTCCTGCTAACTCGGATGGATATGCTGGTTCTCTAGTATGTGCTAGAGAGGTATCTGCGGTAGCCGATTCCTGTATGATGGTTAAAAAGAGTGATTTTGAAAGACTTGGAGGTTTCAACGAGCATTTTTTCAATAGCTATCAAGATGTCAATTTGTGCCTGCGACTGAGACAGGATGGCAAGCGGATTATATTTACCCCCCGTGCGGTTTTAAGTACTCGCGAATCTCGAAGGCAGCAAGGGTATAATGAGGCAATAGATCGAATGCTGCTGCTTGACCAGTCGCCAAGCGAAATAGAGCAAGGAGACCCCTATTTCAATCCTAACTTTGATATTGAACTTAACGACTACACTATTCTGGGATAGCCATGCAAAATATTTTGTTTGTACTCTACAACGACTTCCATTCTCAAAGTGCTATTCACGTCCATCACTTTGCTAACAATCTTATTACTCAGGGGCTAGATTGTGTGGTTTGTGTCCCTCGCGATAAATTTACTGTATCTTTGATGGGAAAAAATTCATACAAGGTTACAGAATTTAGCGAAATTTCCCACTTGAAGGATTTTTTCATTAATGGGTGTGGGCCTGATATTGTCCATGCTTGGACACCACGAGAAGTAAATAGAATTTACTGCGACAAACTGAGGAAAATTTATGATTTCAGATTGATAATTCACTTAGAAGATAATGAAGAGTATATCGTCGAAAAAGATTTGAAAAAGCCTTTTAAAAATATACTGGCTGCTGTTGATTCTATTGATATTCCAGAACGCCTTTCGCATCCGAAGAAATATCGCGAGTTTATCAATGGTTCTGACGGTGTAACTGTTATTATACAAAAATTAAAAGAATTTGTTCCAGACCACATCCCTAGTATTACTCTTTGGCCTGGTGTAGATACCAAACATTTTTTTATTAGGAGACGAAATTATCAACTAGCTGAAAGATTCGGTGTCCCTAAAGATAGTGTGGTTTTTTGCTATACAGGTAACGTTCATGCAGGCAATATCAATGAAGTGAGGAGTATCTATTTAGCCGTTGCCTTGATGAACCGCGAGGGAATACCATCTGTGTTAATTCGCACGGGTATGGACACTTGTGAATTCTTAGGTGCAGATGACCAATGGCTGAAAAAGCATTCTATTGAACTTGGGTATATAGATTACAATACAATCCCAGATATTCTGGCTTTAGCTGATGTATTAGTCCAACCTGGTAGACCTGATAAGTTTAACGATTATCGCTTCCCATCTAAGCTACCTGAATTTCTAGCAATGGGTAAGCCAGTAATTCTGCCAGCGACAAATATTGCTTGTGTGATGGAACACAAGAAAGATGCTTGGGTGTTACCTGTTGCTGATGCGATACATATTGTTGATGCTGTGAAAGTGCTATTGAATGATACTGAGTTGTACGGTAAGTTAAGTCAGGGGGCTGTTAATTTTGCGAGAACTCATCTAAATTGGCAAGCAAATAGTCAAGTTCTTAAATCATTTTACGAAGATATTTGGATTAGAAAAACAGCAACATATAACGCCAATTTAGAATTTGAAAAAAGCGAAATTTCTAACACACTACAGGTAAAGAAAATTGCTGACTTAGAAGCAATTGACCCATCTTTAAGTCATGCAGAATTGCAAGATAAAATTATTCAATTAAGCCAGACGCAAGACGAACTAGAACAAACCAAGATTCAACTGCATCAAACACAAGAAAAGTTAGCGGTAGTTCAGTCTCAACTGAATGCTATTGAAGTCGAAAACCAAAAATTTTCAATTCTTCCTACTCGTTTTCTGGAGTTAGAGTCTAAAAAATTCTTGATCGAGAGGTATGCGAAACATACTAGCCAGAAAGCTATTAGTTATGCTACAGCACGAGACTTTTGTGATAGTGCAGATTACCTTCCTCAACTGTGCAAACTCAATGGGGACTTGAAAAATGTGCAAAGACCTTGGATTGTTAAAGAGATTTTAAGGCAAGTACCCCTTGGTAGTAAATTATTAGAGGTCGGTGGTGGTATTCCAGCAGTGGCAGGGTTTCTAATTGAGTTAGGATATGAAGTAACAATAGTTGATCCTTATGAGGGAGCGGGTAACGGGCCGATAGAATATGAGAAATATAGGCAGCAGTATCCTGATGTTAAAATCATTAGAGCTTTGTTTGAGCCGAACCTCCAAGGTGTCAATCTTGCTTCTTTTGACTGTATATTTTCAATTTCAGTGCTAGAACATATTTGGGGAGAAGCGCTTGAGGATGTTTACAGAGGGATACGCAAATTTCTGCGTCCGCAAGGTAAATCTATTCACTGTGTCGATCATGTGCTTCGCGGTGCGGGTGCTGAAAAACACGATGAGAATTTAAAAGTAATTCTTCTAAATCAGTTGCGATTGCAATATCCTGATTATACAATTGGTGATTTTGAGGAAGAGTATAAGAGGATGATAGGTCGGCTCAAATACGATTTAGAAACTTACTACTTGTCGGCTGAGGGTCATAACTTTTGGCGGGGCGGTGTTCCTTATGATGTTTTCCCATTTAGGAAAGTAGTATCGATAGAAACTTGTGTGTCCATGAGCTAGGGTTTAAGCTTTAATGTCTGATGAGGCTAAACATTACTATTTTGTTAGGGTTCTTTCCTCGTTTAAGTTGTCGATTATTTTAACTACTTCATTATAAATGGCTTTCCAATCAATATCGTAGTTACGGGTATGAGGATGATCGGAAACTGAATCAACATCCTCAGTAATAGCATCCTTAGTTACAAAAAATGTGTATTGGGCATTTTCTCTGGGATGAAGGCAAAATGGTTCGTCATAGTAAGCCATGTGTGTACTCCCATGATATATACCAATTTTATTGGCAATCCAAGGAAATACACTTCCAGCTCCATAACCCATGATAAATAGGTCTATAGCATGCACCCATACAAAGGTTTCATGTACTTCACAACCAAGAGCATTATATGTACTAATGTTAGGCGGAATTAGCTCTAAAATTTTTTCCATATTTGCTTTTTCTGTGGGCATTCCATCAAAGATAACTCCCATTGAAGGAAAATCATCAGAGAGCTTTTTGATAATATTTGCAATTCCTTCCACCTGTGAAATCCATTCTCTTGTCTGGCTACGAATCGATATCCACAACAGCGGAAAGTGTTTTTTTGATTGTGCTACTTTTTGTAAAAAAATTGGCGAGCATTTATTGTAAGAATTATGATATATTCTGTTCGCCAATTTTTCTTGGATAGCCAATGCTGTTAGCTTAAAAGTAAAATAATTGTTCGTTAAACAAAATTTAAAAGCGGTTGGCTGCGGTAGCTCTGCCTGAAGATACCAATACGGTGCTTTTGCTGCTTGAAAATAAAAAAATTCCACATTTGATTTTTCTGCCCTTATTTCTGGAAAAACATCCTGAATATCTAAATAATTGCAGGGCCCGATTACATAAGCATCTACTTTATTTAATTTTTTAGTTTCATATAGTTCCTGTATTGCTGAAATCTCATTCCAAAAATAGTGTCCTATATTCCAAATTCCTAATACAGCCGCCTTTTTTTTTGGTCGATCATTTAATAGGTAATATTTGACATCGTTTAAACAACTAAGCGTATAACTCTTGAAAATATTTACCCAATAGTCAACAGGGGCTGCTTCCATCATAATCCCATTTGTAGGTTCGCAAAAACTGATAATTAAATCTTTGAATGGAAAGTAAATAGCTATATTAAACCTTACCCAATTTCCACCTACTACCAGATAAAATAATTCGCTCCCTAAAAAGCGATAAAAAATCATATACGGGTAGTGGTCAACATAAAATGATTGATTGGATTTAAGTATTTGACCGGATACAGGACAAATTAATTCCACGTAACCCTTATCTACTATACTATGTAAGCTAGAGGTAATTCCAAATTTTGAAATGGGCATTTCTGGAGAATAGCTCCAAACATCTTGATAGCTTTTTTTAGCAGAAATATTGGATTGGTTAATTAATTCTAAATTTGCTATCGACACCCCTATGTTTTCAATAAATATCCGATCTTCCTCACTTAATGAGTGCAGTTTAATAAATTTATAGCTATTTTTTTGGAAGTGTTCCCACACACCTTGAGGTTTAAGAGCGCAAGCTTTTTGCTCACAGGTAATCGCCTCATCCCATTTGTTCTGTTGTGAGAATAACCAGGCTAAGTTCCAGTATGGATCTACATAATCCGGTTGAAGCTGTACTGCCTGTTGGTAAGCCGCGATTGCCTCATTTATTCTGCCAGAAAGTGTCAGCAAACTGCCTAACTGGAAATAAATCTCTGCATCCGGTTGAAGCTGAACTGCTTCTTGATAAGCCGCGATCGCTTCATCAACACGACCTTCTTTGGCTAAAACGTCTCCCATTTTTTGATAAGATGCTGTTTTTACACGAATCGAGTCTAAGTTATTCATTGATTTTTAACTCCTGAATTATCCTAACTACTTCTTTATAAATTGCTTGCCAATCGCAATTATAGTTTCGCATCCAATGACAATGATATACGGCATCCATTTCATCAACAATAGCATCTACAGGTACAGTGACGGCCAAAGTGCAGTTTTCTCTTGGATTTGGGCAGAATGATTCTGCTTTAGACCATTCTCTGTTAGTATGATAAACCCCTGTTTTATTAGCAATCGACGGAAAGATACTGCCAGCTCCGTAGGGAGCCAGGAACAAATCTGGGGCATGAACCCAGACAATCGTTTCATAGATATTACAGTCTAGGGCGTTGTATGTCTTAACTGTGGTAGGAATGAGATCGAGAATCTTATCCATATTGGCTTTTTCTGCGGGCACTCCATCGAATATTACCCCCAAATCACAATATTCTTGAGAAAGTTTTTCGATGAGACTCGCAATTCCTTCTACCTGGGATACCCATGCCCTGTGGTGGCTACGAAGCGTAATCCATAAAAGTGGCAAGTGTTTTTTAGATTCTCCGACTGCTTGTAAAATTTCCTCTCTGCACTGATAGTAACTATTATTATAAAGTCGGCTAGCCAATTTCTCTGTAATGCCATAGTAAGCTGGAGTAAAAATAAATAGGTTATTTTTAATACCCGCTTCAAATCCTAAGTAGGGCGATTTCCCTGGTATATTAAAAATTAATAAATTACTATTTTCTCCTTCCATTTCAGGGAAAATATGGCGCAAATCTAATCCATAATTGTAACCACCAACTGCTAAAGCATCTAATTTCCTGAGTTTTCCCGCTTGATAAATATCTTGAAGCCCAGACACCTCATTCCAAATAAAGTGTCCAATGTTGTTGTGAAATCCTACAGCAGCCGTTACTGGTTTTGGTTTGTCATTCGACAGGTAAGAGCGCACATCATTCAAGAAACCAAGGGTATAACTTTTTAATGTATTGACGTGCTGTTCAACTAACCATCTCGGCGACATTCTTTCACTCCCAAGGCCGTATTCTTCGTCATAAAAAACAAGAATCATTTCTCTACTTGGAAAATAAATAGCTAGTTTGTAAGTGTAATTGCTGGCAACCATCAAATAAAAAACTTCAGCACCCACGAAGCGATAAAAAATAATGTAAAAATCCTGACCCATCAAAAATGATTGATTTGATTGCAGCACCTTGCCAGAAATGGGGCAAACAGAATCAATATAACCCGTATCTAAGATTCGGTGCTGAAATGCAGGCAGTTTAGGTAGCCCCCCATACATGGGAGAAGCCACTTTCATGGACTCTTTCCACTCTTGATTATCTTTACTAATTAAGTCCAGATATTCGATGGATAATCCGGCTTTTTCAATGAAAATTCTTTCATTCTCAGTTATAGTATTTATTTTAATTAATTTGTATTCGCTTTTTTCTTGAAATTGTTTCTTCAGTTGTTCTAAATCTGCGAGTCCCGGGCTATTTTCGCAACCCTTGTGATAACATTCTATCGCTTCATCCCACTGGTTACGCTGCGAAAGTAACCAAGTTAATTGGCAGTATGCTTCTAAATCGTCTGGTTTAATTTGTAGGACTTGGCGATAAACTAGAATCGCATCATTTGCACGACCTTGGATTGTTAACAACCGCCCTAAAGACAAGTAAGTGCTAGCCGCTGCTGGTTGAAGTTGGACGGCTTGCTGGTAAGCCACGATCGCCTTCTCCGCGCAGCCTAGTTGTTCTAATGCTTCTCCCAGAAGTTGCTGTGACCAAAAAGAGTCAGGGGTGAGTTCAGTCGCACGACGGAATGCAGCAGCCACTCCCTCCCACCTTTGCAGACCCATCAGAGCTAATCCTAAATGGTGGTGGAGCCATGAGACCTCTGGCTTAATTTCAATCACTCGGCGATACCATACTACTGCCTCATCCCAATTTTGAACAGCAGCTAGAGCAACCCATAAATCGTGCTGAAGAGATGTCGCATCTGGGTTAGACTCAAAAGCCTTCCGGTAACAGGAGAGAGCTTCTGCGTGCTTCCCCCATACTTGCAAAACATCTGCTAAGCTTTGATAAGCATGAAAGAGAAAATTTGGCTCAAGTTCCGATGCCTTGAAAGTTAGCGCCTCCTCCGCCTTTTGATAATAGTTAACAGCTTCATCAAACTTTTCTTGTTTCGCTAAGGCATCTCCCCAACTGCGGTAAATTTGATGATTTTTCGGGTCTGTTTCAATAATTTTACCGTAACAAGCGATCGCCTCCTCCCACTCACCCAAAGTAGCCAAAACTTCCCCTAAGCTGTAATAAGCTTCCGAAAAACTTGAGTTTAGCTCGATCGCTCGACGATAACATATAATCGCTCTCTCTTGGTTCCCCTGTTCTAACAAGCTGTTCCCCAAGTTAAGAAATTCCTCAGCCGTTGCCTTACCCGGTTCCAGTATGAGTGCCAAATAACTACACTCTGTTGCTTCCTCTAGCTTATCAATTTGTGAAAAAATCCTAGCCAAGTTCCGGTAAACTCCCGCAAAATTGGGTTGAATTGCAATCGCCTTTTGATAGTAAGAAATCGCCTCCTCCCAACTTTGCTGTTGAGCATAAATACTGCCCAGATTAGCCAATGCCGCAGCATAATCCGGCTGAATTTCTATCGCTTTAACGTAAGAATCTCTGGCTTCTTCCACCTTGCCCGCCACTAAAAAGACATTCCCCAGAGTTTTGTAACCTACAGCATAATTAGGTTTAATAGTCAATGCTTTATGACAACAAGTAATCGCTTCCTCTACTTTCCCCTGGAGGCAATATACTTCTGCCTGTTGGTTGTAGATTTCCACAGTCTCCAGGTTCAACTCTTCTAAGGCTTTTTCGTAGCACTCCAGCGCTTGGTCGTAAAAACCAGCCTCTTTAAATTGCTTGCCCTCGTTCAAATATGCGATCGCACTTTCCCAGTTCATATCATTTACCATATTGCGGACATTTAATACTTGCGGCAACCAATTAGTTCTTATCAACCTAGTTAAACACAAAACCTCTTTCTCTGTCAAGCTAACTATAGCCTTAGCAGGCGTTAGCCAAAGAAACCAGCCTTAAGTATTTTAACCGAGTGACCAAATTTCAATTATTCCAACTTTCAGGCATATTTCTCCAGTGCCCCTACTTTTTTCAGTTCTCCAAACTCCTCAAAACACACTACCGCTAACGGAACCCGACTTTCATCTTCAAGGACAACCTGTAAAAGTAGTTCAGCTTCGCTTGGTATTTCGATCAACTCCACTTCAGCCCAAAAACCGGAGTTTTCAGCCCAAGATGAATTTGCATGGACTTGACCCACATCCGGTCGATGTAAACCAACAGGAATTTCTCGGATAGTTTGACCGCAACATATTAACTCTATTTTACTTGCTGAGGAGGTTTTACCTATTACCCAGCCACCAAAATAAATCGTACTAGCATTTAACTGTATTCCAGCTTGTGGAGCATCTACAGCAGAAGCTAACAGTAGTTCTGAAGGCTGTTCTGGTTCGTAAACATGAATTTTAAAATTGGATAAAACTCTTAAACTATAATCGTCTCTAGTTCTCGTCAGATGAGTATTGTAACAAGGATCGTGGTCAATAATCTCTTTCCACCTTTGCTTCATTGTTTCGTGTTCCTTCATAAAGCGATGCTGTTTTTCAGCCGAATCTTCTATTCCCCGACTCTTCGATTCGTAATGATACAAAACAACATGAGGTAGATAAACATTTCTGTACCCTCGCTGCATTATTTCTAGGCACAAATCGACATCATTAAATGCCACAGCTAACTCTTCGTCAAATCCGCCAATTTTTTCAAACACCTCCCGGCGACACATCAAACAAGCACCTGTAACCGCTGAGTAATTATTCACAGTAGCAATTTGACCTTGATATCCTGAAGCATTAGCATCAAAATTTCTGTGACTGTGATCCGCGATGCTCCGCAGTCCCAATACAACCCCTGCGTGCTGAATTGTATTGTCTGAGTACAATAATTTAGCACCTACAGCACCAATTTTTTGCTTTTGAGCTTGCTCAACCATTGCCTCAATCCAATCTGGGGTAATGACTTCTGTATCATTATTCAAGCATAGGATATAGTCCCCTTTAGCTTGAGCTACAGCGTAGTTATTCAGTCGAGAAAAATTGAATGGAATATTTAACTCGTAACACTTAAATCGCTTAGGTTCCTTCCTTTTCCATTTAGAAAATACTGCTAATGTCTCTGGTTCATCACTTCCGTTGTCGATGACAATTACTTCATAATTCGGGTAAGTAGTCTTTTCAAAGATAGATTGAAGACACCGTTCCAAGAAACTACCTAGATTTCTTGTTGGAATAATTATGCTAACAAGCTTGAAGTCAGCAATATGATAGCGAATAAGGTGAGATCCTGGAAACTCAGGCACACTCATAATACTATTGAATTTTTCTCCCCGTCGCCGCAGTGCATCTTCCAGAGCTTTTTTGGCTGCTTTTTCATTATTTTTAGTGCTAGTAACCCTATCGCCAGAAGCCGTGTCTATTCTTGAGTGGTAAAGAATCTTGGAAATATGGAAAATTTTATTAGTTTTCTCAGTTAATCTGAGTGCTAAGTCATAATCATGACTGCCTTCATAGCCGACTCGAAATCCACCAACATGATTGACTAAAGCACTGCGATAAGTTGCTAGACGACCAACGTACATCCGCGACAGAAATGACTCAGGACACCAATCTGGCTTAAAATATGGGTCAGTTAGCTTGCCTTCTGCATCCAATTTATCTTCATCTGAATATATCAAATCCGCTTCAGGATGCTCCGACAGCAGGGAAACTATTTCATATAGTGCCTCCTGCGCGAGAAGATCATCGTGATTTAACAAGATAATAAATTCTCCTGTTACCGAGGCTAAAGCAGAATTGAGACAATCAGAAATTTGACTCCTCTCACTTCTGAATACAACTTTAATTCTCGCGTCTTTAGCAGCATATTCTTCTATAATTTGCTTGACGTAAGACAGGGTTGAAGCATCATCAACTATACCGAGTTGCCAGTGTGGGTAAACTTGATTAATTACCGATTCAATAGCCTCTCGAAGCAAAACTTCAGACGGATTGTAAATCGGCATCAGAATGCTAAATAGAGGCTGGTACTCGAATCTTTTAGCCATGTCCGACATCCGACGCAAATCATCTCCTTTCGGGAGGTTATGCTTCTGCCAGCGATCGTAGGAATTTTCGACAGGTAAGGGTGTTGAAGAGGTTATTTTTTTGACTTTACTATAAAAAGCTTTCTCCTCCTCTAGTTGCTTTGTTGGTTTCTGGTAATTCAGGTCAGGCCTAGGAGTCTGCTCGATCGCACTGCGCTCTGGTAAACTAGCGGATCTATCAGCCTCTAAAACCGCCTTACTTACCCCCTTTTTTTTTAGCACCTCTTCGAGTCTATCGACAATTCCCCGATCGCCCGGCCGCACCTGCAACGCCATCTGATAAAAGACGATCGCCCCATCAGGCCAATTCTGTCGCACCAAAGCATCAGCCAACCCCACATAAAGGTCAGCATCATTGGGTGCAATCTCCAGCGCCTTGTGATACAACTGCAAATCATCAGCATTTTCCTGAATCGCCCGCCGGTACAGACGCATCGCCTCCTGCAAATCCCACTGCGATCGCATCCTCAAAGCATCAGCCAACTTCTGCGAAATCCACGGCAAATCCGGCTGAATTTCGACAGCACGGCGGTAAGCTGCGATCGACTCATCCCACCGTTCCAGCTTCTCAAAAGCCGTCCCCATGTTGTAATAAGTCCACGGAAAATCGCCATTCAACTCGGCCGCGCGACGGTAAACCTCGATCGCCTCATCCCACCTTTCCATTTCTAGCAGCACGTCGCCCAACTTGCTGTGCGACCAAAAGAAACTCGGATTCAGTTCATTAGCCCGCCGGTACGCCACCACCGCCTCATCCCAGCGTTCCAAATTCACCAGCGCTTCTGCTAAATTGTTGTGCGCCCAGAAATGATCGGGGTTAAGTTCGATCGACCTTTGGTAAGCCGAAATCGCCTCATCCCAGCGTTCCAGCTTAATTAGCGCGTCAGCTAAATAGTTGTGCGACCAACTGAACTCAGGATTTAATTCAGTTGCTTTGGTGTAAGCCACAACCGCTTCATCCCAGCGTTCCAGCTTCAGCAGCACATCTGCTAAATTGTTGTGAGACCAGCTAAAATCTGGATTTAATTCGATCGCCTTGCCGTAAGCCTCAACAGCCTCATCCCAGCGTTCCAACTTCACCAGCGACTCAGCTAAATTGTTGTGCGACCAAGAAAGTTCGGGATTATTTCTAATGGCATTGGTGTAAGCATCTACCGCCGCTTCCCACTGTTCTTGACCCTTCAGAAGTTCGCCCAATTCGTGATAAGCTGCGCCAGCATTTGGATTCAACTCGATCGCGCGCCGATAACAATCAATTCCTTGCTCAACCTTACCTTGCTCGATCAAAGTTTTGGCTAAATTCTCGTGTTCCTCAGCCGTGCCCGACTTGGGGTCGATCGCAAAAGCTCGATACCAAGCCTCAGCCGCCGCTTCCGACTTGCCTAACTGAGTCAAAAGTTTCGCAAAATTGCGGAAAGCACCTGCAAAATCTGGTTTCAGGGCGATCGCCTTTTCGTAAGCAGAAACCGCTTGCTGCCACTGTTCCTGCTGCGCGCAAATGCTGCCATAATTAGCATAAGCTTCAGCAAAATTCGGATTAATTTCTATTGCTTTGACATAGCAACTTTTAGCTTCATCAATTTTGCCAACAGCTTGCAGGGCGTTGCCGAGCATTTTGTAAAGCGGCGCTTCCGGCTTAATTTGTAGAGCTTTCTTGCAAGCAGAAATTGCCTGTTCCCATTTACCCTGAGCAAAATAACCTTCTGCCAGTATTTTGTATGCTTCTGGGTCTTCTATATTAATTGTAGGATTAACAGGTTGCTGAACTTGTTGATGCCCAAGCTGTTGTTGAAGTTGTTGCGGTATTTGTTTCAGTATTTGTTGCGGTATTTTCCGCAATATTTGCTCAGGTATTTGTTGTTGAACTTGTGGTTGTTGAACCTGTTGCGGTATTTGTTGTTGAACTTGTGGCGGCTTAGCAGCACCGTTTGTCGCGTTTGCGCCAGCCAAAGTTTGCTCTCCCTCGCTGCCGTTTCTAGCATTAGCTGCGTTCAGTTCAATAGCTTTGCGATAATATACTGTGGCTTCTTCTAACTTGCCTTGTTTTTTGAGGGCTTCGCCGATATTTTGGTAGGCTTGCGGCAAATTAGGATTTAATTTTATGGCGCGATCGTAACAAGAAATAGCTTCCGGCAACTTTTCTTGTCGGAAAAAAGCATCGCCCATATTCAAGTGTTCCGAGGGCTTGGCTGTTTCCGGTTCCAAAGAAAATGCGCGATACCAGCATTCCTGAGATTCTGCTGCTTTGCCAATTTGTCCAAATACTTTTGCTAAATTCCGGTACACTCCCGCGAAATTCGGTTTCAGGGCGATCGCCTTTTGATAAAATCCGATCGCCTCCTGCCATTTTTCCTGCTGCGCGCAAAGGCTGCCCAAATTCGCGTATACTTCCGCAAAATTCGGTTCTATTTCCACAGCTTTAGCGTACCAGTGCCGCGCCTCTTCCATCCTGCCTTGAGCTTGCAGCGCCTTACCCAAAGTCTTGTAAGCCGGTGCAAAATTGGGGTGCATTTTCAAAGCTTGCTCGCAGGAGGCGATCGCTTCTTCTAATTTTCCTTGGGATAAATAGGTTTCTCCCTGTTGGTTAAATTGAACCGCTGTTGATTCTGTATTGACTGTTGATGGCATATATAGGCGGTGGCGACCGAGGCAGCAATTAAATAGGGTAGTTAAAGCGTTTCACAATTATACTCGCGTTTGACACTAACAGTAGCAGGGTTGTTCCCCTAATTATTAATTTTTTTGACTTCGGGTGCTGGGGAGAAACCGGGTTGCTGGGATGTTTTGTGGATTTGGCTGCTAAATATAGGTATTGTCCTTAATTTCTAAAATGTAGGGAAACGGCATTGCCGTGTCCTTATTTCTTGGGGAAAGAGGATACGGCAGTGCCGTTTCCCTACCGAAATCCCGGATACGGCAGTGCCGTTTCCCTACCGAAATCCCGGATACGGCAGTGCCGTTTCCCTACCGAAATCCCGGATACGGCAGTGCCGTTTCCCTACCGAAATCCCGGATACGGCAGTATTGAAGAAAGATATTACAATAAGTCAACAGCAAATGTTCTGTCAACTTTTCCTCAAATTGCGGTAATTCTGATGTTGTTACAACCACCACCTCAACTTGTCGGTGAAAAGCGCCTCACCTTTCGCGATCTCGATTGGCGCGCCTTCAAGCAAATTCAAAGTTTGCTGACGGAGCGCACCCGCGCCCGCTTTACCTACGATAACGGAGCGTTAGAAATTACCATGCCCCTGGAAGAACACGAACGCTCTGCTCGCTTGATTGAACGATTTATCTTAATTCTAATCGTTGAGATGGGGATGAAAATTAAGACGATGGGATCGACTACGCTCGATCGCGAAGACCTACTTAAGAGCGCCGAACCAGATAATGGGTATTACATCCAGAATTATGCCTTAGTTGCCGATCGCCCGGTTAACTTGAATATCGATCCTGCCCCGGATTTAGTGGTAGAAGTAGATATCACCAATACGGATCTCAATAAAAATACACTCTATGCGAGTATGGGCGTGCCAGAGTTTTGGCGGTTTAACGGGCGGGTATGGCGGATTCTGCAATTAGTCGATGGGGCTTATGTCGAGTGCGATCGATCTCCCACTTTTGGGATTATTGAAAAAACGGATTTATACCAGTTTCTAGAAGTGGCTTTCATTGATGAAGTTGCCGCAGAGATTGATTTTCGTCAATGGGTGCGAGGGCAGATTCAAGGCTGAGTATAGTAAGTGCGATCGCACCAAAACTAGAATAGCCTTATTGAATAAAAAACGATCGCCCTTTTCGGATCGAGCGATCGCCATTTTTTCAAGAATTACTTAACAACTATTAGCAATTACTAATTAAACTGCTGCTGCTGCTGCTTCTTCTGCTATCTCTTCAGCACTGGCTTTAGTTCCCAGTACGGTGACAACCACCTGAGTTGGATCGCCGAGAGCTTCTGCTCCCGGAGGCAAAACTAATTCGTGAATGTGCAGCGCATCCCCTACCTTTAAGTTAGAAATATCTACTTCAATTGCATCAGGAATGCTATCAGGTTTGCACTTAACTGCGATTTGTGTCAGCACGGTTTCCAACATACCGCCTTCTAACTTGACGCCGACAGATTCGCCGACAAAACTCAGCGATACTTCAACTTCCAGGCTGTCTTGAGTTGCGACGGAGAAAAAGCTCAGGTGGTAAGGAAAGCCTTTCCAAGGATGAACTTGAACTTCCCGCAGCAAGGTTTTTCCAGTCCAAGAGAGTTCGGGAATGCTGAGGTCAATTAGGGCGTTGTTGACTACGTGCTTTTTGAGCAACTGTTCAACTGTTTTGGCTTTGATGGTGAGGGAAATGGATTCAGAGCCTTTGTGTCCGTAGAGGACGGCGGGAATCATTCCTGAGCGGCGGAGGGCGTTAGGCTTGCTGCCTTCTACCCGCTTTTGACATTCTACTGCGAGTTCCATTTTATGACTTTCTGTTGATTGTTTTCACATTTTACCAGAATTTTGATATCGCGATCGAACCTAATTAAACGACTCGCTGAAGATACTGATAATTCTCATTTTCCAGACACTTAAGCAATTCCAGCATTTTCCTCAAACGGTACGTTCCTGCTTGATACTCTTCTTTGAGAGGGGAATCACCCAGCTTAGCAAGGACGGTATCGCTTTCGGAGATAATTGCATCGCAGAAAAAATTTCTAAACTTCTGGCGTATATCTTGATCTAACTCAACTAAAGGTAGCTTTTCCTCCTCTTCATCTATCAAAATATTTCTGGGGACAGATTTGCCAATTTTGGAAAATTCTGATTTTGCCAACCACTCATAAACGTCTTCAGACATTCCGACATAGTGGGGTGGCTGATTAGTTTTGAAGGCATAAAAAATCATGTCTAACATTAGCTTTCCTCCTGACCTTCCTGATTCACCAACTTACTCTCTGGAAAATTTTCTACCCAAGCTACATCTGCTTTGTCGAATACAACCTTAGCTGGTTTAGTAATTCCCCCTGTGGTAATAACTCCAATTACAGTTCCTTTTTGACATATTTCCTGAGCTTTTGTGGAATCTATTTTTTTGTTTTTCCAGGCTTTGATTTCAATATGCGGTTCATTCATGATTATTTATACTTTTTATTGTTTTGATAAATTAACCATTGAATTCGATATGAAAATTGCGGAGTAGCTGTTTAACTCGCGGAACATCTTGCTGGTTGACTATCAAAATATCACCTTTGGGATTGTTTCCGGTTGTTCTTTTGGCTTGTATTCCTTCTTTGCTTAATTCCATTATAAGCCATCCAATCATATCTCTGTGAACTTCTAGCCGTGCTATCAGTTCATCTTCGTCAGTCATTTACTTGACTCCCTGTAAATAAGGATACACTTGACCTCGCCGTGGGTCAAGTGCACTAAATCTGCTGGAACCTCGACCTCGGTGGGTCTCGGCGAGACTGGCAACAGCTTTGAGTATTATTGATTGAGACCCAAAATTATATTTTAAGGCAACGTTAGGCTGGCGTACCGTCATGAGACAGCAAAGCGCGTTTCGGGCCGTGAATCGGGTCTTCGACAATAATAGTTTGATCGCGGCTGGCTCCGAGAGATACAATGGCGATCGGCACTTCCATCAAATCTGCCAAAAACTTCAGATAATCCAAAGCTTGCGGCGGCAAATCTTCCAAATTGCGGCACTCTTCCGTGGACTGTTTCCAACCGGGAAGGGTTTCGTAAATGGGCTTGCATCGAGCAAATATCCGGGAACTTTTCGGGAAATCGACACAGCGTTCGCCGTCAATTTCGTAAGCAACACAGACTTTTATTTCTTCTAATTCATCCAAAACATCTAGTTTGGTGACAGCCAGACAGTCAAGGCCGTTGATGCGGACTGCGTAGCGGCCGATTACCGCGTCGAACCAGCCGCAGCGGCGTTTGCGGCCGGTTGTTGTGCCGAATTCTGCACCTCTTTCGCCCAAAATTGCGCCAACTCCATCGACCATTTCGGTAGGGAATGGGCCTTCTCCGACGCGGGTGGTATAGGCTTTTGCTACGCCAATTACGCGATCGATCGCTGTGGGCCCAACTCCCGTTCCCACGCAAGCGCCGCCCGCGATGGGATTGCTGGAAGTAACATAAGGATACGTGCCGTGGTCTAAGTCTAATAAAGTGCCTTGCGCGCCTTCAAACAGAATATTTTTGCGCGTGTGAAGTCCCTCATAAATCTTCAGGGAACTGTCTACTACGTGCGGCCGCAAACGTTCTGCATAAACTTGATATTCATCAAAAACATCTTGCGGATTGAGAGGCGGCAAATTGTAAAGTTTTTCCAGAATGACATTCTTATGATGAATCGTCCATTCCAGTTGTTCTCGGAAGCCTTCCAAGTCCATCAAGTCGAGCATCCGAATGCCTGTGCGTTCCGA
>Ga0335395_10000235_pt1 | contig 34635 bp, 32 predicted proteins | sample MAT02_FD_205744 | JGI IMG/M metagenome (GOLD analysis project Ga0335395, IMG submission 205744) | Freshwater microbial communities from Lake Fryxell liftoff mats and glacier meltwater in Antarctica - MAT-02 (spades assembly) (version 2) ... | reverse complement strand
CGCGGGCGCCCAACGGCAAGCCCGATTATGAAGCTGCAAAGGCCCTGGCACAGGCAGAACTGGCCGCCTGACGCCAACGCGCGGATCGGGCGCGTCAGGCCTTGGCGCGTGGCAGATGCATGCCGAAGATCGAACCCTTGCCCTCGACCGAGGTGGCGCTGACCTTCCCGCGATGCCGCTCCACGACGGCCTTCACAAAGGCAAGGCCAAGCCCTGCGCCGGTCGCTTCTGAAGCAGCCGGCGCGCCTTCGGGCGGCGCCAGCCGGCGGAACGGCTCGAACAGCTTGGGCAGATCGTCCGCCGCGATCCCGCGGCCCTCGTCCTCGATCTCGACGATGACCTCCCTGTCCTCAAGCCGGGTCCGCGCGATGATCCGCGTCCGTTCATCGCTGTACTTGATGGCGTTGCCCAACAGGTTGGTGATCGCCCTCGTCAGCAGAGCGCGGTCTCCGGTGATCAGCGCCTCGTCGTCCGGAACGTCCGAAACGATGCGGATGCGCTTGGCGTCCGCCAGCGGCCACAGATCATCGGCAGCATCCAGCAGCGCTTCGGAAAGGTTGAAGGTTTCCACCACGAAGCGGCCGCTTTCGGCACGCGCAAGGTGCACGAAATCATCAGCAAGGCTCAGCGTTTGGTGGGCATAGCGCTCCAGCCGCCGCGCAAGTTCGGGCGGAATCTTCTTCCCCTCCGCTTCGAGGACGGCGAGGATCGAAGCCTGGGGTGCGCGCATGTCGTGCGTCAACAGCCGCAGCGCGTCTTCCCGCTGGCGTTCGGATGCGCGAAGCTTGGTGATATCGGCAAAGCGGGCAATCCAGCCCAGCGGCTGCCGGTCGGCATCGGTGAAAAAGGCAATCCGGATTTCCAGCGACATGCCATCCGGCAGCCGCGTCTCGTAGCCACCTTCGGGCGGAAGCTCCATGATCCGCATCGCCTGCAACAGCTCGACAGCGCGCGGATCGGGAAGCCTCGGGTCGGCATCGAGGCTGCGAAAGACGTCCTCCAGGGGCCGGTTCAGAAGCGGGCTCGATAGCCGGTGTTCGAACAGCGCATCGGCCGCATCATTGGAAATCAGCACCCGGCCATCCAGGTCGGTGACCAGCGCCGCATCGGGAAGGCTGTCCAGTGACTGGGCAACGAACTTGCGAAGGTCGCGCACGTCGCGGATCGCCTCGTGCATCAGGATGATCTGCCGCTCGACAGGATCACCCGAAAGATCGCGCTGGTGGCGGGGCAGCACCGTCTGTTCGGCGCGCAGATCGCGCAATTCGGCCACCATGTAGCGGCTGGCAAGATCGAGCCGGCGCCAGCCCCACAGCGGGAAGATCAGCCCAACTGCGATCAGGGCCATCGAGGGCGGCAGCCAGATACGGAAAAACGCAAGGCCGATCACCGTGACAAGGAAAACGCCCACGCCCAGCGCCACGCCGAGCCACAGGTTGATGCGCGGCCCAAGGAACAACATGCTCAGCATCAGCAGCCACACCGGCAGGATCGAGAACATCTGCCAGATGATCGGACCGACCGGCCGGATCATCCGGTCCTCCAGCAGGCTGTCGAGATAGTTGGCGTGCAGCTCCACCCCGGCCATGGTCTCGAGCGTTCCCGACATGGGCGTGGAAAAACGGTCCCCCATGCCCGAAGCGGTCGCCCCCACCAGAATGATGCGGCCGGCGATCAGGTCATCGGGAACGCGGCCGGCAACCACATCGGCAAAGCTCATCTGGGCATAGGTGCCGGCCGGCCCCGCAAAGGGGATCAGATCGCGCCGGGGCGCAAAGACAGCGGCATCCGCCGCGGGCATCGGCGCCGAAAGCACGGCCGCATCCTTGTTGATGATGGCCGCCAGCGCTTCACCCATGTGCAGGTTCCGGCGCCCCTTTTCGTCGGAAAGGCGGTCGACCGCGCGTACCACGCCGTCGCGGTCAGGGCGCGTCACCACATGGCCATGGCCCAGCGCTGCACTGTTGATCGGCTCAACCGGCGGAATTCGCATGGAAGGCGCACCATCGGGCCCGGGGATTTCGATGATGGACGGAACAACGACCCGACCACTGCGGGCAATCGCGTCTGCAAGGCGAACATCGGCCTGCGGGTCGGGAGATGGTTCGGGAAACAGCACATCGTAGCCGACCGCATCAGCACCCGCATCGGTCAACCTGCCGACAAGTTGCGCGTGGAGATCGCGCGGCCACGGCCAGCGCCCGTGCTCCGCCAGGCTGCGGTTGTCGATTGCCACGATGAGCACGCGCTGGCTCGCCGGCGGTGGATTCAGCCTTAGCACAAGATCATAGAAAAGATTGTCGGCCCTGACAGGCGGCGCCAGCCAGCTGATTGCGATGATCGAAACCGTGGCGACGAAGATCACCGCCCACCATTCCACCAGCATACGGCCACTTCGGAAGCTGAACGCCTCGGACTTGGCTGGGAGCGGAGTATCGGCAGGCACCACCGAAATGCCGATGGGTGGCGTAAGGGCGGCCGCCTGGCCAGCAGGGGTCGCTGTCGCCGCGACCGGTCGATCGATGGCGTTCATGGTTTGGGTGAGGCCGTCATCGAGACACGCTAGAGCATGTTTCGTGTGTGGGGAATCCCAAGCTTCGAAAACCCATGCGGAATACCACGGCGACTAGTCGCAGGGCTCGGTGAGGAAGGCCCGTCGCGTTCGGCCGGCCGGCCGGCGCAAGGGGAGCGCTTGCGGCGTCCCGGCGAACCCACATCGTATCGTCATTGAGATAGGGTATAATACCGCGTCATCGCTGATGATGACCTGTTCTCCACGGCAGAACGCCGCAAGCGCGACCGCGCGCCGGCCGTCAGGCCGAAATCGATGAGTCTTTCTCATCGAGCCTTGGTGTAAAGGGCAGATCCGACGACATCGGAACAGGGTTCGTTCCAGCGCCGGGGACGGGAATGCTGAAGGCACGGGCACCCGCGAGGCGTCAGCCGCGCAGAGCCTGCCGTGCTCTACGACGCCGCAGGGCAAAGCCGATGAACCCGAAGCCACCGATCAGCAAAATCCAAGTTGCCGGCTCCGGAACGGGGGCCGGGTTGACGCCGTCGCCCGGCTGCCCGCCAGGGCCGGGACCGGGGCCGCCGCCACCACCCACTGTCCCACCGGGGCCGGAGGGGGGGTTGCCGCCGAAGCCGGGATCCGGGTTCGTGAGGATCACCACAACAGTGCCGTCTCCGCCAGAACCACCGCCAGAACCGCTGCCAGACCCGTCACCTGTCCCGGTGCCGCCGGTGCCGGTGCCGGTTCCGGTGCTGCCAGTCTCGCGATCGGGTCCGCCACCTTCGGGAGAGCTACCACCCGTCGGCCCGCCTGGACCGGGTTCGCCTCCAGGCTCGCCGCCACCAGTCTGGCCACCGCCACTTGTTCCCGTGCCCGTGCCCGTGCCCGTGTCAGTGCCTGAGCCTGAGCCTGTGCCTGAGCCTGAGCCTGAGCCTGTGTCGTTGCCGGTTCCAGTGCCGTCGCCTGGGTTTCCACCCGAGCGGCCGTCAACAGGCCCGCGACCACCAGATCCGGGGCCGCCAGATCCGGGGCCGCCAGATCCGGAGCCATCGTCGCCCCCACCCGGTTCCGACCCGCCAGAACCGCCACCGGGCGTCCCTCCGCCAGAGCCAGAGCCAGAGCCGGATCCGCCGCCACCACGGCCACCACCGCCGCCGCCGAAGCCTCCAGATCCGCCGCCGAAGCCGCCGCCGGTTCCGCCAAAGCCGCCCGCATTCGGATCGATATCGATGACCGCAAAGTCTCCCTCGCCGTCCTCGCCAAGAATGTCGCCCAGAAAATCGGTTGATCCGCCGGCCGGGCCGGCTTCGCCTCCAAGATCGCCAGACACCATGAAGCGGACATTATCGTCCGATTTGTCGAACCAGTTGAACGCGTCGACGCTGTCTTTTCCGTTGTCTCCCAAGGTCGCGAGTGTTGCGCGCTTATCGGCGTTTGCTCTTTCGCGTTCCTTGCGCTCGGTGATTTCGGGGTCGATCTTGCGCACGAAATTGTAGGTAGCGTGGCGGCCCGTCAGCCCGATTCCGTCGACTGCGGACACCCGGACGAAAAGCTGCCCATCTTCCACATCTTCAAAGGCGGCTTCGGTTCCGGTGATCTCTTGCGATGCCAGCCGATCCTTGAACGCGGCATCTGCCGCCAGTTCGACAAGATAGCGGGTTGCGCCAGCCACCTGGCCAAGCCGGAACGTTACCACTTCGCGATTCTGAATGCGCTCAGGCTGATCGACAAAGGGCGCCGGAAGCAGCGCCATGGGCCGCGACATGCCGTTGGCTGTCGCGATGTTGCCGAATTCGGCACGCACCAGCGTTTCCGGCGCAGTCCCATGGCGGGCAACTCCCACCTTGCCTTCGGTCACTTCGGTCACTTGCTTCATGTCCGAAGGTGTGAATGTCACGCGGAATTCGGTTCCGCGAACGGCGGCCACCGCCACCGGCGTGCTGATCAGGAAGCGCGAGGCGGAGTTCGCCATCGGCGTGACCTTGGCTTCCGAACGGCCCGTTTCCAGCGTGAAGCGCCGATCTATCGAGTTCGACATCGGCACTTCGCGAAGCCGCGCAAGGCGGATCCGGCTGGCCGAAGGCAGCGACACCAGGCTTTCGTCCGGCAAGGTCAGCGTCGCAAAACCGTTTGCGCCGGTTTCCACGATATCGCCTTCGGAAAGCTTCATGCCCTTGGTGGCCACGCGGCTTTCGCCATCTCGGGTGATCCGCACAGTCCCGCGGAACGCAAACACCTCGGCCTCGATCGGGTTGGTCTTCACCCATGATGCCCGGTACCTGAGTATTGTTCCGGCCGGTATGTTCGCAGGGTCCTTCACCGTGTTCAAGGCCTGTGCAAGGCGCCAGTCACCCGGCTTCACAAACCACTTCGCAGCAAGCCCTTGCAGCGTATCACCTTTCCTGGTGCGATATACCAGGATTTCGTCGTTCATCTCCGCCTGCGCTCGGGAACGCTGCTCCACTTGCGCCCCATTGGGGAGCGCGGGCGCAGTGGCGGCCAGCAAAAGCAGCAGGGCGGGGACAGCGCGGCGCATTAGCTGGCCAATGCGCTTTCCAGATCAGCACCATCTTGAGCAGGCGCGAGAGCATTGGTCGGCTCGAGCCGGTAACCATAGGAATAGACGGGGAGCACCCGATAGCCATTTTCGGCGCGCAGGTTCAGCTTGGCCCGTATGCGCGATACATGGGCGTCGAGCGTCCGGGTCTCGGCGTCCGGGTTCTGGCCCCAGATCGATTCGAGCAGATAGCTGCGCGATAGCGGGCGCGACATGTTCTCGAACAGCATCATCGCCAAGGCCATTTCCTTGGCGGTCAGCTTCACCGACGCGCCGTTCACCGTCGCGGTCTCGGTCGGGACATCGAAGGTATAGACCCCGAAACTCGCCGAAGACCTCTGCGGACGGTTCAGTTGCGCACGGCGAAGCGCGGCATCGACCCGCGCCAGAAAGATCGCCGGGTTGAGCGGCTTCACGATATAATCGTCGGCGCCTGCGGAAAGGCCCGTCACGACGTCCTCATCATCGGCACGGCTGGTGATCATCAGTACCGGAAGTGTAGAATGCTGGCCCTGGCGAACAGTCTCCAGCACCTCAATGCCGGACATTCCGGGCATGTTCCAGTCGATGACCAGAAGATCGAACGTGTCCTGGCGCAGCCGGTTCACAAGGGTTCTGCCCTGGTGAAACACCTCGCACTGATAGCCGGCCTCGGCCAGCAGTTTTGCCACCAGTTCGGTTTGTGCCTTGTCGTCATCCAGTACTGCGCAACGCATGGGTAAATTCCTGTCCTCGACCACTTTATTTTCTTGTTCGTGAACCCGCCCTGTAGACCCGCTCTCGAGCGGGCTTGTCATCGGGAACGCATACCAGACTCACCGCAATGATGATCGCTTAACATGCATCACCATTATTAACTGTAAACTTGTGTCTCAGATGGTGCAACAGGTTAAACCCGAAAGCAAAGAAAAGTAAACAAACTGTGGTTTTTCCGCATCTTTTTTAATCGTTGAAGGGGGCGCACCATAGCAATATCGACTGCCACAACCGGCAAGAAAGGCGAGAACGTCCGGTCTGCGTTAATGCTCTTCTCTGCCGTCTGCCTCCCTTCACAAGCAACTGCCCGAAGGTTCAGCGGCTGTCACCCTGCCGTCGGTCGGCCCTGAATGGGCCACTTATCGTAGCAAAAGCACGACAAAAGAGGGGAAAACTGTAGCCAGAACCCCGAGTCGGCGCCTTTGGCGTTTGACGGCGGCCAAAAGCGATGGAAAGAGAGTGTCAACACTGGCAGCCGGGCTGACGCCGGGCCGCCTTTGGCAACATGGGTCGGCTTTGGGGATTCTGCGCCGGCACCTAGTACAAGGGAGAGGGATTTATGGCCGAGAAGAAACTGAACGCACTGCAAACCCCGCTGACGCCGTCGGCCGAACTTGCTGCGATCGTTGGCAGCGCAAAGCTCGCGCGCGGCGAAGTGGTGAAAAAGATGTGGGAATATATCAAGGCCAACAACCTGCAGGACCCGAAGGACAAGCGCCGGATCAACGCCGACGCGAAGCTCAAGCCGGTCTTCGGGCTGGACAGTGTGACCATGTTCGAAATGAACAAGCACCTGGCACGGCACCTGAGCTAGAGCATGGTTCGTGCCGGTGCGCATTTGCATCGGAAACCCATGCGGAAAAGCAGGACAATAATGCGGCCGGTCTGGTGCAATCGGGCCAAGATCCGCTCTGAAGGCTGCGGTGATCGACGCGACACGACGGTTTCCCGGCCACGAAAGACGACTGCCGGTGGCGGGGACGCCACCGGCACCTGTAAAGGCGCGGTCCTGCCGCGCCTTTTTTCGTTCATGCGCCATCGCGCCCCAGCAGCGGACGCCGGCAAGGTAGCAACTGGGCTCGACAGGATCGCATCCTGTAGCGTTTCTACCGCTGACCTTCCTGCATCCGCGTTCGATGCCTGTTGCACCGCAAACGCGAACCACGCAGTATCACCGCGTGTCCGCAAAAACGCCGCGCGCCCGTGCTACCGCCCGGGGAGAAAGCCGTGTGAAGCGCGCCGCCAGCCGGCCCAATGTCGGCAGCGCCGATAACGCCGCCACGGCTCTGCCCCCAAGCCCCGTCTGTTCCGACCGGCGCTGCAGGAACGTTGCACGCGCCACAGCCCCGCCGGCATCCCGCCCGAGCCGCCGGTAATAGCTTTCTGTCCCGGCGCCCGTCAGCAGGGCTTCCGTCGCCAGCCGCGCACTATGCAATGCCAGAGACATGCCATCACCTGTAAAACTCGGGATCACGGCAGCCTGGTCTCCAAGCCGCCATCCGGGCTCGGCTGCCCCCCCCCTAAACAGGTACCCATAAGGCACGCCCGAAATGGCAAGCGGACGGTCCAGCAGGGGCACCGCCCCCTCCAGCCGCCGTTCGAGATGCGGGACCTCTTCCCCCAGGTTCGCCAGCAGCGCCGCGAAATCGCCCCCGGTCCGATGCCAGCGATCAGGCGACACCAGGAAGCACAGGTTTGCCGCATCCCGCTCCACCATCTGCAGCCCGGCATAGCCGCCTTCGAACAGAATCAGCTCCACATGCCCCGAAAGTTCAGCGCGCTGGCCAGGCGAAAGGCGCAGATAGGCCTTGAACCCCAGCTGGTGGTTCAATGTCCCCTCCCCGTCCCGCCCGATGCCGCGCAGATTATGCTTGCCCGTGGCCACAAAAAGCTGGTCCGGCTTCAATTCGACGTGGCTGGCAATCACGGTGCCATCCGGTGCCACCGCACGCGCCGTCACGCCGCGCTGCACGTCCACCCCCACCAAAGCCGCCAGATCCAGTAGCGCCGAATCCAGCCCGCGCCGCGTAACGGACCGCGCCGTGAACCCTAGCGGGGCAGTGGCAACCCGATCGGCGGTTACCAGCCGCAGCCGGTCGATCGCAACTGCCCCCAGGGCATCCAGATCGATTCCCAGATCCCCAAGCCATGCCTGCGCTTCCCAGCTCAGGAATTCCCCGCAGATCTTGTGCGCGGGCAGGCGCTCGCGTTCCCACAGCTGCACCGGGTGTCCGGCGCGCGCCAGCCAGATTGCAGCCGCCGGGCCGGCGAGGCCGCCGCCCACCACCAACGTTCCGGGAAAGCGCCGGGTTTCGGCAAACGAAGCCGCGCTCATGCCGGAGCCGGTGCGCCCTTCAGCCGACCGACGCAAAGCCGGAACGGGATATGCCAGCGGATTGCAGCGTCACCGATCGCCGCCGTTTCCAGCATAGTCTCCCAATCCCGTTTAACGAACGCGCGCCTGACGCTCAGTGCACCATCATGCTGCACGAAACGGTGCCACCCGGCAGTCGACGCCATCGCGCGGAACCCGGCCCAGGCCAGCCAGTGCCGATGCAGATCGTTCACGAACCAGCCGTGGCTTGCTGTTTCATCCTGCCAACGCAGAAGCCGCACGACATCGGCATCCGGCAGATGGTGGGTAAACAGCGCGCTGATGATGATGTGCGGCGGCTCGGCTGGCGCCCAGTCGAACAGGTCGCCTTCGTGCCAGTCGATTTCCATGCCATCCGGTGTTCGCGCCTTGGCGAGGGCCCGGCACTGCGGGTTCAGATCGACGCCCGTCAGCCGAGGCCGCAGTCCACGCGCTTGCGCCCACAGATGAATCCGCCGCAGCATCGCGCCCTGCCCATAGCCAAGGTCCGCCACCCGCAAGACCGCACCGTCCGGCCAGCCGGCAGTCGCTGCTTCGAGGAACGCCATCGTCGGCGCGGCTGCCCGGGTAACCGTGTTCACGGTCTCGAGATCAGCAAGGCATTCGGCAAAGTCGACCAATCCGATCGACTGGGTGTCCATCCACTCGGGCTCGGTCGAGCGGGCCGAAAAATCCGGCCAGCGCTGGCCGGACATCATCGCCATGCCAGGCGCCAGCAGCGAAGGCCCCGTCGCACTCGCATTCAGAGCTTTCGGAACGTGAAGGTTTCACAGGCAAGGCCGGGCCCGAATGCCATGGCAAGGCCGGAGCCTGGCTCGGCGCCCTTCAGGATGCGCTGGAGCACGAACATCAAGGTGGCCGAGCTCATGTTGCCGAAGTCCTTCAGCACCCCGCGCGACCAGTCCAGCCGTCCCTTTGCGAGGCCGAGACCGTTTTCCACCGCATCGAGGATCGCCTTGCCACCGGCATGCACGGCGAACAGCGCATAATCCTCGGGCTGGCGGCCGCGCAGCACCCCGTCGGTCGCATTGCGCTGCAGCTCCTCGGCCATGGCGCGCTGGATACGTTGTGGCACCTGCCCGGAAAGGTGCATGTCGAAACCGCTATCGCCGATATCCCAGGTGATCATCCCTTCGGACTCCGGAAGCGCAAAGCTCAGGAACGCCTCCAGCGCAACACCTTCAGGCTCAGCCGTCACGAGGGCCGCAGCGCAGCCATCCCCGAACAACAGCATGGAAAGCAGCTTTTCCATGTCCAGCGTATCCTGAAAGTGCAGCGTGCACAGCTCTATGGTCACCACCAGCACGCGCGCATCCGGCTGCGAGCGCACGATGTGGTGCGCAAGCCGAAGCGAATTGACGGCCGCATAGCAGCCCATATACCCCACGACAGTCCGCTCGACTCCGGGATCGAGCCCCAGTTGGCGCACAATCACCTGATCAAGGCCGGGCGCCATGAACCCGGTGCAGCTGGCCAGAACCAGATGCGTAATCTTCGAAAGATCGGTATCCAACCCCTTGATCGCTTCCCCCGCGAGGCCGGGAGCGACTTCGCCGTAGCGGGCCATGCGGCGGCTGGTCGGCGGGAAGGCGCCCGGGGCGTAGAACCCCTCGGTATCGGCGACAAAAGCGTCTGGGTTCTCCACCGGCTCGAAGCTGGAAAAGCGACGCTCGATCCCGGATCGCCCAGCCATGCGGCGGAAGATCGCCGATTCGCGCTGGTCTTCCAGCAGGCTGCCCACAAAGCGCTCGAACGCATGGTGGACATCATGGGCGGGAACCGCAGTCGAGATACGATTCACATGCGCAACGGCGTGTGGGGCAATTTTCATCCACCCGACACTGGCACAGCCCGCTCCCGGGGTCGAGCGTCAAGCCGTCGCGCGGAGGTTTGCCCCGAGGACCGCCGCCGCGGCCGCCCTTAATCCTCGCCCGGTCGACGCCCCGAATCCTCGCCAAGAGGATGGAGCCGCTGCACGGTTGAAACCAGCCTCCCGCTGTCGACATGGGTATACAGCTCGGTCGTCGAGATATCGGCGTGGCCCAGCAACATCTGCAAAGCGCGCAAGTCCGCCCCGTTTGCCAGCATGTGCGTGGCAAACGCGTGCCGCAGCACATGGGGAGAAACCCGCTGCGGATCGATCCCGGCTCGACCGGCCATCGCCTTCACCAGCTGGTACAACCGCACGCGCGTGAAATGGCCCTTCCCCGATGGAAACAGAAAGCGGCTGTCCTTGGGCACCAGCGCAAGCTGCGTCTCCACAGCCTTGAGTGCGGCGGGGGACAGCGGGATCAGCCGCTCCTTGTTCCCCTTCCCCGTCACGATCGCATAAGGCTGCGGCGGCCGGATGGCGTTGCGCGGCAACGAAACCAGCTCCGTGGCCCGCAGCCCCGAACCATAGAGCAGCTCGACAAGCGCCTTAAGGCGGACGCGCTGCGGAGTGGCCTCTTCGGCAAGATCCGCGTCGACGACCGCAAGCAGCCGGTCGACATCCTCCACCGTGAGCGTCTTGGGCAGCGGGCGGCCGGGCTTCACGCCGGCAATGAGCAGAGCGGGGTTGTCGGCCCGGATCCCTTCCGCCGTGAGGAAGCCGAAGAAGCGGCGCAGCGCCGATCGCTTTCGTGAAACGCTGGCCGGCGCAAGATCGCGCCAGCCGGCGAACAGGGATTCGATCTGCCCCGGACTCGCCGCGGCAAGCCCGCCGCCCAGCGTTTGCGACGCCCCCGCGAGGTCGCGCCCGTAGGCCGAAAGGGTGTTGGCCGCAGCCCCACGCTCGGCCGCCAGCATGTCCAGAAACAGGGCAATAGCGCGGTCGTCCGGCAGTTGGTCGCAAAGCGGCATCAGGCGTTGAAAGCCAGCCGCAGCCCGGGCTCGGGCCAGCGGCACAGCGCCAGCTTGCCGGTGGTGGAAAGGCAGATGGCTGCATCCCGCATGTCCGCTCCACCAAAAGCGATGTTGGTGGTGAGAAGGTCCGGGAATTCGAACTGCTCGATCGCACCGGTGGCCGGGTCTGCAACACCGATTCCGGGCTGCGCTATCAGCGTGGCCTGGGCGATCCGCCCGCCTGCCAGCACCGCCATCGAATCAAGCAGCACCCGCGCCGGATAGCGCGCAACAACCCGGCCCGGGAGCGCGGCCAGCGGCGAAGGCGCAACCTCGCCCGGCGCCGTGATGTCGAACGCCAGAATATCGCCGATGAAGGACAGGGCGGTATAAATCGTCTTCCCGTCGGGCGAAAGACTAACACCGTTCATGTTGGGGCCGTGCACCGCGCAGCGGATGTGCCTGCCGTCGGGCGTTGCGTAATACAGCCCGCCATGGTCGGTGTGGTGGGCGAAATGCTTGCCCAGGTCGGTGAACCAGAAGCCACCGTAGGCATCGAACACGATATCGTTCGGGCCGGAAAGCCGGTGGCCATCGCACGCGGCATACAACCGCTCGACCTTGCCGGTCGAAAGGTCGATCCGCTCGATCCGGCCGGTCTCATAGTCAGATGCAGCGCCGCCCGGGATCAGCAGCTCGCCCATGCGGCCCCAGGTGAACCCGCCGTTGTTGCAGACATAAAGCGCACCATCTGGGCCGATCGCGGCGCCGTTCGGCCCGCCACCGGGCATCGCGACAGTTTCGCGGCGCCCGTCGCGCTGCACCCGGGTTATGCGCCCGGCGTAGATTTCCACAACGATGATCGAGCCGTCGTCCATCATCACGGGCCCCTCGGGAAACTCCAGCCCCTCGGTAATGATCTGATACTCCATGGTTGGTCTTCCCCGCGACATCCGCCTTTTGCTTCACCATGTTCCACGCCACGCCTCGCAGCACAAGAAAGCGCGTGACAGGTCCGGCGATGTTCGCTTAATGTTCCGAATATGGCCCCGGAAGTCCTCTTCGTACTCGTCGCCCTGGGCTGTTTCCTGATAGCGGCGATCGGGGGTTGGCTGATGTGGGGCAAGCCTTTGGGCACTACGAGATCCGAACTTGCTGAGCGACGCGAGGCACTGGGCCGCGCTGTCGCAGAAGTCGCGCATTTCAAATCACGCTTCGAGGAAGCCGCACCGTCTGTCGCCCGGGCTGCAGACCTGGCGGCCAAGGTAAGCGCGCTCAGTGCATCAGCCGAAGAGCGTTATCGGGCACACGGAGCCGCGATAACCGAACGGGAACGGGTGCAGACTGAAGCCATTGCAGAGCGAGACAAGGTTCACGCCCGACAACTGGAAGAGATTCGGGCCCAGTTTGCGCCACTGGCCACCGAGGCGCTGGAAAAGGCACAGAAGCAATTTGTTGAACAAGCAGATGAAACGCTCAAATTTCACCGCTCGGAAGCGGAGAAAGGCGTCGTTCAGAGCAGGCTGGCCATCGGTGAACTTCTGCGGCCCATGGGAGAGACGTTGGCCAAATATGAAGTCGAACTGAAAAGGATCGAAGAAGGTCGCGTTGGGGGATATGAGGCACTTCGAACGATGCTGACAGGTCTGTCAGAAGAACAGACCCGTGGTCGCCAGGCGGTAACCCGGCTCGAAACCGCTTTGCGCTCTTCGGGAAAGGTGGCCGGACGGTGGGGCGAAGAGCAATGCCGAAATGTTCTGGAAGCTGCGGGGCTGGTGGAAGGCGTCGACTTCGAGGTTCAAACTTCACAAGGACGCGAAGACAGCAGCCAGAGACCCGATTTTGTGATCAACCTTCCCGGCGATCGCTCCCTGGTTGTCGATGTGAAATGCTCACTGGATGCGTTCATGTCTGCGGTGGAATCCGAAGATATCCCGCAAAGAGAGAAATTTCTTCAGGCGCACGCCAGATCGGTCCGCAACCATGCCACGGGCCTGGCCGCAAAAGACTATTCAAAGGGAATGTCTTCTGCGGTTGATTTTGTGGTCATGTTTGTACCTGGAGAGAATTTTCTTGCTGCCGCGCTTGAGCAAGACAGATCGCTATTGAACGATTTTTTCGGAAAACGGGTCGTTCTGGCTGGACCGGTCAACCTGATAGCCGTTGCCCGAACAGTGGCAGCAATGCGCGATCAGGCTCGGCTAGCACGAGAGGCTGCTGAAATCGCAAAACTCGGCCGAGAGCTTTACGACAGCCTTCGCATCATGGGCGGAAATGTCTCTTCAATTCAGAAATCACTGGATTCCACCGTTGGCAATTTCAACAGATTTGTGTCTCAGCTTGATAGCCGCGTGATGTTGCGAGCCCGTCGTTTCCACGATCTCGGAGCCACGACCGGGCTTGAGCAGCTGCCAGAGTTGCCAGCAATCGACCGGCTTCCCCAACCCGCAACGTCAAGCGAACTGGGACCGGACGCAACCTCTGTCGGCGACCAACGCCAGCTCGGGAATGACGACCCCAAGATTTAGCGCATGTTTCGTTCAGATGGAATCGCCCGCATCGAAAACCGATCCGCAAAACAAAAGGATAGAGCGCCCGTTCTGATGCCATCGGAACGAGACCTGCTCTGGCAACTGTTGAACCCATGTGGGGTGCTGCTATAGCCGCGCCTCTTGAAAGGCCAGATCATGCGCACCGCAACCGTCAACCGCAAGACCAGCGAGACCGAAGTCTCCGTGACCGTGAACCTCGATGGCACGGGCCAGCGCAGCATCTCGACCGGGATCGGCTTCTACGATCACATGCTGGAGCAGCTTGCCCGCCACGGCCTTTTCGATCTCGATATCCGCACCGTGGGCGACCTTCACATCGATGCCCACCACACAGTCGAGGACACGGCAATCGCCCTGGGTGAGGCCTTCGCAAAGGCGCTGGGCGACAGGGCCGGCATCACCCGCTACGGCCATGCCTATGTGCCAATGGACGAAACACTGTCGCGCGTCGCGCTCGACATTTCAGGCCGGCCCTTCCTTGTCTGGAAGGTGGCCTTCACCCAGCCGCGCCTCGGCGAAATGGATACCGAGCTGTTCTGGCACGTCTTCCACAGCTTTGGGGGTGCCGCTGGAATCACGCTGCACGCCGAAATACTCACCGGCACCAACAACCACCACATTGCCGAAAGCTGCTTCAAGGCTCTCGCCCGCGCGTTGAAGCAGGCTGTGGCAATCGATCCGCGCCAGGCCGGCAGCATTCCCTCCACCAAGGGCACGCTGGTCTGACCGATGGCCGTTGTGGTAATCGATTATGGTGCCGGCAACCTGCGGTCGGTGTCCAAGGCGCTCGAAGCCGCCGGGGCGGCTGGCGTGCATGTGTCGGCAGACCCGGCCGAACTGGCAGCCGCAGACCGGATCGTCTTGCCCGGTGTCGGCGCCTTCGGTGCCTGTGCGTCGGCGTTGCGCGCGATCCCCGGCCTGGAAGCATCCCTGAACCAAGCCGTCATGACCCGGGGCGTACCATTCCTGGGCATCTGTGTCGGCATGCAGCTCATGGCGGATGAAGGCCATGAATTCGGCGTTCACAAAGGCCTCGGCTGGGTTCGCGGGACGGTAAAACGCATGGCCCCAAGGGATAGCGCAGGCCACAGCCTGAAGATCCCGCAGATCGGCTGGAACGAAGTGCAGCCGCAAGGCGCCACGCTGGTTGCCAACGGCTACGCCTATTTCGTGCACAGCTACGCGATCGAGGCCGCCGAACCGGGCGACATCGCCGCCACCTGCGATTATGGTGCGCCCGTCGTGGCTGCCATTCAGCACGACAACATGCTGGGGGTGCAGTTCCACCCGGAAAAGAGCCAGGGCTATGGCCTTGAGCTTCTGGCCCGCTGGCTGGCCTGGAGACCCTGATGCCGTTCACGCTCTACCCCGCAATCGATCTCAAGGGCGGAAATGTCGTGCGTCTCGCCGAAGGCGACATGGACCGCGCGACCATCTACACCAGCGATCCGGCCGGCCAGGCGCGAACCTTTGCCGAAGCCGGCGCAGGTTGGCTTCACGTGGTGGACCTCGATGGCGCGTTTGCCGGCGAAGCCCGCAACGCGTCAGCCGTCGAAGCCATTCTCAGTGCCACCCCGGCCAAGGTGCAGATCGGCGGCGGCATCCGCACCATGGCCGCAATCGATCGCTGGTTCGGACTTGGCGTGGAACGCGTGATCATCGGGACGGCAGCCTTGACCGACCCCGGCCTCGTTCGTGCCGCCGCTTTCGATCATCCCGCTCGAATTGTCGTGGCCGTCGACGCGCGCGATGGCCTGGTGGCGACAAGGGGCTGGGCCGACATATCGGATATCCCAGTTGCCGACATGGGCCGCCGTTTCGAAGATGCGGGCGTTGCTGCCCTGCTGTTCACCGATGTTGGGCGCGACGGAATGCTCAGCGGCGTCAACTCCGAAGCGACAGCCGCTCTCGCCATCGCCGTGAAGCTGCCCGTCATAGCGTCGGGAGGCCTTGCAGCGCTGTCCGAAATCCGCGCGCTGCAATTGCGCGGTGGTATTGAGGGCGTAATCGCCGGGCGGTCCCTGTATGATGGGCGCATCGATCTGAAAGCCGCGCTGGAGGCCTGCCGGTGACGCTTGCCGTTCGCGTGATCCCCTGCCTCGATGTCGCCAATGGCCGGGTGGTGAAGGGTGTGAACTTCGTCGGCCTGCGGGATGCCGGGGACCCGGTGGCGGCCGCCGCACGCTACGATGCCGAAGGCGCCGATGAACTGGTGTTTCTCGACATCACGGCTAGCCACGAAGACCGGTCCACCCTGCTCGACATCGTCGCCAGAACGGCCGAGCACTGCTTCATGCCGCTGACGGTCGGCGGCGGCGTCCGCACCCCGGCCGATGTCCGCGCACTGCTGAAGGCCGGCGCGGACAAGGTTTCCGTGAACTCCGCTGCCGTCGCCCGGCCCGAACTGGTCGGCGAGCTTGCACGCACGTTCGGCGAACAGTGCATCACGGTAGCCATCGATGCCAAGGCAATGGCACCAGGTCGTTGGGAAATCTTCACCCACGGCGGGCGCCGCGCCACCGGTATCGACGCAATCGCCTTTGCCCGGCAAATGGCGTCGCTCGGCGCTGGCGAAATCCTTCTCACCTCGATGGACCGCGACGGGACGCGCAGCGGATACGATCTACCGCTGCTGCGCGCGGTCACCGCTGCCGTACCAGTTCCGGTGGTGGCGTCAGGCGGGGTCGGCGGGCTGGAGGATCTCGTGGCCGGCGTCACCGAGGGTGGCGCATCCGCCGTGCTCGCCGCCAGCCTGTTCCACTTCGGAGAAGCCAGCATAGCGGACGCCAAGCGCGCGCTTGCGGCGGCCCATGTGCCCGTGCGCCCTCCGTCCGGGATGGAGAAAGCCGCATGAGCGATATTCTCGAGCGCCTGGAAACGCTGATTGCCGAGCGAAAGCGCACCGGTTCTGCAGCCGACAGCTACGTGGCGCGCCAGCTCGCCAAGGGCCGGTTGAAACTCGCGGAAAAGCTGGGCGAGGAAGCCGTGGAAACGGTGATTGCAGCCGTTGCACAAAGCGACGAAGCACTGGTGGGCGAAGCCGCCGACCTTGTGTTCCACCTGCTGATCCTGCTGGGCGAGCGCGGGCTTTCGCTGGATGACGTTCGCACCGAACTGGAACGGCGCGAAGGGCTATCGGGTTTGGTCGAAAAGGCCGGGAGGCAGACATGAGCGTGAAGAACGGCGCACCCTATGACGACAGGAACATCTTCGCGCGGATCCTGCGCGGGGAGATCGAAGCCAAAACCGTGTTCGAAAATGAACACGCACTGGCTTTCCACGATATTCACCCGCAGGCGCCGGTGCACGTGCTGGTGATACCGAAGGGGCCTTATGTCTCGATGGCTGATTTTTCGGCAAATGCCCCGGCAGAGCATATCGCCGGCTTTTTCCGCGCGGTGGGCGAAGTCGCCAGACAGCTTGACCTGGAGGAAGATGGCTACCGTATCCTCGCCAACGCCGGCGTGAATTCCCACCAGGAAGTCCCCCATCTGCACGTGCACGTTTTCGGTGGCAAGCCATTGGGTCCGATGCTGTCGCGCGGCTGACGGGCGCTTCGATGGCCGCTTGACCGCCGCCCAAAACACCACCACCGTCGTGTGAATAAAAAAAGGGGCCCGCCCGATTGGGTCCAGGAGATTATTGATGCTTTTCTGGCGCGTGAAGCAACTCGACGACATTCTCGCAACTGCCGAACGAAAATCCCTCTCACGGACCCTTGGCGCTTTTCAACTGACCATGCTGGGGATCGGCGCGATCATCGGAACGGGCATTTTCGTCCTCACATCGGAAGCCGCAATCAAGGCCGGCCCGGCGATGATGATAAGCTTCGTGATCGCCGCCACGGTCTGCGCGCTGGCAGCGCTCTGTTATGCCGAAATGGCATCGATGGTTCCCGTCTCCGGCTCGGCCTACACCTACAGCTACGCGACGATGGGGGAACTCGTAGCCTGGATCGTCGGCTGGGCGCTGGTGCTGGAATATGCCATTGCCGCATCCGCCGTTTCGGTCGGGTGGTCGGGTTATATGGTTCGCCTCGTTGAAGAAATCTTCAACACTGTTATCCCGCCAACCTTCACCAACGGGCCGTTCGATCGAACGCCAGGCATCATCAATCTCCCGGCCATGGGCATCGCGCTTCTGGTCATGATGCTTCTCATCCGCGGAACGAAGGAAAGCGCCCGCTTCAACGCCGTGCTTGTCGCCATCAAGGTCGCAGCGCTTGTCCTGTTCATCGCGTTGGCGCTGCCGGCAATCAACGCCGAGAATTTCACGCCCTTCGCGCCCAACGGCTTTTTCGCCAAGAACGTAGTCGATCCCATCAGCGGCAACATGATCACCGTCGGCGTGGCGGCAGCAGCGGCATCCATATTCTTTGCCTATGTCGGCTTCGATGCGGTCTCGACTGCGGCTGAAGAAACCATCAACCCTCAGCGCAATATCCCCATCGGCCTCATCGGCTCGCTGGCCATCTGCACCGTTTTCTATCTGCTGGTGGCAGCCGGCGCGATCGGTTCGGTCGGCGCACAGCCCGATGGTGAGCTCGCCGCATCGAGGGAAGCGCTGGCCTTTGTCCTGCGGGAAATCGGGCACGGCTGGGCGGGAGACCTCGTGGCCATCGCGGCGGGCCTCGCACTGCCGTCCGTCGTGCTCATGATGATATTCGGGCAAACGCGGATATTCTTTGTGATGGCGCGCGACGGGCTGCTCCCCGGCGCTTTTGCGAAGCTTCACCCCAAATACGGCACCCCCCACATCGTCACCATCTGCACCGGCGTGTTCGTTGCCCTGTTCGCGGCGCTTTTCCCGGTAGGCGCGCTGGCGGATATCTCGAACTCGGGCACGTTGTTCGCTTTTGCACTGGTCGCCATCAGTGTCATGGTTCTCCGGCGCACTCAGCCGGACCGGCCCCGCAGCTTCCGCACCCCGCTGGTCTGGGTCGTCGCTCCGATGGCGACTGCAGGCTGCGTGTTTCTGTTCTTCCAGCTGTCGGGCTACACCGAGTTGATGTTCCTGGGCTGGGCTGTCATCGGCCTCGTCTTCTATCGCCTCTATGGTTATCGCAAAAGCCACGTGGCCCATCCGCACCTCGCTGATGCGGCGGAGTAGGCTTCCTGCAAAAGGGTAGTGACGCGCGCCTTGAAATCGTGGCGGGGCTGTGCCATATGCTGCGGTGCAGCGATGGCCTCCGCCCGGTTTCGGGTGTGCGAAGGAAGTTAGTCGCCGGGGCGCGTGAACGACGCGGGGGTTTCAATCCCTGAACCGTCCCTGGGCCAGTTTCATAGTATTCTGCGCTGCACCTCAGAAATGACATTCCTGCCACGCGGGATGTCTGGCCGGGTTCCATCAGCAAGATGCGATGGGCCCAATGGTTTTGCCGTGCGATTTTGCATGGCGGGGCCAGACGAAGAAAGTATCAAGTGAACGATTTCAATTCCCTGGGCCTCGCCCAGCCGTTGATCGCAGCTCTCGAGCATGCCGGCTACACCACCCCTACGCCCATCCAGCTCCAGGCGATTCCGCCCGGGCTGGAAGGAAAGGACATCCTCGGCATCGCACAGACCGGGACCGGAAAAACAGCGGCCTTCGCGCTTCCGATCCTCAACCGGCTGATCAACAACCCGGCGCCGCGCCGCAAGTGCGCAACACGGGTGCTTGTCCTTGCACCAACGCGCGAGCTCGCCACCCAGATCGCGGACAGCTTCCGCGACTATGCCCTGTACCACAAGCTCACCATCATGACCGTGTTCGGCGGTGTGCCAATCCCGCGCCAGCAAAAGCAGCTGATGTCGGGCGTCGATGTGCTCGTGGCCACGCCGGGCCGTCTGCTCGACCTCATCGACCGTCGCGCGCTGCTGCTCGACAGCGTCGAAGTGCTGGTACTCGATGAAGCCGACCAGATGCTGGATCTCGGCTTCATCCATTCGTTGAAGCGCATTGCGGGCCTGCTGCCGCGCCAGCGCCAGAGCCTGTTCTTCTCCGCCACCATGCCCTCGGCGATAGCAGAGCTGGCTGGCCGATTCCTCGTGAACCCGGTGAAGGTCGCTGTCGCCCCCGTCGCCACCACGGTCGAACGCGTCCAGCAGTTGGTCACCTTCGTCAACCAGTCGGAAAAGCAGGCGCTCCTCACGCTCACGCTGCGCCAGCCGGAATTCGGCAAGTGCCTGGTGTTCACACGCACCAAGCACGGCGCGGACCGCGTTGTAAGGCACCTCACAAGCGCCGGCATTCGTTCGGCCGCTATCCACGGCAACAAAAGTCAGCCGCAGCGCGAGCGGGCGCTCGACGCCTTCAAGCGCGGTGAAATGGGCGTGCTGGTCGCAACCGACATCGCAGCGCGCGGCATCGATATCGATGCTGTCAGCCATGTCATCAACTTCGAGCTGCCCAACGTGCCGGAACAATATGTGCACCGGATCGGCCGCACCGCGCGCGCCGGGCTTGGCGGCGTTGCCGTCAGCTTCTGCGCGCCGGACGAAAAGGCCTATCTGCGGGATATCGAAAAGCTGACCCGCATGAAAATCGATCCGCAGCCCCTGCCGGCGAACTTCCTTACGGAAGCCGCGCGCCTGCCCAAGCCGGTACCGGTCTCGGAGGCCGACGAACGCCAGGATCGCGCACGTCGCGGCGAAGTGGGCACCCATAAGGATGCGCCACGCCGCTATGGCGCCAAGCCGCAAGGCGGAAGCGGAAGCGGAGGCGGACAGCGTGGCGGCTCTGTTGGCGGACACGGCGGCGGCAATCGTTTCGGCGATGCCCGGCGCCCTGCCGAAGGCCGCTCTGGAGACGCACGCTCTGCGGAATCGCGCTTCGGTGAAGCACGACCAGTCGAGCCACGCGCTGCTGACGCTCGAACTGCCGATTCAAGGCACGGCGAACGCGCAGAACACCGCCATCCCGGCGCTGGCTATGCCACTGCCGACCGCAGCGCACGCCCTGCCGGCCCCGGCGGTTCGCGTCAGGGCCGGTCCGGCGGGCCCTCCGGTGGCCATGGCGGTCGCCCGGGAGGAAGACCGCAAGGTCCGCGCCAGGCGCAAAGCTGACAGCATAGCGTTCTCGCCCCTCCCTTCGCCGGGGAGGGGCGAAGGCGCGCACGCATTCAAGCCCGGCAGGAAACTCCGCAGGGTTGTTTCGTTCCGCGCCGCGTTGCACTAGAGCATGTTCCGATCTTGTGGAATCACAAGCATCGGAAAGCCATGCGGAAAAACAAGGGCATAGAGCGGCCGTTCTGATGCAGTCAGAACGAGACTCGCTCTTGGCAGCGCGCCATGATGGTAATTCAACCCCTCCGTGCCGCGTTAGTCGCGGTTTCTCTCACGCTGGCATCCTGCACGACTGCGCCATCCGAACCGGTCGGCTGGACCCTGGCTCCGGCGCCAGCGCCTGTCCTCGCTTTCGGTTCAGCAGGAAGCGAAAGCCCCACCCACCGGCTGTCCTGCAATGCCGACGGCACGCGGCTGGTTAAATGGGCGGCCGGCGTGCCGCGTGGAACGGCAGCTGCAGCCGGGCCCTTCCCCACCCGCCTGCGCGTGTTCCTGGGCCGCATCGAGCTCGATCTCGGCGCAACTGCGACGCCCACGCAGGGCGCCCGAACGATCGTCGAGGCCGCGCTGCCCGATCCGGCCGGCTTTTTCGATGCGCTGAAAGCCAATGGTCGTCTCGTCACGGTAACCTTCGCCGGGCGGACCATGGCCCCGGTGCCCGCAGCAGACCTGGTAGACAGCTTCAAGCAGGCGTGCTCCGGCCTGTCCCGGCAGCGCTGATCCTCAAGCGAGTCTCGTTCTAGAAGGAGAAGCGCGCTGCCAGCCGGAAATCCCGGCCGGGCAGTGGCGCAAAATCCTTCAGGAAGCTGGAATGGCGCCGTGCTTCCACATCGAAGACGTTGTTCGCCGACAGAATGATGGTGGTCGCATTACCCGCGCCGAAAGGCCGCCATGCAACCGAGGCGTTCACAAGGGAATAGGCGGGCGTCTCGGTCTCGAATTCGGCGATGCGGGTCTGGCGCGTCACATGCTCCAGTTCCAGCCGGCCTCCGAGCGGACCACCATTCGCTTCGATCCCGCCGATCAGGCGAAACGCCGGTATCCGCGGAATTGTGCCACCACCATCCCGCAGGTCCGCCCGCACGAAATCGGCAAGGCCGGTCAGCTCGAACCGCGTGTTACCAGACCGGAAAACGGTCACGGCTGCTTCCGCTTCCAGACCCCAATAGGTTGCGCCACCCTGGAGATATTCGAACACTGCCAGTTCATCCTCTTCCTCGCCGGTGGGCGACAGATAGATGAAATTCGAGAAGCGGTTGTAAAATCCTGAGAGTTCCACGCGCCAGCCATCGCCCCGGCCGCGCAGCAGCGCTTCCACGCCGAGCGAGCGCTCCTTGTCGAGGTCGATGTCGCCGATCTCGAAGGTGCGCGTTGCAGCATGGGCACCATTTGCGAACAGCTCCTCGCCAGCTGGCGCGCGCTCTAGATAGGCAATGCTTCCAGCGATCCGGAACCCCTCACCCAAGGGAACGGATACGCCGCCCGAAACCGAAAAGGCGTCGAACTTGCGACTTACGCCAAGCGGGGTGGATCGCACGCTGGTATTTTCCCATCGACCGCCAACCTCTGCCGTCAAGCCGCCAAGATCGAAGCTCTGGACTGTGAACAGGCCGAATTGGTCGGTAAGGTTGAGCGGTATATAGGCCTCTTCTCCCTCCGCTTCGAACCTGCGGGACATGAACTGCGCGCCGGTTGCCCCCTTCCAGCCATTGCGGTCGGCCTGCACCAGTTCAACTCGGGCTTCCAGCGCATCGTTGAAGAAACTGGTCCCGATTTCACCGGTATCTTCGATTTCATCGTGGCGATAATCGGCCCAGCCGAAGCGAAAGTTCAGCGTCTCGAACACCCCGCCGAGCAGCACTTCGGCCCGGGCATCCAGTCGTGTCTGCTTCAGGTCGAGCCGGATGTCCTGGTGGCCGTGGCCTCCATGGTCATCATCATCGTGGTCATCATCGTGGTCATCATCGCCATTGTCATGATCGTCATCATGGCCCAGCTCCAGCGTTCCGGGTATCCCGTAATTGCTCTCCAGCCGGCTGACCGAAAAGCCGAGGCTGCCGCGGGACCCGATATAGCTCAGGCCACCCGCCACTTCCCATGTGCGCGCATCGGTATTGTCGACCCGGCCCCGGGCCAGCGAGTCCTCGGCCGCCTCGCCGCCTTCCTCGGCAGCCTCTTCGCGCAGCGCGCGGGAGAATATGAAACCGCCGGTTCGGTAATTCCCGGTCTTCAGGTAGCTGCCGTCCGCATGGGCAACGAGGCCGGTCGTGCCTAGCGGAACGTCGATCGAGCCGGCCAGTCCGCGCTCTCTGGCGGCACTGCCCAGAATGCCGGTGGCCTCTATATGGGCGAACTCGTCCGGGATCTCACGCGCGATCCGTCGGTCTGTCACATTGACTACGCCACCGATTGCGGACGAGCCGAACAGCAGGCTGGCAGGTCCGCGAATGATTTCGACCCGGTCGGCTGTCAGCGGGTTTATGGCAACGGCATGGTCTACCGACGTGTTGGAAACGTCGAAGCTGCCGATCCCGTCCGTCAGGACGCGAACGCGCTCCCCGTCGAGGCCGCGCAGGATCGGCCGCGATGCGTTGGGGCCGAACCAGCTTGCCGTCACGCCGGGCTGGCGGGCGAGCGTTTCACCGATGGTGCTGCGCGTTTCCCGGGCCAGCGCCTCCCCTTCCAGCACGCCCGCGGCCGTTGGAAGCGCAAAGCGCTCCCGCTCGTACGGGGCGGTCACGATGATATCCGTGCCGATCGCGCGGTGCACATCCTGCCCATCCGCCATATCTTCCGCTTTGGCCGGCACAGCAAAAAGCACGGCGGGGGCAAGGCAGGACGCAAGCAACAACAGGGGGCGGGATGTCGGCATCAGAGTCTCCGGTATATGGTTCCGGAGCTCGCTAGATGATATATAATATCAATACAAGAGCCGGGCCATACAGGAGCCTCGGCTATCGGGGAGAGGCACTGTTCCACACCGCCTCTGCCGCCCCGGTCCAGGGGGGTCGCTTGTGGACCGCGGCTTTGGTGGTGGTGCAGAACAGTGGTCCCGGCCGTGCGGTTTACCCGCTGGCCTGCGCTCGGTAGTCCTCGCGCATCTGGTCGAGCGGAACAAGCCCGCCACGATTCTCGACGTGCCAGAAGGTCCAGCCGTTGCAGCTGGGGAGTCCTTGGACGGCAGCGCCCAATTGGTGGATGGAGCCCGAACGGCCCCCTTCCAACGCCAGTGAACCATCCGCCCGGACCCGGGCACGATGACGGCGCTGGCGGTCAACGAGGGTCGAGCCAGGCGAAAGCATGCCCGTCTCGACCAGTGCGCCGAAGGGCACACGCGGCTTTTCCCGTGCTTGACCGGTTATGGCCCGATCTTCTGGTAGCAACGGGGCGACCGCCGCAATGCGCCCTTCGGCAACGGCAGCGTAGCGCTCTTCGCGCTCGATGCCGATAAAGTGTCGGCCAAGGCGCCGGGCGACAGCGCCCGTCGTGCCGGAGCCGAAAAACGGATCGAGGACAACATCGGCCTCGTGGGTAGAGGCCAGCAGGATCCGGTGCAGCAGGGCCTCGGGCTTCTGCGTCGGATGCGCCTTCACACCGTCGATCTTCACGCGCTCCGCCCCCGAACAGATCGGAAGCGTCCAGTCGGACCGCATCTGCAAATCCTCGTTCAGCGCTTTCATCGCCTTGTAATTGAACGTCGGCCGCGCCCGGGGGGACTTTGACGCCCAGATCAGCGTTTCATGTGCGTTGGTGAAGCGGGTGCCTTTGAAGTTGGGCATCGGGTTCGCCTTGCGCCAGACAATATCATTCAAGACCCAGAACCCCAGATCCTGGAGGATCGTGCCGACCCGGAAGATATTGTGGTAGGTGCCGATGACCCACAGCCCGGCATCGGGCTTCATCAAGCGGCGCGCCTGCGTCAGCCAGGCCTTGGTAAAGCTGTCATAGTCCGCAAAGCTGCCGAACCGGTCCCAGCTGTCCGTCACGGCGTCGACATGGCTGCCGTCGGGCCTCTGCAAATCCCCTCGAAGCTGGAGATTGTAGGGCGGGTCAGCGAAAACCAGATCGACGCTGGCCTCTGGAAGACGGGCCATTTCCGCGATGCTTTCGCCAATGATAATGCGATCCTGAACCACCCAATATCCCTCGAACGTTTTGGTTTCTCGTTGGGATCATTGGTGGACTGTAAAAGATTCTATCGTCAAGTCATGGCTTTATGACAAAGTCTTGAAATTCGGACTCGGATTAATCCCGAACCACAAGCTGTAGAGTCCGTCGCCTGCGCCCAGCCACCACGGCTTGGGGCTGTTGCAAAAATGGCTCAGCGAACGAGTTTCGCGATCGGCTTGAAGGATCGGCGATGGTACGGCGTAATGCCAAGCAGCGCGAGCCCGGACATATGCGCCGCAGTTCCATAGCCCTTGTTCCGCTCCCAGCCGTAGCCGGGATGGGCTTCGGCCAGCCGCACCATCAGCGCATCCCGATGCACTTTCGCCGCAATCGCCGCTGCTGCGATGGAAGCGACACTGGCATCCCCGCGCACGATGGCCATGGCCGGAAATTCCATCTGCGGCACGATGTTTCCATCCACCAGCACCATCGCCGGAGCGCCCAGCCGGTCAGCCAGCGCGGCGACTGCGCGCGCCATCGCCAGCAAGGTCGCCACCCGGATATTCAGCCGGTCGATCTCTCCCACGCTCGCCTCCGCAATCGCAAAGTGGGCAATCTGCCGGGCAATCGATTCGCGTGCCCGGGCCGGAATCACCTTCGAATCGGCAAGTCCGGCGGGAACATCGGTGGCGCACAGGCACACCGCCGCGGCCGTTACCGGCCCGGCCCAGGGCCCGCGGCCCACTTCATCGACCCCGAACACCAGCCCGTCGTACCGGCCTTCGATCCCCCAGCCCAGCCCTGCGGGCTTCATGACGGCATTGTCATGGGTGCATTGTCATGGCTTTTTCACCATCGCTGCGCATTCACAATAGTGCGAAATTGTGGCCAATCGGGCCGTGCCCCTGCCCCAGTCCCGGCGCCGCCGTCAGCGCAGACAGCAGGTAGGCCCGCGCCCGCTCCACCGCCACAGCCAGCGGCAGGCCAGCCGCAAGCCCCGCAGCAATGGCGCTGGAAAGCGTACAGCCTGTTCCATGGTTGTGGCGGGTCGAAACGCGCGGCGCTTCAAAGCGCAATTGGCTATTGTGGGTCACCAGCCAGTCCACCACCCGCTCGCCTTCCATGTGCCCGCCCTTTGCCAGAACCGCACCCGGCCCGGCCGCCAGCAATTCCTGCGCCGCCAGAAGCATGTCCGCCTCGTCCGTCACATTGATGCCCGACAGCACCTCCAGCTCCGGCACATTGGGGGTCAGCAGTGTCGCGCGCGGCAACAGCAGGCGAACCAGCGCCGCCACCGCATCGTCCTGCAACAGGCGCGCGCCGCCCTTGGCGACCATCACGGGGTCCAGCACGATGGGAAGGGACACGCCCGCCAGCGCGCGCGCAACCGCCTCGATCGTCACGGCATCGCCCAGCATCCCGATCTTGATGGCGTCCGCCCCGATGTCGTCCAACACGGCCTTGATCTGGCCTTCCACGATTCCGGGGGGAATGCTGTGGATGCCGGCCACGCCCAGCGTGTTCTGCACGGTCACGGCCGTCACGGCGGTGGCCGCATAGCCGCCCAGCATGGTAACCGTCTTGATATCGGCCTGAATCCCGGCCCCGCCGCCCGAGTCGGAACCGGCAATGATGAGGACGCGCGGAATCATGCCGCCGCCCGCACGGCATCGCACACGGCATCCACTGTCCGGGCAACCAGCGCTTCATCCTCGGCTTCCGCCATCACCCGGATCAGCGGCTCCGTTCCGGATTTCCGCACCAGCAATCGCCCCGTGCCCTGAAGCGCCTTTTCCGCCTCGGCAATCGCCGTCTTCACACAGTCCATCTCAAGCACGCGCGGCTCCTGCCGCACATTCTTCAAAAGCTGTGGGAAGGGTTTGAAACATGCCAGCACCTCGCTGGCCTTGCGCCCATCCTGCACCAGCACAGCCAGGATCTGCAGGGCAGCCAGCAGCCCGTCCCCCGTGGTCGCATGGTCAGAAAGGATGATATGGCCCGATTGTTCGCCGCCCACGTTGCAGCCGTGCGCGCGCATCGCCTCCAGCACATGGCGGTCCCCCACCGGTGTCCGCAGCATCCGCAGGCCCTGCGCCTCCACGAACCGCTCCAGCCCCAGGTTCGACATCACGGTCGTCACCAGCGCCCCACCCTTCAGGGTGCCCGCGCCATGCTGCGCGCGGGTGATCAGCGCCATCAGCTGGTCGCCGTCCACCACACGGCCCATCTCGTCCACAACGATCAGCCGGTCCGCATCGCCATCCAGCGCCAGGCCGATATCCGCGCCGGCCTCCAGTACCCGGGCGGCAAGCGCCTGCGGATAGGTCGAGCCCACCTTGTCGTTGATGTTGAAGCCATCCGGCGCACAACCGATGGTTACCAGCTCCGCGCCAAGCTCCCACAACGCTTCCGGCGCAACCCGGTACGCAGCGCCATGCGCGCAATCCAACACCACTTTCAGCCCATCCAGCCTGAGCCGTTCGGGAAAGCTGGATTTCACGGCATGAATATAGCGACCGCTGGCATCGTCGATCCGCCGGGCCCGGCCGATGGACCCAGACGCCGCCAAGGGCGCACCGCTTTCGATCAGCGCCTCGATCGACTCTTCCTGCATATCGGTCAATTTGTAGCCATCGGGCCCGAACAGCTTGATCCCGTTGTCGTGAAAGGGGTTGTGGCTGGCCGACAGCATCACGCCCAGGTCGGCCCGCATTTCGCGCGTCAGCAACGCCACCGCTGGGGTCGGCATCGGGCCGACCTGCACCACATCCATGCCCACAGAGGTAAACCCCGCGGTCAGCGCCTGTTCCAGCATATAGCCCGAAAGCCGCGTATCCTTCCCGATCAACACGCGGTGCTTGTGATCGCCCCGCAGGAAATAGGTGCCGGCCGCCTGCCCCACCTTCATCGCCAGCTCGGGCGTCATCATCTGCCCATTGGCCGTACCCCTGATTCCGTCAGTCCCGAAATAGCGCTTTGCCATCTGATGCCTCGCTTCTTATGGCTTCGAATAGGCCGGTGCACAGCCAGCGCGCAAGAGATGGAACGGGCGATGGAACGGGCAATGCAGCAGCGCACAGCGGGTACGCCCGGCGTAAACAGCCCCGAGCAGGCCCGCCCTTGATCGATTCCATCTGGCTGCTCTTGCTGGCAGGCGTCTGGGCGGGCGCGCAGAATGCGCTCGCCGGGGGCGGCAGCTTCGTCACGCTTCCGGCCCTAATGCTGACCGGCCTCGATGCCCGCGCCGCCAACATCACCTCCACCGTCGCCCTGTTCCCCGGACAGGTCACAACGGCGCTCGCCAACTGGCGGATGGTCGGCGCGGTGGGAAATGTGCCGTTCCGCATCTTATTCCTCATCAGCTTTGCCGGCGGAATCGCCGGTGCGATCCTGCTGCTCCTCACCCCGTCCGACATCTTCCGCGTCATGCTGCCGTGGCTGGTACTGACAGCTACCCTGTTGTTCGCCCGCGGCGCATTCGGAAGCCGCGTCACAGTGCGTGGCCTGAACCCGATGCGTGCCAAGATCGGCCAGTTCCTGGTTGCCATCTACGGTGGCTATTTCGGCGGCGGGATCGGTTTCGTCATGCTCGCCCTGTTCACTATGGCCGGAACCGCCGTCAAGGAAGCGCAAGCCAACAAGAACGCACTGGCAGCTGTCATGAACGGCGCAGGCGCCCTCGTCTTTGCACTATCGGGGGAGGCAAACTGGCGCGCCGCCCTCATCCTGGGGGCAGGCTCCATGGCCGGCGGCTGGCTGGGCGCCCATGCCATCCGCCACGTGCCTGACAAGCTGCTCAAGGGCGCAGTCGTGATCATCGGGCTCGCGCTCACCATCGGCCTGTTCTGGCGGGGGTGAAAGCGCCCACAAACTCCGCACTTTTATTGCCAAGACCGGCCAATCTACCGCAACAAATTTCAAGGTTAATGCATTCGATCCGCATGGGCGAGAGGCACTTTCCGAGAAAGGGATTATCATGGGTTTGGAAGAGTCCAAGCTGCCAAGCCGTCATGGTTCGGTCGGCCCCTCAAAGGCCCCGCATCGCAGTTATTCCTACGCGATGGGCCTTGCCGAGGAGGATATCGCCAAGCCTTTCGTGAGCGTCGTGTCGGCCGCCCGACCCCTTTAAAGCCGGGCAGATGTTGCCCGCGATGCCGGGCGCGCCGTCATGAAGCTGCTGGAAAACACCATCCGTCCACGCGACATCTGCACCAGAAAGGCGTTCGAAAACGCCGCTCGCATTGTGGCGGCCACCGGCGGCTGAAAGCCTACGAAGAGGGCGAAGTGCTGGTCATCCGCTACGAAGGCCCCAAGGGCGGCCCCGGCATGCGCGAAATGCTCAGCACCACCGCCGCCCTTTACGGTCAGGGAATGGGCGACAAGGTCGCGCTCATCACCGACGGGCCCTTCTCTGGCGCCACACGTGGCTTTGCATCGGCCATGTCGGCCCCGAAGCGACAGACTGCGGCCCGATTGCCCTGATCGAGAACGGAGACCGCGTCCGCATCGACGCCACCCAGGGCACCATCGACCTGCTCGTGCCGGATCATGTGCTCGCCACCCGCCGCGCGGCGTGGAAGCCCCGCATCAACGACTATCAGTCATGCGCCCTCTACCGCTTTGACCAGACAGTCGCCTTCGCCAGCCTCGGCGCAGTAACCCACCCCGGCGCCAAGGCCGAACGCCACATGTTTGCGGATATTTGAGAAGAGGAGGCACCGCAACCCGATCGAAACATGTAAAGAATTGTTAACCTTGGGTATCTTGCAATCGCGCAAACAGATAATGCGACCCATCAATCAACCAGAACAGGTGGACTCAGATGGTCGTCAAGTCATTGCTCCTCGCGGGCACCCTTCTCATCGCAAGCCAGGCTTCGGCTACTGTGTTCGTGGTCGACAGCGCCGCCAACAGTTCAACCGGCGGCACCGGCCTTGTGACCTTTGCCGTTGCCGCCGGGCAGACCATCCGGGTAGCATCCAGCACGAACGATTTGTGGACCCTCGGTGCCCTCCCTCGCTTCAGCGATGCGAACGGGCTGGTGGGCAACCGCCTTGCAACGGCGCTCGATGATTCGGGGCAGTCGGTCGGCACACTGATCGGCCAGAGTTTCGGGCTCTACACCCAGGCGGGCTACACCGCGCCCTATGGCGCGCTCGTGGGAGAGATCGGCGGCGTTTACAAGCTGCTGGGCGCCAATGGCCTGCACACCGCTTGGGGAACGGGAACGCTGAAGCTCTACAACTGGGACAGCAACCGCAACGACAATGCCGGTTCCATCAGCGTCAAGGTCGCAGTCGTCCCCGAGCCCGCAACCTGGGCGATGCTGATCGCCGGCTTCGGCCTCGTGGGCGCCTCGCTCAGGCAGCGGCGCACTGCTGCACAATCCGCCTGACCGGCCTGCAGGCCTGAACAGCCTACGCATCGACGGGGCGGGTTCCCTCGCGAGCATTGCCCGGGCAAGGTCCGAAGGCTTCGCCCGCTCACCCGCCCCGTGCGATCTCCGCTGCTCGGAGAATCGCGGCCTCGATCCGGCCGTAGGTTCCGCAACGGCAGATATTGCTGATAGCGAGGCGGATATCGGCCCGGCTGGGATTAGGGTTGGTCTTCAGCAGAGACGTCGCCGCCATGATCATGCCCGATTGGCAATATCCGCACTGCGGCACCTGCTTTTCCAGCCAGGCGCGTTGCACCGGATCGGATCGATCGTCGGAAAGCCCCTCGATCGTGGTGACGAAGGTTCCTTCAAGGGCTGCAATGGAAACCTGGCACGATCGGGTCGCAACGCCATCGACATGCACGGTGCACGCCCCGCACAGCCCAACGCCGCAGCCGAACTTGGTGCCAGTCAGGTTTGATGCATCCCGCAAGGCCCACAATAGCGGCGTATCGGGGGCCAGCTGATATTCTGTAGGGTTGCCGTTGACGGTGAAGCGGGTCATCCCGGTGCCATAACCCGCCATTGGCACAGAGGGAAGCGCGACAGATGGCCTACACCACATTCGATTATACCGTGCATGGCGGCATCGCCCATGTGCAGCTGAACCGCCCGCAAGAGCTCAACACCATGAACAAGGCGTTCTGGGACGAAATTCCAGCCGTATTCGGGGAAATCGACGCCGATACCAGCGTGCGCGCGGTGGTCATCTCCTCGACCGGCAGGCATTTTACCGCCGGGCTCGATCTGAAGTGGGCGGGCGCCTCACTCGCCAACACCAGTGCGGACCTTGGCCGCGCTCGGGAAAAGTTCCGCCGCCATATCAAGTATATGCAAGAGCCGTTCAACGCAGTGGACCGCTGCCGTGTGCCCGTTATCGCCGCCATACAGGGTGGCTGCATCGGTGGCGGGGTGGATTTCATCACCGCCTGCGACATCCGGCTCGGCAGCGCTGACAGCTTCTTCACCATCCAGGAAATTAACATCGCGATCGTTGCCGATGTCGGAACCTTTCAGCGCATCCCGCACCTGCTGCCGCAGGGGCTGATCCGGGAACTGGCTTACACCGGGCGCCGCTGGCCGGCCACCGAAGCCGTCACCCAGGGCTTCGTGAACCGGGTGCTGCCGGATCATGAATCAACCATCGCCGCCGCGTTCGAGATGGCACACGAGATCGCGTCGAAGAGCCCGCTGGCAATCACTGGCATCAAGCAGGTTCTCAACGCAGGCCGCGACATGACGATCGACCAGGGCCTCGAATATGTCGCCGTCTGGAATGCAGCCATGCTCCAGGGCGACGACATGAAGCATGCAATGCTGGCCCAGATGCAAAAAGCGCAGGCCGCCTATGATGATCTGGCGGCATGAACCCGGTTTGGATGCAGATAACTCATAGTGCGGCCGGCCGCATGGCCGGCGCGACGGCGGCGGTTCCGCCGGAGCAGCAGTGTCTTGTCACAGGAACGCGGCCGGAGTCGCAGAACCGCCGCGCACGAAGGGGTGCCCCGTCTCGTTGGTTGTCCCTCGTTTAAGGTTTGCTCCAGTGTCGCACAGGGTCTTTGCGCGCTTGTCGCGAAGGCGCACCTTCGGTATGGCCGCGGCAGCACCATGAAGTCCGGAACAAGAGGAACGGGAATGACCAAGGGTTGGGCGCTGAGCCTGAAGGGCCTCGCCGTTGCGGCGGCACTGTCAATGGCAGGCGCATCTCTGGCACAGGATACAGCCCCGGCTGCGGTTTCCACCCCCGCGGCGGTTTCAACGATGCCGACCGTCGCACCGGTAGCGCCGCCTACTCCGGATGATGTCGCCGCGACCGCTGCTACCGCGACGGGCGCAGCAGCAGTTGGCGCAGTCGCCGAAGCAGCAGCGCAGAACGATGCCGTCATGGGCTACACCCGCATGGCACCGACACCCGGCATAGGCCAGCCCGTGCCCAAGGGCATCAATCTCCAGCAACAGTTCACCCCCATCGGCCGGGAAGCCAAGGCGCTGACCGAGCAGATCCTGAACCCGATCATCGGTTTCATCAGCATCTTCGTGCTCGGCCTGATGTTCTGGGTCGCGTTCCGCTACCGCTCCAGCGCAGTCGAAAAGCCTTCCACCACCACCCACAACTTCACCATCGAGGTTGTATGGACCCTGGTCCCGGCGCTGGTCCTGCTCTTCATCGCCTTCCCCAGCTTCCGGCTTCTGGCCAACCAGTACAGCCCCCCCAAGGCCGACCTGACCGTCAAGGTAACCGGCTACCAGTGGTACTGGGGCTATGAATATCCTGATTACGGCGGGATCAGCTTCGATTCCGTCCCGCTTACCAAGGAAGAAGCCGCAAAGGAGGGCACGCCCTACCTGCTGGAAGTCGACAACCGCCTGGTTGTCCCCGCCGGCGCCACAGTGAAGGTCCTCGTGACCGCTGCCGACGTGCTGCACAGCTTTGCGGTTCCCAGCTTCTGGGTGAAGATGGATGCCGTACCGGGCAAGGTGAACGAAACCTGGTTCAAGGTGGACCGCCCCGGCGTCTATTATGGTCAGTGCTCCGAACTTTGCGGCACCAAGCACGGCTTCATGCCAATCGCGGTCGAAGTCCTCTCGCCGGAAGATTTCAAGCGCTGGGTGCGCATGAAGCAGGCGCAGGACGGTATCGACCCGACCGGCCCCGGTATCGCCCTGGCGACCACACCGGTCTCGCCGGCGGCTGCCGCGGCTGCAGTGCGCGCCGCCGTTACGCCCGCAACCGCACCACAGATCACGACACCCCAGGCGCTCGCGGCCCCCGCCGCTGCGCCGGCCGCCTGAGAAGGATATCCGGATGGCAAGCACCACCGACACCGTCGCCCTGAAGGCCCATGAAGATGATGCCCATGATGCGCATTACCACGGCCTAACCTTTTTCCAGCGCTGGTTCCTGTCGACCAACCACAAGGACATCGGAACGCTGTACCTGATCTTCGCAATCTTTGCGGGCATCATCGGCGGTGCGCTGTCGGGCTTCATGCGCTGGGAACTCGCAAACCCCGGCATGCAAGTCCTCCCCTGGTTCACCGAGGGCAACATCGATGCCGCCTATCACCTGTGGAACGTGTTCATCACCGCGCACGGCCTGATCATGGTGTTCTTCATGGTCATGCCGGCCCTGATCGGCGGCTTTGGCAACTGGTTCGTTCCCATCATGATCGGCGCGCCCGACATGGCGTTCCCACGGATGAACAACGTTTCTTTCTGGCTGACGATAACGGCGTTCATCCTCTTGTGCTCGTCGATGTTCGTTCCCGGCCCGCCCGGATTCGATGGCGCCGGCACCGGCTGGACCATCTACCCGCCGCTTTCGACATCGGGTCACCCCGGGCCTGCGGTCGATCTTGCCATCTTCTCGCTGCATCTCGCCGGCGCAGCGTCGATCCTGGGAGCCATCAACTTCATCACCACCATCTTCAACATGCGCGCGCCGGGCATGACCCTGCACAAGATGCCGCTGTTCGTGTGGTCGATGCTGGTCACCGCGTTCCTGCTGCTCCTGTCGCTTCCGGTCCTGGCTGGCGCCATCACCATGCTGCTGACAGACCGCAACTTCGGCACCACCTTCTTCGATCCCGCCGGTGGCGGCGATCCGGTGCTCTACCAGCACCTGTTCTGGTTCTTCGGCCACCCCGAAGTGTACATCATGATTCTGCCGGCATTCGGCATCGTCAGCCAGGTAATCTCCACCTTCGCGCGCAAGCCCGTTTTCGGCTATCTCGGCATGGTCTACGCCATGGTCGCGATCGGCTTTGTCGGCTTCATCGTGTGGGCTCACCACATGTTCACCACGGGCATGAGCGTGAACACCAAGATGTACTTCACTGCTGCCACCATGATCATCGCGGTGCCCACCGGCATCAAGATCTTCTCGTGGATCGCCACCATGTGGGGCGGCAAAATGACGTTCGAAACGCCCATGCTGTGTGCGCTGGGCTTCATCTTCATGTTCACCGTGGGCGGCGTAACCGGCATCGTCCTCGCCAATGGCGGTGTCGATACCTACATGCACGATACCTATTATGTCGTTGCTCACTTCCACTATGTGCTTTCGCTGGGCTCGGTGTTCGGCCTGTTCGCAGGCTTCTACTACTGGTTCAGCAAGATGTCGGGCCGGAACTACAACGAATTCCTTGGTAAGCTGCACTTCTGGGTGTTCTTCGTTGGCGTCAACGTCCTGTTCTTCCCGATGCACTTCCTGGGCCAGGACGGGATGCCGCGCCGCATTCCGGATTACCCGGAAGCCTATGCCTACTGGAACGCGATTGCGTCGTACGGCTATGCCATCATGCTTGCGGGCATGGTTGTGTTCTTCGTGAACATCTTCTGGTCCCTGATGGCCGGCAAGAAGGCGGTCGCGAACCCCTGGGGCGAAGGCGCCACGACGCTGGAGTGGACGCTGTCCTCCCCACCGCCGTTCCACCAGTTCGAAACCGTTCCTGATCTTACCAAGGTCAGG
>Ga0335395_10000234_pt1 | contig 34684 bp, 32 predicted proteins | sample MAT02_FD_205744 | JGI IMG/M metagenome (GOLD analysis project Ga0335395, IMG submission 205744) | Freshwater microbial communities from Lake Fryxell liftoff mats and glacier meltwater in Antarctica - MAT-02 (spades assembly) (version 2) ... | reverse complement strand
GCTGTGGACGCGCAGGCCGAAGGAGGCGCAAGGTGGAGTTTGAATATCGCTACCACGGCAGCTCGGCGGTCGACTCGAGCGCGCGCTCGACCCACATGTCGTTCGCGCCGGACACCAAGCGCGAGCCGACGTACTTTCGCGGCGAGCTGCAGCAGAGCCTCGAGTTTCGCGAGGCCATCTCGGCGCTCAACGCCGTGGTGGTGAGCGACCTGCGTTACAAGCCCAAGGACAAGACGGCCTACAAGGCGTGGCTGGCGCAGCAGGAGGCGGTCAATTGGCAGCAGGTGGCGGTGGCGCGCAGCCGCAACGCCGCGCAGGTCAAGGACTTGCAGGGCGAGCTGGAGCGGCTGGTGCGGACCAGCAACGAGCGCATGCGGCCGTTTTACGCGGCGCGGCAGAGCTACTTCAATTATCTGTACAAGAAGGACCTCGACGCGTGGTTCGTGCTCGACCCGGTGATCACGGTGCACCCGGACGAGGTGTTCTTCGAGTGTTTTAGCCAGGACGAGTCGACCTACGGGCGGCTCGGGGCCAGCTATGAGGTGTTTAAGAACATCGGCGAGTTCGCGTGCGGGACCACGAACATCGACTACTCGGCGGACCTTTATAATGAGTTCCAGAAGATCCGCCGATACAAGACGACGATGTTTCAGGTCGACCCCTCGGGCTTCGAGGTCCAGACCCAGGCCGAGGACACGTTCAAGGAGCTGAAGATCGACCTGCCCGACAGTTGGGTGCGCGGGTTCTTGCAGGTCAGCTCGGCGATGACGCTGCCGACGGTGAGCTTCGACCTGCACCCGATGGACGTCCACAACCTGTGCTTCGTGCTGCGGCGCAACAAGGAGAAGGCGGGGCCGCGCAGCTTGCGGTATCTGCTCAAGCCGGGGCACCCGGTGCAGGTGGTGTTCGAGCCGTGGAACCTCAAGGTGACCTTCCCGCGCTCGCCGTATCTGGGCGACAAGGAGCACGAGATCCGGGTGTGGGGTCGGCGTCGGCTCTTCATCCTCGAGCGGCTGATCCAGCTCTCGCGCAAGTTCACCGTACACCTGCTGGGCACGGGTCTGCCGTCGTTTTACATCGCCGACCTCGGGCACATGAACTTCACGCTCGGGCTGTCGGGCTGGACCGCGAACGACTGGTCGCAGGCCGGCAACTTCGACCTGATGGCGCCCCGCGCCGAAGTGGACGAGTTCACCAAGCGGCGGGTGTTCGAGGGTTTGAAAAAAGTGTGGGTGGCGGACGTGGACGAGCTGTCGCGCAGCCTCGACATCGAGCGCGCGGCGGTGCTGGCGGCGCTGGGCATCTACACGCAGGCTGGCAGGGCGATCTACGACCTCAACAAGCAGGTGTATCGCGTGCGCGAGCTGAGCCGCGAGCCGTTGCCGACGGACAAGCTGCGCTTCGCCAACGAGCGCGAGCAATTGGCGACGGCGCTGGTCGACGCGAAGGCGGTGCTCCGCAAGCCGCCGGAGGAGTCGCCCGCGGGGATCCGCCTGCGCGGTAAGGTCAAGGACGGCGCGCGCAGCTACGAGCCCGAGCTCACGATCGACCGCGACCAGCGGCTCGCCAGCGCCACCTGCACCTGCAACTTCTACACGCAAAATAAGCTGTACAAGGGCCCCTGCGAGCATATACTGGCCCTGCGGATCCATCACCGCCGCACGCAGGGGAACGCGAGTTAAACCCTTTCCAAGAGGTTTCATCCCTACACACGAGTTTGTCACGACAACGGCGAGGGCAGCCTTGCAACCCGGGCGGCGGATCGCCGTCCATGCAACATGCTCGCCCATGCTTCACTGGCCCGCTCTTGACTGTGCGGTACATCGGGTAGCCGTCGCTATTCCGGTGTGGCTTCCGTGAAGCGAATGAGCGACGGCTACCCGGTACCGCTGGAGTTGAGCGGTCCAGTCCTGTGAGCCTTCGAAGGGCCCCCGCCGTTGTCGTGACATTGTTTTGTGTCCCTGCGTGAGAGGTGAAAAGTCCGCCATGGCCTCCGGTCAACCATCCACCCGCGAAGCGCTGTACGACAGGATCCGCTCGTCCTCCAAGGACGAGGTCATCCTCGAGGAGATGATCCGTCTCGGATTCTGGCCGGCGAGCGGCCAGGTGCCTGCGGACCCGGGCGACGACATCCGGCGGCGCGGCGAGTTGCAGCGTCAGCTCGACGATCTGCGCGAGAAGGGTCGGCGGCTCTACAACGAGAAGGCGCTGGTCAACGAGGCGCGGAAGCTGCGGCTGGCGGAGTCGAAGCGCAAGCAGAAGGAGACCAAGGAGCGCCGCGAGGGCCAGCGCATCGCGCGGGCCCAGGCGTGGGCCAAGCGCAAGGCGGGGGAGACGCTGTATCTCGGCGAGGGCGTGTCGGGCGGCCTCGGCGACCGGGCGTCTGACGCGGGCAAGCTGGCGAACTTCGGGCTGCCGAGGTTTGACACGGTCGAGCAGCTCGCGCACGAGATGGGGGTGCCGCTCAAGGGCCTGCGGTTCCTGGCGTTCAATCGTCGTACTTCGACGGTGTCGCATTACAAGCGGTTCTGGCTGCCCAAGAAGACGGGTGGCCATAGATTGATCTCCGCGCCGATGCCACGATTGAAGCGGGCGCAGGCGTGGGTGCTGACGAATATCCTCGATAAGGTGACGCTGCACGAGGCGGCGCACGGGTTTCGTCACGGGCGATCGATCGTGTCGAACGCGCGGCCGCACGTCGGGTCCGATGTCGTCATCAACTTCGATTTAAAGGACTTCTTTCCGTCGGTGTCGATGGAGCGGGTCAAGGGGGTGTTTAAAAAGGGGCTCGGGTATAGCGAGGCGGTGGCGACGGTGCTGGCGCTGGTGTGCACTGAGTCCGAAGTCGATGAGGTCGTGCTCGATGGGGTCACGTTCTTCGTCGCCCGTGGCGGCCGCTTCCTACCTCAGGGCTCACCGGCGAGCCCCGCGGTCACCAACCTGCTGTGCCGGCGTCTGGACCGTAGGCTCGCGGGCCTCGCGGAGGCGCTGGGCTTCGTGTACACGCGCTACGCGGACGACCTGACGTTCTCGGCCCGCGGCGAGGCGGCGGGCAGCGTGAACGTGGGGAAGCTGCTGCGCGCGGTGAACGACATCGTCGAGCACGAGGGCTTCACGGTACACCCGACCAAGACGCGGGTGATGCGTCGCGGTCGCCAGCAGGAGGTCACGGGGGTGGTCGTCAACGACCGGACTTCGGTGGACCGGACCATGCTTCGCAAGTTTCGCGCGACGCTGTTTCAGATCGAGAAGGACGGCCCGGCCGGCAAGCGCTGGGGCGCGGGGCATGACCTGCTGGCGTCGATCCACGGGTACGCGTGCTTCGTCGCGCAGGTCGACCCGCAGCGGGCTGCGCCGTTGATGGCCCAGGTGCGGCGGATCTTCGAGAAGCACGGGAAGCCACTGCGTGGCGGGCCGTCATCGAGCGGATCGGGTGGATCGGGCGCATCGGGCGGGGCTGGCACGCAGCCGGTCGAGGCGGCGAAGGTCGAGGCGCCCGCGCCGGCCAAGAAGAAGCCGTTCTGGAAGCTGTTCTGAAGAACGGTTAGGCTGCGAGGATGGTGCGTCTCGCTGCCTTGTCCCTGGTCTCGCTCATGTCTTTCGGGGGCTGCGACAGCCCGGCCACCACGCCGCCGGAGCCGACGGGTCCGACCAGCACGACGCAGTTTCGCATCTCGGTGATGAACGCCTGCGCGGATGATGTCCTGATCAAGCTGGCCGACTCGGCGAGCGTCGCCGGACGCGAGCAACTGTTGCTGCGGACCCAGCGCGACACGATCACGGGGACCAAGGAGCAGGTCTATCTGATGCGCGGCAGCGAGGTGCTCGCCAGCTACCGGCCGACGCAGGGCGACCAGAAGTTGACCGTCACGAGCGACTGCACGGCGCTGACGCCCGGGTGAGTTGCGCGGTGGTCCGCGCTTGCTCGCCGCGGCGGAGGGTGTATCGTGGCGCGGCCATGCGCCTTTCGATGCTTCGTCCGGTCGGTCTCGCGGTGTTGCTCGCCTGTCTGGAGCGGCCCTGAGCCATGACGGAGCACGCGAATGTGTTGCCGGCCGAGTGGGCGCCGCAGGTCGGCGTGATGCTGACGTGGCCGCATGAGGACAGCGACTGGCGGCCGTTCCTCGGCGCGGTGGAGCCGGTTTTCGTGCGGATCGCGGCCGAGGTCGCGCGGCGCGAGGAGGTGCTGATCGCGTGCCGGGACGCGGCGCTGGCGAGCCACGTGCGCGGCTTGTTGCGCGCGGCGGAGGTCGACCTCGATCGCGTGCACCTGCATGCAGTGCCGACCCAGGACACCTGGGCCCGCGACCACGGCCCGATCACGATCCTGCGCAAGGGCTGGCCGCTGCTGCTCGACTTCGGGTTCAACGGCTGGGGCGGCAAGTTCGCGGCCGATCAGGACGATCAGATCTCGCGGCGCCTGCACGGGCTCGGGGCCTTCGATCACGGGGCGATCGCCCGGGTCGCGCTGGTGCTCGAGGGCGGCAGCATCGAGTCGGACGGCGAGGGCACGCTGCTGACGACGCGCCAGTGCCTGCTGGCGGCGACGCGCAGCGGGCTCGGTGAGGCCGAGCTGACGGCGCAGTTGTCGGCGCTGTTCGGGCTCGAGCGGGTGCTGTGGCTCGACCACGGGCACCTCGAGGGCGACGACACGGACGGTCACATCGACACCCTGGCGCGCTTCACCGACCCCGCGACGATCGCGTATCAGGCCTGCGACGATCCGGCGGACCCGCACTTCGCGGGGCTGCGAGCGATGGCCGAGGAGCTCGCAGCGCTGCGAACCCTGGGCGGCGCGCCCTATCAACTGGTGCCGCTGCCGTGGCCGCGGGCCCGGTTCTCCGCCGAGGGCGAGCGGCTGCCGGCCAGCTACGCCAACTTCCTCGTCATCAACGACGCGGTGCTGGTACCGACCTACGACGACCCCGCAGACGCGGGTGCGCTGGCGGCGTTGGCGGCGTGCTTCCCGGGGCGTGAGGTGGTGGGCATCGACTGTGTGCCGGTCATCGAGCAATACGGCAGCCTGCACTGCCTGACGATGCAACTGCCGCGGCACCTGTCTCTTGGGCCAGGTTCCGCGTAGGCAGTGCTCGCATGCGCGCGCTCCTGGCGTGAGGGGCTGCAGGCCACGGCGCGGACGGAGTGCGTTACGCTGCGGCATGCGATCGTTCGGTGGATGGGGCGTGGTGGTGCTCGTGTTGGCTTGCTCGTTCGACGCGACGGGCGTCGACACGGCGGCGCCGACGAGCACGGCGACGCCGGACGCGAGCGAGGGATCGACGAGCGCCGCGCCCACGACGAGCACGAGCACGAGCACAGGCACGAGCACGCCGGGTACGACCGACGGCGGCGGGATGACCGAAGCGGTGGAGGCGACCAGCGATCCCGTGACGACCGGGCCGGATCCGGCGACCACTGAGCCGCTGACGACGGGCCCGATGGAGACCACCGCGCCCGAGACGACGGATGGCACGACCACCGGCCTCACGACGGACGGGACGACCACGGATGCCACGACCACGGGTGTGCCCGAGACGACGGGTCCGCCGGCGTGCGACGAGATGTTCTTCAAGGAGGTCTTGCTGGTGGCGGACGCCGTGGTCACGGCGCCGATGGAGGAGATCGTGAGCGGCAAGGGCGAGGGGACGGTCGCGTTCTCGAAGGTCGCGCAGGCGGGCACGGTCGAGTTCACCGTGGATGTGCCCTGCGACGGCGAATACGCGGTCTGGGGCCGGGTGCAGGACAGCAACCCTGGGCTCGTGGACGCGGACCCGGACTCGTACTACGTGCGCGTCGACGGCGGCGGGGAGGGCGGATGGTTCTACGGCTGTCAGACCGACGGACTGATGTCGGGTTATCACTGGCTGCGGGTGACGACGGCGGCGCAGCCGGTGTGTGGGGGGGGTGTCTGGTCGCCGCAGTTGGCCGCGGGCAGCCACACCTTCAGGCTGCGCAACCGCGAGCCGGAGGCCTTCGACTTCGACGTGGCGGCGGTCGCCCGCCTGCTGATCACCAACGACATGACCTACGTGCCTAAACTTCCGGAGTGACGTCGGAGCGACGGGCTCACAGTGCGCATGCCCGCACGGCGGGGTGACATCGAGGGGTGGCGCGGGGGCGGTCCGGGACGTATACGAGGGACGAGATGCCCAAGCGTAATCCGACCTGGACGATCGGCGTGGTGCAGCAGCGCTGCAGCGAGGACCGCGACGCCAACCTCGAGGCCTCGATCGCGGGGATCCGCGAGGCGGCGGCGCAAGGGGCCGAGCTGGTGCTGCTGCAGGAGCTGCACACGGGCGTGTACTTCTGCCAGACCGAGGACACCGATCGCTTCGACATGGCGGAGTCGATCCCGGGGCCGAGCACGGAGCTGCTCGGAGCGATCGCCCGCGAGCTCGGGCTGGTGATCGTGAGCTCGCTGTTCGAGCGGCGCGCGCCGGGGCTGTATCACAACACGGCCGTGGTGCTCGAGCGCGACGGCAGCATCGCCGGGAAGTATCGCAAGATGCATATCCCGGACGACCCAGGCTTCTACGAGAAATTCTACTTCACGCCCGGCGACCTCGGCTTCACGCCGATCGACACCTCGGTCGGGCGCCTCGGGGTGCTGGTCTGCTGGGATCAGTGGTACCCGGAGGCCGCGCGCCTGATGGCGCTCGCGGGCGCCGAGCTGCTGCTGTATCCGACGGCGATCGGCTGGGAGCCGCGGGACCCGGAGGACGAGCGCGGCCGCCAGCGCGAGGCGTGGATCACGATCCAGCGCGCGCACGCGATCGCCAACGGCCTGCCGGTGGTGGTCGCCAACCGCGTCGGCCACGAGCCCGACCCGTCCGGGCACGCGCCGGGGATCGACTTCTGGGGCTCGAGCTTCATCGTCGGGCCGCAGGGCGAGTTCCTCGCGCAGGCCCCGGTCGGCGAGGCGAGCGTGCTGGTGACCCGGGTCGACCGCGCCCGCAGCGAGCAGGTCCGGCGGATCTGGCCGTACCTGCGCGACCGCAGGATCGATGCATATGAGGATCTGACCCGCCGCTATCGCGATTGATCGGAGCGGGCGGTGGTCTGCCTGGTCTTCGGGACAGCCTGGGCGCTGACGCGCGGCGACATCACTGCGGTGGGTCGCAGGTCATCCGCAATTCGACCCGGAGGGCGAGTCATCAACTGCTGTTGGCCGGCGGCGTGACGTTTTGAGGCCGCGGGAGATCAGGTCGCCTTGAGGCCGCCCGACTTGCCCTTGCCCTTGCCCTTGATGGCGCCGGCCTTGGCCTGTGGGCGCTGGGTGGGGGCTTCGCGGGCGGGTGGCCGCGGCATCGAGGACTTGATCCACAGGCCCATGGTGAAGCACAGCACGAGGGTGACCCAGAAGGTGAGCGGCGCGGGCCAGGCCTCGAGGCCGTGGCTCAGGTTCATGCCGAGCAGGGTAGCGACGGCGGTGACCGGGAGGAACACGGCGGCGATCATGTTGAGTCGGTGGGCCGCCTCGAGCATGTGCTGGGCGTCGCGCGACTGCTCCTCGGCGCCTTTGGCGATCGTGTAGTCGAGGCCCTCCTGGGCGTGGGCGTGCAGCAGATCGAAGCTGCGTTCGGCGTCGACGCTGAGGTCGCGCACGCTGATGAGGCCGCGGTCGTCCTTGGCGGCGTCGCGGGCCTCCTGCAGCGTGCGGTGCAGGTTGCGGGCGGTCCGCAGCATCGGGCTCGAGCTGCGCACGAGCGCGAACCATTCGTCGGCGGAGTCGGCCGCGTCGGCGCGGGCCTCGGTCGCGTTGGCTGCCTCGATGAAGCTCTCGACGTGGGCGCGTAAGCTGGCGACGCCGGTGCCTCCGCCGGCGCTGCTGAGCCAGGTGCCGTCGGGGCTGCGCCAGTACAGCTTGGCCTCACGCTTCTCGGGCGTCGCGGGATCGGGGACGTCGTGGAGGATCACCAGCAGGTGGCCGCCATGGGTCATGATGCGCTGCTTGCCTGCATGGTTGCCCATGCGCTCGCGGAAGCTCTCGGGGACCTGCCAGTTGTGCGGGATCGGGCTCGCCATGCCCGGGAGTATCCGCCTGGCGCCGCTCGGGGAGAAGAGGGCGGGGGACGGTTAGCGGCGATTGACGGCCCGCGCCGGATCTGCCAAGAGCGAGAACCGTGGGTTATGAGCGGAACACGATGTCCTCGCGCGCGAACCACCGGGTGCAGGCCCATAGACTCCCGGCGGCGAGCAGCACCAGCGACCCGAACACCAGGGCGATGAGCGCGGGCTGGGCGGTGCCGGCGAGCAGCTCGCGGGTGGCGAGCGAGACGTTGAGCACGGGGATGAGCGCGGTGATGGCGGTGAGGCGCGAGCCGGGGGCGAGGGCGAGGGCGGCGGGCACGACGACGACGATCATCATGGGGCTGATGATGCTCATGGCTTCCTTGTAGCTGCGCGCGTAGACCGAGAGCGTCAGCAGCAGGGCCGCGAAGAACATGCTCAGCGGCAGCAGCAGCGCGAACACCATGGCGATCGCGCCGGGCTCGAGGACCTGGGCGATCGCGCCGAGGACCTCCGGCGGGATGCCGTCGATGCCCTGCAGCACGCTGACGTAGAGGCCGAGCATGGCGATCAGGGCGGAGAGGATGCCGGCGAGGGCGACGACGGTGAACTTGCCGAGGACGAGGGTGCGGCGGTGGACCGGCGCGGTCAGCAGGGTCTCCAGGGTGCCGCGCTCCTTCTCGCCGGCGGCGAGGTCGATCGCCGGATACATGCTGCCGGTGAAGCAGAAGATGATGAACATGTAGGGCAGCAGGCCGCCGATGACCTTGCCGAGGCGCTCGCGGGTGGAGGCGACGTCGTGCTCGTTGACGGTGACGGCGTGGACGATGCTGGGGCTGGTGCCCATGGCCGCGAAGCGCTGCGCGAGCAGGGTCTGCTCGAAGCTGCCGAGCGCGCCGAGCAGGCGCTCCTTCTGGATGTCGAAGTCGTCGCTGGACTTGTAGAGCAGGGTCAGGCCGCCGGGGCCCAGCGCGTCGACGTCGCGGCGAAAGGTCGGGTCGAGCACGACGGCCGCGTCGATCTCCTCGGAGGCGATGCGCGCGGCGAGCTGGGAGACGTCCCGGGTGCGCTCGATGTCGATGCCGGTTTGGGCGTCGAGGTGGTCGGCGAGGCCGCTGTCGTTCTTCGGGTCGGCGACGGCGACCATGAGCACCTTGCTGCGGGCCTCCTCGGCGCGCGACTGGGTGAACTTGGCCATGCCGACCATGAGCAGCGGGAACAGCAGCAGCGGGACGACGATCATGGCGATCAGGGTCCGCCGGTCGCGCAGGGTGTCGAGCAGCTCCTTGCGGAGCACGGCGAGGTAGGGCGAGCGGGCCAGGATACTCATACAGTTGCCTCCGAGGCCTCGATGCGGCGCACGAATTCTTCCTCGACGGAGAGCTGCCCGGAGGCGGCGGAGAACTCGGCGAAGGTGCCGCTGTAGATCAGCTTGCCGCCGTGCACGATCGCCAGGTCGTCGGCGAGCATCGTCACCTCGCTCATGATGTGGGTCGAGAACAGGACCGTCTTGCCGTCGGCGCGGCACTGGCGGATGAACTGAATGATCGCGCGGGCGGCGATGACGTCGAGGCCGGAGGTGGCCTCGTCGAACACCAGGACCTCGGGGTCGTGGATGATCGTGCGGGCGATCGAGACCTTTTGTTGCATGCCGGTCGACAGCTTGCCGACGCGCCGGTTGGCGAAGGCGTCGATGCCGAGCGCGGTGAACAGGGCGTCGCGGCGGCGGCGGTAGTCGGCCTCGGCGACGCCAGCGAGCGCGGCGTAGTAGCGCAGGGTCTCCTCGGCGGTGAGGCGCTCATACAACTTGGTCGAGCCGGTCAAGAAGCCGAGCTTGCGCCGGGCGGCGACGGGGTCAGCGAGCGCGTCGACGCCTGCGATCTCGATCTTGCCGGCGTCGGGGCGCAGCAGGGTGGCGATCATGCGCAGGGTGGTGGTCTTGCCGGCGCCGTTGGGCCCGAGCAGCGCGAAGATCCGCCCGGGCTTGCACTCGAAGCCGAGGTCGTCGACGGCCTGCAAGTCCTTGCCGACGACGCCGGTGGTGCCGGGCCGGCGCGCGTCCCCGAGGGTGCGCCGCTGCTGCCGCGAGAGAGTGAAGCGCTTGGCGAGGTGCTGGACCGAGATCATGAGGGCGCTGGAGCGTACACCGATCGCGTGGGACTCTGACCGATATTCCCTCGCGCGCGTGGAGCGGTATTTCGCGGCGCAGCGAGGGCGGCGTAGGATGAGCGGATGGTGCGAGCACCGGTTGTCTTCACGTTCGTTGCGCTGCTCGCCTGCGGGGCCGAGAGACCGGATCCCGAGCGGGAGGTCGTCGAGGTCATCACGCCGCCCACGGGGATGTACCAGGTGACGGCGAGGGTGCTGTCTGACAGTTGCGTGCCGGCCTGGGTGACCCACGACGAGAACGGCGGATGTGTCACCCAGCCCGCCTGCATGACGCGGGTCGAGCACGAGTTTCAGCTCGTCGAACCGATGTGCGCCGCGAGCTGTACACGCGGCGCGAAGCCGACATCGCAGGAGCCGCTTCCAGGCGAGCCGCAGCGGATGCAGGTGGAGTACGATTGCTGAGCGCGTCGTTAAAGCCACGATCTACACGATAGTAACTCGGGCCGTTGGGCTAGGATCGCCAGGATGCGGACTCGCCTCGGAGCTCGCCTTTTTCTCGCCGGCAGTTGTGGGCCTGCGGACCCGATGGACGCGACTGGCAGCACCGGGCCCACGAGCGCTGCGACCTCGTCGACGACCGGCCCCACCTCGACCGACGCGGCGACCGACGTCGGTCACGCAGGGGACGGCGAGCTGCTTCGGGGGCCAGCCAGGCCCCGTCTGGGAGGCGGCCGACAGCGTCATGGGCATGGCAGACTTCGACCCTGCGATGGCACGCGTGATCGACATTGACGTGACAGCGAGCTTTCCGCAGACCGAGCCATGGGTCTCCCCATGGCGATCCAATTCCTGGCGAGCGAGGTGCCGATCGCGGGATTTTGCTGACCGATCGCGCCCGGGATGGCTTAACATCGGCGCGTGGTGTCGTCCGCGAAAGCAACGCTCAAGGCCGCCCTGCTCGCGCATCTCGAGCGGGACCTGGCGACCGCGCGGGTCGCCCACAAGGCGGCGGTCGAGGGGGCCACGCACGCGGAGGCGCGGCCCGAGAATGACAAGGACACGCGTGGGCTCGAGCAGTCGTACCTGGCGCGTGGCGTGGCGTTGCGGGCGGCCGAGCTGGAGGCTGCGGCTGCCGGGGTCGCGGGGTGGCACGTGCGTGCCTTCGCAAGCGACGCGGTGATCGCCCTGGGGGCGCTGGTCTCGGTCGATGACGACGGCCGTACGCGCCGGTTTTTGATCGCGGCGCACGGGGGCGGAGTCGTGCTACCCGGCGAGATCGCGGTGGTGACCCCGACCTCGCCGATCGGCCGCGCGCTGCTCGGGCGGCGGGTCGACGACGACTGCGAGGTCAACCTCGGCGGCAGTCAGCGCACGCTGGGCATCGTCGGGCTCGAGTGATGACGCGCGATCACTGCGGGATGTATTGCTCGCACAGGCTGGTCTCGACGGAGTCGTTGATCGCGGCGCTGAGGCTGAGCTCGTTCTTGTTGACGAGGTTGATGTTGAAGGCGCCGCCGTCGGTGGCCTCGGGGATCGGGGTCTTGCCGTTGTAGGGCGTGAAGAAGCCCATGCTGACGTCCTGGTTGTCGCCGGGGCCGCCGGTCATGTCGTTGTCGGCGAACGAGAACACGCGGATCTGCTGGCCTTGCAGCGCCAGCACGGTCTCATCGTAGGTGTGCTGGATGACGATGTCGCTCTGCACGGCGCCCTTCTCACCGAAGGTGTCATCGGTGGTGTGGATGATCATGCGCAGGGTCGACTCGACGGGGCGCCACTGGAACCCGCCGGAGGCGATGAACAGGGCGTCGATCGTGTTCTCGGGGAAGTCGAAGTTGGAGCCGTTGCCGCTGACCTGCGAGTTCCCCTGGGTGAACTTCCAGTAGAAATTGAACTGCGCCTGGAGGTCCAGGACGTCGGTGTAGGGGGCGCCGCCGTCGATGACCTGGGCGTCGTCGACGAACACGACGAGGCCATAGTGGACGTCGGGGAGCACGTCAAAGGTCTTGAGCTTGGCGTCGACGGTGAGGATCTCCTCCTCGAGCTTTTGCAGGATGGCGAACATCGAGGTCGAGACGTCCATGACGAAGACAATGTCGATCTGCTGCTTGCACAGCGACTCGCCGGTGCTGTCGCCGAAGCTGTCCCAGGTGGTGGCCTCGGCGCTCGAGGTGCTGTCGAAGGGGTCGATGTCGGTGGTGCCACCAGTCCCGCTCGCGCTCGGGTCGCCGGTGGTCGGCGCGGTGGCACTGACGTCGGTGTCGCCGCTGGTGGACCCGCTGGCGCTGGCGCCGGACTCGCTGGTGGTGGTCGCGGTGGTGGTCGCGGTCATGCCGGTGATGCCGGTCATGCCGGTGACGCCGGTGACACCGGTTGCGCCGGTCATGCTGGTGGCCTCGCTGGCGCTGTCACCTCCGCTGTCGCCGCAGGCGAAGAGGAGCAGCGCGACGGGCACGATCGGGACCAGGCGGGTAACGGACATACCAGCGGTTATCGTCCGGGGCCGAGGCGCGCGCAAGTGCCTGGCGGGCTCGGGCTCGCGGGTGGTAGGAAGGGCCGATGCCGTTCGCCGTGATCACGCCGCTGTGGGAGTCGGGGCCGCTGGCGGCGGCCCTCGGGGTGCCCGTATATCTCAAGATGGAGGCGTTGCAGCCGTGCGGGTCGTTCAAGATCCGCGGGCTCGGCCGGGCCTGCGCGACGCGTGTGCAGGCCGGTGCACGTCGGCTGGTGTGCTCGTCGGGCGGCAACGCCGGGCTGGCGGTGGCGTACGCCGGGCGGCGCCTTGGGGTGCCGGTGACGGTGGTGGTGCCGCGCAGCACCAGCGCGTGGGCGCGGGCGCGGATCTCCGAGGAGGGGGCCGAGGTGGTCGAGCACGGGGCGGCGTGGGCCGAGGCGCACGCGTATGCTCTTTTGAACATGTCCGAAGGGTCAGCTTATGTACACCCCTTCGACGACCCGGAGATCTGGGCCGGTCACGCGCCGATGATCGTCGAGGCGGCGCAGCAGGGGCCAAAGCCGGGGGCGGTGGTCGTCGCGGTCGGCGGTGGCGGGTTGCTGTGCGGTGTGCTGATCGGCATGCACGCGGTCGGCTGGAGCGACGTGCCGGTGCTGGCGGTCGAGACCCGCGGTGCGGGCTCGCTGGCGGCGGCGATCGCCGCGGACGCGCTGGTGACCCTGCCGCGCATCGACACGCTGGCGACCACGCTGGGGGCGGCGACGGTGGCCGCGGAGGCGCTGGCGTGGACCCGGCGGCATGTTGTGCGTCCGTGGCTGGTCGACGATCGCGCGGCGGTGGTGGCGTGCGAGCGCTTCGTCGACGACCACCGGGTGCTCGTCGAGCCGGCCTGCGGAGCTGGCCTTTCGGCCATCTACGATCGGGCGCCGATGTTGACGGAGGTGGGCTCGGTGCTGGTGATCGTGTGTGGCGGTGCGGGCGTCAGCCTCGCGCTCCTGCGCGCGTGGGCGGACGCCACGCGCGCACGCTGAGCTGGCGGTGACAGGGGCGCGCGGATGCGTGGCTTGACGGCGATCTGCGGGGCGGCCAAAGATGGTCGGCGGCGGGGCGGGGTAGTCGGGGCGGTGGACATCTTAGCGGACAAATTTTTCGCGTTGACGGCGATCCTCGCGGGCTTGGTGCCGGATCGCGGGGCCGAGGTGTGCGAGGATGGCGACGTGAGTGACCCGCGGTTTGTGCCCGCTGCGACGCCCTGGGCGGAGTCCTGGCGGACGATCGGCGTCACGGGGACCAACGGCAAGACCTCGACGACGGTGCTGGCGGCGGCGGTGATCCAGGCGGCGGGGCTGCACGTGTTCTCGTCGACGACGCTCGACTACTGCGTCGACGGGGAGTCGTTGCATATGACGCGCAGTTGGCCGAGCTTCCTCGCGGCGGCGGAGCACTGTCACGAGCTCGGGGGGGCGCACGCGGTGGTCGAGATCACGAGTCAGGCGCTGGCCCGCGGGTACGCGAAGCGCTGGCGCTACGACGTCGGGGTGTTCACCAACCTCTCGCCGGATCACTTCAAGACGCACGGGTCGTGGGAGCACTACCTGGCGAGCAAGGCCCAGTTGTTCGTGCATTTGCCGGCGCACGGGGCGGCGGTGCTCAACGCCCGCGACCCGAGCGCGGCGCTCGTTGATCGCGTGACGGCGGCGGAGGTGCGGCGGCTGTGGTTCGGGGTGGCTTCGCGGGGGCCGGCGCTGCGCGGCGAGGACCTGGCGGCGCGCAGCGTGGAGGTGACACCGGCGGGCACGCGGGTGATCCTCGAGCCGTCGCCGCTGGCGGAGGCGCTGGGGGGGACGCTGGAGCTGGCGCTGGTCGGCGAGGTGTTCGCAGAGAACGCGCTGGCGGCGGCCTGCGCGACGCATGCGGTGGGCATCGACGCGGCGGCGATCCGTCGCGGGCTGGCGGGCTGTCCGGGAGTGCCTGGGCGCTTCGAGCTGTTCGCGCGCGGGGGGCCGGTGGTGGCCGTTGACTATGCACACACGCCCGACGCGCTGGTGCGCATGTGCGCGACGGCGCGGGGGCTGGCGGGCAGGGGCAGGGTGATCGTGGTGTTCGGCGCGGGCGGTGACACGGACGCGGGCAAGCGCGAGCCGATGGGCGAGGCGGTCGGGGCGGCGGCCGACCTGGCGATCGTCACCACGGACAACCCACGCCACGAGGATCCGCGGGCGATCGCTGCGATGTTGATCGCGGGGATCGAGCGCGGGGGACGGGCCCGCGTGCGGGTCGAGGCGGACCGCGGACGGGCGATCGCGCTGGCCTTGCAGGAGGCGGGTCGCGGCGACGTGGTGGTGATCGCGGGCAAGGGCCACGAGCAGGGCCAGGCGATCGGCGACGAGATCGTGCCGTTCTCGGATCGCGATCACCTGCGTGCGCTGCTCGGGCTCGCGGACGTGGAGGTCGCGTGAGCGAGGCGGTCGAGGCGATCGAGGCGGCGGTCGCGGCGGCGGTGTCGCGGCACCGCGCGGCGTTGACGGCCGAGTTCGGGTGGACGCAGATCGATCTGCAGGCCCACGCGGAGCCGGCGGCGCGGGTGCTGCGGCTGCGTGGTCAGGTGCTGCTGCCGCGGATCACCGCGGGGCTGCGCGACCGCGTGGCGCCGCTGCTGCCGGTCGGGTGGCGGCTCGATCTGGCGGGGGTGTCGGCGCGGCCGGGGCTCGGCTGGCGGACGCTCGGGCCCGGGGTGACGCCGCTGTGGCGCGCTCCGCGGCTGGCACTTGCGACAGGTTCAAAGAGACATGTCCTCGGGGACATGTCGAGCGAGCTGGTCCGTGACGATGGTGCGGTCGAATTGCTGGCCGAGCTGCCGGGCTGGGCGCTGGTGCGGGCGGGGGACGGGACGGTCGGCTGGGTCCGTGGGGCGCTGCGGGCGGGGACGCGCGGGCGCGTGCGTGCCGGGTCGGCGGCCTCGCCGGCGGTCGCGCTGCGGCGCCTGACGCAGCGGCTGCGCGGGCACCTGGGCGCGCCGTATCGGCTCGGGGGCACGACGCGGCGGCACATCGACTGTTCGGGGCTGGTCCAGCGGTGCGTCCGCGAGGCGCTGGGGCTGGTGTTGCCGCGCCACTCGACGGATCAACTGGCGCGCTCGGTGGCCGCGGTGGGTCCGCTGGGCGAGCCGGGGGACCTGTTGTTCATGGCGGGGCACGACGCGGTGACGTGCCACGTCGGGGTGGTGTTACGCGGTCCGCGGCCGGGGACGCGGACGCTGCTGCACGCGTCATCGCGGCGCGGTCGGGTGGTCGAGGAGCCGCTCGATGGTTGTCTCGCGCGCGCGAGTCGGGTGCAGCACATGGAGCTGGCGCAGTTGCTCGAGCTGCGCTGAGGCGTACTTCATGAGGTTTAGGCGCCGGGCTTGATGAGGCCCTCGGCGACCAGCGCGGCGTGGACGGCGGGGCGGGCGGCGACGCGGGTTTGATAAGTGACGAGGTTCGGGTAGGGCGCGAGGTCGAAGTTCACGAAGCGGGTCCAGCCGAGGATCGTAAACAGGTAGCCGTCGGCGACGGTGAAGTCCTGGCCGAGCAAGAAGGGCTGGTCGCCGAGCAGCTTGTCGAGGTCGGCGAAGCGACGGGCGAGGTTGGTCCGTACGACCGCCTTCCAGGCGTCGGGGCAGTCCTTGTTGAACAGCGGGCTAAAGCCCTTGTGCAGCTCGGTCGAGATGAAGTTGAGGGTCTCTTGCAGGCGGTAGCGCTCGAAGCTGCCGGCCGGCGGGGCGAGCTTGCGGTCGGGGACCTGGTCGGCGAGGTATTGCAGGATCGCCGGACCCTCGGTGAGGACCTGACCGTCGTCGAGGCGCAGCGCCGGGACGTAGCCCCGAGGATTAATGGCGTTGAAGTCGTCGCCGCTCTTGGTCTTCTTGGTGGCAAAGTCCACCCGCTCGATCTCGAAGTCGAGGCCGGCCTCGCGGAGGGCGATGTGGGGAGAGAGGGAGCAGGCACCGGGACTGAAGTAGAGCTTCATGGCCCGGCCTCTTCTCATGGCCCGTGAAAGGTGACAAGCCATGCTCCAGCGCAGCGCGCAGGGGGCCGGGATGTGTGCGCGAGTGCGCACCATGAGAGCAGCGACACGCGTATGCGTCGGCTGCGAATGCGCTTGCTGTGGTCTACTTCGTGTGGGAGCTTGCGCGCGATGAGGGTGACAGCGAAATATCGCCGGCTCGCGGCGATCGGTCACGGCGGCATGGCCGACGTACACCTCGCGGTCGCCTGCGGTCCGGCGCACTTTCGCAAGCTGGTGGTGCTCAAGGAGCTGCGCCCCGGGCTCGCGCAGGACGCCGAGATGCTGGCGATGTTCCAGCAGGAGGCGCGGATCGCCGGGCGGATGGCCCACCCCAATGTGGTGCAGACCCACGAGATCGGGTGCGGATTCTTCGATGACCGGGGCGCTGGTGAGGCGTGCACGAGCAGTGCGGGCTGGCCGGGTCGGCCGTTCATTGCGATGGAGTTCCTCGACGGGCAGCCGCTGCAGCGGCTCTTGCGGCGCGTGCGACGGGACACCGGGGTCGAGCTCGGCGTGCCGCTACACATGCGTGTGCTGGTCGAGCTGCTCGCGGGGCTACACCACGCGCACGAGCTGCGTGACTACGACGGTCGCCCTCTGGGCCTGGTCCACCGGGACGTCACGCCGCATAACGTGATCGTCACGCACGACGGCCAGGTCAAGCTGATCGACTTCGGCATCGCTCGCTGCCTCGACGGCGTCGCCACGCAGATCGGGACGTTCAAGGGCAAGGCCAGCTACTGCGCGCCGGAGCAGGCCCGCGGCGAGGTCGTCGACCGACGCGCCGACCTGTTCGCGGTCGGCGTGATGCTGTGGGAGGCGCTGACACGGCGGCGCATGTGGCCCGGCCTCGACGAGGTGGCGATCGTTCAACGGCTGCGCGTCGGCGAGGTGCCGGGGCTGCCGGACGGGCCGTACTCGGGGCTGCGCGCGCTGTGCCGGCGAGCCCTCGCGCTCGACCCTGCGGGCCGTCCGGACACCGCGGCCGAGTTCGCCGAGGCGATCGAACAGCACGCGCCCGGGCCGCGGGCGACCCAGCGCCAGCTCGCCGCGATCGTCAGCGAACGCTTCGCCGGCGAGCGAGCCGACCTGCGCGCGGTCGTCAAGGCCCATATGCGCCGGTCTAGCGAATGCGACACGGACGCGCCGGCCCTCGACATCGTGCTGCTGACCGCGTCGCACAGCCGTGTGGCGGGCGCGCTGCTCGGGGCGTTGGTCGAGGAGCCGACGCGCCCGGACGGTCTGGCCGCGCGCCCGCGGGTGACCGTGCCGAGCGCGGCGAGCGGTGGCCGTGAAGAGGAGGCGACCGAGTCGTCGCCGTCGCGCCGGCTCGCGCCGTCGCGGTCTTTCGTGCCCGCGCCGCGGGGGTTGGTTGGGGCGGCGCTCGGGCTGGTGGCGATGGCGGGCCTGGGGGCATATGTCGTTTCGAGCATGTCGCAAGAGCCAGGTCCCGAGGGACAGGGCTGCGACGCGGCGAACAAGCCGGAGGTCGAGCTGTCGGGCGAGATCGAGGGCGACGCGCGGCTGACCTGCGACCGGCGCTACCGCCTGAGCTTCGAGACCATCGTGCGACCGGGCGCGACGCTGACGATCGACCCGGGCACGACGATCGTCGGCGACGTCGCGACGCGCGGGACGCTGGTGATCCAGCCGGGCGGGAAGCTGGTCGCGGAGGGCACGCCCGCGCGACCGATCGTGTTCACCAGCGCGGCGCCAGAGGGGCAGCGCAAGGCGGGCGACTGGGGGGGGGTGCTGCTGCTCGGACGGGCGCCGATCAACCTCAAGGACGCGTTGGGCTGGCCGGTGCGCGGCCGCGTGGAGGGCGTCGCGGACGGCGGTGCATACGGCGGGGACGACCCGGACGACAGCAGCGGCGCGCTGCGCTACGTGCGGATCGAATACAGCGGGGTCGCGCTCGGGCCCAACAACGAGATCAACGGGCTCACGCTCGCGGGCGTCGGTCGCGGGACTCGCATCGACCACGTGCAGGTGCGGCACACCGCCGACGACTGCTTCGAGTTCTTCGGCGGCACGGTCGACGCGCACCACCTCGTCTGCCAGGACCCGGGCGACGACGGCTTCGACTGGGACCTCGGCTACACCGGACGACTCCAGTTTCTGTTGCTGCGCGGCGAGGTGGGGCGAGGTCACGGCCATGGTCTCGAGGGTGACAACGACCCGTCGGGCAGCGCGCACGCGCCGGTCAGCGCGCCGGAGATCTACAACGCGACGCTGTGCGGGCGCGGAGCGGGGCGGGGGCTGCTGCTGCGCCATGGCAGCCGCGCGACCGTCGGCAACGCGATCTTCGGCGGCTTCGCGGCGGGCGTCGAGATCCGTGACCGCGGCAGCGCGCTCCGCCTGCTCGGCGCTCTCGGGTCCGCGCTGGGCGAAGAGGTCGTGATCGGCGAAGGCGTCGAGTCGGTGGGGCCGACCTTTGTGGGTGGCGTGGGCGACTGCGACGGTCCGTCGACGGTCACGGCGGGCGCGGTCACGCCGCCCGACGACGGCTTCTTCGACGCCTCCGCCAGCTACTTCGGAGCGCTGGACGACGGCGCGGCCGACTGGACCCGCGCCGGCTGGACGCGCTGGGATTAACCGACCGGGTTGGCACCGGCGATGCACGTGCATGCACTTGCATTGCGGCGGTGCCTGGCGCTATAGGTCCGCGATGACCCCCGCCTCGCGCCCGTCCGCCTGCCTCCGCGCGCGCCGCTGGGGTCTGTCTGCGCTGTTGTTGTTGGCATGTCGGCCGGCGGTCTCGAACGCGCCGGTGGTGCGTGGCGTGCCGGCTCCACCGCCGCCGCCGGAGTTCCGCGAGCGGACGCGGCCGTCCGCGGTGGTGCAGGATGGTCCGGTGTTGCCGACGCGCGAGGCCTCGCGTCCGCTGCCGCCTGCTGCGCTGCCGCCGGAGCTGGTCGAGGTGGCCGAGAAGTTGACGGCGGCGTCGGCGGGTCGTCGTCGCGGATGGGAGCGCCTGGGCACGATGTCGGATCGCTTCGGGCATCGTCTCAGTGGTTCGGCGGCGCTCGAGCGGGCGATCGACTGGACGCTCGAGGTCATGCGTCAGGACGGCCTGAGCAACGTGCGGCGCGAGAAGGTGATGGTGCCGCACTGGGTCCGCGGGGCCGAGCGTGCCAGGGTGACCGCGCCGATCGACCGCCCGCTGGTGATCCTCGGGCTCGGCGGCACGGTCGGCACGAAGGGGCCGCTGCGCGGCGAGATCGTTGTGGTGGATACGCTCGAGCAGATCGCGGTGAAGGGGGCGGCGCTGCGCGGCAAGATCGTCGTCATCAATCAAGCGATGCCGGCGTACGACCCCGTGAACCGGGAGAGCGGCTACGGGCAGACGGTGCCGATCCGTGGCTACGGCGCGAGCGAGGCGGCCAAGGTCGGCGCGAAGGCGGTGCTGATCCGCTCGGTGACGGCGTCGAGCCTGCGGACGCCGCACACCGGCGCGGTGCGCTACACCGACGGCGTGGCGAAGATCCCGGCGGCCGCGCTCACGCTCGAGGACGCGGAGCTGCTCGCGCGCCTGGCCGCCCGCGGCAAGACCACCGTCGAGCTGTCACTCGGCGCGCGCACGCTGCCCGATGCGGTCAGCGGCAACGCGATCGCGGAGATCCGCGGGCGAGAGCTGCCGGACGAGGTCGTCGTGATCGGCGGCCACATCGACTCGTGGGACGTCGGCGACGGCAGCACCGACGACGGCGCCGGCTGTGTGATGGCGATGGACGCGGCGGCGATGTTGATCGAGCTGGGGATCAAACCCAGGCGAACGATCCGGGTGGTGCTGTTCACGAACGAGGAGAACGGGCTGCGCGGCGGGCTCGCCTATCACGCGGCGCACGGCAAGGAGAAGCACGCCGGGGCGATCGAGTCCGACTCCGGCGCGGGCGCCCCGCTCGGCTTCGGCGTCGGCGGCACACCGGCGCAGGTCGCCGCGATCCAGGCCTACGCGCCGCTGTTCCAGGGCCTCGGTGCGGCGCAGATCACCGCCGGTGGCGGCGGGGCCGACATCAGCCCGCTGATGAAGGACGGCGTGCTCGGCGTGGGCCTCGAGCCCGATACCAGCGCTTACTTCGATCTGCACCACAGCCCGGCCGATACCTTCGACAAGATCGACCCGGACCACCTCGCCCGCAACGCGGCTGCGATGGCGTTGATGGCGTACGTGCTGGCCGAGCGCTGAGGCGCTGTCAGTCCTTGGCGATCACGCCGCAGGCGATGCGGGTGCCGCCGCCGGACTCGGCGTGGATGATGATCGAGTGGTTGACGACGTCGTTGTCGGCGCCGGTGCCGATCGACCACAGGTCGTACTTCATGAACACGCCGGTGCCGTCAGCGGCGATCTCGACGGTGCCGAGCTCACCGAGCATGGTCCGGGGCTCACACGCCTCACACGCCTCATGTGCCTCATGTGCCTCATGTGCCTCATGTGCCTCATGTCGACGGTGGCGACCTGGCCTTCGGGGCAGGCCGCGACGGGGCCGTGCGTTAGCCGGTCGCGGAGGCCGGGGGGGTCGCACCGTCGGCGCTGGTGCTGCTGGTGCTGCTGCCGTTGTCCTGGCGAAACGCGCGGATCTTGAGGACGCGGCGGTCGTCGGCCTCGGCGACGTGGAAGGTCCAGCCGGCGGCGGAGGTCTCCTCGCCGGGGCGCGGGATGTACTCGAACTGGTGGAACAGGAAGCCCGATAGGGTCTCGTAGTTACCCTGGATCTGGTCGTCGAGGTCGATGCCGAGGGTCTTCTCGACGACGGTACAATTGATCGTCGCGTCGAACAGGTAGCTGCCGTCCTCTAGCAAGGTGAACAGCTTTTCGTCCTCCTCGTCGTCGTTCTCGTCGTAGATCTCGCCGACGACCTCCTCGACGGCGTCCTCGAGGGTGACGATGCCGGCGGTGCCGCCGAACTCGTCGACGACGATCGCCAGGTGGGTCTTCTTGCGCTGGAGCAGCGGGAACAGGTCGAGGACCTTCATGTTCTCCGGCGCGAACACGGTGACGCGGGCGATCTGGCCGACGGTGACGGTGTCGAGTCGGTCGAGGTGGCGCAGGAGGTCGCCGATGTACGCGACGCCGACGATGTTGTCGGTGGTGTCGCGGAAGATCGGGACGCGCGAGTAGCCGTGCTCCTCGTTGAGGGTCATCAGCCGGCGCAGCGGGGCGTTCTCCTCGATGGCGATCATGTCGACGCGCGGGGTCATGATGGCGCGCACGGGGGTGTCGGAGAGGTCGAAGACGTTGTTGAGCAGCTCCTTCTCCTGCTCCTCGAGCACGCCCTCCTGCCGCGAGGCGGACACGATCATGCGGATCTCTTCCTCGGAGTGCGCGCTGTGGTGACCGGGCACTGGCTTGAGGCCGAACATGCGGACGACGCCGTTGCCGGTCGCGTTGAGCACGTAGATGAACGGGCGAAACACGGTGGCGAAGGCGATCATCGGGATCGACACGAGCATCGAGACGTCCTCGGAGCGCTGGAGGGCCAGCGACTTGGGCGCGAGCTCGCCGAACACGATGTGGAGCGCGGTCGAGAGCGTGAACGCGAGGACGAAGGAGATCGTGGTGACGTTGCCGGCCTCGATACCCCAACCGAGCAGGGTCGGCGCGACGAGGTGCTCGAGCGCGGGCTCGGCGAGGAAGCCGATGCCGAGGCTGGCCATGGTGATGCCGAGCTGGGTCGCCGCGATGTAGAGGTCGAGGTCCTTGAGCACGGACTGGGTCAGCCGGGCCCGCGAGCTGCCCTCATTGGCCAGTTGGTCGATGCGGGTGCGGCGCACGCTGACGAGGGCGAACTCGGCCGCGACGAAGAAGCCATTGACCAGCACGAGCACGAAGACCCACATCAGTCCGACGAGGTCACTCATCGTCGCGCGCGCTCCTCAAAGGTCAGCAATGGGATGGCGGCGATCGGTGTCGGGATCGGGCGACGACTGGGAGGCTCTGCGTTCAAGGCCGGCGATTGTAGCAAGGTTTGCCAGGTGCGCGCGTCCGGGGGGCCGCCCGCATGGGTGGCCTCCCAGAGCCCCCTGCGAGCGCTTCCCCACGTACGCGCGATCCGCGGAGCCCCGGCGGGGTGGGTCATGGAGCCCGCAGGGCCCGGCCTGGAGCCCAGCCACGGACCGGTGGACCGCGCCCGGGGCGTGTTAGGGTCCGCGGGTGATCCCGCGCTCGTCCCGTCCTCGCGGTGCCCCGCTGGCTGTGCTGGCGCTGGCGGGCTGCGTGCAGTTCGAGCGGGGTGACGAAGGACCGGCCGAAGCCGGCGAGGCGGAGGCGGAGGCGAGCGACGGGGCCGGCGAGACGTCCGCGCCGACCAGCGGCGAGAGCGGCGCGACGACCGAGGAGACCCCGACGAGCGGCGGCGGGAACGGCTCGCAGTGTGATCTGTGGCTGCAGGACTGCCCGGAGGGCAGCAAGTGCATGCCCTACGACATGGACAACGACGGCATCCACGACGCGAAGCGCTGCGTGCCGATCGACGGCTCGCCGGACCAGGCGAGCGACGACTGCACGGTCGAGGGTTCGGTCGCCAGCGGGGTCGACACCTGCGATCTGGGCCTCATCTGCTGGAACACCGACGCGAACAATGAGGGCTATTGCGTGCAGATGTGTACGGGCTCGCCGAGCGACCCCAAGTGTCCGGAGGCGAAGATCTGTGACATCAGCAACGGCGGCGTGCTGCTGCTGTGCGTGACGTCCTGCGATCCGCTGACGCCCTCCTGTCCGATCGGACAGATCTGTCTGCCGGGCGGCGACAAGCAGTTCGTGTGCGACGTCGACGCGAGCGGCGATCAGGGCGGCTACGGGGATCCCTGCGCGTACGTCAACGTCTGCGACCAGGGCCTGCTGTGCGTCGCCGGTCAGTTCGTGCCGGGCTGCAAGACCGATGGTTGCTGCACCGAGTACTGCGATCTCTCGGCGCCAGACGTCGTATGTGCGGGGGCGCCGGAGCAGGAGTGTGCCTCGTTCTACGAGGACGACGCGGCGCCGCCGGGCTACGAGAGCGTCGGCGTGTGCACGATCCCGGCGTGACGAGGGCGGCGGCTCAGGAGGTCTTGACCGCGTCGACCTGGACCACGCGGTCCTCTTCCTGGCACCACGCGGTCAGCTTTCCGCCGTAGACGCAGCCGGAGTCGAGGCCGACCGTGTGGGCGCCGCGGTAGTGGCCGCGCCACGCCCAGTGACCGTGGGCGACCCGCGCCGGACCGCTCCAGAACGCGTCCCAGGGCTGGTAGGGCGGGGGGCAGTCGGCGGGGTCGCGGTCGAAGGTGCTGCGCTCGCCAGCGGCGGTGCAGCAGCGGACGCGGGTGGCGAAGGACACGACCGGCGAGGTCAACCAGGCGTCGTCGTGCGGCGCGGCGTTGGTGCTGGCGGCGAGGGCCGGGAGGTCGCGCCAGCGCGGGTCGAGGCCGGCGTGCACGACCCAGAGGTCGGGGACCTTCGAGCCGGGCGGGCCGGGCAGGTGGGCGAAGGCCGGGAGGGCCCGCAGGCGGGCCAGCAGCTCGTCGGCGTCGTCGGCGGCGTAGAGCGGGCCGAGGGTGTCGTGCTTGCGCGGCCAGCGTCCACTGCGGGCGAGCAGGCAGTACACGTCGTGGTTGCCGATCACGCCGCGGCCGCCGACATCGCGCCACAATCTCAGCGCGGCGAGCGAGTCGGGGCCGCGGTTAACGAGGTCGCCGAGGCACCACAACTCGTCGCGCGCGGGGTCGAAGTCGATCGCACGAAGCAGGCGCTCGAACTCGGTGGCACAGCCCTGCAGGTCGCCGATGCACCAGCGCATGACGATGAAGTGTATCTGTCCTCGGGGTCAGTTAGGGATCCATGTCGAGAGCATCCGCACGCGATCGTCGGCGCGTTCGCCGTCACGCGCACGGTTCGCCACCGCGAGTACGGGCTCGTCGATCATCACGTGATAGCGTCGTGACGCGCTGCGATCGGTCGCTCGAGCAGCAGCAGGGTCCCGGCGATCAGCTCGAGGTGGCCGTGGAAGCGGGCCATCCGAAAGTAGCCGTGGCTGGCCTGCATGAGATCGAAGACGGCCCACAGCGCGAGGCCGACGGCCAGCACGGCGGCGATCGCGAGGCCGAGGTCGCCGAAGTCGACGCGCAGGTCGTGGTGGCTGGCGCGGAAGGTCGGCGGGGTCGCGCGCTGCCGGGATTCATCGGGCAGGAGTTGTAACCATACGGCGTAGTGGATCGACTGGGCGAAGCAATACAGCAGGACCAGGCGCAGGCCGAGATCCGGGGCGAGGCCGGGAGAGACCCGCCAGCTCTGGTAGTCGGGGCCCATGCCGGCCGCGAACCATGCGAGTCCGCCGGTGGCGTGGACCAGGCGCAGCGCGGGCTCGCTGACGAGGAATGCGCTGGCGGCCACGAACAGCGCGAGCGGGACCCAGTGCAGGCGGGTGACCCGAGGCCGCCACAGCCACCACAGCGCGACGGCGATGAAGTTGTGGGCGTGGGCGAAGACGATGTCGCCGGGGCGGCCGAGGCTCGCGAGCACAGCGCCGGAGCCGAGCAGGAGGCCGGCGGCGAGCAGCCGGGGACGGACGCGGGCGCGGGCCAGCAAGGCGGCCGCGGCGGCGCCGACGAAGCCGAAGATCAGCTCGCCGCCGAGGGCGGTCCACAGCAGCGGTCCGCCAGCGACCAGCCACAGCAGCGGTCGTCGGTGATAACCTGTCCGCAAGACCAGGTAGCGCAGGTCCGCGAGCAGGTGGGGCACGCCCCAGACCAGCGGCCCGAGGAGTAGTAGCCACATCGGTGCCAGCAGCGTGCCGACCAGGGCGGTGCAGATCACTGCGGTGAACATCAGGGCGACGCGCAGCTCGCGGCGGCGAACGATCGGCCGGGCCAGTCCGCCGAGCAGGCGTAACCAGCGGCGACGGATCAGGTCCGCGACGGCGATAGGTCCGGAGATGACGGCGCCACGCATGTCCAGGAGGCCGCCGGCAGGATCGCATCGCTCGCGGGAATTAGCGAGGTCCCGAGGGGGTAGCCTCCCCTCGGGACCTCTGGTTTTGCCGACGGCTTTTGGAGGGCTGCTCCCTGGCCGCCGGCGCCGGCTTTGAACTGCATGCCTTTGGTCCCCGCCCCCGGTTGGTTGTTGGGGGGTGCGTCTACCGTTTCGCCACTCCCTCACACGAATGGAACACCTTGCCGTCGACCATGACGTCGGCCCGCGCTTCGCAGTTGGTCCAGTCCTTGGTGGCCACAGTGTCGAGCAGCGACTTGAGCGCGCCGGAGATGTCCCTGACGGCGGCCTCGTGCGTGAGCTGGACGACCTGCTGGTCGTCGGGGAAGGCCTCGCCGTCCTCCTTGCGCGCGGTGTAGCGCTTGTGGTGGCCGGTCAGCAGCGCGGGCTGCTGGGTGACCTTGTGCAGGTTGGTGATGAGGGTGTGCAGCTCGGTGCGGCGCCCCTTCTCGACCGCGAGGATTGCATTGAGCTTCGGCTTCGACGAAATTTCAGGGGGCACGATATCTGGAGCGCCGCGGGTGTCAAGCGCAGTGCGGGCGCGGCTACGCGCCGCGCCTGCACTCTTCGTCATGCTTCTAATCAGGTACATCAAAAGGTCATTGCAGGAGTAAGGCGCGGCGAAGGGTGGCCGTCGCCATGCCTCGTGCGCATGCCGACAGTGCACGCGGCGCGTGGCTGTGCGCGAGCATGGTGGTCCCGGACCGCGATCGCGTAAGGTGTGCCGGTGCTCCCGCCCGAGGTCGCTGCGTGGCCGCTCGGCGATCCGATCGCGGGGCCGGTCGCGCTCGTGCTCGCGGGCGTGCTCGCGGGCGTCGCCAACACGCTCGCGGGCGGCGGCTCGTTCGTGATCCTGCCGATCTTGATCGGGCTCGGGCTCAGTCCCGGTGTGGCCAACGCGACCAGCCGCGTCGGTGTGCTCGCCCATGGCTCGGCGGCGACGATCACCTTCGCACGCGCGCGCGCCGTGCCGACCGGTCTGGTGCTGCGCGTGGCCCCGGCGATGTGCGTCGGGGCCTTGCTCGGCGCGTGGCTCGCGACCCGCCTCGACGACGGCCTGCTGCGCCCGCTATTCGGAGGGATCCTGGTGTTCTGGGCGGTGCTCTTGATCGTCCGCCCAGGTCGCTTCATCAAGCCACCCGAGCTGCCGCGCACGCCCGGCCCGCTCGCGCAGGTGCTCTCGCTGTTGATCGGGGTGTACGGCGGATTCCTGCAGGCCGGCGTCGGCTTCCCCCTGATGGCCCTGTTCGTGTCGCTGCTCGGACACCCGACGCTGCATGCCAACGCGGCCAAGATCGCGGTCGTGTTAATCTACACGCTGATGGCGATGAGCGTGTTCATGGCGGCGGGCCAGGTCGCGTGGCGCGAGGGGGCGATCCTCGCGGTCGGCATGATCCTCGGCGGAGTGCTCGGCGCCCGCCTGCACCTGCGCGTCGGGCCCGGCATCGTACGCTGGGCGATGGTCATCATGGTCGCGATCAGCGGCGCGGCGCTGCTGTTGTGAGCGGGCTACTTGCCCCGCCGGGCCGCCGCGAAGATCGGCTCACCCGCGACGAAGCGGCCGGCGACCCGTTCGGTCGCCAGCGCGGTCTTCAGCGCCGGCAGCAGATCGAGCTCCGCGCAGTCGACCCCGCGCGCCGAAAAGGCCGCGACGACGCTCTGCCAGACCAGACCGGAGGAGTCGGCCCGTACGTTTGCGCGTGGGATCACGACGGTCCGGTCGCCGCCGATGAACGCCTGGCGGCAGGCGGGCTCATCGAACGAGTGCCACTTGCGACAGTTGAACGGGCGCACCGCATACACCGAGCAATTGCCGTCGACGTTGAGCGGGCACATCTGGGTCGGTCGCGGGCCCGCGGCCAGCCCCTCGGCCATGGTCTGTGCGTGCGCGTCGATCCGTGCGTCGAGCGAGGCACGGTGCGCCGGGGTGAACGTCGCCTTGATGTACTCGGCGATCAAGACCGCCTCGGGGCCGATCACCGACACCAGCGAGGTGCAACAATGATTACACCCCGCGCTGCAGGCGAGGCGGAGCCTGACCTTCTTGTCCGAGTATTGCAGCTCCAGCTCGGTCGGCTGGGCGCCGGCCAATTCATCGTAGCGACGATACCACTCGACGACCGCCGCGAGCATACCCGCGACCACGCGCACATCCGACGCGAACGCCCGCAAGATGAAGTAGACCAGGCTCTTGTGGGCCTCCAGCAGCCTGGGTGGACACTGCGGACTCGGCACGAAGCCGTGCCGGTCGAACAGGGCCTGCATCTCGGCGGCTCCGGGCCGCTTCAGTGCATGTGGAGTCCCACTTTGGCCATCCGTCCCCATCTGCTGGCCTGCAGCGTAGGAGCCGAGCACGCGCGTGTCAACGGCCAAGCACGTCGAGTCGCCGCGCTCACAGAGACCGGCCATGTGTTTAGATGCCCATGCAGTCGTAGAACGCGGTGAAGCGGTCGTCGCAGCCGATGACCGTGGGGCGGTCCACGGCGTCGCAGCTCACGGCCGGCGTCGAGCCGATGCAGGCGAGCATCTCGTTGAACAGGTCGCCGCACGCGCCGGCCATGCTGTCCATGCAGCCGGCGACGCACGCGGCCGTATCGGGCTTCGGTGGTCTGCCCGGTGGTGGGGTCGGTGGTCTGGTCAGTGGTCTGCCCGGTGGTGGGGTTAGTGGTTTGGTCGGTGGTGGGGTTAGAAGTTTAGCGCGTGACGGGTCTAAAAATAGGTGTCATGAATGGTTCGCTCGTCGGTGACATCGGTGGAGGTCGTGGTAGGGTGGCGAGGTGTCGCGTCCGCCGCTTCGCCGTGCCCTCTGCCTGACATACGGCGCCGGCTCGATCGGTGCCGGGATCTTCAGCACGATCCCCGGGCTGCTGTTGCTGTTCTACCTCACCGACACGCTGGCGGTGCCGGCGGCGCTCGCCGGTCTGGCGATCCTGATCCCGAAGATCTGGGACATCATCACCGACCCGATCGTCGGCGCGTGGTCGGATCGCACCCGGACCCGCTGGGGCCGGCGCCGGCCGTTTCTGCTGGCCGGGGCGCTGACCCTGCCGCCCTGCTTCATGGCCCTGTTCATGGCCCCGGTCGGTGACCCGAGGCTGAGCTTCCTCTGGGTGCTGGTCGCGTTCTGCCTGGCCGCGGGGGCGTTCACGCTGTTCCAGGTGCCCTACGCGACGATGCCGGCGGAGATGACCGCCGACTACCACGAGCGCACGACGCTGGTCGCCTATCGCATGGCCTTCGTCACCATCGGCGTGCTCGCCGGCGGCGGCCTGGCACCCGCGCTGGTCGCCTCCGGCGGCGGCGGGCAGGCCGGCTACGCGCAGATGGCCGTGGTGCTGGCGCTCGTCACACTGGCGGCGATGCTGGTCGCGTTCTTCGGGACTCGCAGCGCGCCACAGACGACCGCGGTGGAGCATACGCTCGGGCTGAGGGAGCAGCTGCGGGTCGCGCTGGCCTATCGGGCGTACCGCACGCTGCTGCTCGCGTACGCGCTGCAGTGCGTCGCGCTCGGCTCGGTGCTCGCGGCGGTGCCCTACTTCGTGCGCTACACGCTCGGCGCAGGGGCGGGTGCGGTCTCGCTGTTGTTCGTGTGCCTGGTCGGCCCGGCGATCGTGACGATGCCGCTGTGGACCGCGGTCTCGCGGCGGTACGGCAAGCGGGTCGGTTACCTGGCTGCGACGGTGATCTTCGCGGCGATGGCCGGGAGTCTGTTGCTCGCCGGTCCGGGGCCGCTGTGGCGGGTGGGCGTGCAGATCGGGCTGCTCGGGGTCGGCTTCGCGGGCCTCCAGGTGTTCCCCTTCGCGATGCTGCCGGAGCTGATCGACGCCGACGCGCGGGCGACTGGGCTGCGTCGCGAGGGCGTGTTCACGGCGCTGTGGTTCGTCGGCGAGAAGGCGGGCTTCGCCCTCGGCGCGTGGCTGGTCAGCGGGATCCTGGCGGCGACCGGCTTCCTCGAGCGGCGCGCGGGCGAAGTGGTAGAGCAGTCGGGGCACGCGCTGCTCGGGGTCCACCTCGCCACCTCGCTCGCGCCGGCGATCCTGGCCGCGATCAGCCTGCCGTTGCTGCTGCATTACACCGAACCCGATCGACACGAGACGAGTCCACCATGAAATTGCCAGAGACCGGATGGTCCAGAGACCAGATCCTCGCCACGCTCGCGACCATGCGCAGCCACGACCTCGCGACCGAGGGCGGGGCGGCGTTCGCGTATATCTACGACTCGGGCGAGCGCGAGGCGATCGCGCTGGCGACCGAGGCGTACCGGATGTTCCTCGGGGCCAACGGCCTCGACCCGACGGCCTTTCCGAGCCTGCTGCGCATGGAGAACGAGGTCGTCGGGTTCTGCGCGGCGCACCTGGGCGGCGGCGCCGGGGCGGCGGGCAGCTTCACGAGTGGAGGCACCGAGAGCCTGATCCTGGCGGTCAAGACGGCGCGTGACTGGGCGCGGGTGCATCGGCCCGAGGTGGCCATGCCAGAGATGGTCGTGCCGGTCAGCGCCCACGCGGCGCTGCACAAGGCGGCGCACTACCTCGGGGTCAAGGTGGTGGCGACGGCGAGCGACCCGGTGACGTTCAAGGCGGATGTCGCGGCGATCCGCGCGGCGATCACGGACAACACGATCCTGCTCGTGGCCTCGGCGGCGAGCTACGCCCAGGGGGTCATCGACCCGATCGCGGAGATCGGGGCGATCGCTCACGAGCGCGGGCTGCTGTTTCACGTCGACGCGTGCATCGGCGGGTTCTTGCTGCCGTACCTGCGGCGCCTCGGCGAGCCGGTGCCGGCCTTCGACCTGTCGGTGCCGGGGGTCTCGTCGATCTCGATGGACCTGCACAAGTACGGCTACGCGCCCAAGGGTGCGTCGGTGATCCTGTACCGCGACAAGGCGCTGCGACGCCACCAGATCTACGCCTGCGCGGGCTGGACCGGCTACGCGGTGGTCAACGCGACGGTCCAGAGCACGAAGTCGGGCGGACCGATCGCGGCGGCCTGGACGCTGCTGCACGCGATCGGCGACGCGGGTTACCTCGAGCTGGCGCGCAAGACCCTCGAGGCGACCCGTAAGATCGTGGCGGGGGTGCGCGAGATCGCCGGGCTGCGGCTGCTCGGCGAGCCGGCGATGAGCCTGCTGGCGTTCACGGCCGAGGACCCGCTGGTGTTCACGATCGCCGACGCGATGAAGACCCGCGGCTGGCTGGTGCAGCCGCAGCTCAAGGGGCTCGGCGCCCCGACGAGCCTGCATCTCACGATCTCGGCGGGTCACCTGGCGGTCGTCGACCGCTTCCTGGCGGACCTGCGCGCGGCGGTCGCCGAGGCGCGCGAGGCGGCGGCCGACCCGGGCCTGACGATGCTGTTGCAGGCGGCGGCGGGCCTGGACTTCGCGACCCTGGGCGACGAGGGCTTCACGCAGGCGCTCGCGCTCGCCGGGGTGAAAAATGGCGAATTGCCGGAGCGCATGGCCGGCATCAACGGGTTGCTCGATGCCTTGCCGGCGGCAGCGCGCGAGGCGGCGCTGATCGCCTTCGTGAACGACCTGTACGTCGCGCATGTGGGCGATCAATCGTCGAAGTAGACCCCTCGCACCCAGCGCGCGCCGGTGAAGCCGGTGAAGCCGGTGCGCGCGTGCAGGGTGCGATGGTTGTCGTGGAGCAGCGAGTCGCCGGGCTCGAGGCGGACGCGGCGGTGGTGCCGGGGGTCGCGGACCAGGCGATCTCGAGGGCGTCGCCCCGCAGGTCGCGGTGCGGGGTGTGAGCTCGTCGGGCAGCTCCGAGGAGCACAGGGTCCGCTCGCGGGTCTGCGGTTGGCGCTCGCGGTCGCAGTTGCGGCGCCGTCAAGGATCCTGCGGGCAGTGGGAGGGGCCTGGCCCGGTGCTGCGCACAGGCCGACGGCTTCGAGGCCGGCGGGGGCGGTGCCGGGGACGAAGTGGGGGTCGTGCAGGCCGGGCTTGATGCCGGTGCACTTCTGTCCTTCGGGACAGCCCTGGGAGATCGTGTCGCAAGCGGCAGGGCAGCGCGCGGGATCGCTGCATGGGGCGCCGGTCGTCGTGGCCTCGCCAGAGTCACCGGCAGCCGAGGACCCGGTGGTCGGTGGGGCGGAGGAGGCGGTGCCCGTGGTGCTCGTGGCGCTCGCTTCGGTCGCTTCGGTCGTGCCCGTGCCAGTGTGCTCGGCCGGGTTTGCCGGGTCGGCGGCGCAGCGCAGGACCAGCGCCGCGAGCAGGGCGAGCATCGATGCGTGCGGTTGACGGGGAGGGCGAGGGTCGCCCGAAGACGGTGCGTGGTTCATGGCCCCCACCTTGTCGCCAGGGCATCTCCGGGCCGCCGTGCTTGCGTCCTGGAGCGATCGAGCCTACCATCCGGGCCCAGTCGCGCGTGAACTTTGTTCTCGGGCGGCACCTCGTCACGTACCGCTGGTCCTGTGCCTGCGCTCCCGTCACTGCCCTCCTGGCCGTGGCAGCTCCCCATCGCCAGACCAAGAAGGCGTCCATACATGAATCTCAAGACCGTAAATTCTGTGCTCGCCGAGATCGAAGACGGCCTCAACGGTGGCCTCTCCACGATCGACGTGTTTAGCAAGTCGACCGGCATGACGGTCGCCGGCGTCCGCAGCTCGCCCAAGGCCTGCGCGCTGTTCAACATCCTCTCCGAGCGCATCACGGAGACGATCAAGAAGTCGGGTCTGCCGGTGCCGGACTACGTCAGCCAGACGCTGCTGCGCCTCGGCGAGGACGGTAGCGTCATGATCGTGGTCGTCGACCTGACCGACAAGTATCGCATGGGTATGGCGGTCGACGTGCAGAAGGCCAGCCTCGGCGTGCTGGTCAGCGTGGTCCTGCCGGACGCGATCCCGCGGCTGCGCGACGCGCTTCGCTGATCGGGCGCTTCGCTGAGCGACGCGCCGACGAGCCACGACCTCGACGATACCGTCGAGGTCGCGTCCCGAGTCTTTAGTACGCCTTGGCGATCAGCACGCGTTGTTTACTCGGCTTGCCGGTGACGATGCACGCGCCGGGCTCGGCGGCGGGGCCTTGGCCAGCGAGCGGGACGCAGCGGATCGTCGCCTTGGTCTGCTCTTTGATCCGGGCCTCGGTCTCCTTGGTGCCGTCCCAGTGACACCACGCGAAGGTGCTCTTGTCGCCCGCGAAGGTGGTGAGAAACTCGTCCCACGAGTTGAGCTCGACGCTGCGCTCGGCGATCCGCTGGCGCGCGGACTCCAACAGGGCGGTCTGGAATTTTTCGAGGCGCTCGACGATCGTGGCCAGGAACTGGGCCTGCGGGATGAACTCCTTGCCCCTGCCGGCGGCGCTGTCGACCCGCATCTTGACGCAGACTTGGTCCTTCTCGAGGTCCTTGGGTCCGAGCTCGACGCGTACCGGCACGCCCTTGCGCTCCCAGTCGTAGAACTTGGCGCCGGGCTTCATGTCGCGGTCGTCGACGACGACCTCGAGGAAGTCGCGGTAGCGGGCGCGCGGCGGCGAGATGTCGATGTCGACCAGTTGGTCGCGCAGCTTGGCGCAGGCGGCGAGGACCCGAGCACGCTCGTCGTCGCCGCGAAAGATCGGGACGATGACGACGTGGATCGGAGCCAGGCGCGGCGGGAGGACCAGGCCGGCGTCGTCGGCGTGGGTCATGATGAGGCCACCGATGAGCCGGGTGCTGACGCCCCACGAGGTCTGCCACACGTAGTCGCGGCTGCCAGCCCGGGTCTGGAACATGACGTTGAAGGCCTTGCCGAAGTTTTGTCCGAGGTCATGGCTGGTGCCAGCCTGCAGCGCCTTGCCGTCCTGCATCATGGCCTCGATGCAGGTGCTCTGCAGGGCGCCGGCGAACTTCTCGCTCTCGGTCTTGACGCCGCGGATCACGGGCATCGCCATGACCTCCTCGGCGAAGTCGCCGTAGACGCCGAGCATGCGCGCGACCTCCTCCTGGGCCTCCTCATGGTTGGCGTGCGCGGTGTGGCCCTCCTGCCACAGGAACTCGGTCGTGCGCAGGAACATGCGGGTGCGCTTCTCCCAGCGCATCACGTTGGCCCACTGGTTCACGAGCAAGGGGAGGTCGCGGTAGCTGTCGACCCAGCGCGCGAAGAAGTAGCCGATGACGGTCTCGCTGGTCGGGCGGATGACGTAGGGCTCGTCGAGCTTCTCACCACCGGCATGGGTGACGACCGCGAGCTCGGGCGCGAAGCCCTCGACGTGCTCGGCCTCCTTGGTGATGAAGCTCTGCGGGATGAGCAGCGGGAAGTAGGCGTTCTTGTGCCCGGTGGCCTTGAAGCGGCCGTCGAGCTCGCGCTGGATCTTCTCCCACACGGCATAGCCGTGCGGCTTGATGACCATGCAACCCTTGACGACCTTGGCCGGCTCGGCCATCTCGGCCTCGCGGATGACATCCTGGTACCACTGCGGGTAGTCCTCGGCCCTCGGTGTGATCTTGCCACCGGCCTTGCCGACCTGGTCCTCGTGCTCGCTGCTGGCCTTGGGCTTCATGCCGCGCGAGGATGCCGAACGCGGTCCGGGCAAGCAAGCCCCCGCGATATGCAGCCAGCGCACCTTGCGCCTGACCGCGAGCCAGGGCTGGAACACGGGCGGGCAGTAGAGAACGCTGAGCAGCGGACCCGACTGCGGTGGTCCGTCCCGCGTCGTCATGGCGATCTTGTCGGGTGCGACCGTGGGCGCTGGCACGACCATCATGCCGCTGTCGATCAGCCACGGCAGGGCGTCGACCGGGAGGTCGATAGCGAGGTCGAGCCCCGAGGCCCGGGGTCATCGACGAGCTGGAGCTGCGCGACCGGATCTATCGGGTACGCGAAAGGCAGCTTCAGAGCGGCGCTCCATGGGAGCACGGCTGGTCGCCGGCATCGCATGTGCGGCAGCGAAACGACGGCCCCATGCCGAGGCGGTCAGCAGGGCGAGCAGAGCCCCGAGAAGAGAGGATCGCATCATCGTGGCCGTCGGCGGATTGTATCCGAGTTGTGATCACCCCGGAAGTGGGCGGCGCGGGCGTTCCAGCGCCCGGCGAGCGCTCTCGCTCGGCCTCGTGCGGACCTGCTGCCGCACCTGCGGCGACGAGCTGCCACACCGCTTACCGGTCGAGATTCGACTTGTGGCCCAG
>Ga0335395_10000233_pt1 | contig 34689 bp, 30 predicted proteins | sample MAT02_FD_205744 | JGI IMG/M metagenome (GOLD analysis project Ga0335395, IMG submission 205744) | Freshwater microbial communities from Lake Fryxell liftoff mats and glacier meltwater in Antarctica - MAT-02 (spades assembly) (version 2) ... | reverse complement strand
CTCGTTTGTTCACCCGGCATGCACGCATTTTGCAGGAGAATCTGGCAATTCCAAGCATTTCTACATGGCGATTTGTTGCGATTTTACTGGTTTTACCAGACGTTTCTAATTAATCGGCAAGCCCTATTTAAGGTCAGCGCTCGCGGCGAAAGAGTCATCGTCGTCTGCTGGCCCAGCGGCAGCAGGCGGCCAAACATCGCCCCAGCGCGCGCGTTTCGCCTGCTTATAAGCGGGATCGCGGCGCGCGATGGTGACCGGGCTGTAGCCGCTTGCGGTACACATCGGGAGGTTCGCCGCGGCGGCAGTGACCTGCGGACTGCCGATAATGCGACCGGTCCCTGGCGTTGGCGTCGTCGCCGCGGTTTTCACTGCGCAGACAAAGGCAAACGGTTCGTCCTCAAAACCACGACAGCCGGTTTTCGCTAAGCGATGTAGACGTGAGCGCGCCAAACGCACGCGCTGATGGCACCAGTCACTGGTGTCTGCCAATGGACAGGTCTGATGATGCGTACACGGGGCGGCGATGGTTGCGCCTGCCTGGATAAAATAATCTCGCGCAGCAGTTATGTGCTGCGCTCCAGTGCGGCTGCCGGGTTCGACGATCAGCACCGCGACGCGCGCTATGTGCCACGCCAGCGTCATTAATTGCTGCCGACTTGCCGCATCTAATTCATTACCCGCGTAGCTGATCACCACCAGATCGTGCTGCGGAAAAACAGATGGCGTGCGCAGGTCGCCAGCAATCCAGGTCGTCTGTGGGAGGGGGTTGGGCCCTTCGTGCGCCAGGGCTTGACCCAAGGCAATCAGTCCAGGATCGCGTTCAAAGGCGGTAAAGGTCGTTGCGTCGCAGTATTCTTGCACCGCCCACAAAGCCGATCCCGGTCCGCTGCCGAGATCGAGCACGCTGTCGACCTCCGCCAACCACGGCCCCGCGCTGAGCGCGAGCGATCGCGCCACCGCTGCGCTGGTCGCGGGCATGCGCGCTGCCACATAGGCTTCGCGATCAAGGGCGCTGCGCAGAGCGGGGTTATTTTCACCGACTCCGGCGAAATAGCGTTCGGATAGGGCCAACGTTGCGGCGGGGACCTGCGCCATCGCTGGGCGGGCGGCGAGAAGTGCGGCGAGATGGAGGGGCGTCGTCATTAAGCTGTGGCCTCATCGGTGGCCTCACATGCCCGAGCCGAGTGCAACTCGGCGCTCCCAGGCGCGACAGCGTGAGCAGTGTAATCGTACTAATCACCAAAAATGGTAGCCGAGGTGGGACTCGAACCCACAAGACTTTAGAGGTCGGCGGATTTTGAGTCCGCTGCGTCTGCCAATTCCGCCACTCGGCCGAGTGCGGTTGGCAGTGGAAGGAGAACCCCGGCGGCGTCAATGCTCTCCTTGGGTCCTCGCTCACGATGTTCGGTTTGGTCGTGCTTTTAGGGCGCTATCCGGGCTCTATCAGAGCGCGACAGCCCAGACCATACATCTGAATCAGCGCCGTGGGCGATACGTCGAGGTGGTCGGCCGGTAGGTGCCGGTGCCGCCCTTTTCGTGTTTGCCGGTGTTGCCGCGGGTGATGCGGTCGGAACCGTGTTCGATCGTCGAGCGGTCGATGACGTAGGCATCAAAGCTGTCGGCGATCTCTTTCAGGCGATATTCGTGTTCGTCCAGGGCCTGCACGTAGAGATACACGAAATAACCATCCTTGGACTGTTGCAGCTCGGCCTTGACCATGCACTCGTCGTCTGAGTAGCGGAAGGTGTAGGTACCGACCTGCTCAAAGCCCAACTGCGCGAAGCTGGTGCTGAAAAAATCGAGCTTCTCGGCGAAATCGACGATCTCATCGGCATCACAGGAGAGAGCAAATTTTCGAACCGAGGTCGTGGCCATAGAGGATCTAAGCGTAGGGAACGGCAAAGCGGGAGGCAATACGTACCGACCGGGCATTCCACAGTCAAGGTTAGGGGGTTGGGGTTGTGCAGGCATTACCCCGGTCCGGAGGTCCGGAAGTCTTGTATGCGGGATTGTGCTCAGGTTATACGGCTTGGGTGGGCCCATAAGCCGAGTGCGGGATTGGAGATGTAGAACAGGCGGCGGCCGTCGACCTGGTTCCAGCCGTCTTTCAGCTTGGCCGGGTCGTAGCGCTGGCGCATGGTGGTCAGGTCGGCCCAGTCGTAGCCGACGCCCTCGATCTCGGCCCGGCTGAGGTGGCCGGGGCAGTAAGTAACGCGGAAGCGGCCCTCGCTGGAACCATGGACCAGATGGGCGGCGGCGGAGAGGTTGTCGGCCAGATCGGGTTGGTCGCGGACAAAGCCCATGATCTCCGGGGTGGTGCGGTAGCCGTAGCGGCGGATCAGGGCATCAATGCCGGGATCCTCACCGAAGCCCTTGAGGCCCGGGGCGAGAATGATCAATTCGCCGCCGGTCTTGATCGCCATGCGGGTGCGGTAGATCGCCTTGTTGCCCAGCCAAGTGGTATGGAACTCTTCCGGATCGAGATAGGCCACCACGGTTTCCGGCTCTTCATCCAGCACGGTGAAATTGACCTGCACCGACAGCGCGGCGGCCTGTTCAAAACATTCAACGCCCGAGCCTACGAACAACCCGCGGGTGACCAATCCGGCGTGATCGCCGATTTCACCGGGCTTGGCCGGGGCGACCACCGTGAGCACAAAGACAATGTCGAGGTGACCGCAGAAACGCAGCAGTGCTTCGTTCAGAATGCGCCGCACCGGCGTATCCGCGCGGCCCATCATGCGTTCCATGCCGTAGCAGGCGCCGATGAAATGACTTTCATCGATTCCGGCTTTGCCGCCGCAGCCGACGAACAAGTTTTTCGTGTGGTTGGCCAAACCGACGACTTCATGCGGGACCACTTGGCCTATCGACAGGATCAGATCGTGGCCACCTTCCCAGATCAGGCGATTCAGCTGCGCGGGCCACGGCTTGTCGTAGAGCCCATCGGTCGCGGCTTTGACGTAGCTCGCTGGCAGTTCACCGACCGTAACCACGTCATTGCGCCAATCGTGAATGCGGAAACGTTCCTTAGGTACGCCAGCATACATGCGTTCGATCTGCCAATCCGGCATCGGCACATGCGTGCCCAGGGCGGGCAGCACGTCGACCAGGGCCGCGCCATAATGGTCATGCACGCAGCGGGTGATCTGCCCGGCACGGCTATTGGCGCGGGTGAAATCGGGCGGAATCGCCAATACTTTTTTGCGTTCCCCGATCTGCGCGAAGCAAGCAAGTAGGCGCAGGTCCATTTCCGCGTCGGTGATGACCGTGGTCGGCGAACCCAAGGCAAGATACGTCGGCATGGCAGTCAATTCCTCGGGGGTCGCTTCGGACGATGCAAAGTGGTTTCGAGATTGGCCAGGCTGCGGCGCTGCTCGGCATACGCCGCAGATTCTGCCTTGCCGGGGCGCACCGTGCGTCCGCCCATGAGCGCAGGGGTTTGCCCCAGACGTTCGATCGCCAGAACCGCGGCGCCGCGCAAGCTGGTTTCGGCCTCGTCGCAGGCGATCAGAGGCAGCCCGATCACATCGGCCAGACGTTGCAGCGCCTGCAGCGAACGCTGAATGCCGCCACCGACCAGACAGGTCAGCGTGCCCTGGCCAGGAATGAGCGCGATGATCGTGGCTAAGCGCTGATAGGTGGCCTCGGTGATCGCCTGATAAATATCGATGGCGGTAGTCGCCTGGGTGATGCCGGTCACGCTGCCGGTCAAATCTTCGCGCCACGTCGGCGCGCGTTCGGCCATCCAGAAAGGCAGCACCGACAATCCAGCCACCGGACCGCGGCGCTTGCTGAGCAGCGTTTCTAGCGTCGCTTCATCGGGCAGGCGGAGGTTTTCCACGCACCACGCGCGCAGGCGTCCGGCATTGCTGATCGCACCCCCGATCAAAAAGCGCTGCGCATCCATGCGATAGCAGAACAGGCCGAACGGCGCGCGGGGGATGCCGCTATCGTGGACGATGCGCACCGCGCCCGAGGTGCCGAAATTGATCGCGGCCAGACCGGGCCGGGTCGCGCCCGCGCCAAGATTATTCGCGGCACCGTCACCAATCGCGGGAATCCAGCGCGCCCCGCGCAGGCTGGCAAAGCGACAGCGTTCGGCAGACAGATCGGCGTCGCTGATCGCTGGTAATTGCTGCGGCTGCAGCCCGCAGTCAGCGACCATGTGGGCATCCCAGGCCAAGCGCTTGGGATCATACAACCCCGTGGCGGTGGCCATGCCATGCGCGGTATGCACCTGGGCGAGGGGCAGTTGTAATAATTGCGCGCACAGCCAATCCGTTGGCGACAGCCAGCGTTGTATCTGCTGGAAGCGGTTGGGATCAGTGCGGCGCAGCCAGCGCAATTTCGCCGGCCAGAAACTAGAGCGCAGCATGCAGCCGGTGCGGGCATGGATCTGGCGCTCGGACCATTCCGCGCGCAGGGTCTCGGCGTCCGTCAAACAGCGACTGTCGGCCCACGTGATAATCGGAGTCAGCGCTTTGCCCTGGGCATCAACGCCGATCAGACTGTGCCAGAAGCAGGAAATCCCGACGGCGGAAATAGCTCGTCCGGCCTGAGGTCCCGCTGCATGCGCCGCCAGGGTGCCGGTGATGCATGCGCTCAGCGCTTTCAATACCACCTGCGGATCCAATTCGGCGCGGCCCAGGCGATCGCTGTGCAGCGGGTACTGGCGCTGGGTCATGGAGCCCTCGATGCGGCGGCCCGCGCTATCAAATAAAGCGCTGCGGCACGAAGAGGTGCCCAGATCAAGCGCCAGCACGATCTCGGTCGTGCTGGTCAGATTGCGCAGAGAATTCCCGCGCGGCATTAAATGGTCTGCGAAAGGAAACCGCCATCGACGACGATATCCGAACCGGTGACAAAGCTCGAGGCCTTGCTCGAAGCCAGAAATACCGCGGCGCCGACCAATTCTTCATCCTTGCCAAAACGCCCCATCGGGGTGTGGCCAAGAATCTGCTGTGCCCGCGCGGTCGGGCTGCCGTCCTCGTTGAACAGCAGGCGGCGATTCTGCTCGGCGGGGAAGAATCCCGGGGTGATTGAATTGACCCGCACCCCGGCCGTGGCCCATTCGCGGGCGAGGAACTTGGTCAGATTGAGCACCGCCGCCTTGGCCGAGCTATAGGCGATGACGCGCGACAAGGGCAGGTGGGCGCTGACCGAGGCGATATTAATGATCGAACCCTTTTTGCGCGCGACCATGCCGGGACCAAATTCCTGGCTCGGCAGCAGACAGCCGCCGATTAAGTTGAGATCGTAATTGGCTTTCCAGTCCTCAAGTTTGACATCTTCGAATTTACGTTCGCCGAGCACGGTAACTTTGGGATCGTTGCCGCCGGCGGCATTGACCAACACGGTCGGTTCACCCAGACCCTTGAGGATCTCGGCGTGCGCGGCTTTCAGGCTGCCCTGGTCCTGGGCGTCGCAGGCGACGAACAGCACGTTCGCGCCCGTTTCTCGCAATTGCCGCGCGCGGGCCTCGCCGCGTTCGTGATTGCGTCCGCAGATTGCCACCGCCGCGCCCGCCAGAGCCAGACCCTCGGCCAAGGAACCGCCAAGCACGCCGGTGCCACCGATGACCACGGCGACCTCATGGGTGCAATCGAACAGGTTTTGGCGGGGATTGGACATCGAGAGACTCCTGGGAAGGTTAAAAGAATAGCAGCCGGCGGAGGCGGGGGGCGCAAGCCCCCGAAGCAACACGACTCTCGGCGTAGTCGACGTTGGCGGAGCCAGGGATCCCGCTGCAGGCGGGATAGGTCGTTGAGCGGCGGGGCAGCATCCATTTCCTAGGGTTTCAGGCAATGCCCGGACTGGCAAGACGGACCCCGATTGGCATGGTCGGCGGTCCGGCTGTCGGCGGCCGGAAAGGCCCCATCTATGCGCATCGCTCGCCCCGTCCTCCTCGTGTGGACGCTGCTGAATATTCTCATCTCAGTCGCCCTGGTGGGGGCATGGTGGTTGGGGCGACCCGCACAAACAAAAGTGGTTGCGGTGGAGGCCGCAGCGGTGCCTGCTCTGCCCGCCGGAGACGTCCACTTTCTGCCGCCGGATCAGCCCCGCGACGTGCTAACCGTGGTGTTCCCCACCGCGGTGGCCGAGCCAGCAGCCTTGTTGCGAGCCGCCCCGGCAGAGCTCCTGCGCCTGACGCCAGAGGTTGCCGGGGTGCTGCGTTTCCGCGCCGTGGATCGCTTAGAATTTTTGCCAGATAAAGACTGGCCGCTCGCAACCCGCGTCACTGCCGTGCTGAATCCCGATCAGCCGACGGTGGATGGCCGTTGCGTGGGGGCGCAGAGTGCGGCCTTTGTCGCCAATCCTTTACGAATCTTGGGGGTCAGTGAAATTTCAGCGGAATTCGACCAGGCTGATACCCACGTGCTGCAACTCACGTTCAATCAAGCGGTGAGCGCCAGGGCGGTGCAGACGGCGTTGAGCGTCAGTGATGACTGGAGCATCGGCAGGGTCGGCGTTGGCCCATTTCCCAGGAATGGCGATGCCAATGGAGACCCGTGGGCGGATTTCCCGACCACCGACTTCCCTTCTTCGGAAAATACTTCTCTGGAAAACTCTTCCCCAGAAAACTCTTCTCCAGGAAAAGAGCTTGCACCGACCAAGCCAGCGGATGTCAGCGGGAAGACGCTGTGGTTGACCGTGCGCATAGGAAAAGAAGGAGAAGAAGTCCGGAATCAGTCGACCTGGTTGCGTTGCGCCGGCAGTCTCAGTCCCGCTGCCGGCGGCGAGGCCATCGGCAAAGAGTGGGAGAAACGCCTGGTTTTCACCGATGAGGTTGCGCTGACCGAAGTCCGCGCCGTCGAGGGTGGCATCCTGTTGTCGTGCCCGAAACAGTTGGCGTTGCCTGAGGTAGACCAAGCGGTTGGACTTGCGACTGGAATAGTGACGCTCACGCCAGCGCGCACGGTGACCTGGGAACGACGCTATAATGGTTTGTTAGCGCGTTGCACGGTGACTCCGGGCGAAGTAATTCGGGTCCAGGCCCAGGCGGGATTCCCTGGTCGGGGCCGGTTTCGACTCGCTGCCGCGATTGATGATGTGGTGCGGGTTGGCGATGCGCCCGAGAGCGTAGCTTTTACCTCCAGCGGCAGCGTGCTCTCGGCCGCTGCCCTGCCGATCATCAGCGTCGAAGCTATGAATATAGACGCTGTGCAGTGCGGCCTACGTCGGGTGTACGATAATAATCTGGTGCGTTTCAGCGAACGCGACTGGCGCGTTGGCGATGCTGCGTGCACGCCGTGGCGGCAGCAATCACAACCCATACCGATGAACGGGACGCGCAATGTACGCAGCACGGTCAGCGTTGACCTGCGCGCCATCTGGGATGAACCGGTGCTACCCCCCGGTTGGTATGAAATGAAAGTGGCGGGTCTGCGGGCAGGGGAATTGCGCGATCTGGCCAGCACGTTTATTCAGGTCAGTGATATTGCCTGCGCCGTGCGCAGCGATAGTGGCGATTTGGCGCTGCGGGTGTGGAGCCTTGCTGACGGTATTGCCGCCCCTGACGTCGAGGTCCAGGTGCTGTCGCCGACCAATCAGCCCCTGGTCCAGGGGCGCACCGATGCGGCGGGTTTGTGTGTGCTGCAACACCGCAACCGGGATCCGGATCAGACGCCTTTTGTGGTGATCCTTACCCGCGGCAATGACCGCTTGGCGATCGACCTGCGCCGGTTCCGCATGGAATTGGTCGCGGGTGATCTGGCCGGTGAGAATGATCCCATGGACGGACGTCTGGGCTGGCTGTGGAGCGAACGCGGCCTGGTGCGTCCAGGCGAGGCAGTCCGCGTCGCGGGAATGATTCGCAACGAGGCTGGTCTGGCAGCGGTTGGCGAAGCGGTCGCGTTACGCTTGTGGGATCCCGGCCAACGCCTGGTGCAGACCTGGAACCTAACGGTGCCGAGTGATGGCATGCTGACGCAGGAATTTCAGCTGCCGGCCGCGGCGCCGCAGGGGACGTGGCGCTGGGAATTATGGCTGCCTGGCTCGGGGCTGGCGCTTGGCGGCCAGAGAATGGGCGGAGACGCAGGACGACGCCTGGCGGATGCGTGGACGCGGGTGGAAACCTTTGTTCCGGATCGGATCCAAGCTGATGCGACGTTGGGCCCGCAAATCGCTCCTGGTTTTATTGCTGATGCGGCGGATCTCCATGTCGCGGCGACGGTGCATGCGACTACCGGCGAGGCCGTGGCAGGGGCAATAATCGAAGCGCGCTGGCGCATCGCCGCCGCGACCGTGAGCCCACCCGGACAGGACGGTTTTGGCTTTGGATTAACTGCAGGCACTGCTGCCGAAGTGCCGCCCGGCGTGATCGCTGCGCAGCGTTTCGCCACGACTGCGGATGGCAGCGGCCGCTGGGCCCTGCGCTTGCCACCCTTGCCGGGAACGCAGGCGGTGCATGTGGCCATCGACGGCAGCGCCATGGAATCCGGCGGGCGCGCGCTGCCCATCGCCGCCGCGGCGACGGTGGTGACGGTGCCAATTCTGCGCGGAGTGCGGGCGGCTGTGGATGCGACGGGTCAGCTCGAATTGGGCGTCATCCGCTGCACAGCGGATGGCAGCGCAGTGGACTCGGCTGCGCTGCCTCCACTGACGGTCATTGTCGAACGCCGCCAATGGGTATGGGATCTGGTCGAAAAGGGTCGTAGTCGTCAATGGCGCACGACCATTCGGCGGGAGGAAATCACCCGCCAGCCGCTGATTCCGGGCGCCGTGGCGACGCTGCCCAACCCCGAGGCCGGTGCCGGCTGGCTGGTTGCGCTGGTCGCAGAAGACGGCGTGGTGTGGGCGGAGCACGTGGTCGGGGGGCATGTTCCCGCCCGTCCGGATCGCCTGCGGGTGAGCGCGCTTGGGCCGGTTGCCGCCGGGGGCGAGGCAACTCTGCGCATTGTCAGCCCGCTAGCGGGCCAGGCTTTATTGACGGTCGAAGGGCAGGGCATTCATGGCGTGCGCGTGATCGATCTCATACCCGGTGAAAATATGCTCACCGTGCCGGTTCCGGCGACGGTGACGCGGCCGAATTTGCACGTCGTCGTGGTCCTGGCCACGGCCCAGCGCGGGCATGGTGACGGTGCGTTATGGATGGCTGGGGCGACCCCGCTGATTATTGCCCGCAGCGATCGCGATATTCCGCTGACGCTGAACGTGCCGGCCGAAGCCAGCCCCGAACAACCGCTGTCCATGTACATTCAGGCTCCGGGAGCGCGGCGCGCATTCGTGGTCGCGGTCGATGAAGCCGTCCTGTTGCGCACGCGGCATGCAGTGCCTGATCCGGCGGCGCGCTTCCGGACGCGCCGGGCCCTCTCTGGCCAGGGCGCCACCAGCATGGCGGACCTTATGGATGCGCCGCAGTGGCCCGAACAGGCGGGCGGCGATGGTGACGAGGATGATCCGTTCCTCGCCGCCTTGTCGCAGCGCAGCGCCGATCTCGATCATCTCGGGGCCTTTGCCCGCTGGCAGGAAGTGGAACTCGATGCGCAGGGCAACGCCGAAGTCACCTGGCCGCTCGGTGATTTCGAAGGTCGCCTGCGCGTGGTCGCCATCGTCGGTTCGGCCCGCGCCTGCGGCGCGGCCCACGCCACCAGCTTGATTCGGGCTCCGCTGGGAATTCGGGTGTCGGTGCCGCGCGTATTGGCGCCTGGTGATACCGTCGCAGCAGTGGTCACCCTCAGTGCGCGGGCGCACGACGGCAGCGCCACGGTGACCATCGATGGCGGCGCCGCTTTCACCATAGGGACGATTCCAGATGTGGGCGAATTGACAGTCGGGGTGCCGGTGTCGATATCCGTGCCGGTGACGGCGAAGACCACCGATCCCGCCGCAGTAGTGACGGTTTCGGCGCAGGTTCACGGCGCCGACGCGGCATTGACTCAGCGCACGACCACCGTCCACCTGCCGGTGCGTCCCGCGGCACGCTGGGTCGAAGAACAATATGTCGTCGAAGTTGGTGCGGACGCCGGCGCAGAAATAACCTGGCAGCCGCCGGGAGAGTGGTCCGGACCGCTTACCGTCCATCTTGAAGCAGCACGCGATCACCGCGATCAATTACGCGGTGCGGTGGCGACGATGCTGGCGTATCCGCATGGCTGCGGCGAACAGATTGCGTCGCAATTAGTGGTACTGGTGGCGTGCCAAGACTTGGTGCGCGGCGACGACGCCGTGGCGCGCACGCGCAGTTTGCTCGCGCATGGAGTCGCGCAGCTGCGCAACCTGGACACTGGCGAAGGCTTCAGCTGGTGGCCCGGAGAACGGACCGCCGATCCGTGGGTCACCGTGCATGCCGTCGGTGCGCTGCTGGCTGCGGAAGAAGCGGGGAACGCGATGACGCCGGGCGAGCGCCATGATTGGTTAGATGCAGTCGAAGAAGTGGTCCGCCGCGATGAGCGCCTAGTATTGCGCTGCCAAGGGGTAGCGGTGTTGGCCCAGGGTGGACGTAGCGTCACTCAATGGGTCGATGTCCTGGCCGAACGCAGCAATGGCCTGGAAGCGCGCGCCTGGTTAGCGTTGGCCAGTGCCCGCGCTGGGGATCGCGTGCGCGCTGCACAGCTTATCCAGGGCGCTGATCCCAGCACGGCTGTGCTGGTGCGGGATGTGACGTCCGAATTGCAATCACCGCTGCGCTGTGCGGCTTTGGAACTCGGTGCCTGGCTGGCTACCGATCCCGCGCAGGCGCGAGTTGCGATATTGGCCGAGCGCCTTTTCGCCGCAGTGCGCAGGCCGACGAAAATGACCACACAAGAATTGGCGACCGTGCTGCCGGTATTGAATACCTGGTGCGCTATTCAACCCGCAGATCGCCAAAGCGGATTAGTGACTATCGATGGCGTCGAAATGGATGGTACCAAGGGCTGGGATCGCACCCTGGATGCGGATGAGCAGCTGCGCTTGGCGGCCCCGCAGGCGACCTGGGTGGTGATTGGCGTGTCGGGTTGGCGCCGCGATGCAGGGGGGCCGAATGCCGAAGGCGTTCGCCTCAGCCGTCACTGGCGCAGTTTAGAAACCGGTATAATCGTCGAATCCATGCAGGCGGGTCACGCCTATGCCGTGGAATTGCAGATTGAAACCACGCGACCTTTACCGTCCGGCGTGTTGACGGATCTGCTGCCGGCTGGGGTGGAATATGATGCTACCGCAGTAACGGCGATGAAAGGTGACTTAGGGAGTGGCGGCTGGTCCATGACGCGGGGCCCCGTGCGCGTGCTGGATCCACACGACGATCGGGTGTTGCTGGTTCTCAATCCGGTAAGCGTGGGGACGCATCGCATCACCTATCCGGTGCGGGCCTTATTGCCGGGGATTTCTCAGGCGGGGGCACCAGCCCTAGAAGCATTTTATGATCCCAGCATCGCGGTCGCGGGCACCGACGCGGTGGTGACCGTGCTGCCATGACCGCGCCTGTCTATTCGTCACCTCGGAAGCGCCAGTGGCGGCGGTGGTGGCTGAAAAGTATCGCGCTGCTGGCGTTGATTCTGGTCCTGCTGCCGGTTGGTGAACGCATCGTCAGTTGGTTGGTTTCGCTGCCTGCGGTTCACTTACAGCCGTATAGGTCGTCGGTAGAAATTCGCGATGTCGATGGAATGGTTTTGCGCTGGGCAGATCCCGCAGATGGCGAACGTCGGCATTGGGTGCCGTTGGCGCGCATCAGCCCGGCCCTGATCCAGGCCCTGGTTGCGGGCGAAGATCGGCGATTTTATAGCCACGGTGGCGTCGATGCCGCGGCGGTTTTTAGGGCGCTGTGGAATAATACGTGGCTCGGGCGTCGGACCTCGGGCGGTTCGACGCTGACCATGCAGGTGGCGCGGCTGATCGATCCGGCTCCGCGCACCTGGGCGGCAAAAATCCGTGAAGCATTTCGCGCCCGTCAGATTGAGCGCCAGCTGAGCAAAGACGATATTCTTGAACAGTATTGCAACCGCGCCCCGTGGGGCGGTCGCCTGCGCGGCATCGAAGCCGCCAGTCGGCACTGGTTCGGCATTGCGGCGGCAGATCTTTCCCCAGCCCAGGCAGCGATGCTGGTAGCGATGTTACCGGCGCCCAGTCGGCGGTCACCGACGGGCACTGCGGCCAATGCAGCCCTGCTGCGGGAACGTCGCGATGGCATTCTGGTGCAGCTGCCGTTGACCGACGCTGTGCGCGCGCGCGCCTTGGCAACGGCGCTGCCGCAGCAGGCGCAGCCATTTCCGTGGCTGGCCGCGCACGCCTGCGATGCGGCCTTGCGTGACGCGCCCCCGCAGGTCAGTGCAATAACCTTGGAATTGCGCTGGAGCGAGCAGCAACGCTTGCAGCGAATGCTGAGCGGAATCGAATTACCCGTCGATGGACTGGCGGTAGTGGTAGCCGATTACAGCGGCGCGATACGCGCCCACCTGGGCTCGCGCGATTGGCAGACGCAACCGTTCGATGCGGCGCGGGCGCAGCGCGCTGCCGGCAGCACGCTGAAGCCGTTTCTCTATCGGCGGGCTTTTGCTGACGGATTATTGGCGCCTGCAACTCCGGTCGCGGATCGCCCGATGCACGTCGGTGGTTGGAAGCCAGGCAATGAAGACGACCATTTTCTCGGGACGCTGCCCGCCGACGAGGCCCTTTGGCGATCCCGCAATCCCCCGGCGGTGGCGGCGCTGGTTGCCGTCGGTCTGGGGGAATTCGCCAACGAACTGGCGGCGGTGGGTCTGCCGATCGCAGTCGAGGATTATTCCACAGCGCTAGGCAGTTCTGGGGTCAGCCCCATTGCACTGGCCCGCGCGTATGCGGCATTGGCTCGCGCAGAGCGCACCAGTCCGGCGACTGCGGCGGTGCTGACGGCGCTTCGCAACCGACCGCTGGCGATCGACCGCATTGCTCCGGGAAGCGTGGCGTGGAAGACCGGCACCTCGTCGCAGCGTCGCGATGCGTGGTGCGTTGCGATTACCAGCGATCGGGTGATCGTAGTGTGGACGGGCTGTCAGGATGGCCGTGGCGATCCACATCTGCGCGGGCGCGACCTGGCCCGGGAAATATGCGCCGTAGCTGTCGTGGCCTGCGGGTCGGTGGCGCTCAGATAATATTGCGACTCCGTTCTTCGACGCGAAATCCAGCCGATTGCAGGGCTTGGATTAGCGTGGGCTGGTCTGGGGTGTCCAGGTCGCAGCTGATGATGCTGCCTGCTTTATACGCGAGGCAGCGGGCTTGGTGCAGGCGTTCATAGCGCACCGCGGTGGGCTCGGGATGCTGGCCATATTCGCGCTGGATGGCTACGACGACCGTGGTGCAGAGGTGTTTCTGCGCGGTGGCGATGAATGTGCTCAAGTCCTCACATCGGATGTCGGGCATTGGCGTTTCCTGTGCCCTTCGCTAGCGTCTCCAGCTTGCCAGCGCAACCGCCCAGTCAGCAGTCCTCTCAGGTCCAGGCCATCAATGCGGCCGCCATCAAGCTGGCGGGCTGTCAGCGATTATTGGTGTTGGCCGGAGCAGGTCTCAGCGCCGATGCTGGGGTGCCGACCTTTCGCGGTGAAGGTGGCATCTGGCAGAAATACAGCGCTGAACAACTCGCCAGCCCGGAAGGATTCGCTGATCATCCCGACGTGGTCTGGGAATGGTATCGCGAGCGCCGTTACCAAGTCGCCGATTCTGAACCGCATGCCGGTCAACGCGCCGTTGCCCTGTTGCAAAAACATGGTCCGGGTTCGGTGCTGGTGGCGACCACCAATGAAGATGATTTATTAGAGCGCGCCGGAGTTGATCCCGTGCTGCACATGCATGGTTCCTTATTCGACACCATTTGTCACGCGGGCTGCGGCTGGCGGGCGCGCGATACCCAGGACAACGGCCTGAGTCTGATGCCGTGCCCGCAGTGCGGCGCGCGCGTACGCCCCGGTTCGGTGTGGTTTCATGAAGACCTGCCGCCGGGTCCCTTGGCAGCGATGGCGCACTTCGATCCCGACGGTTGTTTATTAGTTGGCAGTTCCTGCTTAGTCCAACCGGTATCGGCGATCCCGCCGGAAATGGCCGTGGCCGGGCTGCCGGTTATTGAGATCAATGCAGAGGAAACACCCTTTTCTCGCATTGCCTCGGTCAGTCTGCGTGGTGCAGCGCGGGATGTTCTGCCGTTGCTGGTGGATCTGCTGACCTCGGACACCGTGCGTGCGCAGGTCCGGCGGCAAAGTTGAGGTGACTAAAGTTGACATGACTGAGGTGGCTGGTCGGGATATCGTCGACGTACTCCGCCGCGGCTTGCGCTGGCTGCCGCCAGCGGGCTCCCCTATCGTGGTGGCCGTCTCAGGTGGCGCCGACAGCGTGGCGCTGTGGGCAGGCTTGGCTTCGCTTCGTCTGTGGCCGCTGCATCTCTGGCATCTCGATCATGGACTGCGCGCGGACAGTCCTGCCGACGCTCGGTTTGTGCAGGAATTGGTGCTGCGTCTAGGCGGAAGCGTGCACCTGGACCAACTCAATACGCGCGCGCTGGCGGAATCCGGCGAAGGCCTTGAAGCTGCCGGTCGGCGCCTGCGCTACGCCGGTTTGCGGGCGTGCGCTCAGCAGGTCGGTGCCAGCGTGGTGGTCACCGCCCATCATCGTGATGACCAGGCGGAAACCGTGCTGCTCAATGCGCTGCGTGGAGCCGGACCGATTGGATTAATGGGCATTGCCCGCCGTCGGCGTCTTGGCAAGGGTGTTGTTCTGGTGCGACCATTATTGTCGTGCCGCCGCAGTGAGCTGCGGCAGTGGCTGACAGATCAAGCCATTCCCTGGCGCGAAGATCCCAGCAATGCCGATGTCCATTTTCGGCGTAATCATTTGCGACATCAGGTCCTGCCCAAAATTATCCAGCTATTTCCCGATGCGGTTTTACGTTTGGCGGCGGTGGCGCAACGTCAGCGGGTACGCAGTCGGGACCATCGTCGGCAGGCTCGGACTTTATGGCAGAATTCCTTCAGCGCGGCTGGCGTCCTCGGGCTGCCAGCCATTCTTGCGGCGCCAGAATCGGTGCGCTTTTTTGTCTGGCGCCGCTTGGTACGGCACTGTCAGGCACCGCTGCAACGGCGGGCTTTGCAGGATTTGGATGCGCTCGCCCGCGGTGGATATGGGCGGCGATTTCATATCGGGCCGATCATCTTTACCCGTCAGCGCTCAGGCTTGGCGTGGCAAGCCGCCGAGCCGGCCGACGTGGGCGCGGATATTCGCATGATCGGGTCGGGGCCGTGGCAGCATGGCGCCGGCACGGTGACGTTGCGCCTGGACGTTGCTCCCGCGACGTGGACGCCAGCGCCATGTGATGCGTGGCTGGCGACCGCTGCAATTCAAGGTGGGCTGCAATTGCGAACCCCTCGGCCGGGCGAAAGGTGGCAGCCCTTGGGCTGTGCGGGAGAACGTTCGGTCGTGCGGTCGCTGGCTGAACACGGGGTGCCCAGTCGTCAGCGGCGCGTCGCAACCGTCCTCGCTGATGATCACGGCATTCTCTGGATTCCGGACGTGGGCATCGCTGAACGCGCGCGGGTTCCCCCCACAATCACGGACAACGACCAACAGGTCTGGCATGCCCTCTGGACGCCCCTCGCGTCTGCACCTACCGTCCGCACCATGATTCCTGCGCATCTCACTGTGTCTGCCGTCATTCTTGCCGCTGGCAAAGGCACCCGCATGGGGTCCGACCTCGCCAAGGTTTTGCACCCACTGGTTGGCAAACCCTTGGTCAGTCACGTTTTGGGGACCTGCGCCGCGCTGGGCCTGGGCCAACGCATTGTGGTGGTGGGTCATCAGCGCGAAACTGTCGCGGAATTGGCTCAGCGGGAGGGCGCGCTCAGCGTGGTCCAGGATCAACAGCTGGGCACCGGTCATGCAGTGCGCTGCGCCGAAGCCATCGCCACCGGCACCACTATTTTAGTATTGTGTGGCGACTGTCCGCTGACCCCCGCTAGCCTGTTGCAGGAATTGTTGGCCAAGCACGCCGCCACCGGCGCAGCGTGCACGGTCATTGCTGCGCGTCTTGCGGATCCGGCTAAGTATGGCCGCATGATCGTGGATCCAACGACTGGTCGCCTGCGCCGCATCGTTGAATGGAAGGACGCCAGCGAATCCGAACGCGCCATCGATCTGATCAACAGCGGCATCTACGCCTTTCACGCAGCCGACCTGTGGCGCTGCCTGGCGCAGTTGCGCCCGGACAATGCCCAGGGCGAATATTATCTCACCGATGTGATCTCTCTGCTGGTCGCCGAAGGCCGCCCGGTCGAGCTGGTCATCACCGACGACCACTTGGCGGTGCTGGGAGTGAATACCCCAGCAGATCTGGCCGAAGCCGGGCGGCTGCTCGCGCTGCGTTGAGGCTCGGCGCAGTCGTTGTAACCACGCCCAGGCGGCTGGCGTAGAAAGTTCACGGTTCATACCGAAAGGATCTTCATGTCTTTGCTCCCCACGCTTTCCATCTCTCTGGCCCTCCTTGCTGGCTTGGCCACCACGGTGATTGCCGAGGACGCGGCGTCCACGTTGCATGATGGCTCGCGCCATCATCTCCGTCTCAGTTTGCAAGGCATGCCAACCGATTTCGATATCGAATACGATGATGGCTCGTCGACCGCAACCTCGTCGCGCGAGGCCGACAGCGCCGGACGACTCGGTATCGGCTATTTCTGGGGCGGCGGTCGGCCCGTCTCGTTCCTGTTGGGTGCGGGCCTGGAATTTACCGGTTTCGAATTTTCGGGCACCTTTTCGGGCACCAATGGTGATTACACGATCGGGGAAGCCGGGCTTTTTGTGGAACCAGGCATCGCTTTTCAGCCGGTGCCGTGGTTCACCGCCGAAGGTGGGCTGCGCATTGGGTTCGGCAGTGTCAACGTTGATATCGAAGATTCCAATCTGACCGTCGACGATACTGGCTACGGGGAAGTCGGTCTGCATGTTCGTGGCGTATTTATGGTCACTCGTGGCCTCGAATTGATCGCCGAAATCGCTTACGTGCACCAGACATTCACGTATGACTACGATATCGGCAACGCCACCGTCGAAGAAATCGTGACGGTCAAAGGCCCTGTTGCTGGGCTAGGTATCGGCTGGGCGTTTTAGCCCTGGGCTGCGTTGGTGTGCGGGATTGAACGGGTAGGGGTTGCCAGGCTCCGGGACGGGCCATTATCGCCCGTCCAGGAGTCGACCCATGGCTAATATCACCCTTAAAGGGAATCCCATCACCACCTGTGGCACGCTGCCCGCCGTCGGCAGCAAGGCCCCGGATTTTAAGCTGGTCAAGACCGATCTCAGCGCGGTGAGTCTGAAGGATTTCGCCGGCAAGAAGGTGATTTTGAATATCTTCCCGTCGGTCGACACCCCGACCTGCGCCAGTTCGGTGCGCCATTTCAACACCGATGCGGCGAAGCTCGATAATGTCGTCGTGCTCTGCGTTTCCCGTGATCTGCCCTTTGCGCACAAGCGTTTCTGCGGCGCCGAAGGCATTGAGAAAGTGCATGGCGTCTCCGATCTGCGAGATCCCGCCTTTGGCAAAAACTACGGCGTGACCATCACCAGCGGTCCGATTGCGGATCTGTTTTCACGCGCCGTGGTAGTGATCGACGGCAGTGGCAAGGTTGTTTATACCGAACAGGTCGGCGAAGTCGCCAATGAACCCGATTACAGCAAGGCCTTGGCTGCGCTGTAAAATAGCTGCGCTGTAAAATAGCTGCGCTGTAAAAAGCTACGCTCTAAAAGCAGCGCGGTTCAAGTCCAGCGCCAGCCTGAAAAGGCTGGCGCTATCTTTATGGTTTACGCATTCCAGAGGCGCGTGCCTGGCGGATTTCTTCCCGCTTGGCCGCGTCGCGTTTGGCGTTCTCAATTTCACGCAAGACGATGGCGGCGTCGGCTTGATGTCGCGCGGCCTGGACCCGACCGGTGAGTTTGACATCGGGCGTCAGGGTGTTGGCTTGGTAGTGCAGCCAGATTTCGTTGCCGTAATCGCTGCGGCGGAGTTCGCTGGCCCAACGCCCGAAAAAGCGCACCAAATTATTGACGTCACGCAGAAACAGGCGCTTGGCGTTGCCATTGCGCGCGGCGTCGATGGCCTGGGGCAGGTCGATGATGACCGGGCCGTCCTTGGCGAGTAGGATATTGTGCTCGGAGAGATCGCCGTGAATAAAACCACAGGCGAGAATGCGCACCGTTTCGCGGATCAGCAGATCGAAATCACGCAGGGCATCGCCGCGCTCGTAGCGCAGGGTGGACAAGGTGGGTGCGGGTTCACCGCGCGCGTCGGTGATCAGATCCATCAACAGGACGCCATCGCAGAGCTGATGCACGGCGGGCACGCGCACCCCGGCGGCCTGCAAGCGGCGCATGACGTCGGCTTCGTGACCCTGCCAAGCGGTCTCGCGCTGGGTGCGGCCATAGCGGCTGCCTTTATCCATTGCCCGCTGTTGGCGGGAATCACCGACCTGACGGCCTTCGGTGTAATCGGCACGGTCGCGGAAATTGCGCTGTTCCAGGCGCTTGTAGACCTTGGCGGCGCAGACCCGGCCCTCGGCGACGACCAGGTGGACCGAGGCCTCCTTGCCGCTTTTCAGCGGACGGATGACCTCTTGGATCAGGCCATCATCAAGCAGGGTCAAAAGCGCGTCGGGAATGTGCATGAGGGAGTGGGCAAAGGGGCGAGGAACACGGTCGTAGAGCATCGTCCGGAAGTCAGCAGGCGGGCAAGGTGGTGCCTGGGGAACCCGACAGGTGCCGGCGCAGAATGTGGCGATCGAAGCTGACTCCGTTGCGGATCACGGTTTCGCCCTGCTCGCGGGTGAAGCCATGCCTTAAAAAAACGGGCAGACTGAAGTGCGAGGCCTGGGTCCAGACCTCTTGCATGCCGCGGGCATGCGCGCGAAGGATGACGTGAGCAAGCAGAGTCCCGGCGACCCCGCGGCGCATCGCCGCGGGAGCAACATACAAGGAGGCGATGCGCCCGTCGGCGTCCAATCCGCTGAAGCCGAAGATGTGCTGACCCACCGTGGCCACCACGGTCTCTGCCGCCGTGATGAACCCAGCAAAGGCTGACGTATCTTCAGCGAAGACGGCCCAGGCGGCGATCTGCTGGAGACTGTAGGCACTCGGGCCGCAGGCGCGGACGCCGTCGGCATAGATCTGGGCCAGGACGGGGAAGTCCCCGCTCGTGGCCGGTCGCACTGTGATCATATCGCGCCGGGTCGCCCTCGGCGGTTGGCGTTCTTTTTGCCTGCCGTCACCGCGCGGCGGATGATCGACCGCGGTTCGTTGAAACGCAGGGTGCGATGGGTGGCATGCAGGGTGCCAAGATCAAACGGGATGTTGCCGCGGATCTGGCCACCGCAGTAGCCGATCGCCTTGAGATCCAGATGGCCGACCTCGAAGATGTCGATGGGATCGCCCGGCTCCAGCACCGGTTCAGCCTTGGTCAGGCACAGGAAGGCTGCGAGGACGCCGCGATTGTACCACAGGCCGGCGCAAATGCCGAAACCGTAGACGCGGTCGGCGGCGACCTCCCACCAGTCGCCGACCTCAAGGTCTTTGGCGTGGACGGGCACAAAAGGGAATCTACGCATGACGGGCGCAGACTAGTCCATGCACGCGCAATTGCCCGCGCGAAAACGCGGCGTGACCGGCGCATTCCCGGCTGTTGTCCGGCGCATCTGTTTGCCCAGGCCAGGAAGCGTATTGCCAGTGCAGAGCTGCGGCCACGCTAGCGCCGTGGATGATCACGATCGATTCCCCTGCTTTCTCGACGTCGAGGCTTCCGGCTTCGGACCGGAATCCTATCCGATCGAGATTGCTTGGAGTCTGCCCGATGGCTCCATCACCCGTTCACTGATCGCGCCGCAGACCGTACCGAGCTGGACCTATTGGGATCCGCAGGCGGAACAGGTGCACGGCATCGACCGCGACCGTTTACGCCGCAATGGCTGGAAGCCGGAAGTGGTGGTGCAGCGCCTGCGCGACGATCTTGCCGGCCGTACGGTGTATACCGATGCTCCCACTTTTGATGCCGACTGGCTGCGACGACTTTTTTCCGCGGTCGCTGCTTCGTCTGTAAGCGGGGCGGAGGCGCTTCCGTTTGCGGTCGAAAATGTCGATGAATTGGTCCTGATGGACCTGCGTCGGCCCGGCGAGGCGATCTGGCAGGCCATGGTCCGCCTGGACGGAATCAAGGCGGACCTGAATGCGGTTCGCGAAGGAAAGCATTCGGCAGGTTACGATGTCGGCTATTTGCTGGCATTATGGCGACAGGCGCATGGCGAGTCGATTAAGATGCATCACGGTATCGGGCCATTGCCGATGACGACGGCAACGGGGACATTTGTGCGGGTAAAGAAATAACGGGTCAGGATGAAACGCGGGCGACTTAGCGGTCAGGCAGCGACTTCGCTGGCCTGGGGATTGTCGCGGACCAAGGCGCGAGCTTCCTTCCAGGTGCGCATGCGACCCAGATCCGGATCCCAGATCGCCTGCGCCAAGCACGCGCGAACATCGCGGATACGCCAGCTGGTGCGTCCGGCGGCCTGCAATTCCGGCATGGCACGCATCGCTTCTTTGAGTCGATAGAAGGGAATGCGATGGTTGAGATGATGCACGTGGTGGAAACCGATATTGCCAGTGAGCCAATGCATCACCGGTCCCATTTCAAATAAACTCGAAGACGTCAGCGCGGCCTGCACGTAATTCCAGTCGCGGCGGCGGTGCAGTTGGACGCTGGGAAAATTGTGCTGGGCATAAAAGAGATACGACCCTGCCGCCATGGCTACGACGGCCGGAATCAGCAGCATGCACACCGCGTTCAGCCAACCGAGGGTGACACCCAATGCGATGAACGCGCCCAGCTGCAAGACCAGGGCGACCGGGCCCATCCAATGACGGCCCGGACTACGACGGAAGGCCGAACCGACCATGCCGAGCATAAACACGGTGAGCAGGCCGGCGGCCATGGTCAGCGGATGCCGGGCCATGCGGTAGGCGCGGCGCTGCGCCGGCGTGGCGCGACGATATTGCTGGGTCGTCAGCACCGGGTACGAGCCGATCGACGCGGTGGCGATCTGCGCATTATGCTGGTGATGATAGTCGTGGGTCTCTTTCCACACCGAGCGCACCGCGAGCACGTGGATGCCGATCGCACTCATGCACCACTGGCCGACGCGGGACTTGCGGAAAATCGCACCATGCAAAGCGTCATGATAAAAAATGAAAATGCGTACGATGACCAGACCGGCAAGGCAGGCTGCGAGCACCTTGGCGGGCCACCATTCCGCGAAAAAAACCGCGGCCAAAAACATCCCGTACACGCAGAGCGTACTTAGGAATAGCAGCCAGGTCCGGCCGCGTTGTTCGCCTTCGAAAGCGATGCTGGCCTTGATCAAGGCTGGTCCGGTACGGGCCTCCGCGATCGCAGGGGCCTCGGCAGTGACAACGGGGTCAATCATGGGTGGTTGAAGTACGGCGGTCATGAGCGTGGTGAAGCAACAAGTTTCGCTAGAGATGACGCTATCGCAATCACAGATACGGAAAGGTGCAAAAGCACCACGTCACACCGCGTGGGCGCACAGCGAGGGGGGTTCGCTGTCCACCCCAGCGGCCTTCGTTATTCCCGCGGCGGGGACGGTCCCTATATCTGCGCACCATGGCCTTACCGCTTCCCCCGCTGATCCGCAAACTGGAAATCCTCGGCTTTATCGAGGGCACTTCGACCCTGATCCTCTTTCTGGTAGCGATGCCGCTGAAATATCTCGCCAACATCCCCGAAGCGGTACGTATCGTCGGGTCGGTGCATGGCGGTCTGTTTCTTGGCTACCTTGCGCTGCTCGCCGTGGTAGTGGTGCGCTTTCGCTGGCCGTTGCAGCGGGGCATGTGGCTTTTCCTGGCCGCAATCATTCCCTTTGGCCCATTCATAGCCGACCGCTGGCTACATCGCTGGCACGCCAAGGATCAGGTCGTGCCTGCATCAGTCGGGTAGGCGGGCAATCCGTCGATGCTGCGCGCATTCTTGCGCTGACGATATTCCAGCAATTCGGCAGGCGATTTCTTGTCGGCCCATTCGTCGAGGGACTCGCGGCGACCGGCGAACAGATAATTGGGTACCCCCATGCCGCAGGACTTCGCAATCCGGGTCAGGCTGACGACGATAATCGCGCGCAGGCCCGGCACGTTGGGTAGATGCCCGCTGAGTTCGGCGTAGCGCGGTTGGTGCGGATAGCATATTTCGCCGTGACCGTGCAAGCGAAGAATCGCGGGCGCCCCGGTAAATGCACAGAACATCAGCACGATACGGCCATTTTGGCGCAGATGGCTGATGGTTTCGGTGCCACTGCCGGTGCGATCGCCCCACATCACGGTGTGCGCATCCAGGATGCGAAAGGTGTCAGCGCCGCGCGGACTGCAATTTACATGGCCGGCATTTCCACTGGGCGCGGTGGCAATGAAGAACATCTGCTGTTCGCCTAGCCATTGGGCCCAGGCATCGTCGATGGCGGGCAGGACGGTGGCCATGGACGCAGGATAGTGGCGATAGATGCCGCGGGAATTCACGAATTCCGCGCGTCGGCGACGTCATAAAACACCACAACCGTCGGCGTGAGCCGACGGTTGTGGGAGATTAAGCGTCGAAACGCTTTATATCAGGCTGCGATTATGATTAGTAATCGCGGTTGTCGCGACGGGGGCCGCGATCGCCGCCGCCGCCGTATTCACGGCGAGGACCGCGATCACCACCGCCGCCGCCGCTGCCGCCGCGACCACCGCCGCCGCCGCCGCCGAAGTCACGACGAGGTGCTCCGCCGCCGCCGCCGCCGCCGCCCGCGCCTTCAGGGCGAGGACCACGTGGGCGCTCTTCTGAAGCGCGCACGGTCAGCGGGCGACCGCTGATGTCGGAGCCGTTGAGCGCGTTGATGGCAGAGTTGCCTTCATCGGCGCTGCCCATGGTGATAAAGCCGAAACCGCGACTGCGGCCTGTGTCACGATCTGTGACTACCTTTGCGCGGACCACGGTACCGTGGGCGGCGAAAAGTTCGGTGAGTTCCTCGTCTTTGATAGACCAGGGAAGATTGCCAACGTAGAGTTCCAAAGGGACCTCGGGGGATAACACGGGGCTAGAAGCCCCTAGGACGCCAAAGCGTCCCGGAAGAGGGACGCCGCTCGCGTCCCGAAGAGAGGCCAGCCTAAGGCGCCAGCCACGACGCCGGGAACACTAGCGTGGTCGCGCAGAAAGCGAGAAGAAAGACCCCTGTGTGTCGTCAGTGTGTTGCGGGCACCAGCGGTCGTGCCTACTATTTTAATAGTCAAATGCGGTTCCGGGTCGACTCAGCACATGACGCGCATCTGGACTTCCGGACTTCCGGACTTCCGGACTTCCGGACTTCCGCCTAGGGTAGGCTATGCGCAGCCTGCTCCTCCTCGTTTTCGCCGCCTCAGTCTGGCTCTCCGCCGTGACCATTGGCGAGCCGGCGCCGCCGTTGACCTCGGTGCAGATACTTCAAGGCGAACCGCTTGCTCCGCTCGATGGCGGGAAGCTCACCCTGGTTGAGTTCTGGGCCACCTGGTGTCGGCCCTGCTTGGTCAGCATCCCCCATCTGACTGCCTTGCAGAAGGCCTATCCGGCGGTGCAGATCATTGGCCTCAGCGATGAAGACGAGGCCACCGTCCGCCCTTTTATAGCAGACCAGGGCGCAGCGATGCGCTATCGGGTCGGCCTTATCGGGGAGAAGGAACGCTCGGCGTGGATGAAGGGCGCACGGGGGATTCCGTTTGCCGTTCTCGTTAATGGCGAGGGCGTGGTGCTGTGGAGCGGGCATCCGCTGGAGTTGGATCAGGTGCTTCAGGATGCCCTTAATGGGAAAAGGACGGTCGATCAACTCCGAACCTTGGCCGCTCTCGAAGGGGAATTGGAACGTGTCGCCACTGCTGCCCAGCCCGATATCGAAAAGGTCCGCGATATCCTCAACCGATTGCTCGCGGCTGATGCGACCCATCAAAAAGCGTTGCGCTTATTGGTTTCCCTCGCCAAGCACGAAGGCCATCCCGATGCCGCCCGCGCCGTTCTCGCTGGTGTTCCGCTGCAACAATTATCGCCAGGCGCTGCCAATGTCCTGGCGTGGGAAAGCGTCAGCGATCCCGATCTGGCCTACCGGCAAGTAGATCTGGGTCTGGCCTTCATCAGGCACGCCCTGACGAAAGAACCAGAGAATCCCGCCTTCATCGAAACCCACGCGCAGGTGCTTTACGCATTAGGTCTCTTGGATCGGGCGATCGCGGAACAGAGCCGCGCCTTGGAGCTGGTCCCGGATGACGCGGAAATTGCCGCCACCCTGGCGGCCTTCCGTTCGATCCAGGCTACCGCGGCGACGCTCGTTGCGGCGCCAGCCAGTCCGTGAATGGTACGTAAACGGGAGTGCCCTCCATGTCGATCCTGCGCCCTGGTGACCGCATTCTTTTTCAAGGCGACAGCATCACCGATGCGGGTCGGCGAGAACCCGCGCACGCACCGCTGGGCAGCGGCTATGTGGCCCACATCGCGGGCTTGCTGGCTGCACGCAATCCCGATCTGACGCTCGAATTGATCAATCGCGGAATCAGCGGCAATCGCACCCCGGAATTGCTGGCGCGCTGGCAGGAGGACTGCCTCGACCTGCGGCCGCAGGTGGTGTCGATCAAAATCGGCGTCAATGACGTGTGGCGCAAACGCGGCCCCTGGAATGGGCAGAGCTACGTGCCTTTGCCGAATTATCAGGAGCATCTGCGCAATCTTTGCCAGCAGACTCTGGCTGCCGGCGTGCGCACCCTGGTCCTGATGAGCCCGACCACCATCGACGCCGATGCGGAATCCGATCTTAATCAGGAACTCGGCACCTATGCGGCGTGGGTGGCGATCTATGCCGCCGAGATCGGGGCAACCTTTGTCGATGTGCGCACACCGTTGCTGCGCGCGCGGGCGCAACGCCCGACTATCCCGTGGACACCTGACGGCTGCCATCCTTCGGCAGCTGGCCATGCTTTGTTGGCCAGCGTTTGGTATGACACAGTTGTCGCCCGCACGTGAAGTCGACCGCGCCTGAAGTGTGGGACAACGCTGCTACGCGGCAGTGGGTTGCCTGGCTTCTCGCAGGTTACCGGCGTGCGGTCGGCAACGATCTGGTGACGCCGGCCGATGCGGCGACGTTGTATGGCACGCCAGACGTCGTGGTCAGTCATCGTTGGAGCGATGATCCCCTTTTTGTCTATGCGAATGCAGCCGCACAAAAGATGTGGGGTTATTCTTGGCAGCAATTTGTCGGTTTGCCCTCGCGATTGTCCGCGCCGCCCGAGGAGCGCTTGGGTCGCGCGCAATTATTGCAAGATGGCTTGGCGCGCGGGGCAGTGGTCGTGCACGACCTGATTCGTATCACCGCCAACGGGCGGCGATTCCGGGTTCACGACATCACCTTGTGGAATGTCCTCGACGATCATGACTGTGTCGTAGGCCAGGCGGCGACCTATGGGACATTCTCGTGGTTGGATGCATGATTGGGTGGGATCACTGGCCCGGTCAGAAAAATAGCCACGATCGCGGCGCCAGCCAGGACCTGAAAAACCGCCGATCCCCAGTACGTCAATAACACCCCACCTAGGGCATTGCCGATCAGAGCTGCAATCGCGGTGATCAGCGCCAAGGCACCAAAGCACAACGCGCGCTGACCAGTTGGCGCCAAATCCGCGACCCAGGTTTTCTCGGCCCCTTCGGTCATGCCGGATACTATTCCATAGCCCAATCCCACGACCCAGCGCCACGGGCCCTCGGCCCAGGCCAAGCCAGTGAAAACCACCGCTGCCGCCAGCCACGCCAAGCGCAGCATGACGGCCGGACCCAGGCGGGCGGTGAGCAAGCCGGACAGCGACGCGGCCGCCGCCTGGATCAATCCCAGCCCCGCCCAACCCAGGGCAAAGAGCCACACTGGCGGGCCGCTCGCCGACGAATCGTCGGTTATTCCCGTCACCTGCGCCAGAATCAGCAGCGGACTGAGCTTGACCGCCACCGTGGCGATGGCGATGGCCGTCAGTGGGCGACGGAGGAGCGGCGCGTGCGGCCACCATCCGGTCACGCCAATGCTAACAGGGATTTTTCCTGCCACAGGGGCCCGATCCCGCAGCCCGCCCGCCAGCCACACCACGCTGCCGGTCACCAACACCAGCGCTACCACCGCCCAGCCGAGTTGGTCCGCGGGCAGGACATAGGCCGTGCCCGCCGCCGCCAAACCTCCCACGGTTGCGCCAAGATGGTCCATCGTGCGCATGCGGGCAAAGGCGCGTGCGCGACTGCCGCCGTCTGTCCAATCGGCGACCAGGGCGTCAGTGGCGCTGCCGCGCAGGCCCTTGCCGATGCGGTCGGTGATCCGGCAGGCAATGATCCACCACGGCCACATCAACAGCATACCCACACCCGCTAAGGGTCTGGCCCCGGCATTGACCAGATAGCCCGCTTGAACCCAGGCGGCGCGCCGACCGGACCGGTCACTGGCGCGCCCAGTGAACAATTTTAGCACCTGCCCGGTTCCGTCGGCCAAACCTTCCATCACCCCGATCCAGGCTATGCCGACTCCGGCTGGCAACAGTGGCGTAAGAAAATCGAGGGTGAAATCGTTGGCGAAATGCAGCCAACCCAGGCGGCGAATCTGAGTCGGGGCTTGACCGGCAATCGGCTCAGGATCCGGGAGCGCTTGGGCAACAGAGCCTTCAGGGCTGGGCATGCGGGAGCATCTCCGCGTGGTTGCCCTGCACCAGAGGGCGCCTCTTGCGCGGCGATTCGGGGTATCCAGGGTGCCGCCGTGCACGTTGAGGTCTGTATTATCGGTGGCGGCGCTGCGGGCATGTTCTGCGCCAGTACTGCGGCCAAACGCGGCCGGCGGGTGGTCGTGCTGGATCACGCCACGACGCCGGGGCGCAAAATCCTTATCTCGGGCGGCGGGCGCTGCAATTTCACCAACCGTCGGGTTGGGCCGGAAAACTTTTCCTCGCAGAATCCGCATTTCTGCCGCAGCGCCTTGGCCCGGTTTACGCCCGACGATTTTCTGCGCCTAGTCGAAGCCCGCGGCATCGCCTACGAGGAACGCCGGCACGGCCAATTATTCTGCGTCCATTCGGCCAAGGAGATCGTCGCCTTGCTGGTCGAGGCCTGCCAGGATAGCGGTGTCGAATTGCGCTGGGGGGTGAAGGTAGAAGCAATTGTGCCGGACCCGACGAACGCTCCTGGCGCGGCATTTCGCCTCACTACATCGAGCGGGGATATCACGGCGGATCGCGTCGTTATCGCCACCGGCGGTTTGCCGGTGCCGTCCCTGGGTGCGACTGATTTCGGTCTGACCTGGGCGCGGCGCTTCGGGCACCGCATCGTCGAAACCGCGCCGGCTTTAGCCCCTTTACTGCTGCCGCCGCATGAGCGAGTGCAATTATCTGGTATTGCCGTCGATGCCGAGGTCGCCAGCGTATCTGGACCCATCTTCCGTGAAAATTTGCTCTTCACCCATGGCGGTATCAGCGGCCCCAGCGTGTTACAGGCATCGTCGTATTGGCGGCCGGGTGAAAAGCTCAGTATCGATCTGACCCCGGGTCATGATGTCAGTGTATTCCTTGCTGCCGCGCGCGGCAGCAAAGCCCAGGTCGGCAATCAACTCGGCGAATTGCTACCCAAGCGTTTGCTTCAGACCCGACTGCCACCGGCCCTGGCAGACAAACCGTGTGCGCAATTGGCAAAGGCCGACATTGCCCAGATCAGCGCCGCGCTGCAAAATTGGGAGGTGCATCCCGATGCCACCGGCGGTTGGCTCAAGGCCGAAGTCATGCGCGGCGGCGTCGATACCGCCGAGCTGTCATCGCAGACCATGGAAAGCCGGCGCGTACCGGGATTGTATTTCATCGGTGAAGTGGTTGATGTCACCGGCTGGCTTGGCGGCTTCAATTTTCACTGGGCCTGGGCCTCGGGATTCGCGGCAGGTGCTGCCGTCTGATTCACGCGGTCAGATGACGGAACAGCGCGAGTACACTCCAGGCCGCCAAACCGAGCAGCGCCAGGGCGAGTAGAATCAAGGTCAGATTGACCGAATGCTTGATCAGGAGATAGAGTGGCCGATTGCGCTCTTTCAGGGCATTGGTGCGTTTCAACACCGGAGCCAAGGTTGAAAATAGCAGATTGGCTAGGCCCCGGCGATCCCCTGGGGCATTCGGCACCACGCTCATGCGCAGGGCGATTTTATTAAACCAATTGATGATGCGGCCGGGCAGGTGCATCGGGCGTTCGACATCGCACATCAGGATCAGGCGGTGTTGATTGGAATTATTGAAGGCGAAATGCAGATAGGTTTCGTCGAACATCAGGACCTCGCCATCACGCCAGGAATACGTGGTGCCGTCGATATTGATATAACAAGCATCGTCATTTGGCGTGGACAGGCCGAGGTGATAGCGCAGCGAGCAGGCGACCGGATCCAAATGCCGGGTCAATTTCGATCCCGGCGGCAGAATGGAAAACATCGCGCCGTTCACGGCTTTGACTTTTTTGAGGATGGCCACGGTCTGCGGGCATTCAGCGAGGGCGGAACGGTGCGTATAGCCGTACCACTTGAGATAAAATTTGCTCCAACCGTACTTGTAGAAGGTGCGAAAGCCGATGTCGTAATACGCTTGGCCGTCCGGTGCCTTGACCGCGTCGAAGGTCCCTTTGCGGTGCAGAGCAAGGGCCTCATCGCGAATAACCTGCCAATGGTCGCGCAGCAGATCGAGTTCGGGAAACGCCTGCGGATCCATGATCGCGCGCCGCGCGCGGCTTTGGGTGAAGCTATAGAGCGCGCAATTGAGCGGCGCGAACATCGGCCAGCCTTTGCGGAGGTACTCGGTCCACCCATCGAAGCGGAGGTTGCCGCGGAATGCATAGACGTGGATCATCGAGCCGACGCACACGGCGGCGACGATACCCACCACACCAAGGATGATGACCAGCATTGCCGGATAGTGATTTGCGGGCGGGCGAATCAAGATGCTCCCTCGCCCGCTGTCTAGACTTCAGCCGAGACGTCAGCTGAGACATCAGCGCACCCCGACCCGCCACGCGGAGGGGCTTTGCCCGGTAGCGCGGCGGAAAATTCGGGTGAAATACCCGGCCGAGGCGAATCCACAGGTTTTGGCTACGACGGCGATGGTCATGTCCGGTCGGGCCCCCAGCAGGGCCCGGGCTCGGGCTAGGCGATCGGCTTCGACAACTCGGGCGAAGCCGGTGCCCGCCTGACGTCGGCAGAGATCGGAGAGATAGGTCGGATGCAGCCCCATATCGGCGCCGCCGCCGCCGCGATCGATTTCCACATGACTGTGCACGGCAATTCATTCCTGGACCCGCTGCCAGGTGGCCTGCGCTTTGCCCGGTGGACGGTCTTGTTCACGAGCGGAGTGCTCGAGACAGCAGCGCAGCAGAGCCCGCAATAAATCGCTGCCACAGGCTGGCTCGCCGCGCCCATCGGCGAGCCAGCCTGTGGCAGCGCAATCAAGGTACCGGGCTCATCCACGGGCTCGGTGGTGTGGTGGGCGTAGGAGCTGGTGCCCGGGTGATTGCCGTCACCAGAGGCGATCCCGATCAGAAACGCACGAAATGTGGCCGCAAAACCACGCCAAGAAAACGGGTCGGGATGTCCCAGTATTCGCGCATGGTTGCTTGCGGTGCCAGCCACAGGGCCTCACCCGGGTGCCACCGACGCTCGACACTGCGCTTGTCCTGTCGCCATTCGTAGCGTTGCGAGCCTTCCAGCATGATAATCATTTCGGAAATGATATTTTTCTCGATCTCCCATGCAGACTAGACCTAGGACTTCGGACCTCGGACAAGGGGCAATGAATGACCGTTGCGATGAAGAGCTACATCCGAACAGGTGCCTGCAACCCAAGCAGACCCAACCCGGACCCAAGGGTGGCGCGGGCGGCGGCGACTAATTGCAGGCGGGCGCTGGCGGTGGCGGCGTCGGGACAAAGGACGCGGCGGGTCACGTCGGCGTTGCCGGCGGTGAGCCAGGATGAAATCGCGGCGGCGAGGGCGAGCAGGCCTTGCGCTAGCAGCGAGGGTTCGTCACTAGCGACGGCGCGCTCCAGGGCGCTGCGCAGGCGGGCGATGGCCAGCAGGACCTGTTTTTCGCCGTCTTCGTTGAGAAAAGCTGGATCTGGCTGCGGGGGGTGCGGGTGCATTTCGGCGAATTTGCGTTCGATCGAACACAGGCGGGCGTGCGCGAATTGCAGATAGGGTCCGGTTTCGCCTTGGAAATTGAGGGCATCTTCGAATTTGAATTTAACGTCGTTGGTCCGCCCGTTTTTGAGGTCGTTGAAAACTACGGCGCCGACGCCGACGGCGCGGGCGATGTGGTTGCGTTCGTTTTCGGGTAGATCGGGATTCTTTTCCGCGACGATGCTGCGGGCGCGCTCGCAGGCTTCCTCCAATACTTCGCGCAGGAGCATGATCTTGCCGTTGCGGGTGCGACCTTTCGCCCAGCCGGCGCTGAGGCCTTCGCCGGGTTCGTCGTTCCACATCAGGACCACGCCGAAGCCGACATGGCGCAGGCGCTCGGCGTAGGGGCGCTGGAGCAGTTTGGCGACGGCAAACCATTCCTTGAAATGCAGGGCTTGGCCGAGATCAACCACGTATAAAGCGCGATCGAAAGTAAATTCCTGCCAGCGATCATCCGCTGCCGCAAGATCGCGGGTCGCATACAAGGTGCCGCCATCGGCGCGCTTGAGCAGCACCGGTTTCTTGAAGCCCTGGGCGCTGAGATCGACTACGGTGGCGCCCTGGTCGATGCTGGTCAGACCCTTGCCTTCCAATTCGGCCAGGACGGGCTGCATCTTGTCGTCGTAATAGGCTTCGCCTTTCCACGAATCGAAATCGACCCCGAGCAACGCGTACACGCGGCGGAATTCAGCCAGACTGGCGTCCTTGAATATCTGCCACAGATGGCGCGCTTCGGCGTCGCCGTCTTCCAGGGCTTTTGACCAGCGGCGGGCGTCCTCTTCCAAAGCGGCATCACCTTTGGCGGCCTGCGAGGCGCGGACATACAGATCGTTGAGAAACGTGACCTGATCCGCCGCGGCAGCCAAGCCGGCCAGGGTCAGCCCTTCGCGTTTCCAGCCCGAAATGAGCCGACCAAAGGCGGTGCCCCAATCGCCGAGAAAATTGATCCTAGTGACCTGCCAGCCACAGGCGCCGTAGAGCTGCGCTAACGCATTGCCGATCATGGTCGAGCGAATGTGGTGAAAGGCGAGATGCTTGGCGATATTGGGGGACGAAAAATCAATGCACACCCGCTGGCCGCTGCCGAGCTCCGACCGCAACGCGGTTTCCGGGTGCTGCGCTAATACCGGCAGCAGCAGGGCGGCAATGGTCGCCGGCGGAAAGCGCAGATTTAGAAAAGGCCCCGCCGCGACCGCGTCGATACCGGCAGCACGCACCACCGCGACCAGTTCGCTGGCAAGCGCCGGCGGCGGCACGCCGCGGGTCTTGGCGAGTTGAAAACACGGCAGGGCAAGATCCGCATCCACGCCTTTGGCGGGCGTGGTGATCAGGCTTTCGATCTGGGTCGCGGGCACCTGAAGATGGGCGCAAACAGCAGCGACCACAGGGCGGGTCAACAGGTCTAACATGAGAATCCTCTCGGCAGAGGCGGCAGCTTGGTTGCGAGGCCGCGGACGCAAAGGCTCTTCCTCCGCAGTCGGCTCCTGCCCGGCCTCAATTGAGCCGCCAGGCAGCAACCCAGCCGTCATTCGTCGCGGCGAACCTCCAGCCCAGTCCAGCGATCGGCGAGATTGGTTTTCCCGCGCAAACCCACCCACAGCGCGTGTGGCCACACCACCAGCATCAGGCCCCAGCGTGCGCAGGCGCGGGACCACCCCGGCGGCAGTCCGGTTCGGGTTTCGACAATATGCAGGCCAGCCCGGCGATGCCAAAACGGTCCGCCATACAGGATCGTCGCCACCACGGTGGTGATTAAATGGACCAGCAGGAACAACAGGGCCGCCAGCATCACTGCGACCATAGCGATCAAAAAGGGGACGCCGTGATCGGTTTGCCGCAGATGGGGGATGAGCGTCCAGGTGTGGGCCAGCCCCTGCAGTCCACAGACGCTGCCGATCAGGCTGCCGAGGTCCGCGACGGGTTGATCAAAGGCGATCTTCGGGAGTCCATCGACCACACTGGCACCCGCCCGTTGCAGCCCTAATGCCAAGCCGAGAACGGCCACTGGGGCCGCCAGCAACACCGAAACGGCCGTCGTTTGCGCCGCATCCAGGAATCCCGCCCACACCACGAGTTTCGCTGGCGCCGGGCTGCCCGTCCCCATCTGGAGCAGAGCGGGCGCGGGTTGTTCGGGAATGGTCGAAGCTCGTTCGTGGGCATCGATCAGGGCATCGCCACCGGGAATCTGCTCGCTCGGGCGCAACGCTTCGGTTTCGTGCGCCTTGGTGGCTGACGGCCTGGGCACCACGGCTTCGGTATTATTGGATTTATAGGTACTGGGCTTGAATCCTTCGCTGCCCGGTTGGCCGGCGGTTTCTGGCCCCACCGCAGCGGCAATCGCTGGAGCTAGGCGGCGCAGCGGCGAGCCGTCCTCGATCCGCCGTTCAATCGCATCGGTCGTGTAGAGAGCCGTGGTGGGCTGGGCAATCTGGTTGCCCCGGCGGCTGGTGGTGGTGTGCGGAGCGGGCGCCGAATCGCATTCGACCCGGAAGAGACACGGTCCAACGATGATCTCATCACCCTCGTGGAGCATGGTGGGGGCTGTGATACGTCGACCTTTGATCAGCACGCCGTTGATGCTGCCGCAATCGCTGATGGTAGCCGCATCGGCGCGGACCTGGATCGACGCATGGCGACGGCTCAGCCGCCCATCCAGGAAGCAGATTGCGCACGCACGACTGCGCCCGATCAGGGTTTCCCCCTCGGCGAGATCCCAGGTGCCAAGACTGCTAACCAGACGATAAGCCACGTTTCAGTATACCCGACGATTACGAGCTCGTCCAAGTGCAGAGGGGGGAATTGGACTAATTAAATAGTCACTGTTCTGGCTCTGCGCACACCCAGGCACGTGTGTCAATGTAGCAAACACTCCCCATGAGTTCGGAGGAAACCTCTCCCCAGCCAGCAAATGGGGTTCATGCTGGGCCATCCTTTAGGAGTGACCCATGGCCCGTCCGCCCAATGACGAACAACCGCTTGATGACGAAATGCTCGACGAGGAGATGCTCGACGAAGAGCCCCAGGACGACGATGACGCCATCAAAAAGGCAGTCCCGGCTTGGATCATCTCGATCGTGATGCACGCAGTGATCCTGGGCATTCTGGCGGTGATCGTGGTGGCGAGCCATGTCGAAAAAGATCCGCCGGCCGTGCAGATCACGGCATTGCCGCCGCCGCCGCCGGAAGAAAAGCCCAAACCCGAGCGCGAGGTCAAACCGAACGAAGTCCAACTCGACGTCGAAGTCGAAGTGGAAAAGCCGAGCCCGATCAGCGAGCTCGACGTGCCGGTGGAAGAATTCAATCGTGAGGAAGAAACCGACGCCGCCGTGGCGAAGGGCCGCGAAGAAGCGACCGCCGACTCCGAAATGGGCGGTTCGGGCGCATTCATGGCCATCGGTGCGGGTGGTGGCTCGGCCGGCATGTTCGGTTCGCGCACCGGCGGCGGCAAAAAGCGTGCCCTCGGCAAGTTCGGCGGCAGCCGAGCCAGCGAATCAGCGGTCGACGCGGCATTGCGCTGGTTCAAGCGGCACCAATCGCCGAATGGCCAGTGGGACATCGACGGCTATCCCGCGAATTGCACCGAGAACCCGAAGTGCGAACCCGGCACCGAACACACCGGTGGTGACGGCGATATCGCCGGTACCGGCTACGCGATCCTGTGCTTCCTGGGCGCGGGTTTCGACCATCGCATGCCGTCGCAGTATAAAGCCACGGTCAAGGGCGGCATCGACTGGTTGGTGTCGATCCAAAAGCCGGACGGTCTTTTCGGCGACCGCAATTATGAGCACCCCATTGCCGTGATGGCTTTGGCGGAAGCCTACGCGATGTCGAACGATGCGGCCCTGAAAGGTCCTTCGCAAAAAGGCATCGACGTGCTCCTGAGCCGGCAGATCAAGGGAAAGGGCTATGGCCTGGGCTGGGACTACACGACGTCCGAGGATCGCAACGACTCATCGGTGACCGGCTGGGCCGTGATGGCGCTGAAGAGCGGCGCCGCGGGCGGCCTGAATGTCGGCAACGGCATGGAAGGCGCGAAGCAGTGGCTGGAAGGAGCGTGGAAGGCGGCGAACAAGGATTTCAAGGCCAAAGATCCCTACACCGACGAATCGTTCTTCCCCTACACTTGGAATCAAAACTCGGGGGAAATCAGTGAAGACAAGAAAGACCGCGTGCCGATGGGCGCATTGAGCGCGGTGTTCTTGGGCTACAAGGCGGATGACCCGATGCTGAACAGCATGGCAAACTTCATCATGGCCAAGCAGCTGCCGACGGCGTATCCGATGAACACGTACTACATGTACTACAACACCTTGGCGATCTTCCAGGTCGCGGGTAGCCGCTGGGAGAAATGGAACGCCACCGTGCGTGATGTGTTGGTCAATGCGCAGCGCAAGGGTGACGGCTGCTTTGACGGCTCGTGGGATTTCGAAGGAACCCAATTTCACGGCTTCAATACCGGTCGTATCCTGAGCACAGCCTACTGC
>Ga0335395_10000232_pt1 | contig 34771 bp, 26 predicted proteins | sample MAT02_FD_205744 | JGI IMG/M metagenome (GOLD analysis project Ga0335395, IMG submission 205744) | Freshwater microbial communities from Lake Fryxell liftoff mats and glacier meltwater in Antarctica - MAT-02 (spades assembly) (version 2) ... | reverse complement strand
GGGATTCTTCTAATAAACCCTCAGTTTGTTGTAATTGAGACTGGGATTCTTCTAATAAACCCTCAGTTTGTTGTAATTGAGACTGGGATTCTTCTAATAAACCCTCAGTTTGTTGTAATTGAGACTGGGATTCTTCTAATAAACCCTCAGTTTGTTGTAATTGAGACTGAAAGTGTGCTAGTAAAGCTTCAGTTTGTTGTAATTGAGATTGAAAGTGTGCCAGTAAAGCTTCAGTTTGTTGCAGTTGAGATTTGGATTCTTCTGATTGTTCTAATTGAAAACACAGTTTTTTATTCTCTTTTTCGAGCTTACATACATTCACCCAATCTCGAAAAGCCCAAACTCTATAGGGAGATGGTTTAATTAGTTCCCGCCAAGATAAGTCAGGCGTATTCTCTGGAAACCACGCTCTGGCATCTAGCTCTTGGTACAAGTTGACAGCTTCGGGGAACTGAGACTCGATTAAACTCGGCCTGTAACTATCTAATCCTTGACTGCGAAATAAGGATGGGTCATAGATTCTCGCATCCGGCGGAGCCAAATGAAGCTTAAATTTTTGGTTGATTGCTTCTATGGATGCTGCGGGGTTTTGAATGAGGGTTTTTGTATTCACCAAAAGGCAGCGGCTGGATGAGTGATTGTAGAAATTGATAATTTTCTGGTTGTAGTGCATCCAGAGTTTGACTGCTAATTCTGGCTGAGTTTTAAATAAGCCATGATTTTGTCGATATAGGGATTCTACGACTTCCCAAGGCGATCGATATATTAACAAGAAATTGGCTTGTGGCAGCAAATCAGCCCAAAACTCTAAGAAAAGAGTAGTCCTAGGTTCTTTCCAACCCCACAGCCCGCTAACGGAAGCTCGCTCAACAATTTCATTTGCCTCTTCTATAAAACGGTCTTCTACTTCTATTTTCTCCTGCAAAGTCCAGCCGTTTTCATCGACTCCTTGAGAAGCCAAAACTGTTCTGTGAAAATCATAAAAATCTAGATTTTCATAATAACCCTTTACATTTTTTTCATCGCCCTCCATCAAGTTGCGTCCAATGTGCAATCCCGCACTTTGCAGCAAGGAAGCTGTCAAGGAACTACCCGACCGGTGCATACTGATTATCACCAGGATGTCTGATTTTGCTGTAATATGATTGTTCATCTGTCTCAACTCCTATTATGTAAACTTTATTTTTAAAATACCAGGTACTTTTTAACAAAATTATGGGGGTTTAACAAGGTATGAAAAAAATAAATAACAAACCCTCAATAAAACACGTAATATCTGCCTAATCTGTGTTGTGTCCTTCATGTTTTTTAAAAAGTTTTAGATTAATTGCACAGCGATAGTAAAATATGGCTTTTTCCATGCTCCCTAATTTTACCATTGCTTCAGCTAAATCTGAATAAACAATAGCTATATTTTTATCTAATAAAAGAGCATGATTGTAGCACGATATTCCTTCTTCTAAATAACCTAATTTTATCAATACTTGACCTAACTTATGATATGCTAAAGGATTAGCTGGTTCTAGTTCTAAGGCTTTCTTTTGACAGAATAGTGATTCTTGGTCAAATGATTGATTCAGAACATCTATATCTGAGTTAATGCTTGGTATATTTGGTTGAACTTTTTCATCAGCAAAACCTGCGTAATAATGTTCAAATTGCGATTGAGTTTGCTTCAGTACAAATTGACATATCTCTTTCAATGACTGCACTTGGTTAAGTTGAAGTTGCAAAGTATCTGTCTCTGATTGAAGTTTCTGGCATTGAGCATTAACTTCTTCTACTTGAATCGTAGATTGCTGAAGTTGAACTTGTAAGTTTTGTACCTGTACTTGAGTTTCATCAAGAAGAACAAACTTTTGTCTTAATCCTTCTACATAAGGACGAGATTGATACAAGTTAGTTAGGTAGGAGTATAGTTCATCCTTTCCCATTTTATGTTTAACGCCTAATCGCGTAGAAGCGATTTTCCATTGAGTTTCCCAATCTGCAACTTGAGCATCGTTTGTAAGACTTAAAAGACTTTCTGTTATTCTATAGTATTCTACCTCTTTTGGGGGTGAGCCATGATACTCACCTCTTCCATAATCTGTCTTGACTCCATAAAAGAAGAATTGAAGACCAAGGTATATAGAGTAGTAAACAGGTGTCGATAAAAAGTTAGCTGTAACATATTTTTTGTCTTTGCAAAAATTAATAAAGTTTGTTAAGTAAGACGGCGTAAAAGACTGCGTATATAACTGCCAAAACAAACTTTGATTTTGTAAGATGTCTTCATAATACGTAATGACATCTGGAACACACGATATGACTACAAATCCTTTGTTTTGAAAAGGAATATGTAAACCTTGAGATATATCATAGGGATGCAAACAAACAGTGATGGGATGAAATTTATCGGGTAATGCTTCGAGTTGAATCGCGTATTCCTGAAAGTCTTTTATCACTGGTGAGCCAGGAACTGAATGATTAGGAAATGCGATTGTTCCTTGTCTTTCAAGGTCGGGCAATGATGGTTTTAAATCATCAGCTAAATAAAGAAAAGGGGCTCCTAAAACATGAATAGTATTGGATGACATTTGGTGAGTGTTTAAATTTTCTTCTTTTACTTCTTCATCCCACACCCAATAGTCAAATAAATACTCATGAGTAACTTCAAAAAGCTTATAATATCCCCCTCCTCCATGCTGGATGACTAAAGGCAAAGGTAATTCTTCTGGATATCCACAGTATTTTTTTATAATAGCAGAGTGACCGTAGAATCGATTGAGATCTAATTTGCTGATTTCCATGCTTTGCTCCTAACACTTAACATCTATTATTGTGGTTTAACCTGATTAATACAGAAGAAGCTTAATTAGATTTATGTTTGTCTAAATCAGACTTCACTTGTTGTAACCAAAGTTTTGAACGGGCTAAATTTGCTTTGACTTTTTCTATCTTACTGACACTGCTTTTGCCATCAACTAAGAAATCTTCTATAGATTTATAAATTGCCCCTGCGTCAAACACTACACTGTCTTTCTTTGTAGCATAAATTGCTAATCCATACTTCCGCATAAATTTAAAATATTCTCTAAATGTATCTGTGTGATCAATAGTGTAAAATTGACTAGATGATAAATCGTCTATATTTTGCTCTAAATCTAAAAATAGATTTTTATAGGTAGCATATGGGTGATCGATATTAAGAATAGAATCGTGTTTTTCCAAAAAAATTAAATCTTTTTTTATCTGAGATTTTACCGTCATATTTTCATCATAATAATGAATAGCATTGCGCTGTTCAACTCCAATATATACTATCATATAAGCGCCTAAAATAAAAGCTAAATGTGTCGCCGCTAAAGCAACATTAAGTTTAGTATAAATTATCGGATTACTTGAACTTAAAAAACGATTCAGTCCGATATCTTTATTAAAGCTCTCTCTTTGGATTGTAAAAATATTTTTATCGGTAAAGATTTTTTCTTCTGTAGGTCTTATATGAATCAACATAGATTCTGGTAGCATTCTTGTCGCCAAGAGTATTTCAGAAGGATAAGCTGATATAAAATAGCGAGTTTTGATTTTATATTGAACGCGATTTACACCTATCGTAGCCTGGTTTTCTAGAAATTTTATCTGTTCATCTGACAATAAATTAAGTTGAGGGCCAGAACCAATAACGAAAAGCGTATTACCTTTTTCACGGTTATTCAGCGAATCATAAATACTCATCTGATGTCTCCTTTATTCTTGTTACTTAACCTGATTAATGGGGATTTTAAAGGCAATCCCATGTTACAGGTGTACCCCTTTGAATATCCTGCTTAACGGCTTGCCCCAGTAGAACATCATAATATTTGGGTGGCAATCCCAATCCAGGACGTACAGTTTTCAGATTCTCTGGTGTAAAGACATCTCCAGATTTCATATTTTTGGCAACATATAAGGAACGTCGATACGTTAAAGAAGTCTTTTCAGCCTCCGTTACTCCATAGTGGACTTGACCTAAAGCCTGCCAAACTCTTTCGGATTCTATCACCAATTGACGCATTTCTGCCGGTTCCATAGAAAAAGTGGCATCAACGCCACCATCTGCACGACGCAGGGTAAAGTGCTTTTCAATTACGGTAGCACCCAGGGCAACACTACCCACAGCAACACCAATCCCCATTGTGTGGTCAGACAGACCGACTTCCACGTTAAACAGTTCCCGCAGATGGGGAATGGTCAGAAGATTGCTGTTTTCTGGAGTAGCAGGGTAGGTGCTGGTACATTTGAGCAAAATTATATCATGACATCCCGCATCTCTGGCGGCTCGGACGGTTTCATCTAACTCAGCAACCGTTGCCATACCCGTTGAAATGATCATCGGCTTGCCCGTACTGGCAACTTTGCGAATCAGAGGCAAATCGGTATTTTCAAAGGAGGCTATTTTGTAGCAGGGGACATCTAAGGATTCGAGAAAATCAACAGCCGTGGCATCAAAGGGGGTGCTAAAGCCAATGATGCCCAGTTCTTGGCAGCGTTTGAGGATGGGTTCGTGCCATTCCCAAGGGGTATGGGCTTGTTGGTAAAGTTCATAGAGGGAACTACCATACCATAAGCTGTTGGGGTCATTGATGAAAAACTCCCCTTCCTTGATGTCTAAGGTCATGGTATCAGCAGTGTAGGTTTGGAGTTTGAGGGCCTGTGCTCCTGTTTTGGCTGCTGCTTCTACGATTTCTAAGGCTCTTTCTAAAGATTGATTGTGGTTGCCGGACATTTCGGCAATGATAAAGGGGGGAACAGTATTACCTAGTCTTTTATCTGCAATTAGAATCTGTTTTTGCATCATCAATTTTGATTATAAATTTTTAATTAAATGTACGGCTTGTTGATCGCAAATTGTTTTTTGTCCTACTTCTTGGAAGCCAGATTTTAAAAAAGCTCTTATAGAGGCTAAATTATTGGGTTTTACATAAGCATTAATTCTTTCAACGACTGACTTTTGACCAAGTTTTTTGCAACCCAATAAAATCAAGTTACTACCATAGCCTTGTCCTCGAAAAGATTCCGCTAGTCCCAAAGAAATAGTTGCTTCTTTATGGGTAATTTCATAGCGCACTTGTCCAATTGGCACATTATCTTGGTTCAGAGCAATATAAAAAACGCAATTCTGATTGCATAATTTGGACGTGAACCACTGAACATGATCTGTCCAAGAGATAGATTCGGATAAAAACGATACAGAACGAATAACTGGATCATTAGCCCAATGCCACAGAATTTCACAATCGTCTTCTATTACGGGTCTTAGTTGAATAGAATTTGCTTCTAAATTCTGTAAAATTGTGGAGCATCCTTCTCTAGCTACTATTTGTTGGCTAACTTTAATCATTTTTGCTCTTTGTTCTGCTGATTGTAAGAGTTGAAAAAGTGTCGAACCAATGTTTTGCGCTTTAACATCTTGATGCCAACCCAGATTAACTACTTGATTAAGAGTTGCTAGTTTTTCAGCGATCGCCCTCTGATTATCTGCCAAAATCAGCAAAATACTCGGCAAACCCATAAAACCTAATTCCCAGCAAGTGCTACCCCCAGCCGAAATAGCCACATCTGCCCAAGCCATCAACTCTGGCATATTCGTAACATTTCGTTCCAAGCGGATAGCAAACCGTGAATCCTGCACAGCTATTTTGATATTCTCATAGTGCGGGTTGCTTCCCCCTATAACGATCACTACATCCAGTTTCTCCACTTCCACAAGCTGCAAAGACTGAATCACCTTCAGCGTCACATTATCAGGATCTGCACCTCCCAAAGTCACCAAAACTTTTTTAGCCACTGGTGGGACTGTTCGCTGCCAACCCCGCCACTGCCAGAACTCCCGCCTCAAAAGAACGTAACGAGTGCCAAGCAATAGCTGAGTATACGGTTCTCGGTTGTTATACCATTGCTTGTCAGCAGAGATATTCTGATTGAGGACAAAATCAGCATAATAATGTTCCGCGTGTCCGTAATCATCGATAAATAATAGATGCAATTTGGACTGTTTGAGGATTTGCTGATATTCACCTCCGAAGTGATACCCGTCAACCACAACCCAAGTTGCCCCAAACTGATGAGCCAGTGTCGCCGTTTGCTGGGCATCATCCAAGCTTCCTGGCTCTGTTGTCAAGTGGACAACTTGCATTCCTTCTGACTGGAGACGTTCCTCTAGGGCAGGTACAGAAGTTGTCATTACAAAAATCGGTTGTCCCTGGGTGTCTTGCCATGCTTGAGCCAGAGCCAAGCAGCGCATCACATGGCCTGTGCCTATTTGTGTAGAAGCATCTGTACGAATCACTAATTTCACTTATTTTTGTGCTACCAATAGCATATTAGATGAAAGTAGATTTTCAGACAAAAACTTTTGAAATACTTCCCCTCGTTCCTCCCATTCATCTATCAATAATTGTTTCAAAAAAGGTTGATTACTGACATCCAATCCGCCAGCCATGATTTGTTTGCGTACTAATTCAGCATCAAGTTGTCCGGGAGTTTGTTTGTCAATTACCTCAAAACCACAGGATTCCAATAGCAGTGCTAGCGAATTGACATTAAATAGATTAATATGCTCGTTATCAACAGCACTAGATTTTGCTCCGAGTGTAACTATATCAAAGCCCTTAGAATTCGGGCAAGTTACAATTAATATTCCTCCCTCAGTCAGCAATTCATAACACTTAACTAAAAATTCTCTGGGAGAAAAGAGATGCTCAATTACTTCAAAATTAACTATGACATCAATAATCTCGTTACCAAAATCAATTTTCTCAATGGGTTTTTCAATCACCTCTATACCACGAACCCGACACGTTTCCGCTAGGTCTGGAGTAGGTTCTACTGCAATTATTCGATCAAACACCTCCATGCTTTGCATTTCTTCACAAAAAATTCCAAATCCTGCTCCTACTTCTAAGAGAGTATTTGTTTGAACATTTAACTTTTGGCAAATCTCAATAACTTTTTGGACTCGTGGCTTAAATATTTTTTCCCGCCTCACCACTTCTGAAGCCGGAAAAATATATTGATTCCAGTAGGCATAATTTTCGGAATACGTGTAGTATTCCTCCAGATGTTCTGGTCGAGGCCTAGGGTTAGCATACACTGTTTCACACTGCTCGCAAAGCACAAATTGAATCTCGTATTTTTCGTAGACTTTGTGACTTTCAGCAGCACCGCAAGCAGGGCAATCGACGGTAACAAACTCATGCTTGTGTTGCAGCAAACGTCGAATATCTGCGGCCAGACGCTCGGCTTGCTCCTTCATTAATTCATCCGGCCGAATCTCTGATTCTTTTAGCATAGTTTATACCTCAAAAGCGAATGGCGCAAGAACCAAATATACTGCAGATAAACATTAATTTCCAGCGTTCCTCTTCAGCAAAATTCAAGGTGGATGGGTAACTTTTATCTTGCAGTAAAGGAGGTGGGAGAATGTGCAAGTTTATAAATTCTTGCTTCTCTTCTTTGAAATTAAATTTTCTCAATTTGTGATGGTAAGACAGAGGGTTTTCTCTAACGTTATAGGTAGCTTTCGACTCAGCGTTGGCATGAGTCAGTAAGTTAGACAGTTGAGCAGAATTTGACAAAATTAAATTATCTTTGATAAAATTAATCGTGTATTGATTTAAGCTGAACATATCGAACAAACTGTTTGAGTGAGTAACAATTAAATACCCTCCGGGTTTGACAATTCTCGAAGCTTCTTGATAAAAAATAAGTTCTTCTTCATCTGTCAAGTAGGCTAGGACATTAAAGCTGAGCAATCCATCCAGCGATGCAGAAGGAATCTCCTTTAGATAATTGACATTACCCACTTTAATGAGAGAACTATCTAACCCCAAATTTGTTAATCGTTGCTGTCCGATATTTATTATTTCAGGAGAAATATCAATACCTTCAATTTTGCCTTGTGCTTCTATAAACCACGGAAAAAGAACAGCATCTCCACAACCAAAATCAAAAATTTGTTTTTTTCGTTGAAACAGTTCTGCTGGAATCAGAGAGCGAATGACATCCAATCGGTGTTTGTGATAGTCATTTTCCAAAGCATCTGAATATCGGTTAGCCTCATCGGCCCAATATTGTTTAGAGTCAAGATTTTGTCCGAGTTTTTCCATTGTTTTCAATTCCCCAATCGCAACGCTTTGATTAACCAGCTTACTCGATAACCGCGCCATAGGCTGACGGTTCTCCCCAGATATTATCCTTAACCCACTGCCCATTGTCAAGATGCCAGACTCTGGGATCGCGGAATGTGTCGCATATCGTGTCAAACTCATCTTCGGTCATGCCGACATATTCTAACCATCGCTCCAAATCGCGTCGGGGCTTAACATGGTCATATTTGCGAACCATCTCAATGCCCTGTTCACGAGTCATTACGCCTGCCCGAATGTCTTTGCACGCATGGTCGGAGCCGCGTCCATAGCCAAACTTGATGAATTTCAAGTAGTCATGGATGCCGTTCTCGTGCATATCATCCAGGTTAGAAATCGTTCTGTAAGTACGCTCAAAGGATTGTTGGGCAGGTTTCCAGCCATAGTTATCCATCACCAGTTTCGAGTGTTCGTTGGCTTCCCAATTGACAAAATTGCTTAGATAAATGCCCCGCACTTCTAGCTCATCAATCTCCTCATCTGAGGGATACTGTGCCCACAATAAGTCTTTGGCGATCAACCCTTCTTGAAGGTCAGGTTGCCCCAATTTCTTTAAGCCCTCATCAGTGAAATCATACCAATCATATCCGCGCAGAGCGTGTTCCAAGCGAAACTTTGCGGTAAATTCTACCATGTCATTGTAGGAATACATTCCTCCTAAATCCATAAAACCATGTTCGCCCCACAAAATTAACGGTACTTTATAGCGAACTGCAACTTGAATGGGTACTGTAAAAATCCCACAGTGTCCATGCCAGTTCATATCACCCTGAAGCTTGAAACCAATCCGGTTCATTTTGATTAGGGTATCCACACCTGGGCGGACAATAATGTGGTCGCAATCAAAAACCTCACGCATCCGGTAGAGGTTATATTCACCTTCAGGGAGATAATTGTTTCCGTGATAAGTTACCAGAAGAGGCTTGAGACCCAATTCTTTAACAGCAATATGAGTTTGAAAGTAACTATCTTTTCCGCCGCTGACCGGTATAACAATGTCGTAATTATTCTGGGAGCGATATTCATCTGTTAGCTCTTTTAACCATTGCCAGCGTTGTTGCCAATCGACCTTTTTTTTCTGATCGTGAGTGCGACATCCAGAACACACCCCATTTTCATCAAAGGTTAAAGGAGTAGCACTAATTGCCGGATACACACATTTCGTACAATATTGGACTGACATATTTTCTCCTTATTGCTGAACTTTCTATAAACGAACCTCAATACCAGCCTTTGCCAAAGCCCGCTTTCCTCCTCTATCTGACAATTCCTTAAAGTGCCAAATATTAGCAGCAGCAACGGCAGAAGCACCGGCTTTTATGCCTTCAGCATAATGTTCATATCTACCAACACCACCACAAGCAATAACTGGAATCTTGGTGTCAGAGCTCACCATATCAATGAGTTCCAAGTCATAGCCCACTCCTGTCCCATCACGATTGATACTATTGAGCAAAATTTCTCCGGCTCCTCGTTCTTCGACTTCTTTAGCCCATTTTTCTGGTTTCAAGCCTGTCGGTTGGCTTCCCCCATTGATAAAAACCTCCATTTCTCCATTAGTATGTCTAAACACATCAATGCTCACTACAATTGCTTGGCTCCCTAAAATATTTGCTGCTTGAGTAATCAACTGTGAATTTTCTACTGCCACCGTGTTAATTGTTATTTTATCAGCACCTCTACTAATTATTTGTTGCATCTGATTCATTGTACGAATCTTGCCCCCCCAAGTCAAGGGCATAAAGCAGGTTTTGCTAACATCATCTAATATTGTAAGGGGGTCTCTTAAACCTTTAATTTTGTGATCGTCTCTACGCAAGTCATACTCATGGGTTTTGCTAATATCCAAATATATCAACTCATCAACATTCCATTCATTGAAACGTTTAGCTTCATAAATAGGATTGCCAATAATTTGATGAATTTTAAATGACTCGCTCCGAACTAGCAAACCATTTTTCAAAAGTAAAATAGGGATAAGTCGTTTTTTAAGCATTTGTTTTAAATGTTGATTTTACAAAATTCTCTAAAACTTTTAATCCAATTTTTTGACTTTTTTCCGGATGAAATTGAGTTGCATATATATTGTCTTTTTCCAGGCTCGCAACAAACTCCATACCATGACAAGTCAATCCGCTTATTACACTACTTTTATTTTCTACTTCAAAAACATAGCTATGCACAAAATAAAAAACTTGGGAATCTCCTAAATTTTTATAAAGTCCATCTTGTTTTAAAATCCGAACATCATTCCAGCCAACATGGGGAACTCGAATTTGAGAATCGTTACTTTCTATTCTATTTACTATACCTGGAATCCAGTTTAAGCCTTTATGTAAACCATATTCAGTTCCCATTGTTGCTAATAGCTGCATACCCAAACAAATTCCCAGAAATGGTTTTCTTTTTTCTATTACTTCTTTTTCTAAGATATCTAACCAACCTGACGATCGGAGATTTTTGATCCCGTCTCCAAAAGCTCCAACACCAGGCAGAACTATATGGCTAGATTGGTACAAATCATCTGGATTTTGAGTAATGGATGCCAGACAGCCTATATTAGCGAAAGCATTGGCAACAGACCTCAAATTACCCATTCCATAATCAATGATCGCAATGTTGGTGTGATTCATCATAGTTTAAATAATTTTACATTACTTTACTTTTCAAGCAAGAACCAAGTTAAATCGTCTTGAGGAAAGTGGCTGTCCCGATGGTAGACGAATCCATAATCCAAAAGTTGCAAATTTTTAAACCTATCTAGCATTTCCCCCGCGAAATCTCGCTTAAATAACTTGCCTTGATGACCTCTGTAAGTTATCTCAACTGGAGTAGGATTATAGTATTCAACGATACAAATATAGCGCTCACTGCTTTCATACAATCGATCATAAACTTGTTCTAAACAATTAGGGTTAATATGAATTAGTACCCCTTTGATTAGTACAAAATCCCAAACCCGTATTGTGTTGAAATCTAAAATTGATTGAGGGTAGATTTCTAACTCCATCCCTTCTATTTTTCTGAGTTCTTCAACTGCTAAATTGTTAATCTCAACTGCAGATACTTCTAACTCAGGCAATAGCTTTTTTATGGCTTCTATATTGAGTCCTCTATTGGCTCCAAATTCAATCAATGAATTTATTTTTTGAGTGTGAGAAAAAATTTTACTGAATAAGGCTAAGTTCCGAGCAATTAAGCTATCTCCTTGATTCCGATGAGTATATTCATCACCAAACCCTTGGCTCCAAAATTTTTCCTGTTCCGTCACGAAATTAACATCTTCGGGTTTTGTTGATTTATTCATCATATTTTTTTTGACTTACATGACTATTAATAATGTACCACTCTGGATGCTTTTTTAGTAAACTCAAGCAATCTTCTAACGTAAAATTAGGTTTTCTAGGATAAATTGCTTCGATTATTTTCTGAATCAACTCAAAATCTTCGGGCGTATCTACTGTCCATCGATGGTGACTGCAATCTTCAGAGTAAATAAAATGACCCAAACGATATCTTGATGGTTGCCGATGAATAAACGAGGTTACGTGTTCGCGATCGGGTTGTGCTGTTACTTCCCAAAAAGCCTGTTGCAATGTTGAAAAACAAAATACTTCAGTATCCATCCCTCTGGGATAAGTTCTTTCTAAGCAGTTAGAAACATAATCATAGTTTGATTGATTTTTTAGATAACAATCAATCACCTCATCGATAACTTTAGGGTCAATTAAAGGACAGTCGGAAGTTACCCGAACCACTAGATCTACTTTGTGTTCCGTAGCTGCTTGATAATATCTTCCTAACACATCTTCTTCCGAACCGCGAAAGTAAGCAACAGCAAGACGCTTACATAATTCAACAATGGGTTCATCTGTTTCATTAGTGGTAGTAGCAATGACTATTTCATCTGCCAACTTCACTCGTTGTAGTCTTTCAATTTGGTATTCGAGCAAAGGCTTTCCCAATACCTGCTTAAGTACCTTTCCAGGTAAACGGGTAGATGTCATTCTGGCTTGAACGATAATCACAGTTGTCATTTAAAAATATCTCTAAGAACAGCTACAACTCGCTCTTGGCTTGCTTTTGTTAAGCTATAGTACATTGGAAGACTAATAGCTTCTTGATAATATTTTTCTGATTCGGGAAAATCAGCAACTTTAAAACCTAAGTTTTGATAATAAGGTTGAGTGTGTACAGGAATATAGTGTAAATTTACTCCTATTTTTGCTGCTCGTAATTCCTCAAATACTTGTCGATGAGTTTTACCAATTTTATCTAGCTTCAGCCGAATTACATACAGATGCCAACTTGACTCAGTATCAGGATGTTGCCAAGGTAAAACTAAGGGAAAATCTTGTAACAAGTTATTGTAACCTTCTGCCAACAGCCTACGACACGTGACAAACTCATCTAGCCTTTGCATCTGACTCGCGCCCAATGCTGCCTGAATATCCGTCATCCGGTAGTTGAACCCCAACTCTAGCTGCTGGTAGTACCACAACCCGTGAGATTCACCCTGCATTAACTCAGGATTTCGGGTAATCCCGTGAGTCCGCAACCGAATCAGCTTTTCATACAAATCCTCTCGATTGGTCACCACCATTCCCCCTTCCCCTGTGGTGATAATTTTCACAGGATGAAAGCTGAACACGGCCATATCGGAAAATAAACAACTTCCGACAGGATTATCCTGATATCTGGCCCCAATAGCATGGGACGCATCCTCCAGAATGGTGAAACCATACTTTCGTGACAGGGCTAAAATCCGTTCCATCTCGCAAGACTGTCCCGCAAAATGAACGGGAACTAATACTTTCGGTAGTTTTCCCTGTTGTTGAGCACGAGCGAGTTTCTGCTCTAGCACTTCCACACTCAGATTGTAGGTATGGGGGTCAATATCTACAAAGTCAACATCTGCACCACAATATAATCCACAATTTGCTGATGCAACAAAGGTATTGGGTGAAGTCCAGAGGACATCCCCTGCACTTAAACCTGCTGCCAAACAAGCAATGTGCAAACCTGCTGTCGCACTGGAAACGGCTACCGCATACTTAGCCCCACAATACTCAGCGACTGATTTCTCGAATCTTTCTATCGCCGGGCCTTGAGTAATCCAGTCCGAGCGCAACACCTCAACCACAGCATCAATGTCTGCTTGAGATATATCTTGGCGACCATAGGGGATAAACTGATTCATGGCTTGAGCATCTCTAATAACTGGGTAGCAGTTAACCATTCTTGATTTACATCTGAACTATAAACAAAATCTGGAGCCACAGGAATCCCCGGCTCGCCTAAAGGATTAGTAGTATAATCAAGGCTGTAGGAATATTCAATGGTGGGCTTAATTACATAATGGTCATCAAACTCTAAAGTTAAGTGGGATGACTCAACGGGACACATGACCTCATGGAGTTTTTCACCCGGTCTAATGCCCACAATTTTATGAGGGATACCCGGTGCTAGGGCTTCCGCCATATCAGTCATTTTCATAGAGGGGATTTTAGGGACAAAAATTTCTCCCCCCTGCATCCTGGCAAAATTCTTGAGAACAAAATCAATGCCTTGATTGAGGGTAATCCAAAATCGAGTCATGCGTGGGTCTGTAATCGGGATTTCAGTCGCGCCCTCTTGAATCAATTTCTGGAAAAAAGGGACAACCGAACCCCTTGATCCCAAAACATTACCATAGCGGACAACAGAAAAGCGAGTTTTCCGATCTCCAGCCAGGTTATTAGCTGCAACAAATAACTTATCTGCGGCTAGTTTTGTCGCTCCATAAAGGTTAATGGGATTAACGGCTTTATCGGTAGATAGAGCAATCACTTTGTCAACCCCTTGTTCAAGAGCCACATTAATGACATTATCAGCCCCATTAATGTTTGTCTTAATACACTCCATCGGGTTGTATTCTGCTACTGGAATGTGTTTAAGGGCTGCTGCATGAATGACATAATCAACTTCCCGCATAGCCATTGCTAAACGTTTTTCATCCCTGACATCTCCTATGAAGTAGCGCATAATTGGAGAGTCAAATTTTGACGCCATTTCATATTGCTTGAGTTCATCTCTGGAGTAAACGATGATTTTTTTAGGTTGATACTGACTCAGAAGAGTTTTAACACATTGTTTACCAAATGAACCTGTACCGCCCGTAATCAAAATTGTTTTATCGTTAAACATTTAACTCCTTTTTAGGTTTATAGACAATGAGTTGATCAACAAAACTACCAAGCTAGTTTCCACTCTCTAATTAGAGACATATCCCGAACATAAAAAGAAACTGCATCCTTTAATTCATCTGATTTGACCAATAGTTCTCGTAAAGCATAATATACCTCGGCGTTGACTAACTATAACTCAGGACGGTAACAACTTATAACCAGTTCCTTCTGTCCTGCTTGTAACAAGGTCTTGACTAAAAAGCAGATTTTTCTCCAGGGGTTCAGGCACAATCATCACCCTCTAGTTATTGTAACCTCTAATATATCATCTTCACGTACTTCGGGATTCACTTGATTCTATAGTATAGTATAGTTCGTTGAAACAAATTCTACTCTTTGTCATTTGCTGGCAGTCAACTCAACAACACGGCGGTAACAAGATATCGCTTCTTCAAGCCGGCCGAGTTTTGCCCAACTTTCCCCTAAGTTATAGTAAATCTCGGCAACATCAGGGTTTAACTCAACCGCATGGCAGTAACAAGATACCGCTTCCTCGTATTTACCCAGTTTCAATAAGGCATCCCCTAAATTGCTGTAAGGCCAAGGCAAGTCAGGAGCTAGGGAAATGCCTTGGCCGTAGATAGCGGTAGCATCCTCCCATTGTTCCAGCTTTAGCATAGCTGCTCCCAAATGGTAGTAGCACCAAGGGGTATCAGGGTTTAGCTCAATAACGCGCTGGTAAGCGGTAACAGCTTCTTCCCATTTTTCGAGTTTGAGGCAAGCTTCCCCTAAACAGTTGTAAGACCAAGGGAAATCTGGGTTGAGTTCAATAACGCGCTGATAAGTGGCAACAGCTTCTTCCCATTTTTCGAGCTTGAGAAAAGCTTTGCCTAAATTGTACCCAGACCAAAAGAAATCTGGGTTAAGTTCGCTGGCCTGACTGTAGGCGGCGGCGGCCTCCTCCCATTGTTCTAATTTAAAAAAAGCATCACCTAAGCTGTGGTGAGACATGAAGAAATTGGGGTTGAGTTCAATAGCACGGCGGTAGGCAACTGCAGCTTCTTCCCATTGTTCTAGTTTTAAACGAACGTCCCCTAAGCTATAGTAAGACCAAGGAAAATTTGGGTTGAGTGCAATAGCGCGTTGGTAGGCAAGGGCAGATTCTTCCCATTTTTCTTGTTCTAGCAGAACCTTTGCTAAATTGTAGTGATACAAAAATAAATCAGGAGCGTGCTTCAAAGCTGACTGATAAGCGCCTACGGCTTCATCTAAAAGTCCTTTCTCTTGAAATAAATCTCCTAACTTATTGTGAGCATCAGATAAGTCTGGCTGGATTGTAATGGCTTTTTGATAATGGACTATAGCTTCTTCCCACTGACCGCAGGCTTTCAATATTTCCCCTAATTGGTAGTGAGATGCAGAGAAATTATGGTTTAAATGAATGGCGCGACGGTGACAGATAATTGCCCGTTCCGGCTTATTTTGATCTAACAGAATATTGCCTAAGTTGAAGTATTCCAAAGCTGTAGCTTTTTCCGGTTCGAGGGTCAAGGCCAAATATATGCACTCTGCTGCTTCTTCTGGCTTCCCAGTTTGCGACAAAATTTTGGCAAAATTACGATAAAGTCCAGGTAAGTTGGGCTGAATGGCGATCGCTTTTTGATAACAGGTAATCGCTTCTGGCCACTGCTGCTGTTGAGCGTACATAGTGCCAAGGTTCGCTAAAGCTGTCGCAAAATTAGGATTGATTTCTAGGGCTTTGTTGTACCAATACTTTGCCTCGTCGATTTGGCCGAGAGTTTGGAAAAGATTTCCCCAATTTTTGCACGTCGATGCGTCATTGAGTTGACATTGGGCTGCGTAGAAATCACACAGTTGATTTAATTTAACTACTGTATCCTTTTGAAATTGTTGTAGTTGATTTTGGTAAGCGCGATTTTGAGACTTAGCCTGTTGGAGTTCTGCTAGAATTTGCTGGTACTGATCTTGCAAGTTCTCCAATTGGCTTTGAGTTTTATCCACTGGTACATCAAATTTTTCCCACTCCCCCTGAGTTTGATGAAGTTGAGATAGAATATTGTTAACATACATTTCACTTGGGGGCAATTCATAATCAGAATTTACTACTTTCATAATGCTAACTAATTTAATGTATTATTTTAATTTATTGACCTAGTTAGTTAGTTGAATAAGTTTTTAATTGCCAATCGGCAATTATTGGCTCCTAGTCGTTATGGGACAAACTACTGCCACAAGGATTTTTTAGGAGTCTACCACAACTTTGGGGGAATTTTGCCCGATCGCCCCAATGAACTCCCAATGAACTTAAGCCGTTGCCTTCCCAAGGATATCAGACTTCAGCCATCTGAGGATGTTCCCGCAACCAGGTATGATAGATGGGCGATCGCCCCCTTGCCCTAAGCCATCGAGCTTAACAATAGATATTACCCCAAAAATCAACACACGAAGATGATCGCACTCAATCGATCGCCCCAACACGCGCGATCGGGTAAACTAGAAAGGGCGATCGCCCAGCCCCCTTGTGCCGTTGAGTCAAAATAGAGCTTGTGATTTCGGAAACCTGCGCTAGTTTACCATAAAATTTAAGCCACAGTCCAATCCTCTAATATCAAATTAGGCACTTTAGCAAAATCTCTGCGATTGCGCGTGACTAAAACCGCATTACAAGAGAGGGCGATCGATGCTATCCTTAAATCCTGTGTCCCAACTCTAATTTTTTGACGCTGTAATTCCAAATAATAGTTATCCGCCATTGCATCAAAATTAACGATCGGAAAATTATGCAAAAAACGAATCGTAGAAAGTAGCCTAGTATAAGCTAATATTCTTTGTTCTGAGGAAGTAGCTTGCCTAATTACATTCAGACGACCACGCATTTGTTCCTCCCAAGTAATGATTGTTATCGCTGTTTCACCTACAGGCGATCTGCTAAACTTATCGACAACAAGAGTATCCTTTCTTTCCAATAAAGAAACATGATCTGTATCTAATATTCTCAGAATCAAATTCCTGCCTCATCCGCATCAAGTTGTCGAAAATACTCCTCATCCAATTCCCGACGATACTCAGCAATGTAATCCAACATCTCATCAAAACTTGGATCATCTTCAAACATACCTAACACTTGCAGTATCGGATTATCTGGGTTTTCTTGGCACAATTTTTTTAACTGTTCGTCACTCATGGGCTGCCGGAATTTTTCAGGATCGATCAAAAATTCCTTTTTCGTTTCCATCACATGATGAACAAGCTCCAAATCTTCTTCACTAATATCAATCAACTGCAAACATGATTGTATTTGCGCTTCAGAAAAATGCTCGTATAATTGACCGATCGCCTTAGTGACAAATGACCAAGTAACTCGCTTCACATTCCTAAAAGATAAAACTACTGTTTTTTTGCGAGCTATGGCTTCTGAAATTAGGGGATAAATCACTTGACCTTCCCATTCAAAATTTAGTTGATCTTTGCCCAATACCTGAGTGATGTTAATCTTAATAATATTGTCATTTGCATCTAATTCTGATTTATCGTCCTGGGAGCTTGCAGCGGGTACTTGCAACGCACCAATCAAATCAATTACTGCCCGTTGTTGTGCAGGAGATAGACTCTTTAATTGGAGAATTATCTCTTGTTCGCTAGGGCTTGTTTGAGTTGTTTGAGTCATGGTCAACTTACCTCAGTCATTAAATATAATTATACATCGTCAACTAATTCATTAGGAAACTTAAGCTACAGTCCCATCTTTAATGCACTGGACTAGGAAACGCCGCATGAAGCCTGGGTAATTGCCAATTAGCAACGGGCGATCGAACTCAATCCAGATGCTGTGCAAGCCTAGTATCGGTTTAGCGATCGAGAATAACCCCGATTGTATCCCACACTACTACAAATTCCTAGAGCTACTACCCCGATCGCCCAGAATTTTTGTTACAGCTACCCCAGCCTTTGGTTAGACAGGAGCAAATGGAAGAGACGATCGCCCCCACTGGCACAATCGCACAAAGAGCGATCGACCAACACGCGCGATCGGGTAAACTAGAAAGGGCGATCGGGCTTTGCCCCGTGCCATTGACTCAAAGCCCAATTTGTGCATTAGAGTGCATTACTGGACTGAACACACAGAATTAACTTAAAGTCGATCGAGGTAATTCACTGCGATCGCCGCTTAAAAATAATCATTTCCTCAGCTTGCTTAAATTCTATATCAAACAAATCAAATACCACCTCTCTGCCCAAAAGTATTTCCTGGCAAAAATCTGTTTGCGCCCAAGCAACAGGCGCAGTAAAAATATGACCATCTAACTCTATTTCCACCTCTCGTAATAAATATTCAATACTGCCACCAACTCCTTCTGCTTTATTATTAATTTCTCCTTCCCCCTTAGCACAGCCTAAATCCCTCCCTAATTTCTTGGTGATTAAACTGATCTCAGCGCCAGAATCAACAAGTATTTTAACTTTCACTGCGTTATGAGACTTCATTATTAACTCATACTTAGGTTGCCAATCGTGAGCTTTTAATGTCCTCATCCTCACAGGATAAAAGCGGATAGGTTCTACAAACTCGCTTTCAAATATACGCTCAATTACATAATCTAAGCTTGACAAGCTTGGGTCGATACCACTCTTCATTTTGTCATAATCGCGATCGTGACTAATCACCCCTTTGTTAGTATAAGCGATCCACTCACCCCGATATATTTTTAACTCCCGGCGATGAGATTTATACCAATCATTAGCTGTAGGATATTCTGCTTCCATAATTATATGGTTTTTTTGTATTGTAGAAAATCATGTGTAGTTGAGTTAATCATATCTGCCCAAAAAAGTTCTCAAAAATAATTTACCCAGTGGCGATCGGGCTTTTATATTCCATCTTATTATATGAGGTAAGTTTTGGCTGATCGCCCTCACTCCACTCAAGCCGTCGCATTCCCAAGGATATCAGACTTGCGCCCCTCTGAGGATGTTCCCACAAAACCAGGTATTATGTATGGCCGATCGCCCCCAAGCCCCAAACCACTAAATTTACCATAAATATTATCCCAAAAATAAACTCAGACGATCGCACTATCGGGCGATCGACCAACACGCGCGATCGGGTAAACTAGAAAGGGCGATCGGACTCCACCCCTGCTATTGACTTCAAGCCCAATCTATGCGTCAAAGTAAAAGACTATACTTGTCCGATCGAACAAATTAGCTTAAACTCGATATCTATCAAGTAAATTATTAATAGTAGAGGTTAACCGTGGATTTTCAGGAAGTACGGAGAGACATTGCTTTTCAATACCTCAAGGGCGAGGGGATAGAAGTTGGAGCGCTTCATGCTCCTTTGCAAGTCCCTGAAGGCGTCAAGGTTCATTACGTGGATCGAATGTCTGTTAGCGATTTGAGAAAGCAGTACCCAGAGTTAGGGGCGGTTGGTCTTGTAGAGGCGGACATTGTAGATAATGGGGAAACTCTGTCATCGATAGCCGATCGCTCTTGGGATTTTGCGATCGCCAATCACATGATAGAGCACTGTCAAAACCCGATCGGAGCTCTGGAAAACTTTTTGAGAGTTATCAAACCCGGAGGGCTGGTGTACATGGGCGTACCAGACAAACGCTATACATTCGATATCGATCGTCCTCTCACAGCCCTCGACCATCTAATTCGGGACTACAAGGAAGGCCCGGAATGGTCTAAGCTAGGTCATTACGAAGAATACGTAAGGCTAGTTGACAAATTTCCTGAAGCACAGGTGGCTGAACGGATGCAGCATCTACTTGACATAGATTACAGCATCCATTTTCACGTTTGGACAGCAGAGACTTTCCCAGAATTGCTTGCATACTGTCAAAAAAATCTTTCTCACGGCTTTGAAATTGAATTATTACATGAAAACTTTGGGGAACTTATTGCGATTCTCAGAAAAATTGCCGCCCCAAAAATAAGTGACGAACAGTTGTGATTTCTAGTTTCCAATAAAGTTCTATCTCAGTCTAAAAAACTAGATATGTAAAAAGCTAACTTAACCCGCAGCAAAACACAACTATGGAAGTTCTCGATTATTATATCAAGTCAGCACCCAGCAGCCAAAACGCACTAGATATTTTTAAAGGTGAGTGGGCATCTATGTTTCCCGGCAGTGCTGCCCTAGCAGCAGGAATAGTTCCGCTATTTGAAGACAACCGCGTCGCCTGGGCTATTGAGAAATTTAACGGAGTTGAAAGCAAGCATATTGTTGAACTCGGGCCGCTCGAAGCCGGACACACGTATATGCTAGAAAAACACGGCGCTGCTTCAATTACAGCAGTTGAAGCCAACAGCAGAGCCTACCTCAAATGCTTAATAGTCAAAGAAGTGATGGGACTTCAAAAAGCGCATTTCCTGTGTGGCGACTGTGTAGAATACCTGCGGTCAAGTCATAACAAATTTGATGTTTGCTTGGCTAGCGGTATTCTCTACCACATGGCTAATCCCGTTGAACTAATTTCTTTGATTGCCAAAGCATCAGACCAAGTATTTATTTGGACTCACTACTACGACGGCGCTATTATCCACGCGCAACCTCACATCAGTCCTAAATTTCCGGCGCAAGTAGCGACTGAGCATGAGGGATTTAAGTATACGGCATACCGCCAAGAATATCAAGTAGCGTTAGATTATGCAGGCTTTTGCGGAGGTAGCAGCGCCTTCAGCCACTGGATGAACCGCGAGGATATCTTATCGTGTCTGAAGTATTTTGGGTTAACAGAAATCGAAATTAATTTCGAGCAGCTAGATCATCCTAACGGGCCGTGTTTTGCATTAGTAGCAATGCGACCTCGTACTTTACAATCCTAATTTTTAGCAGCTACAGAGGGCGGAGTTTGAAAACAGAGAAATTTAGTGATAAATAACAATAAATCCGCCCCCTCGAAATCTACCAAACAACCAGACACAATTTTAATTGCTCGATTTGAGTTGGTCAGCTCGATCGTAAGCGACGGTTGCTTCATCAGCAAGTCCCTGTTTTGCAAGAACATCTCCTAATTTGCAATAAGCTGCATCAAAACTTGGGTTTAAGTAAACAGCGCGGCGGTAACATACGATCGCCCGATCGCATTTCTGTTGTTCTAGTAGCGTATTTCCCAAATTGAGATATTCCTCAGCAGTTGCTTTTTCCGGTTCCAAAATCAGCGCCGCGTACCAGCAATCAGCGGCATCCTCTGGCTTGCCTTGTTGGGAGAAGACTTTAGCCAAGTTGCGGTAAACGCCAGCAAAATTGGGTTTAATGGCGATCGCTTTTTGGTAAGATGCGATCGACTCTTGCCACTGTTGCTGCTGTGCATAAACTGTTCCGAGGTTCGCCAAAGCTTCAGCAAAATCAGGCTGAATTTCGAGAGCTTTCACATACCAAGACTTAGCCTCATCCAGTTGACCCTTAGCTTGGCAAATATTCCCCATAATCTTAATAATTGGAGCAAATTTGGGTTGAATCTTCAATGCTTGCTCGCAAACTGCGATCGCGTCTTCTAACTTTCCTTGAGCTAAATACAACTCTGCCAGTTGACTTAAGGGAACCGCTGCGCTCTCCATTTGTTGCAGTTGAGCCTGAACTTCGATGAGCTCCGACTTAGTTTGTGCGAGTTCTTCCTGAGTTTTTTGGTATTGAACCTGCCGGAGTTCAAGCTCTTCTTTAATTGGTTGCAGTTCTTCTTGAACTTGTTGCAGTTTAGTTGTAAATTGCTCAAATCCCCCTGCATTTTGGTGCAGTTTTGTTTCAGATTCCTCTAATTCTATTTGCATCTGGTACAGCTGAGATTGCAAATGCCAATATTGTGTTAATATCTGCGCTATTCGAGATTGAGATATAACTGAATCAACAGCCTGCCTCAGCTTGGGAATAAAGCGTTGAATCGTTAAATCTTCTACTTCATTGCGATCGTGATATTCCCAGTGCAGCCAAGTCCTAGGATTTTCCACCCCACAAGCCCAGCCTCTGATCAATTTCAGCTTCATCTCTTCTTGAGACTTAGTGTAGTAATGGTTGATTCGCAGCTTTTGGACTGAAGTTTTTTCAGCTATAGAAGAGCTTAACGGTTCCCTATTCTCTGTAACCGAAAACGTATCCTTACTAATTGGTATGAAAAAGTGAGGGCAGCTAGGGCGAAGGACTTGTTCGGTTCGCACAATGCTTTTGACATATTTATTACTGTCAAAATTATCTGCTGCTCGTTTAGTGAACTGCTCTATTTGTAGCCCTTCAGGTCTGATTTCGTGACCTGAAGAACCAAAAAATAACTGATTAACTCCGACACCTACTACCCCATCAAATTCTTTTAAAACTTCTTTTAAATCCTCCTTTTCGGTGGGGAAAAGAAATTCATCTAAATCAATGAAAGCGATCCAATCTGATTCTATTTTGTACGCACTGAGGCAATGTTCGTAGGCAGGTATTTGTCCTGGTGTTACTGGCCAATCGTGTAAAATTACTTCGCCTGATTTAAGGTATGGCTGAAGGATGTCTATAGTATTGTCGGTGCTGTTATTGTTGTATAAGTAAAATCTCTCAACCCCTACTATTTTATGAAACTCCAACCACTCAATTAGGTAGGGAGCCTCATCCTTCATAATCGCGCAAACACTGAGTTCACACTTGGCTCGGTCATTATGTGAGGGTGTGTGTGAGATGGTTTCTTTCCACTGGACGACTCCTATTTTTACGCGGGTTTCATCGGCTAACACTGCCTGGATAGATATCTCACATTCAGGAAACGTTCCCGTTATTTCCCATTCAGTCCCATAACCGCTATTTTCTGCTAACGGTACTCCCGGAAAAACTGCTGCTACATCTGGACGGTGATGATTTACAGGGATTTCGCGGATAACTTCATCGTCGCGAATTAACTGAACTTTAACGGCCGGAGATTTCTTCCCTAATATCCAACCCCCAATCCAAATATTACTGGGAGTTACCTGAGTTCCTAAAGTTGGAGAATCTATACTAAATCCCCACAGCAACCCTGGGTCTTCAGGAGAAATTAATGCCACTTCCTGAATATTCAAAAATTTTATTGGTTTTTGAGAAACTACTGCTGGCCAATGATGGGGATTATCGCGCAGCAGTGGCTCGCTATTCCAAGGGTCGAACGCAATCATTTTCTGCTTTAGCAAGTTGGGACGGAAGAAAAATTTGCACCGTTCGTTCAGCATCGCTGCCGCAAACGAGAATGTGCTATTTGAAATTGCCAAAACATCGCATTGGCTCAAAATGTAAAAATCTGGGTAGAAAGGTGCTTCCGGCAGTTCTACACCCAAATCTTTGACTGTTATCGGGTGATATTCTGCAAAATCTGCGATTACATCTTCAATTTCATCGCTAGCGATAAACAATACCGGCTCATCGAGAGTTTCCCAGAAACCATTCAGCCACTCTTTGTACCATCCACTAGGAGCAACAGTCAGATATGGCACCACTGTATGAACGCTTTTATAATCACCCCGACGCAAATGCAATCCTACAATTGTTTTACCTTTAGCACGCAAACGGTTCATAGCTTCCGCCATTTTTGCTTCGACTTCCGGTACAGGCTGGAACAGCGAGCTAAAATACTCTTTATGTCGCGCGTGATACTGCGTATGAAACTGAAAATAGCCGTGAAAGTCTACATTTTTAAACGGTTCCGGTGCATTAAGAATTGACGACTCCGAAAGTTTATAGGGCTGCGATTCCTCTCCAACTAGAGGTAATGGCCCAGAAATCGGCGGGTTGCTATGACCGAATAGATACTGACCTATCCAAGCTGGCGTTTCTACCCTGAGATTGTGTTCCAGTGCGTAGATTTTCAGGAACCCATACAAAAATATTTGATTTCCCAACCTACCCATATTCTCCATCCCAAGTACGGATGAAGTAATGACGGGTTTCTTCACATAAACAGCATCTCCCCAAGACGGGTGTGGCGTTGTTGTTGCTACCCGATGAAAACCTTGCCCCTCTAAAAACTCATCAAGTTGGTCGATTAAAACACAACCTTCATAAAGTTCTTCGTAATTAACTTCAGTATTAATGACCTCAACATATTTCAGCCAGTTAATTGACCCTTGCAAAGCCAAAAGTTCTGCCCCTTGGATATCTATATTTAAGATATTAAAGTCAGAGGGATTAATCTCTAGTTCTTGCAGCAACGTATCAAGTGTTTTTGACTGTACCGTTACTTGATGAGTTTCTGTAATGTGGGGATAAATCTCCTGATGGTGCTTCAATTGCAAAATAGAACTGCTTTGATCGAAAGAAGTAACGTGCAAATCTACCGTACCATTGCGATCGCTAATCGCACAGTTCGCTACTAGCACATTGGGAACAGCAGCCAAATTTGCCTGCAAGCGATCGAACACAACTGGGTTTGCTTCTACGAACAGCATATTTTGTACGCCCATTTGTTGGTAAGCGCTAATTTCTGTGCCTTCATGGGCACCAACATGAACAACGCCGCGAGGTGTCACGGAATGTTCTTGGCAAAGTTGCAGCAAATCCAGTTTACCGTCGGTTACTTCACCCAAAACATTTGTTTTGAATCGCTCGTTTACTGCCAAGAAATTACTATACTCAAAGTCTTCATATTCAGGCACAAAACTTGGCTTGTACTCTAATCCGTTTGGCAATATTTTAAATATTGAGTAACGGAATTTTTGTAAATACTCAAATGCTTCTTTTAATGTTTTTTGAGAATCGAGATAAGTCCCCCCATATTCAAATTGCAGATAATCTATTCTGCCTGTTTCTAGAAAATGCTTGGCTCCATAGAGTACATCTAATTCACCGCCTTCAACATCGATTTTGAGAAAATTAATCCTTTTAATTTCTTGCTGCTGGCAGTAAATATCGATAGTTGTTGTCACAACAGGAAAAGATTTGGGCGGATTAAAATTCCCTTGTTTCTCTACTTCTACCCTACGGTAAAATGTACTTAAAACAGACAGGTCTTCGTAGTGATAAAATGTCTTTATTTCTTGTTTCTGCCCTAAAGCAAGATTCAAGGGCATGACTTTGCCACTAGGGATTTTTTCAGCTAGATTTTGCAGCAGTTTTTGATATACATTAGGGATTGGTTCAAACAGGTGAATTTCTACATCATGCCCTTGATTCAACACTTCTTGTGTCCAATCCCCGGCATTCGCTCCTACGTCGAACACTACATTTTTATTCGCAATCAAGTTTTGTATCAATCTAGCTTCGCCAGTTGTTTCGATTTCTTTCCGCAAAGTAGGAGGCGAAATAGCTTGAGAGTTCGCTGCTTCTCGTTCAAATTTTGCGTAGATATCTCCCCAAAGTAAGCCGTCTTCGCAAGACTTGATAGACTCTAACAGACCTTCCGCAGAAATCCATTCAGAAAGTGCTAAATTTGGCTCGTTACCTTTGGCGAAGTTAAATAGCCTATATCCCAAGGTTTCTAAGTGTTGTATACATTTATTTGAATCGTCCAGAAATTCAATCGTAAATTCAAATGATATATAAGATATAGGACTAGACAGTCCTTTTAATACTTGATACTCAAAGCCTTCAACATCTATTTTACAAAAATGCGGGCATCCCCACATTTTAATCATTTCATCTAAAGTAGTAACTTCTACCGTCACTGTTTGATTCCAGTCCTGGTCGGCAAATCTTCCGGTTTTCCATTTATTTGAAAAAGTTGACAAGTAATTAGCATAACTGCACACAGAAAGCTGCATCTCTCCCGGCAGCTCTGCCAAGCCTTTGTTAACAATAGTAACATTAGGATTGTTTCCGTATTTTTGTGCGAGTATTTCGACACAATCTGGCTGCGGTTCAAAACAGATTACTTTTGCACCCATTGCCACATAAAATTCTGCTTTCTGTCCTATGTTCGCCCCTACATCAAATACAGTATTTCCGGCTTCTACCAAGCTACCTATCAGTTCTATCGTCATTATACAAATCCTTCATATATCAACAAATCATTACCGTCTTTTACATCGAAGGAGTCTAGGTAGCGATCGCCCCTTCATTTCCCACTCCCTCATGCCCACACCATCCAAACAGCCTCACCATTATCCCACAGCTCGTTCACATATTTATACTCCCGGTAAGTATCGATCGCCAAACAGAAACCGCCCTGCGAGTCAGCCATCAACTGCCCTCAAACCATCCTCGCCTCCACCATCATCCGCACTACATCGGGCATCCTGTACTTTGCCTCCCATCCCAACTTTGCCTTTGCCTTACCCGGATTTCCATTCCCAACTGCAATCTCCGTCGGTCTGTAGAGACTCGCATCAGTTACCAAATGTTCCTGCCAATCCAAGCCCGCAGAAACAAAAGCCGATCGCACAAACTCCTCCAAAGGATAACTTACACCCGTAGCAATGACATAATCATCCGGTTCATCCTGCTGCAACATCAAATACATCGCCTCCACATACTCCGGAGCCCAGCCCCAGTCCCGCTGCACCGAAATGTTGCCCAAATGCAGTTTTTCCGAACTCCCCGCAGCAATTCGGCACACCACAGATACAATCTTTTGCGTCACAAACCTCTCCGGCCGCAACGGCGACTCGTGATTGAACAAAATACCAGAACACGCAAACAAATTGTAGGCTTCCCGATAATTTGCTACTTCCCAAAATGCGGTGGCTTTCGCTACAGCGTAAGGACTTCTGGGGCGAAACGGCGTATTTTCATCCGCTGCTGTGCCTCCGGTATCCCCAAAACATTCGCTAGAACTAGCATTGTAAAGTTTGATTTTCCCCCCGGTAAACCGGATTGCTTCTAACAGATTTAATGTGCCTGTAGCAATACTTTCGAGGGTTTCTACGGGTTGTTCAAAAGACAGGCCGACGGAACTTTGACCCGCTAGATTGTACACTTCATCGGGCTGAATTTTCGCTAGTACCTGCAAGACACTGCGAAAATCGTTGAGAGACATAGATTCTAGTTTTACTCTGTCTCGGATTCCCAAACGAGCCAGGTTTCCGAAACTCGACATTTGGGCGTCTCTGGAGGTGCCGGAAACTTCATAACCTTTATCCAGAAGCAGTTTAGCTAAATAAGCTCCGTCCTGACCTGATATACCACAAATTAACGCTTTTTTCATATCACAATTTTGTTTTCAAAACTCTACCGTAGAAGACCGGGCGGTTGAAACCGCGTCTATACAGACAAAACCCACCTCCGTGGGTTGAAGACCGGGCGGTTGCAATTGGGTTATTCTTCCGTCCGCGGAGGCGGACATCGTTTGTGTAGACGCGGTTTCAACCGCCGTCCTATCTGGGGACTAAAGAAACCGGGTTTTTTACCGATATGAAGGTTTTGAACCAAATATTGGGAAAAAAAACCCGGTTTCTGCTCACCCGTGCGAGCATCGCGAAATCTCGCTGATAGCCGAGGCCAGATCCCCCTAAATCCCCCTTAAGAAGGGGGACTTTGAGAAGACTCCTGTCCCCCCATTTTTTTGAGAAGACTCCTGTCCCCCCCTTTTTAAGGGGGGTTAGGGGGGATCTTGGCCTAAGAAGACCGGGCGGTTGAAACCGCGTCTATACAGACAAAACCCACCTCCGTGGGTTGAAGACCGGGCGGTTGAAACCGCGTCTATACAGACAAAACCCACCTCCGTGGGTTGAAGACCGGGCGGTTGAAACCGTACGTCCGATCTAGCCTTCCCACCGTTGGGCGACCAATTCAGCCAAGTCAACCACCCGCTGACTGTAGCCCCACTCATTGTCGTACCAAGACAACACCTTTACCATGTCGCCGTCCATAACTAGCGTCAAGCTGGAATCCAGGATCGAAGAAGCATCATTTCCGCGATAGTCGCAAGAAACCAGAGGCAAATCGTTGTATTCCAAAATCCCCTTCATCGGGCCTTCGGCTGCTTCTTTGAAAACTTTATTTACCTGTTCGGTAAAAGTCTTTTTCTCTACCTGAGCCACAAAATCAACTACCGACACATTCGGAGTCGGCACGCGCATGGCGATACCATTTAACTTGCCCTTCAATTCTGGAATCACCAAAGCCACAGCTTGAGCAGCACCAGTAGAAGTTGGCACAATATTCATCGCCGCAGCCCGCGCCCGCCGCAAGTCGCGGTGGCTGGCATCCAACAAGCGCTGGTCGCCAGTATAGCTGTGCGTAGTGGTCATCATGCCTTTGATGATGCCAAAATTGTCGTTAAGCACTTTCACTACGGGAGCTAGACAGTTAGTGGTACAGCTAGCATTGCTGATGACAGTGTAGTCACTGTGCTTGTAGTTGTGGTGGTTGACTCCCATCACGTATGTTCCGACTTCAGGCCCTTTGCCCGGAGCTGTAATCAGCACTTTTTTCGCGCCGGCTGTGATATGCTTCGATGCACCAGCTTGGTCAACGAATACACCAGTCGCTTCAATAATCAGATCAATACCCCAATCTTTCCAAGGCAAGTTCAGCGGATTGCGATCGCTCACGCATTTAACTGTCTTGCCATTGAGAATAATCGAATTTTCATCCGTACTGATGTCCACACCCTTCAACGTTCCCATCATGGAATCGTATCTCAGCAAGTGAGCATTAGTTTTCGGATCGGAAGTGTCATTAATTGCTACCAGCTCAAGCTGGCTGTTTTCTCGGCCGAGCAAGCAGCGCGTAAAACTGCGCCCAATACGTCCAAAACCGTTGATCGCGACTCTAATCACCTAGTACCTCCTAACGATGGCAGCCCTTAGCTCAGGCTGAAATTTTGGAAAAATTTAAGAATTGACTTATGAGACAAAATCATATCGCAAAGCTCGATCCTTTCTCACTTTTTGTGTTTATCCAAAAAACCTAAACTTTTTTAGAAGGCAAAAATCTCAACACAGAAGGCATTCAGCTTTCGGCCGCTGGTTACTGGTAAAGCTGATGGGCGGTAATATAAGTTCGGACAACTTCCGGGACTAAGTAGCGGAGGTCGCGATTTTCGGCCGAGCAGCGGCGGATGTGGCTGGACGAAATCTCGATCGCACTCATAGACAACACCTCCCAGCGAATTTCCACGTTCCTCAGAGACATTTGTGCGGCCACTCGCAAGCCAACAGCATTTGTCTGAGCCTGCATCTTGTCGCCGGAATCGATCGGCTTTCCACCCGCACTATTTCCCGACTCGGGCGCTTCCCCCCGATCCCCGCTGGCTGCTGTCTCCCCATCTCTCTGACTCGGGCGCGGGGCTACCAACCAGTCGCACAACCCGCCAATTTCGCGACATCTGTGCCATTGGGGGAGAATTTGGAGTGCGTCACTACCAATAATCCAGTACCACTGATGATCCCCGGGATACAATTTTTGCAAATACAGCAGGGTGTCGATCGCAAAAGAACTGCCGGAGGGATTTGCCTCTGGTGGCGAAAGTACGAAGTTTGGGCGATCGGCGATCGCCAGAGCGAGCATTTCCCGGCGCTGCTCAAAACTTGCCAAATCCGGGCGCCACTTGTGAGGAGGAGAGCGATCGGGTACCCAAATGACTTGATCGAGCTTAAATTGACTTGCAGCCGTCTCAGCCACCAACAGGTGCCCCCAGTGAACCGGGTCAAAAGTCCCGCCCAAAATCGCTATTTTCGCCATATTTTTCATAAATTAGGATTAGTAGAAACATTGCCCAAATTTTATGTTTGTACGGTTTTACTCGTAAGCTCGATCGCGGGCGGGACTATTTCGACTAAATGTAAGCCGTTCTGCCTTTAAATTGTATATTCAGGGCGGGCTCTCCCGCCCACCCCACTCATTGTTTGATTGTTTTTTAATATACAATTTAAAAGCAGAACAGCTTAATAAATTGTATATATAATTAAGTGAGAATACATACTATAATTTGCGATCGTAAATATTGTTTCCGGCTGCATCGGTATTTTTCAAATGTCCAAACAGTGAACAGTCAACAATCAACAATCAACAGTCATCTCGAAGAGTGCAACCGAAATTGAGATCAATCTCTGACTTTAGACATCTCCTAAAAAGCAGGTTTTGAACAGGCTTTCGGGCCTGTTCCACAAGAATTATGGGAGATGTCTTTTTAGGAAAAAATCACCGTACGAGACAAATGATCTTAATTTCGGTGTAACCGGAATGATATACAGGAGACTGCACGTGCCCTTGGACTACGCCAGATTAATTGTAGGGACGCGCGGGACTCGGCGTGTCTTGCCCGTGAGTAATATTAATTCAAGTCCTGCCGTACCCAAATTTTCGATGACTATCAAATAAGCGAATCTTGACCATACATGGTAGTGTTTGTAAATCCTGATGGGTTTTACCCTCAATCTTGGTAAAAAAGTTGTGGGGGTTTTGCTGCCGTATCCCAGCACAGCAGGCGGATCGAAATAAAAAGAATGCAGGGTATGTATATGCAACCGCCCAAAATTAGTCTGTTTGCCCAGACCCGAAACCGCATTCTCTCTGACCTGCAATTTTCGAGCTGTGACTGTTCCGGAAAACTACTCGGTACTAAGTCATATAGGATACAAGACAAACATCTCTACAAGTCCCGCAAATCAAGGGACGCGCCGAGAATTTTGTCCAAAATCTCTAGCGAACTGTATCCTGAAAAAACAATTCTTGATATGATATCGCGTGTTATTGGCGTGGTGTGGTGTGTGAGGAGCAAAGATGCCGAGTTCTGTTGATTTCAGCGGTAGACCATTTCATTTCATCGGCATTGGTGGGATTGGGATGTCAGCCATTGCCTATATTCTAGCTAAACGCAAGTTGCCTGTGTACGGCTCCGATATTAAATCGAGTCACATAACCGAGCGCTTGCAAGAAATTGGAGCTCATATTTTTTGGCGTCAAGACGCCAGCAATTTTGAAGTATTTCAAACGGCTCTCAACGGTAGCAGTCCCGATCGCACGCAGCAGGAAAGGGCTATATCCTCGGCAGTAGCTGGGACGGTATCGACTGCCGTCGCGACAGCCGAAGCTCTCAAATTGAACGGCAACGGGAAAACTGCCCAAGTGATTCCGGGATTGCCTCAAGTAGTATGTTCTACGGCAATTCACCCGGCAAATGCCGAATATCGAGCTGCTTTAGATTTGGGCTGTCCGATTTTTCATCGATCGGATGTGTTGGCAGCCTTAATTCAAGATTACCAAAGTATCGCCGTAGCCGGGACTCACGGCAAAACTACTACTAGCAGCTTAATCGGTTTCATGCTGATGGCTGCCGGTCTAGATCCGACGATTGTAGTCGGAGGCGAGGTAAATGCTTGGGAAGGCAATGCCCGTTTGGGGGAAGGCCCCTACTTAGTTGCCGAGGCTGATGAATCCGACGGTTCTCTCGTCAAATTCGCAGCCAAAATTGGCATAGTGACAAATGTGGAACTGGATCATCCAGACCATTACGATACCCTTGAGCAGGTAATAGACACATTTAAGGTGTTTGCCCAAAATTGTCAAACCTTGATAGGCTGCATTGACGATGAAATTGTCAAAGACTGCATTCAGCCTCATATCAGCTACAGTTTGAACCCGGACAAGGGTGCTGACTACACAGCTTCTGACGTGGAGTACGGAGCCGAAAGCACCAAGGCTGGCATTTGGGAGCGAGGAGCTTTTTTGGGGGAAATGGAGTTGAAGTTGCTGGGGACACACAATCTCAGCAATGCACTAGCTGCGGTAGCGGTGGGTAGATTGTTGGGATTAGAGTTTTCGGCGATCGCGAAAGCGATTGTCGGCTTTGAAGGAGCTCGCCGCCGTTTTGAGGTGCGAGGTTTTCACAATGACATTCTGTTTGTGGACGACTACGCCCACCACCCTAGCGAAATTCTTGTTACTTTGGCCGCTGCTCGTTTGCGGATCGAAGGTAGCGAAAAGAATCCCAAATCCCGAAGAGTAGTTGCTATTTTTCAACCGCACCGTTACAGCCGGACTCTGACATTTTTACCAGAATTTGCTCAATCTTTTGGTGATGCTGATTTGGTTGTGGCTTGCGATATTTATAGTGCTGGGGAACCGAATTTAGGACAGATTAGCGGGCAGCAGGTTGCTGATTTGATTGCTAAAGAAGGTGTAGAAGTTGAGTTTCAGCCTTCCCTGGAGTCGGTAAGTAAGTTTTTAACCGAAAATCTGCAACCGGGGGATTTGGCTCTGTTTTTGGGTGCTGGGAATCTGAATCAGATTATTCCAGAGGTGATGGCTTTTTATCAAGAAGCCGATCGCCCGGATTAGCTCTCAGAACCCATTCGAGTCGATTTACAGCCCCGGCGGTGCAAATTGCACTGATACTGCTGACTCGATCGGCTCGCTCAAACATGGCTGTATAGGCTAGCTAGATAGAAATTTCAACCACGTCTTCTCTGCGAAGGTATTTTTAAGGATTTTCAAGATGGTGACAATCTCGAATGACTCCTCTGTTAAGGAAAATCGGCGAGTGTATTCTCCTATTTCTTTGCGGGGAACTGACTGTCAGATTAACTCCCAAGTTTCGCTGGCTGGCCAGACTTCTTTCCGAGTCGGCGGCCCAGCCCAGTGGTATGTTGCTCCCCGTAGTATGGAGGCTTTGCAAGCGAGTTTTGCCTGGGCACACGATGAAGGAGTACCAGTGACTCTGTTGGGTGCGGGCTCTAATTTGTTGGTGAGCGATCGGGGTTTGTCCGGTTTGGTCGTCGCCACTCGCTACCTGAAACAGGTAAATTTTCATCCAGAAACAGGTCAAGTTACAGCCGGGGCGGGGGAGTCAATTCCCCGCCTCGCTTGGTTGGCGGCTAAACGCGGCTGGAAAGGTCTAGAATGGGCCGTTGGTATACCGGGCACTGTGGGAGGGGCTGTGGTGATGAATGCAGGCGCTCACAAGGCCTGTACTGCTGATATTCTGGTAAATGCTCGCGTCCTATCCCCAGGCGGTAAGGTGGAAATTCTGACTCCCCAAGAGTTGGAGTACCGCTACCGGACTTCGGTTTTGCAAGGGGGCGAAAAGCTGGTAACAGATGCGACTTTCCAGTTGCAGCCGGGATTCGACCGATCGCAAGTCATGGCAGAAACTAATCACAATTTCAGCCAGCGGCGGACGAGTCAACCCTACCATCTGCCTAGTTGCGGCTCAGTTTTTCGCAACCCCAGCCCGAAAGCGGCAGGTTGGTTAATCGAACAAGCGGGACTGAAGGGATATCAGATCGGCGGCGCACAAGTTGCTCAGCGCCATGCTAATTTTATTCTTAACTGCGGGTCGGCAACGGCCAATGATATTTTTCAAGTGATCCGCCACGTTCAACAGCAAGTCGAGCAGCGGTGGTCGCTGTTGTTGGAGCCAGAAGTTAGAATACTGGGAGAGTTCCCTTTCTAAGGCATTATTGAAGTAATACGGAAACGGCAAACTGCTAGCCTACACACAATCTCAAATTAGTTATGACAAAATCAGGACAAGGATTTGGCTTCGGCCTGGGCAAAATGAAAGAACTGACTGAAGCTTTCAAAAAAGCTCAGCAGGTTCAAGAAGGAGCTAAAAAGCTCCAAGAAGACTTGGATGTAATGGAAATTGAGGGAACTGCCGGCGGCGGCTTGGTCAAGGTTTTTCTCAGCGGCAACCAAGAACCTCGCCGGGTGGAAATTTCGCCGGATGCGATCGGTGAAGGTGCTGATGTGGTTTCTGAACTCGTCACGGTGGCGATGCTGGATGCTTACACTAAGTCTACGGCTACGATGCGGGAGAAAATGGAAGAACTCACCGGCGGACTGAATCTCCCCGGTTTCGGTTAGTCATTAGTCATCAGTCAATTGTTGACTGTTGACTGTTGACTGTTGACTGTTGACTGTTGACTGATTAAACTTTCTGGAAAACCCCTATATAGCCTTTCTCAGGTACATGAGGTATGTAATAAGGCTTGAAAGTCCCGATATTCATGGAATCTCGTGTACCTCATCTTTCTAAGAAAGGTTATAGTAAGGTGCGTCGCTGCTCCATGTTCGATGGAACTTGCAGATTGACTCTGAAAGCGACGCACCCTACAAATTAGCACTGTTGACTGTTGACTGACTAATAACTAATAACTAATAACTAATAACTATAGCAATCCTAAATGATTTTCTGTAGGGACACGGCACTGCCGTCTCCCGGACACGGCACTGCCGTCTCCCTACAGATGGATTTTGGGGAAATCACATTTATGTTCGCGGTAAGGATAATGATTTAGGATTGCGATAATAACTAATAACTAATAACTAATAACTAATAACTAATAACTAATAACTAATAACTAATAACTAATAACTAATGACTAAATTATTGTTTGTCTGCCTTGGTAACATCTGCCGATCGCCCTCAGCAGAAAATATAATGAATCACTTGATAAAAAAAGCTGGTTTGGGCGATCGCATCACCTGCGATTCTGCGGGAACTGGTGGCTATCACATTGGTAGTCCTCCTGACAGTCGGATGGCAATGGCTGCGAGGAAGCGGGATATTGAATTGTTAG
>Ga0335395_10000230_pt1 | contig 34963 bp, 31 predicted proteins | sample MAT02_FD_205744 | JGI IMG/M metagenome (GOLD analysis project Ga0335395, IMG submission 205744) | Freshwater microbial communities from Lake Fryxell liftoff mats and glacier meltwater in Antarctica - MAT-02 (spades assembly) (version 2) ... | reverse complement strand
TGCGAGCGCACATGCGCCCGCCACCGCCACGTCTCCGAACACCTCATCGACCGAACCTCCCCACGAGAAAGACGCGAAGCTCGGGGAAATCAGCTCACATAGGAAGGTGCGGTGGGCGGACGCTTACGAACGAACCAGGCGCCGCGTCAGTTCGGCCTGTCAGCAATGCCGCGCTCTTGGGAAACAAAACGCGCACAAAAAAAGAGGGCTCCTTTCGGAGCCCTGCAAGATCAAGCCCTGTAAACTTGAGTCGCTCGGAGTGCCGCCATGCCAGCCGGCGAAGAAAACAAAAGCTAGAACGCCACGATCCAGTTCATCTCCACTTCGAGCTGCGATCCATCGCGATAGCGATTGCCGAAGGGGCTGAAACCCAGCACGTATTGGGAAGGCGCATAGCTCGCGCCTAGATTGAACATTCCGCCAGCGCCGAGCTCACGCTGATAGCTGGCGGCAAAATGGGTGCCCTTGTAGCTGTCGCGCAGGGCAAGGTCGAGCAGTGGGGACGTCGGCGAAGGCTGCTGTCGCGAAGACACTTTCAGCCCCCAACGACCCTCCCACCGATCGGCAAGTTCCGCGACGAGGCTGTAGACGTTCAGGTCGCGCCAGGCAAATCGTGGCGACGAACCATCGCCCAGAAATGCGAGAAAACTGGGCGGCAGCGCAGACGACGTGAACGCATTGACCTCGCTGTAAAACACCCGCTCCGCGGCGGCGCGAAGGGTCATCCCCGGGCTTGCGCGATAGGCAAGATTGGCCGCAGTGCGCGCCGGCACATCAAAGTCACCAGGCTCGGTGAAAATGCCGCGGTAGGTCTTGAAGGCATCCATGTCGACGCGCGACTGCAGCGCAAGGCCGAAGGTCATCTGGTTGCCCAGCTCGGACTCGATCCCAAGGTGAACACCGTGGCCGAACGACTGCTCGACGCGAGCGCCTGCACTGGCCTTCGTCAACTGTGCGATCGGCCCGACAGAGCCGTGCGCGCGCACCTCGCCAAAACCAGGCGTGGCGAACCGCTGATTCGCGATCGTGAGGCCGACCGTCACCGCCGAGCCGGAACCGATCTGCGCCTGAAGCTCAGGGCTCAACAGGGAGCTGGTGAAGCGCGAGCCGCTGAAATCCACGCTGGGCCCTGCGGGCTGGAAGCGGAATCCGTCTTCGACATCCGCAGCAAACGGACCGCCTGATGTTGTTGCCGCTCGAACACTGAGTGCCAAGCGGCCTGCGGCGGCGCCAAGCGCTCCGCGCTCCGGCAACGACTGCGAGGTCGCTGCGACCTGATCCGGCACGAGTTGACTCAGCGAGGGGTCGACAGCAAGCTGAAAACTGCTTCGGGCATACTGGCGCCACGCTTCTGCCTCGTCGCTGGCCTGCGCAGACGAGGCGAGTGCGGGGCTCGACAGCTGCAGCGCCACTGCCACGGCAAGGCCGCGACGAAGCGCTGTCAGCGAAGATTCGTTATCCGCGGTGTGCACCAGACAATCCCCCAAGAACACCCGGTGGCTGTCGTCCGGGTCGGTGGCGAGTATGGATAGAAAGCAACACGCGGTCAATCGGACTGCGACTTCTGCGCAACATTCATCGCAGCTGTCCTCCCAAGCCAAGCGTCGCCACCCCTGAAAAGTTGTCGCATAAACGAGACATGGCCAAAAATCGTCCACCTTCCGTCCTCAGCATCGCCGGCAGTGATTCGGGCGGCGGTGCCGGCATCCAAGCTGACCTCAAGACCTTTTCGGCGCTGGGCGTCCATGGTCTCACCGCGATCTCGGCGCTGACCGCGCAGACCACGACAGGGGTGCGGGCCGTGCATCTGCCTCCTTCAGTATTTTTATCGGAGCAGATTGCCTGCCTGTTCGAGGACTTCGACATTCGGGCAGTCAAGGTCGGCATGCTCGCCAATGCGGAACTGGTGCACTGCGTGGCCGATGCTCTGGCAGCGGCCGGGGGCCCGCCGATGGTGCTGGACCCGGTCATGATTGCCAGTTCCGGAGCGCGGCTGCTGGAGGACCAGGCGATCGTGGCGATGAAGTCTCGCCTGCTCCCCATGGCCACTGTGCTGACGCCGAATCTGCCCGAGGCCGAGGCGCTGCTGGACGAAACGATCGCCCCGGCCGATGCGGAATCCGCAGGACACAGGCTGCTTGCCCTCGGCCCGCAGTGGGTGCTGCTCAAGGGCGGGCACCTGGCGGAGGGCGACAGCGTCACCGATCGCCTGTTCGGAACGCACTCGACCCGGAGCTGGTCCAACCCGCGGCTTGCGCTGCAGCCCCACGGCACCGGCTGCACGCTCTCCTCAGCGATCGCCGCACTGTTGGCGCGCGGCATGGGGGTGGAGGAAGCCTGTGCGCTCGCGATCACATTTGTTCATCTCGGCCTACGGCACGCTTACTGTCCCGGGCTAGGGCCGCTGGCCGTGCTGGGCCACGCGCAGGCCGGGCGATCTTCAGAGGGTGAGTCCAACCCGGGCGCAGCTGCAGATTGCTAGGACAAGAGATTGCTGGGCCGAGATTTACCTTTCGGCCCATGACAGAGCCCTGCAGGCCGGAATAAAAATATCCCGAAGTCGCGATCGATCGTTGATGAGGAGCATTTGATGAAAATTCTGCTGAGTATTGGAATCGCCGCGACTCTGTGCTGTCAGGCGGCCGAGGCGGCAAAGCCGGACTTCATCCGGCTGCAGGTTCCGCCCGGGAAGTCGGCCGCAGACATCAAACCTCGCCCGCAGGCGCGGGCGGACGAGCCGATCGTGCTCGAACTGCGCGCGCACCGTCACGCCGACGGAAGCGTATGGATGCAGTGCGACGAGCACCTGGCCACGCCCCGGCGGCAATCGGCGGAGACAACCCAATGACAGTGGGCATGCGGGCGATGATGTCGCTGCTGCTGCTCTCCCCCAGCGCCGCAGTGATCGGCCAAGAGGCGCTGATTGCGCTGACCCCCGGCACGCCGGTCCAGGTCAGCTTGGATCGTCAGGCCGTCACCAACTCCTATGCCGTGGATGTGCCTGCCGGCGCGCGCCACATGCGGCTGGAGCTGATCGCGGCCGACCTCAGCAAGGACATTGACCTTCTGCTGCGCGCGGGGTCGGCTTTTGATTTGCGCACCGATGGCGGCATCGACGCCAGCCAGCTGTTCGACCAGGCCCACTACCGCTCCGCGAGCAGCCGCGGCGACGAGTATCTGGTCATCACGCCGGCCAACGCGATCCCTCTCGCGGCGGGCCGCTGGCACCTCAGCTTGATCAACTTCGAGTCAGCTGCAGTTGACGCGACGCTGTCGGTCAACTTTCCCGACGCGGATCCGGCGGCCACCATCGAGTTCGTGTTCACCGACCCGGGCACCACCGCCCGCCGCTGCGACATCAGCGGATGGACTGACCCGCAGCCGCGCACGCCCGAGCGCGGCAACAGTGGAACCACGCTGGGAGAGCAGCGCCGTCTGGCTGCCCAAGAGGGCGCGCGACTGCTGACTCAGCAGCTGTCGCCGCGGGTGCCGATCAGGGTACAGGCCTGCTGGTCCGACCTCGGCGACGCCACCGGCAACAGCTTCACCCTGGCCCAGGCCGGGCCGCAGTATCTGTTTCTGAACGATGTCGGCTATCGAACCTATTTGCCGTCGCTTGAGCGCCGCTTCACGTGGTACTCAGCCGCCGCTGCGGCCCAGCAGATGGGCACCACCATCTGCCGGATCGACGGCGGCGTGAGCTGTGTGAACGGCTTTGATGTCCGCGTTACTTTCAACTCCAAACTGGACCTTCCCGGCGCCGCCCGTTTCGACTACGGATTCAGCGGCGCAGGCGTCGGCTCCAGCTTTGTTAGCGTGGTCATGCATGAAATCTCGCACGGCTTGGGCGTGTTCGGACTGATCCAGCTGGAAGACGATGAAGACGGCCCGATCGGCAGCAAGCCTCCGCTGTTTGACGGCGCGCTGCTGTGGGACGACATCTACGGCGCGAACGTTGCCGTACTCGATAGCCAGCAATCGGGCTCAAGCGAGTTCCTGCGCCTCAGCGACGGCGAGCGCGCCCAGGCGCTGACTGCTGGGCCCCTGCTGCGCTTTGCCGGCCCCAACGCCATCGGCGCCGGACCTGACGCCCTTCAGCCTGAACCCTCCAGCTACATCAGGCTGCACGCACCGTTTACCCTCCGGCCTGGGTCAACCTACTCGCATATTGCGTCTAACAACTACGGCCAGCAGTTGATGCAGCCCAGTGTCGGCGTTGCCTTGCGCACCCTCGGGATCGCCGGCGGCATGCTGCAGGATCTCGGCTGGAACCGGGCAGAAGCGCCGGCAGCCCAATTTGCGGGCGCACCCAGCTTCATGTTTTTCGACCCGACCCGGTCGGGCCACGGCATTGATTTCCGGCTGATCTCACCTGCGCTCTCGGGGCGCCCGGCGGAATACTTTCTTGGGTTCTACACGTTCGACGCCAGCGGCAACCCGGAGTGGTACATCGCCAGCGGCCCGCTGATCGACGGCGTCTTCGTGCCGAAGCGCAACGCCTTCGGCGATTCACTGCTGCGCCAGACCTATCTGGGCCCAAGCAATTCGGCGCCGGACTCTAGCGCCCAGTACAGCGGCACGGTGCGGCTTGACTTCAACGATGCGCGCCTGCATCCCGCCTGCAGTGACGGGGTTGCCGGGCGCGTGCTCGACGGCCCGCTGGCGGTGATGTCGGCTAGCATCAACGGCGAACGCATCAACTGGTGCATGCAGCCGGTGGTGATCCCGAGGCGGGTCCAGCGCGACTTCAGCAGCATCTGGTACACGCCGGGCGATAGCGGCTGGGGCATGGCGCTGCAGAGCTTTGACGGCTCCGACACGGCGAGCGCGACGGCCGACGGTCTGTTCTCGGTGTTGTTCTATCCGGACGCCACCGGCAAGCCGCGCTGGGCCATCGGCCAGGTGGGCGCCCTGCAGGTGGGCGCCATCCAACCGCTTTGGCAGGTGCAGGGCTACTGCAGGACCTGCCCCTCGGGCGGCGGCGTCAGCCTCAGCGACCCGATCGGCACGGTCACCCTCGACCTGGTCCAGGGCGGCGCCGGCGCCCAGGGCAACCGGGTTAGTTTTGATGTCACCTACCCGGGCAGCGAGGGCGGACGCTTCGTCCGCAGCGGCGTCAACCTGCTCCCCAACAGCGACCCCACTCTGGGCGGCGGCAACTAGCGATCTGGTTTCCAACTCCGCTGCGAGCGGCCACTGAAGCGTCAAAAGCCGAGGGGCGCGTCGAAATCGACGCGCCCCCAGGTGTTTTTGACGCTGTTGGTCGCTGCATCAAGTTCAGGCGCGAAGGCGCTCCGCGATGGCATCCGCGAATGCCTGCGTGGTGCCGGTGCCGCCCAGATCAGGGGTAACCCGGTCGCGCGCTTGAAGCGTGGCGACGATCGCGGCGCGCAGCCGCTTGGCCTCGGGCTCGTGCCCCAAATGGCCGAGCATCTGCGCCGCGCCCAGCAGCAGGGCGCAGGGATTGGCGATGCCCTGCCCTGCGATGTCCGGCGCCGAGCCGTGCACCGCTTCGAAAATCGCCGCGGTCTCGCCGATGTTGGCGCCCGGCGCAAGGCCCAGCCCGCCGACCAGCCCCGCGCACAGGTCGGAGACGATATCGCCGAACAGGTTGGTGGTGACGATCACGTCGAACTGCTCGGGCCGCATCACCAGCTGCATGCAGGCGTTGTCGACGATCATCTCCTGCGTCTCAATGTCCGGATACAGCTTGGAAATCTCGCGCGCCACCTTCAGGAACAGGCCTGACGTGCTCTTCAGGATGTTCGCCTTGTGCACAATCGTCACCTTGCGGCGGTTGGCGCTGCGCGCTAGTTCATAGGCGTAGCGGACGATGCGATCAGAGCCTCGTCGCGTGATCTTCTGCGTGAGCGTGGCGACTTCGCCGTCGGGCGAAACGGTCTGGCCCTCGCCGATGTAGGCACCCTCGGTGTTCTCACGAACGGTGATGATGTTGACGCCGGTGTACCGCGACTTGGTGTTGGGGAAGGAAATCGCCGGCCGCACGTTCGCATAGAGGTCGAAGCGCTTGCGCAACTCAACGTTGATCGACGAAAAACCCTCGCCGACCGGCGTGGTCAGCGGGCTCTTCAATGCGATTTTGAGCCGCGCGATGGTGTCCAGCGTGACCTGAGGCAGCAGCTCACCGTGCTTCTCCAGTGCCGCCATGCCCGCATCGACGAATTCGTACTGCAGTCCGAGATTCATTGAATCCAGGACTCGCAGCGTCACGTCCATGATTTCCGGGCCGATGCCGTCGCCGCGAATAACCGCGATTGGGGTGCTCATGCAGGGTTCCACTCTTTCAGGAGTTATCCGGGCGCGCGGACCGGAGGAGGTTTCGCCCCGGCAGGGGACGACAGGGCGCAGGTTGGCCGCACAGTATCCGAGAGGCGGGCGCTTAACGAAACCCGACATAAGGCAGGGGTTCAGCCTCAGCCCGGTTTCGCGTCGCGACTGGCAGCTAGCAAAAGGTGCGCTAAAGTGGCCGTTCCGTGGCTCCTTCGAGTTCCAGCCCATCCATGCGCGCCTCCCTGAAAACTATTCTTTTTCCGCTCTTTTTTTGTGTGCCGAGCCTGTGTTCGGCGATCGGCGCCTCCATTGAACGTGCGCCGCCGGCCGGCGGCACGGCCTCTGATTTCGGGCTACGCATCGAAGACAGCTGGCCCAATTCCTGCGCACCTGAGCTCGATCGCGTTGAGCTGCGCGGCCAGGATCTGTGGGTGATTGCTCGCGAGGTCAGCGACACCCGCTTCTGCAGCTTGCTGACTACTCGCTATGTCATCGACACCCGCAGCCGCGCCGACGCGCGCCTTGCGCTGGATAGCCCTGGACTGTATCGCGTGCACTACTCGGTGGAATCACGCAGCGGCTCCGCGCTGCGCGGCTTCCAGCTGATGCCCTTCGGCGACTCCCTGGCCGCAGCGCATTTCCCGGAATCCGGCTACTGGTGGGCAGACCCCGCGGGCGACTTGAGTTTTGCAGGTCCCGGCATCGGCATGAACATCGAGAGCCAGGGCGGCATCCTCAGCGCTGTGCTGTTTGGCTATGACGGCGACGGCCGCCCAGAGTGGACGCTCGGCACCGGCGCGCTTGGCGAGTTCAGCAGCGAACTGGGTCTGAGCCGGCTTTCTCGCGGCTCCGGCCCGCGCGCCGCATACCGCAGGCCACAGGATGTCGAAGCGATCGGTGCGCTGCTGATCGAGCCACTTGGGCCCGCGCGTGTCGCCGTGTGGATCGCCTACATCGATCCTGAAACCGCCGACCTCAGCCTGCGCTCGGTGCAAATGGTGCGCTTCAGCTTCGGCAAGACCCCTGCAGACTCCTGGCTGGGCGAGTGGCTGTTGGTTCTGCCCGGCGACGACCCGTCGAAACCGATCAGCGTGCAGTTTGTGCTCGATCAACTGCGCCCCAGCCCAGACGGCTTCCTGCTCGCCGATGCCCCTGGCACTGTCGAACTGCTCTGCGTACAGGAGGCACAAGGCCGCGAGCGCCTGCCCGAGCTTTGCAGGCTCACCCTTATTAAAGAGGGCGTAGAGTTCGATTTCGACCAGCTCGGAATGCGCCGCCTGCAGGGCGTCGACGGCGAAGGCAGACGGGTCCGCCTGATCAGCCTCGACGCCGGCTGAAGCGAAAAGCCTGGCGAGACGGCAGCGTTATCGACTGCGCGACGCGCTGATGCATTGGGCGAGCTTCTATGCGCCAGCGCTGATCCGACGGCCTAGGCCCGGGGCGAAGACCGTGCTGAGAACGACTCGGTCTCAATCGAAATCACTTGGCTCGTCCGCTCGCGCTCGCTCCAGCTGTTCCAGCACGGTGCGCATCACTTCGAAGGAATACCCGCGCCGCAGCAGCAGGTCCGCAAGCCGCCGGCGCTGGCCCGGATCGCATACGCCGTCGGGATAGCGACGTTGCGCAAGCTCGAGCGCGCGCTGATCCCAGTCGGCCTCTGCTTCGGCCCGCTGCAGCGCCTGACGGGCTTGGTCAGGCTCCAGGCCGTGCTGCGACAGCTCTATTTGTAGCTTGCGCGGGCCCTGCCCCGAGTTGGCGCGACTGCGCACCCAGGCCTCGGCAAAGCGGGTGTCATCCTGCAGACCATTGGCCGCGAGACGCGCCAGCGCGGCGTCCACCTCGGTCTCCTCGAATCCGCGCTGGAGCAGCTTGGAGCGCAGCTCCAGCGCGGAATGCTCGCGCCGGGAAAGTAAAGCCACCGCGCGCGCCAGCGCTGTGCCGCGGGGGCCAGCGACGGCATCGCGGCGTGTTTCAGTCTTCGGCTGCTTCACTGCTCGCCTGGTCCACCGTGGGCACGAAAATCTCGCGCAGCTTGGCTTCGAGCTCGGCCGCGGCGGCGGGGTTGTCCTTCATCCACTGGCGAGCGTTCTCCTTGCCTTGGCCGATGCGCTCGCTGCCATAGCCGTACCAGGCGCCCGATTTCTCGACCAGCTTGGCCTCGACGCCCATGTCGATGAGCTCGCCCTCGCGCGAGATGCCCTCGCCGTAGAGGATCTCGGTGACGACCTGCTTGAAAGGCGGCGCCATTTTGTTCTTGACCACCTTGATCTTGGTCTGGTTGCCGATGATCTCGTCGCCCCTCTTGATCGCGCCGATGCGGCGGATGTCCAGACGCACGGAGGCGTAGAACTTCAGCGCGTTGCCGCCGGTGGTCACTTCCGGGCTCTGGCCGGGCATCATCGCGCCGATCTTCATGCGCAGCTGGTTGATGAACACCACCATGCAGTTGCTGCGCTTGATATTGCCGGTCAGCTTGCGCAGCGCCTGGCTCATCAGGCGCGCCTGCAGGCCCGGCAGTTGGTCGCCCATGTCGCCTTCGATCTCGGCCTTGGGCGTCAGCGCCGCCACTGAATCGATCACCACCATATCGACGGCGTTGGAGCGCACCAGCATGTCGGCGATTTCCAGCGCCTGCTCGCCGGTGTCGGGCTGGCTGACCAGCAGATCGTCCACATTGACGCCGAGCTTCAGCGCGTAGCCCGGGTCGAGCGCGTGCTCGGCGTCGATAAAGGCGGCGGTGCCGCCGGCCTTCTGGCACTGCGCGATCGTCTGCAGCGTCAAAGTGGTTTTGCCTGAGGCCTCCGGCCCGTAGACCTCCACCACGCGGCCCTTGGGCAGGCCGCCGATGCCCAGCGCGATGTCCAACATCAGCGATCCGGTGCCGATCACTTCCGCTTTCTCGATGGGGTTGTCGCCCATCCGCATGACCGCGCCCTTCCCGAACTGCTTTTCGATCTGCGAGAGGGCCGCGGCGAGCGCGCGCTGTTTGTTGTCGTCCATGAAGAATCCTTGACGTGGCGTCGTTGATGGGATGGGGGAGACTGCGGATGCGGGTTCTCAGGGGCTGAGATCGCCGCCGCGAGGCGATGGGGACAGTATCCCACAGCCCCTGCGTATGCTCTCGGTGAACGACCTAAATCTGGGTAAGAGTTTTCAGCACGCCGTGTAGGGCAACGGCGACGGTCTGCCTGCGCACCTGGTCGCGGTCGCCTTCGAAGCGATGCAGTTCCGCCCGCGGATAGCCGCCACGACGCTTCCAGGCCAGCCACACCGATCCCAGCGGCTTGTCATCGGTGCCGCCACCGGGGCCGGCGATGCCGGTGACCGCGACCGACACGCTGGCGCCGCCGTGGGTCAAGGCGCCGGAAACCATTTCCAGAACGGTTTCCTCGCTGACTGCGCCGTACTTCAACAGGGTGTCCGGGCGAACGCCCAGCAAGGCCTGCTTGGCCTCATAGCTGTAAGCGGCGATGCCGCATTCGAACCAGGCCGAACAGCCGGGCACATCGGTCATGCACTTAGCGATCCAGCCGCCGGTGCAGCTTTCGGCAGTGACCAGGGACAGGTGCTCGACCAGCAGGCGCTCGCCCACCTGTAGGGCAAGACCGCGCAGCTCGGCATCGTTGGGAATAGCGTAGGACATCTGCGGGCGCTCGGTTTTCGACAGCGGTCGAGGATGGCCGTCAACTCGGTTGCTGGCAAGCCAGTGTGGCCTTACTCGATCGCCCGCCCAGGGCGCGGCCGGCTGAGAGCCTGTGAAAGACCGCCCGACTGCGGCGGCGACGGCAGCAACGCCCGCGCGCTCATGCAGGTGCTGCGGGTTGGTCGGCCACACTCGCTTGAATCCGCGTATCGCGCTTTGCCGCACACGTCGGCGATCCGCCCTCGCTGCGGCGTTCGACGCTTTCACAGGCCCTGCGCCCGCTGGGGCTGAGCCTTGCCATCCGCCTCTCGGCGATCGGACGAGCGGCGATCGGGCGTGCGGCTTAGCCGCTGCATCGTTCACTGCGCCGTGGCGCGGACGGATCTTCCTTGATTCGCTTCTTCTCATGCTCGCCGAATAGTCCGCCGCGGCCGTCCACGCTGCCCCGCCCGCAGTGGCCCCAAGTGCATGACCGGCCTACACTTGAGGGCTTGCTGCCCGGCCGACCGCCGCGGCCGCCCCACTCATTGAGGTTCGATGCCCATGGCCGGCAAGCTTTTCGTCAAAACCCACGGCTGCCAGATGAACGAGTACGACTCGGCCAAGATGGCCGACGTCCTCTCGGCCTCGCACGGGCTTGAGCTCACTGACAACGAAAACGAGGCCGACGTCATCCTGGTCAACACCTGCTCGATCCGCGAAAAAGCGCAGGAGAAGGTTTTCAGCCAGCTCGGCCGCTGGAAGCAGCTCAAGCAGAAGAACGACAAAGTGATCATCGGCGTCGGCGGCTGCGTCGCAAGTCAAGAGGGCGAAGCCATCCTCAAGCGCGCGCCCTATGTGGATCTGGTGTTCGGCCCGCAGACCCTGCATCGCCTGCCGGAAATGCTGGAGGCCAGGCGCGCGAGCGGGCGCCCGCAGGTCGACATCAGCTTCCCGGAGATCGAGAAGTTCGACTGCCTGCCGGCGCCGCGCGCCGACGGCCCGACCGCCTTCGTCTCGGTCATGGAAGGGTGCAGCAAGTACTGCAGCTTCTGCGTGGTGCCCTACACCCGCGGCGAAGAAGTCAGCCGCCCGTTCGAAGACGTGCTGGTCGAGGTCGCCCAGCTGGCCGCCCAGAGCGTGCGCGAAGTCAACCTGCTCGGCCAGAACGTCAACGCCTATCGTGGGCTGCTCGACCGCAGCGATATCGAGGCCGGCACCGCCGACCTTGCCGACCTGATCCGCGCGATCGCGCAGATACCCGGCATCGGGCGTATCCGCTACACCACCTCGCATCCGGTCGAGTTCTCCGACAGCCTGATCGAGGCGCATCGGGATGTGCCGGAGCTCGCCTCCTTCGTGCATCTTCCGGTGCAGGCCGGCTCCGACCGCATCCTCGCGGCGATGAAGCGTGGCCACACGACGCTGGAGTACAAAGCCCGCATCCGTCGCCTGAAAGAGGCCAAGCCGGGCATCTCGATCAGCTCGGACTTCATCATCGGTTTTCCCGGTGAGAGCGAGCGCGATTTCGAGCAAACCCTGAAGCTGATCGAGGACATCGGTTTCGACCAGAGTTTCTCCTTCGTTTACTCCGCTCGACCCGGCACGCCGGCGGCAAATCTCCCGGACGAGACCCCGGCCGCCGAGAAAAGCGCGCGGCTGGCGCGCCTGCAGGCGGCAATCGATACCAACGCCAAGGCGATTTCGAAGGCAATGATCGGCAGCGTGCAGCGGGTGCTGGTGGAAGGCCCAAGCAAGAAGGACCCGAACGAGCTGGCCGGCCGCACCGAAAACATGCGCTTCGTCAACTTCGCAGCGCCGACGCGGCTGATTGGCGAATTCGTCGATGTTTTGATTACCGAGGCCATGAGCAACTCCCTGCGCGGCCGCGTGCAGCTCGTCGCCGATGAGGTCGCGGCATGAGTGCGGCGCTGGTGCAGCGTGACTTCGTGCTTGAACCCGACAGCCTCGAACGGCTGGCCAACCTGTGCGGCCCGCTTGACGAACATCTGCGCCAGATCGAGCTGCGGCTTGGGGTGGAGATCGCCAGCCGTGGCAACGTATTCCGGGTCATCGCCGAGGAGCCGGTGGCGCAAAAAGCCGAGACCCTGCTGCGCGAACTGTACGAGGACACCGAGCACGAGGTGCTGAATGCTGCCAGCGTGCACCTGCGCCTGCAGGATTCAGGCGTCGAAGCGCTGGTAGCCCGCGCCGCCGAGGGCGCGCAGGACGTGGCCATCAAGGTCAAGCGCGGCGTAGTCAAGGGCCGCGGCCCCAACCAGGCCCGCTACCTGCACGCCATCGCCATTCACGACATCAATTTCGGCATCGGCCCGGCCGGCACCGGCAAGACCTTCCTGGCCGTGGCGATGGCGGTCGAAGCGCTGAATGAGAACCGCGTGCAGCGCCTGCTGCTGGTGCGTCCGGCGGTGGAGGCCGGCGAAAAGCTGGGCTTCCTGCCGGGCGATCTGAGCCAGAAAGTCGATCCCTATCTGCGCCCGCTGTATGACGCCCTCTACGAAATGTTGGGCACCGAGCGCGTGGCCAAGCTGATCGAACGCAACGTCATAGAGATCGCGCCGCTGGCCTACATGCGCGGGCGCACCCTGAACGATGCGTTCGTGATCCTGGACGAGGCGCAGAACACCTCGGTCGAACAGATGAAGATGTTCCTGACCCGCATCGGCTTCGGCTCGACCGCGGTGATCACCGGCGACCTGAGCCAGATCGACCTGCCCAAGCAGCAGAAATCCGGCCTGCGCGATGGATTGGAGGTGCTCAAGGGCATCGCCGGCATCTCGTTTACCTTCTTCACCGCCGCCGACGTGGTGCGTCACCCGCTGGTGGCGCGCATCGTGCGTGCCTATGACCGTCGCGACGGCCGCGGCGACGAAGCCCAGGAATGAGCCGGATCGACGTCAGCTACGGCCTGCCGCGCGCAGGATTGCCGGCTGCCATCACGCTGCGCCGCTTCGCCGAAGCCGCGCTCAGGGACCGGCGCGACGATGCCGAGTTCTCGATCCGCATCGTCGATGCCGAGGAAGCCCAAACGCTGAATCGCGACTACCGCGATCGCGATTACGCAACCAACGTGCTGAGCTTCCCGGCCGAACTGCCGCCCGGGGTTCCGATCCCGCTGATCGGCGATCTGGTCCTGTGCGCCCCGGTCATTGCCCGCGAGGCCGCCGAACAGGGCAAGCCGCTGGCTCACCACTACGCGCACATGGTGGTGCACGGGGTGCTGCACCTGCTGGGCTTCGATCACCAGCAGGACGCCGAGGCCGAGCGCATGGAAGCCACCGAGCGCGAGATCCTGGCGCGCCTCGCCGTGGCCGACCCGTACGCCGTCGAACGCGCCTGACTTTTCAGACTGCCGCCAAGGCTCCACCGCCAAGCAGAGCGGAAGCGGCATGTAGACTTGCCGGCGTTTTCGGGGACGCAGGCGCCTCCACCGCAAGGATTCCTTCCGCATGAGCACCCTTCTCGTCACCGGCGGCGCCGGCTTTATCGGCGCCAATTTCGTGCTGCGCCACGTCGCTGCCGGGCACCGCGTCGTCAATCTCGACGCCCTGACCTACGCCGGCAACCGCGACACCCTGGCCAGCATTGAGGGCAATCCACTGCACGTGTTCGTGCAGGGCGACATCGGTGATCGCGATCTGCTGCGGCGCCTGCTGTCCGAGCACCAGCCGGACGCCGTGCTGAATTTCGCTGCCGAAAGCCACGTTGATCGCAGCATCGACGGCCCCGGCGACTTTGTGCAGACCAATATCGTCGGCACCTTCCACCTGCTTGAGTCAGTGCGCGGCTGGTTCGCCGAACTCAACGACTCCGCGCGCAAGGCCTTCCGTTTTCTGCACGTATCCACCGACGAGGTCTACGGCTCGCTCGGCGAGACCGGCAAGTTCACCGAGACCACTGCGTATCAGCCGAACTCGCCCTACTCCGCCTCCAAGGCGGCCTCCGACCATCTGGTGCGCGCCTATCACCATACCTACGGGCTGCCGGTGCTGACGACCAACTGCAGCAACAATTATGGTCCCTACCAGTTTCCGGAGAAGCTCATCCCGCTGATCATCCAGCGCGCGCTGGCGGGCGAACCCCTGCCCGTCTATGGCGACGGCAAGAACGTGCGCGACTGGCTCTACGTCGGCGACCACTGCACGGCCATAGCGCGGGTCCTCGAAGCCGGCCGCCTGGGCGAGGTCTACAACGTCGGCGGCGATGCCGAACGCCAGAACATCGACGTGGTGAAAACCATCTGCGCGCTGGTCGACGCGCGCGCGCCGCGCGTCGACGGCCAGCCGCGCGAATCGCAGATCCGCTTCGTCACCGATCGCCCCGGCCACGACCGCCGCTACGCCGTCGACGCCAGCAAGCTGAAGTCCGAATTAAGCTGGGCGCCCTCGCGCAGCTTCGAGCAGGGCATCGAGCAGACGGTCGACTGGTATCTGCAAAACACCGATTGGGTGCAGCGCGTGCTCGACGGCAGCTACCGGCTGGAACGCATCGGCACCGGCCGCAGCGCCGACTAAGGACAGACCCATGAAAGGCATCATCCTCGCTGGCGGCTCCGGCACCCGGCTGTATCCGATCACCCAGATCGTCAGCAAGCAGCTGCTGCCGGTCTACGACAAACCGATGATCTACTACCCCTTGAGCACCCTGATGCTGGCGGGCATCCGCGAAGTGCTGGTGATCAACACCCCGCACGAGCAGGCGCTGTTCCGGCAGCTGCTCGGCGACGGCAGCCAGTGGGGCATGCGCATCGACTACGCCGCCCAGCCCAGCCCCGACGGCCTGGCCCAGGCTTACCTGATCGGCCGCGAATTTGTGGACGGCAAGCCGTCCTGCCTGGTGCTCGGCGACAACATTTTCTACGGCCACGGTTTCTCGGAGCAGCTGCGGCGCGCGGCGACGCTTGAAGACGGCGCGGTGGTGTTCGGCTACTGGGTCCGCGACCCTGAGCGCTACGGCGTCGCCGAGTTCGACGCCACCGGCCAAGTGGTCGGGCTGGAGGAGAAACCCGCTCATCCGAAATCCAATTACGCGGTCACCGGCCTGTATTTCTATGACGGCGATGCTCCCAAATTTGCCGCCGAGCTGAAACCCTCAGCCCGCGGTGAGCTGGAGATCACCGACCTCAACCGTCGCTACCTGCACGAAGGAAACTTGCGGCTGGAAAAGCTCGGCCGCGGCTACGCCTGGCTCGATACCGGCACGCATGAATCCCTGTTGCAGGCCGGCAACTTCATCGAGACCATCGAGCAGCGCCAGGGCCTGCGCGTGTGCTGCCCGGAAGAGATCGCCTACATGAACGGCTGGATCAGCCCCGCTGAGCTTGAAGCGCTGGCCCAGCCCCTGCTGAAAAACGGCTACGGCCAGTACCTGATGAGCCTGCTCACGCTGGGCCTGGCCCGATGAAGACCCTGCAGACCGACCTGCCCGGCTGCGTGGTGATCGAGCCAGCGGTATTCGGTGACGCCCGCGGCGCCTTTTTCGAATCCTGGAACCGCCAAGCCTTTGCCGAGGCCGGGCTCGATTTCGAGGTGGTCCAGCACAACGTATCGACCTCCACGCGGGGCGTGCTGCGCGGCCTGCACTACCAGTGGCCAAACCCGCAGGGCAAGCTGGTCAGCGTGCTGGAGGGCGAGGTGTACGACGTGGCCGTCGACATCCGTCGCGGCTCGTCGCACTTCGGGCGCTGGTCCGCGGTGGTGCTGAGTGAGGAGAACCGCCGCCACTTCTGGATTCCGCCCGGTTTTGCCCACGGTTTCGCGGTGACCAGCGAGCGCGCGGTGTTCAGCTATCTGTGCACGGCCCATTACGATCGCGCCGCAGACGCTTCGATCCGCTGGGACGACCCGCGGCTTGCAATCGACTGGCCGCTGGCGGCGCCTGAGCTTTCCGACAAGGACCTGAGGGCCCCGCTGCTGGCGAACATTCCGGTCGAACGGCTGCCGCTGTTCGAGACCTGAGGCTCGCCGCCCCCCGTCACGCTGAAGCGCAAGCCTCGTCTCGTTGCGGCCTTGGCTGTTGGCCGGGTAGTCTCGCGACCTTCTTGTTCTGGAGAATGACCTATGCGCCGCTTTCATGCCGTGCTTCTTGCGCTTTCTCTCGCTCTTCCCGTAGCCGCCGCTGAACTGCCGGCGCCGTTGGCCTCGCACTATCCCGACCGCGATTCACAGGCGCAGGTGCGCGTTGCGCAGCTGGAAGAGGATACCCGCTTCCGGCAGCTGCAGCGCCAGGCCAAGCGCGGCCACCTAAGCTCGGGTGGCCTCGCAGCGCTGGCCTTTGGCTATACGCTTCGCGGCGACGTTGAGCAGGCCAAAGCCAATTTGGAGCGGGCCCGGACTTATGCCGGCCGCCGCACGGCCCAGTTGCGTCACGTGCTGTGGAGCGCCGGCTGGAGCGAGCTGAATCTGGGCAACTACGGCGCCGCAGCCGACGCCTGGAGCGAATCGGCCCGCCTGCACGGCGGCCAGCCGTTCTGGCTGCCTTACTCGATGGCGGTGTTGGCTGAACTCGACGGCCAGCGCGATCTGGCAGTCCGCTGGTACGCGGCCGCCGTGCGCAGCCAAGCGCGCTGGGGACATGCCGAAGGCGTCGCCCGCTCGACCTCGTACTGGCAGCGGAAAGAACGCTCGGCCATGGACCGTGTTTTCAACGCCTGGCAGGCCAGCGAGCAGGGCAAGACTGGAGCGCCCGCCACGGTGCTGGAGTCGGAAGCCGGCTGAACTCAAGTCCTTCGCCAAGTCGCGCCCGCCGGGAGGGCGCCAGCGGGGCGGGCGCTGAGCCGAGGGCGGGTCGCTTTCGAGCTGCCAACGGCAGCTCCAGCCTTAAATAGCCCGAGCGAAGCACCGATGCCGGCCGCTTTCGAGCTGCCGACGGCAGCTCCATGCCTTAAGGAGCTCGAGCGAAGCAGCGAGGCGGGCCGCTTTGGAGCTGCCGGTGGCAGCTTCAGGCCCGAAGAGCCCGAGCGAAGCAGCGAGGCGGGCCGCTTTGGAGCTGCCGGTGGCAGCTTCAGGCCCGAAGAGCCCGAGCGAAGCGAAGGCGAACACCCACCCTCGCATAAAGCTCCAATGCTCGCGGCGTTGGGCTTCGCTTTGCTCAGCACTCACCTCCGATGCCGCGACGGGCAGGGGTTCGCCGCAGCGGTCCGTTGTTCAATCCCCAATCCCGAATGCCCGATCCCGGCTCTTCAGTGCCCGCCGTCCAATGCCTTCAGTTCGCTGACCAGCTTGGACACCATGTCGGCGCCGTCGCCAAACAGCATCCGCGTGTTGTCAGCGTAGAACAGCGCGTTCTCGATGCCGGCAAAGCCGGTGCCCTTGCCGCGCTTGATGACGACGGTGTTCTTGGAGTTCACCACGTCGAGGATCGGCATGCCGTAGATCGGGCTGGCGGGGTCGGTCTTGGCCACCGGGTTGACCACGTCGTTGGCGCCGATCACCAGCGAGACATCGGTGATCGCGAACTCCGGGTTGATGTCGTCCATGTCGGCGATCAGGTCATACGGCACGCCGGCTTCGGCCAGCAGCACGTTCATGTGCCCCGGCATGCGTCCGGCCACCGGATGAATCGCGAACTTGACCTTGACGTCGCGCTTGATCAGCTGCTGGGTCAGCTCCCAGACCTTGTGCTGGGCCTGCGCTACCGCCAGACCGTAGCCCGGCACGATCACCACGCGCTCGGCGTAGGCCATCATCGCGGCGACATCCGAGGCCTCGATGGGCCTTTGCGCGCCGGTGATCTCCTTGGCTTCGCCGCTGGGGCCGCCGAAGTTCGAGAACAGCACATTGCTTATTCGCCGGTTCATGGCCTTGGCCATCAGCTGGGTCAGCAGCATGCCGGCTGCACCGACCACGGTGCCGGCAATGATCAGCGATTCGCTCTCCAGCACGTAGCCCTTGAAGGCCACGGCCAGGCCGGTGAAGGCGTTGTACAGCGAGATCACCACCGGCATATCGGCGCCGCCGATCGGCAGGGTCATCAGCACGCCGAAAATGAGCGACAGCACGAAGAAGGCGATGATGATGCGCACATCGAGCTCAAACACCAGCCAGGCGCCCAGCCCGAGGCAGGCCAGGAACACCAGCATGTTGACCATCTGCTGGCCGCTGAAGTTGAAGCGCTTGTCGAGCCGGCCGTCGAGTTTGGCCCAGGCGATCACCGAGCCCGAGAATGATATTGCGCCGATCAGCGAGCCCAGCACCGCCAGCACCAGTTTGGTGGTGTCCAGGCAGGCGTGTTCGGCCATGTCTGTCGCGGTGCAGGCGCCGGTATGCGCGGCCGAGTTGATCAGCGCATAGGCGCCGATCGCCGCCGCCGAGCCGCCGCCCATGCCGTTGAAAATGGCGACCATCTGCGGCATGTCGGTGACCGGCACCTTCTTGCCCCAGGCCCAGAACACAAAGGACAGCGCGATGGCGAGCGCCATCAGGCCAAGGTTCAGCGGGTCGACGCCGTGGCTGCCCCAGGTGCTGGGGGCGAAGAAGGTGACCACAGTGGCAATCACCATGCCGACGCCGGCCCAGCGGATACCGCGCTTGGCGGTCACCGGCGAGCCCATCTGCATCAGGCCGACGATGAACAAAAGGGCCGCAGCGAAGTAGCTGGACTTGGCCAGCAGATCGAGGATTTCAGGAAGACTCATCCGCTCAGCCTCCCTTCTTTTTGCTGGACTTGAACATTTCCAGCATGCGCTCGGTGACCACATAGCCACCGACCGCATTGCCGGCGCCCAGCAGCACCGCGAAGAAGCCGATCGTGCGCTCCAGCGTGGTATCGGCGTGCGCCAGCGAAATCATCGCGCCGACCACCACGATGCCGTGCACAAAGTTCGAGCCCGACATCAGCGGCGTGTGCAGGATTACCGGCACGCGGGAAATGATGACGTGGCCGCAGATTGCGGCCAGCATGAATATGTAAAGCGCCAGGAAACCGTCCATCAGCCCGCCCCTCCTTCAATTCGCTGCCTGGTTGCGGCATGTTTGATTTCACCTGCGTGGGTGAGGCAGGTTTGTGCGACAAGTTCGTCCTCCCAGTCGAGCGCGATCGCGCCGTCCTTGATCGACAGGCTCAGGAAGTTGTAAAGGTTGCGCGCGTACATTTCGCTCGAATGGATACAGCCCATCGAGGCCAGATGCGTGGGGCCAACCACCACCACGCCGTTGTCGGTATGCACGGTTTCGCCTGCTTGAGTCAGCTCGCAGTTGCCGCCGGTTTCGGCGGCCAGATCCACGATCACGCTGCCGGCTTTCATGCCGGCGACCATTGCCGCGGTGATGATCTTCGGCGCGGCGCGTCCGGGGACGGCCGCGGTGGTCACGATCACATCGATATTTTTCAGGTGCTCACCCAGCTTGCGCTGCTGCTCGGCGCGCTCTTCAGCCGTCAACTCGCGGGCGTAGCCGCCGCTGCCGGCTGCACTCACCCCGAGATCAAGGAATTTGGCGCCCAGCGACTCGATCTGCTCGCGGGTTTCCGGACGCACATCGAAGCCCTCGACCTGCGCACCGAGGCGACGCGCAGTGGCGATCGCCTGCAGGCCAGCCACGCCGGCGCCCACGATCAACACTTTGCTGGGGCGGATGGTGCCGGCAGCGGTGGTCAGCATCGGGAAAAACTTGCCGCTGGTCTCGGCAGCGATCAGCACCGCTTTGTAGCCCGCCATGCCGGCCTGCGAGGACAGCACGTCCATTGCCTGAGCGCGGGTGGTGCGCGGCAACAGCTCCATGGCGAAACTGCTCAACTTGCGATCGCGCAGCGCCTTGACCTGCGCATCGCCGGTGTGCGGCTGCAGCAATCCGATCACCGCGGCGCCTTCGCGCAGGGCGGCAATCTCGTCGTTTTCCGGCGGCTGAACTTTCAGCAGCACGTCGGCGCGCGCCAGTACCGCCGCGGCCGAATCAACGAACTCAACGTCGGCATAGGCCGAATCCGGAAAGGCAGCTGATGCACCGACTCCCTTCTCAAGCACGACCGCTATGCCGGCCGCCCGCAGCTTCTTCGCTATTTCCGGCGTCAGCGCGATCCGGCGTTCGCCAGGCACCCGCTCAACGACGGCACAGACGGTACCCGCCATGCGCTGCACTCCCCATAGATGAAACCCGGATCGATGCTAGCGGAAACCAGGGCGAAGGAGTCAGGCCATTTGCTGCGCGCGAGCGCTTGGCCTAAGAAGCGTTGGCCGCGCCGCGCCGGCTATGCGGTCAGGCGTCCGGGCTTTTGGCGCCGGTGGAATTGGCTCGCAGGCGGCCCAGCACCTGATTCATCGCATGCTCGAAGGCGGCGTCGTTCTGGCGGATCACCAGGCGCTTGCTGCCGATCATCGCCGCCAGCTCCTCCGCCGAAGCCACGCAGTAGCGCAGGCCGCGTCGGTTGACGAACAGCAGGCGGTTGGAGATTGGGCTCTGCCAGCTCAGTTTGGCCGGCTGCGAATTGCCATCTTCGTCGATGAACTGCACCCAGGTGCCGACCGGCAGCTTGCGAATTCGCTCGACGTCGCTGGCCTCGAATTCCAGGCCAGCGAGAGGGTCGGCCTCTTCCTCGGCTTCCTGCGGGGTCACGCTCACCGCGAGGGTCGGCGAATCCACCGGTGGTGCATTGCGCTCAACCGCACCCACCAGCTGCTGCTGGATTTCAGGCGAAGCGGCGCGCGGGCTCAGGGCTGCGAGCAGCGAATGCAGGACCTCTTCGGCTGCTTCACCGACGCAGCCGGCGCTGTGCAGCACGGGTTCGAGCTGGGGTTTGAGAGCAACAAACGTCGACTCCGAAAACTGCCGCCGCTCTCGCGATTCCGACCATGCGCCGAGCAGCGAATCGGCCGCAGCCAGCGCGCTTTGGTACTTCGGCGAGTCGTGACCCTCGCGCAGGCCCATCAGGGTGGTGTGGTGCGCCCAATAGCGGCGCAGGAAGGAGTCCACGGCAGGCGCGAGATCAGGGTGCAGTTCGAGCCGCCGCGACAGCTCAGAAGAGGCCGCTGCGCGGGCAAACTCCAGGCGCTCCTTGCCGCGCTGAGCCTCCGCCGCGCGGCGTTCGGCCAGCGCGATGCGGCGTCGATGCTGGTCGATGAACTCGCGGAACTCCTGTTCCAGCGTCTCAAAGATGGCGACATCCTCGTTGAACTCGACGTTGAGCCGTTCAACGGTGCGGTTGACTCGATCGAGCATCTCGCGGTCTTGCGGCGCTTCGCCTGAATTTCCCTCGCAGGCCTCCGCCAGCGAGTTAAGCAGGCGCCGCGCGGGGTGTGACTTCTGTAGGAACATCCGGCGATCAAGCATCGCGACCTTGATGAAAGGCACGATCAGCCGCCCGATAGTCTTGCGGGTATCGCTCTGGAAGTCCCGCTCCTCCAGCAGCACCTCAAACAGCATGCCGACCAGATCGATGGCGTCCTCATCCGCCGCACTCATGCGCGAGGTCAACGGATCAAGCCCGAGACGCTCCGCGCCGCTGAGCAGCTCCTGCTTCAGCCGCTGCGACAGGGATTGGTCGGGATCATCCAGCGCGGCGCTCACCGACTCCGGCAGCTCGGCTTGGTACATCGACAGCACCGACAGCATCTCGTTGGGCGAGAGTGAACGCAGCGGTTCGGTGCTGCCGACCCCGGACCCGGAAAACTCCTGCGGCGGGCCCGCAGTACGCTCGCTGCGCGAGCCCCGGTAGGCTTCAAGCAGCTCGTGGAGGGTTGAAAACAGCGCCTGCTCCGCCGCCGGGCTGACCGGCGTGGCCTCTGCATAGTCTCGGGACGAGGCGCCGTAGCCGCTGGCCTCAGAGTCCTCGGCGGCGCGGCCAAGCGCATCGGCCATGCGCGAGGGAATCGAGCCTGGAGGGCGCCGCGGCACCGTGTGGCGGATCTCCGGAAGAACCCCGGATTCGACCAGGGCCTTATTGAGATCCACATAAAACGGGCCGAGCAGGCGCTGCATCTCGCGCTCATACAGCTTGAACAGCAGCACCTTGGTGCGGACGGTGACGTCGCAACCGATCAACGAATCGCGGAAGGCCTGGGCGATATGCGCAGGCCCCACCGGGCTGTTGTCATCGTCGATATCGACTCCGCCGATCAGCGCCGACAGCCGCCGATTGAGCTGATGCAGGGCCGGACCGAGGCCGCGCGCAATCGCGACCGCCACCATTCGCGCGCTGAGCTGCTCTTCCAACTCGTCTTCGGAGACCAGCGAGAGTTCGACAAAGTCTGCGGGCTTGCTCGAATGCTCCAGATCGATGCGCTGCGGCGAGCGCCGCTCATAGGCGACAAAGGCGGCGATGAAATGTGCCTGATAGCGCTGCTCGATCTGTCCGCGCTGCTTGCGCAGCTCGCGCATGCCGTCGAAGTATTCCTGATGGTTGAGTGACCCATCGGCACGCTGCACGAAATCAAACAGGGTGTTGTCGGCCTTGTCGAGAATCTCGCCGAGAAATGCGGGCAAACGTTTGACCGAGCGCGCGCGCAGCCCCGAGACCAAGGTCGAAATGTCGAAACCCGGTTTCATCGCGAGACGACCATTGATGTCCAATACATTGTCGGGGGTAGACTTGATAACCATAGTCTTGCCTTGAGTTGGTGCTGAAGCGCCCCTTGCCCACCGAGTCTAAGCGTGCGGCCCCGGTCGGAAACGTGAGAGCGTTCCCGCTTCGCAGGGCCTGACCGGCTCAGGGCCTTGAGTCTGGCCGGCCAGTGTGACAGAGCGTTCAGGTGGCTGACACAGCCCGTCCGTCTGAGACCCTACTCCCCAATCCACTTCTGATAACCCGATCACATGCCAAGCCTTGCCCTGCACCAGCGCCGCTCGGTTCCGTCGCGCCTGCTGGATGACCCCGCGCCCAGCGATGAGGCGCTGATCGACCTGCTGAAGGTCGCCTCACGCGTGCCCGACCACGGCGCACTGACGCCCTGGCGGTTCCTGAGAATCCGCCGCCAACAGGGCGCAGACCTCGGTGAGCTGCTGGCTGAGCGCACGCTCGAGCTCGAGCCCGAAACCCCTGCCGCCGCGCTGACCAAGGAGCGCGGCCGCTTCGTGCAGGCGCCGCTGGTCATCGCCGTCATCGGCTGCTATCAGCAGCCGCACCGTATCCCCTTGGTCGAACAGCAGCTGACCGTCGGCTGTGTCTGCTTCAACCTGCTGCAGGCGGCTCAAGCCGCCGGCTTTGGCGCGCAGTGGCTGACCAGCTGGGCCGCCTATGACCCAAGCATCCGCGCGGCGCTCGGCATTGCTGAGAACGAGGCGGTGGTTGGTTTCATCCACATCGGCACCCCGCGCGAGCAAATCGGCGAGCGGCCGCGGCCCGACCCGAGCGCGCGCCTGACGGACTGGTCGGCTTGACTCCGCCGTCGGCCCTGCTGGTAGACGCCAGCCTGTACGTGTTCCGCGCCTGGCACTCCATCCCCGACGATTTTCAGGACAGCGAAGGGCGGCCGGTCAATGCGGTGCACGGCTTCCTGCGATTCGTGCTGGAGCTGCTGGAACGCCAGCAGCCGGCGCGAATGGCGCTGGCTTTCGATGAGTCTCTGGAAACTTCTTTCCGCAACGAGCTCTATCCGGCTTACAAGGCCAACCGCGAGCCGGCGCCGGAATCGCTCAGGCACCAGTTCCGCCAGTGCATGGCGCTGTGCCGGGCGCTGGGTCTGCCGGTCTGGGTGGATTCCAGATACGAAGCCGATGACCTGATCGGCAGCCTCGTGCACGGCCTGCGGGCTGAAGGCGTTTGCAGCCTGATCCTTTCAGCGGACAAGGATCTCTCGCAGCTGCTGCAGCCCGGCGACGAGCAGTGGGACTACGCGCGCGACCTGCGCTGGGGCCACGCCGGAGTGCTGGCTCGCTACGGCGTCCGCGCCGAGCAGATCGCGGATTTCCTCGGCCTGGCCGGAGACTCCGTCGACAATATTCCCGGCGTGCCGGGCATCGGCGCAAAGACCGCCGCAGCCCTGCTCGAACACTTCGGCAGCCTCGACCAACTGCTGGCCAGGTTGGGCGAGCTGCCCTACCTGCGACTGCGCGGCGCCGCTGCGCACGCCAAGCGGATTGAAGAGCACCGCGAGCTGGCGCTGCTGTGCCGACAGCTGGCGACGATCCACTGCGACTGCGATCTCGGTGATCCCCTGCAGGCGGTCAGCCGGACGCCCTGCGATCGCGAAGCGCTTGCGGCGCTCGCGCAGCAGCTCAGGCTCGGGCCGATGACCCTGCGACGGCTGCAGGCACTGGCCTGAGCCGGCGCGCTCACGGCCGCGTCGTACGGCGTCTTCGGTTGCGCTCAATCAGCAGCGCACAGTCAGGCCCGCGTCACAGCTCCGCCACCGGCCGCACGCTCAGCGCACGAACGTCGGCGCGGCAGGCGCCTCGCGCTGCAGTTCGTAGTCGGCTTTAAAGCGATAGATCCGCGCGCCTTCAAGGCCTTCTTTGTTGCGCGGCAGGCCGAAGCGGTCGTAGTTGTCGCGCTGGCTGTTGCCTATCAAATACACCGAGGCATCCGGCGCCACGGTGACCCCGACCTGCAGGGGCAGCGCCTGCTGGCTGGCCAGCAGCGGGTGGGCTTCGGTGATCTGCTTGCCCGAATCCGAGAGCTTCAGGCGCATCACCCGGTTCGGCGGCAGGCCGTTCTGCACGGCAAGCAGATAACCGTTCCAGAAGCTCAGGGCCTCGATCGAGGCCAAGCTCAAGTTCTTCGGGACCGCCACATCGAAGGGTTTGGCGGTGTCGAGGTCGAGCCCGAAGATGCCGCGCTCAAGATCGCTGAAATAAATGCGTTTGCTGTCGGCGGAAACGGTGATGCCGCGCAGTCCGGACAGGTGTGGCGCGTGCAGCAGCCGGCGAAAGCTGTCGTCGCGGACCTGGTAGATGGCGCTGTTGACGCCGTCCAGCGCGTACACGCTGCCGTCGCCCGCCGCCGCGATGTTCGACATGAAGAAACTCTGCCCCGGCACCACCGGCGACAGAAAACTCTTGATGAATTTGCCCGAGGCCAATTCGAACTTGAAGATGCCCGCCTTGCCCAGATCGCGCTCGGCGCTGTAGGCGCGGAAGTGCGGCACCGCGGTTGATGCGACCCACAGCACGCCGCGTTCGGCGTCCACGGCCACCCCGAACACGCCCCACAGGCCGTTCTCCGCGTTGGCTTCAACCAGCGTCTTCAGCGAGCCATCCTCCTCCACCGAAAACACCTTGCCCTCGCGCACGCTGCCAGCCAGCAGGCGGCCGCGGGTCGGATCGAACACGAGGCTTTCAATCAGCAGGTCCTGCCGCGGCAGGGTATGCACCACCCAGCCTTCTCCGAAACTGTCGCGATTGCGCGTTAAGCCCTCAACGATGTAGCCCCACACCTGGGTGTCGGTGACGTTCTTGAAGCGGGGGTCGTCCTCGACCCGATGCCCAAAGCCCGAGGCCTGCAGCTCCAGCAGGGTGTTGTAGGTCTCGCTCTTCAGGTCCTGCTGGGCGTAAGCAGCCGCCAACTCATAGCGGTACACGCCCATGTGCGGACGGATCGCCACCAGGCGCTTCCACACCAGCGTTTCCTTGGCCCGTTCGCCGGCATCGCGGAGCTGGCCGGCCAACTGCAGCAGCGCGTTGGGATCGTCCATCGAGGCCAGCGCCGACTCCAGCTGCGCAGCGGGGATGACCGACGTTCCATCCGGCGGCTCGGCCGCGGGCTGCTGGGCAAAGGCCATTGCGGGTGCAGCGGCGGCGACAAACAGACAGACGAGCAGCAGCGGGCGCAGCGACATGCGGGAGCTTCCGTATTCAGGGGAGTGCAGGCGCGTAGGACCGCGCTTTTCGCGGCAGGTTCCCACTCGGGTCGTAAGATGCGGCCGAAGTCTACGCGTTAAGGCCGCTCTGATTGAGCGGAGCTTCGCGGACACGCCGTCAGGGCATGCCCGCGGACTGGGCACCTCGGCGCCCGAGCTTCTCGAGGGCACGCCCCAATTCGTCGAGGCCGCGGCCCGGCCTGCCAGAACCCGGCCGGCCGTGTTCATACGTTCTTACTAAACAGCTGCCCCGCCCGACCCCAGCCCACCGACGGAGAGACTCACCATGCAGCCGCCCGAACCTGCCGCAACCGACGTTGAAACCCTGCACGAGGGCAGCTTTCTGCGCCTATGCAAGCGCGGCCGCTGGGAGTACACCGAGCGCACCAACGCCGGCAGTGCGGTGATCGTGGTCGCGCTGACGCCCGAGGACAAGCTGCTGTTCGTCGAGCAGTTCCGCGAGCCAATCCAGTGCCGCAGCATCGAGATGCCGGCCGGCCTGGTCGGCGACATCGACAGCGAGGAGTCGATCGAGCTGGCGGCCGAGCGCGAGCTGCTGGAGGAAACCGGCTGGCAGGCTGAGCGCATCGACTTCCTGATGATGGGCCCGTCCTCGTCGGGGATGAGCACCGAGCTGATCGCCTTCGTCCGCGCCCAGGGGCTGACCCGGGTGCACGCGGGCGGCGGCAACGCGGGCGAGGACATCACGGTGCACGAGGTCCCCCGCGGCCAAGCCGCCGCGTGGCTGGAGGCCAAGCGCCGCGCGGGCTATTCGATCGATCCCAAACTCTATGCGGGCCTGTTCTTCGTCGACTTCAACCCGGACGGCAGCGCGGCTTCAGTCGGGCAGGAATAGGCAAACCGGATCATCGGCGCGGGATTCGAAGCCGGCGATGCGCCCCGGCAGGCCGACAGCTAGCAACTCCATGACCTCGTGCTGGCGGCCGCGGGCGGCAGGCGGGCGCGCCCGCCAAGCGGCGTTGGGTGGGTCTTGGCCCGCCGCGCGCGCACTTCGTGTGGCGGCGGGTCGATGCGACGGCGGCGGGTCAAGACCCGCCCTACGCAGAACCGCGAGCTCGCCTACCTTCGGCAATCCCGAATCCCGAATCCCGAATCTTGAGTCCCGAATCCCGAATCCCGAATCCCGGTCCCGAGTCCCGAGTCCCGAGCCCCGAATCTCAAACCGCGACCCCTCACTTCCGAAATCCGTCCTTCAAAACCTCGCGCGCCGCGTTGTGCCCCGGCAGGCCGCTGACGCCGCCGCCCGGATGGCTGCCGGAGCCGCACAGGTACAGGCCTTTGAGCGGGCCGCGGTAGTTGCCGTGGCCGAGCAGCGGCCGCGCCGAGAACAGTTGATTCAGGCTCAGCGCGCCGTGAAAAATGTCGCCGCCGACCAGGCCGAACTCGGTTTCGAGATCCATCGGCGTCAGCGCCCGGTAGCCAAGCACTGAGGCCCTGAAGTTGGGCGCGGCGCGATTGACGGTTTCGATCATCAGCTGCGCCACTTCGTCGCGGTGATCAGACCACTGCCGGCCGTCGGACAGCTCCGGCGCCACGTGCTGACAGAACAGGCTGGCGACGTGCGCGCCCTTCGGCGCCAGGCTGTCGTCCAGCGTGGATGGGATCAGCATTTCAACGATCGGCTGCTTCGACCAGCCGTGGCTGCGCGCGTCGAAATAGGCCTGCTCCATGTAGCGCAGGCTGGGCGCCAGGATGATGCCGGCGGTGTGATGCTCGGCGCGGGCGCTGCCGGGAAGACAGCTGAAATCCGGCAGCTCGGACAGCGCCACATTCATGCGGAAGGTGCCGGAGCCGCAGCGGTAGGCGCGCATGCGCTCGGCGAACTCCGGCGCCAGCGCGGCCTGCGGCACCAGCTTGCCGAACAGCAGCTTGGGATTGAGGTTGGAGACCACGCAGTTGGCGCGAAACATCTGGCCGTCGACGGTGCGCGCGCCGATGGCGGCGCCGTTCTCCACCAGCACTTCCTCAACGCCCGCATTGACGCGAATATCGACGCCCGCGGCTGCGGCGGCGCGCGCCATCGCCTGGGTGATCGCGCCCATGCCGCCGATCGCGTGACCCCACACGCCCTGCTTGCCGTTGACCTCGCCGAATACGTGATGCAGCAGCACATAGGCGCTGCCGGCGGAGTACGGGCTGGCGTAGTTGCCGACCACGCCATCAAACCCGAACAGGGCCTGGATCGGCTCGGACTCGAACCAGCGTTCGAGGTAGTCGCCGGCGGAATCGGTGAACAGATCCAGCAGGTCGCGCTGCGCCTGGAGCCCCATGCCGGCCACCCGGCGCCCGAGGCCCGCGGCTTTGAGCAGCTCGGGCACCGCCTGCAGCCAGCTGCCCTCGACCACATTGGGCGGAGTCTTGAGCGCCAGCTCGCGCAGCAGCGACGCACTCCGTTCCAGATGCTCGCCGTAGGCCGACAGCCGGTCGGCGTCGCGCCTGGAGAACTTTGCGACCTCGGCCTGGGTGCGGCCCTCGCCCGCTTTCAGATAGCGGCCATCGGGCAGCGGCAGGAAGTTACCGAGCTCGCGCTCAACGATGCGCAGGCCGTGGCGGTGCAGGTCGAGCTCGCGGATCACCTTTTCGTGCAGCAGCGACACCGTGTAGCTGGCGGTGGAGTTGCGAAAACCCGGGTGGAATTCCTCGGTGACCGCCGCGCCGCCGACCACCCCGCGGCGCTCCAGCACGCGCACCGAGTGGCCGGCCTTGGCGAGATAGGCCGCGCAGACCAAACCGTTGTGGCCGCCGCCGATGATCAGCGCATCCGTCCGCGAGTCGGCCATCTCAGCGCTCCACGATCTCGACGCTGACTTCGCCCACGCCATCGACCGTCGCCCGCAGCCGATCACCCGGCACGCAGGGCCCGACGCCCGCGGGCGTGCCGGTGAACACCAGATCACCCGGCTCCAGCCGCACGAAAGTCGACAGATTGGCCAGCAGTTCGGGCACCGCCCAGGTCAGGTCGCCAATGTCGGCGTCCTGCTTGACGACGCCGTTCTGCTGAAGCTGGATGCGGCCTGTCGCCGGATGGCCGATCCGCGCCGCCGGTTCGATCGCCCCGCAGGGTGCCGAACGATCAAAGCCCTTGGCCATGTCCCAAGGCTTGCCGCCCTTCTTGAGCTGCGCCTGCAGATCGCGACGGGTCATGTCGAGGCCGACCGCGTAGCCAAACACCAGCGCCTTCGCCTGCTCCGCGCTGAGGTTCTCGCCGCTGCCGCTGATCGCCACCACCAGTTCGGCCTCGTAGTGCAGGTCGCGGGTCTGGCCCGGGTAGGCCAGGCGCGCGCCGTCGCCGACCACCGCATCGCCCGGCTTCATGAAGAAGAACGGCGGCTCGCGGGTGGGGTCTGCGCCCATTTCGCGCGCGTGTTCGGCGTAGTTGCGGCCCACGCAGTAAATGCGCCGGACCGGAAAAAACTGCTTGCTTCCCGCGATGGCCACACAGGGCGTTGCGGGCGGCGGCAGCACGTAGACGCTGGAAGCGGGCATAGCGGAGTCCTGGCGGGAGGTTGGAGGTCGAGGATCGAGGATCGAGGATCGAGGATCGAGGATCGAGCCAGAGCATAGCCGGCGCGGCGGCGTCTGCCCCCTGCGGAAAGGCTGGCCCGCCCGCCCGCGCGGGTTCGGCAAGCGCGGAACTTGCATGGGTCCACGCGCGCTCAGCCGAGCCCGGGAAGGAGGCCACCGATGTTTGCCGACGACGATGAAGATGCCCTGCTCAAGCGCCATCGCTACGTGCTGCAGGAGATTGAGCGCGAGATTCGCAAGATCAACCGCGAGGTGATCCATCGCGATATCGCGCGAATCGAGCGCAGCGATATCACCGACCTGGCCCGAGTGGTCGCCGAGCATCGGGCGCGCTATCTGCAGGCCGGCATGCGGCTGGCCAAAGCCAGCGTCGGCTCGCCCGAGGAGCAGGAGATGGTCCGCGCCCTGCCCGACCTGCGTCGGGAGTTCGAATCCACTCGCGATGTGTTTGCCGCACTTGAGCGCGCCATCGAGCAGGCCTACGTGGATATTGAGCTGCGCTAGCCGGCCGGTGTACTGAGCGGGCCTCACGCCGCCGCCCCGCGCGCCGGACGTTGGGTTGATCGTCACCCGGGCTGATCCACTATCGGGCTGATCCACAAACGGGTGAGTCCACGAGCGCGCCGATCAGCGAATCTGCCGCGCTGAATGCCCCTGCCTTCCGGCACCCGCAGCGGCAGGCAAGCGGCGGCAGTGTGGTCGACTGACTCCTGCCCGGATTGAATCAATGCCCCAGCCCACCCGCCCGCAGCTCCGCTTGGCGCTGAGCGCCCTCGTCCTCGGCCTCTTCAGCCTGCAGGGATTTTCGCAGATCGCCGACGCTGCCGAGGCGCCCGCCGCGGCCACCGTCGAAGTCGGCAACCGCGTCACCCAAGGCGTGCCGGAGCTGCCGCCTGAGCTGATCGAGCGCTTGGACCGCTACCAGAACACCCGCCCGGCCAGCTTCGCCGGCTGGGCCAGCGACGGCGAGCTGCTGATCAGCACGCGCTTCGGCGAGACCAATCAGGTGCATCGCGTGCGCAGCCCGCTGGGCATGCGCGAGCAGCTCAGCTTCAACGACGAGCCGATGTCCTCGGTGCGCGCCCGCCCGGGTGGCGACGGCAGCGGCTTTGTGTTCGGCAAAGATGTCGGCGGCTCGGAGTTTTGGCAGCTCTACTACTACGATCTGCAAACCCGCAGCGACCGCCTGTTGACCGATGGCGCCCGCAGCCGCAGCGAGCAGCCGCTGTGGTCACGCGACGGCCGCCAGCTGGCCTGGACATCGACCGCGCGCAACGGCCGCGACAGCGACATCTGGGTGCGCGAGCTCGACGGCAAGGCGCGCGCCGTGCTGACCGAGGGCGGCACCTGGTTCGCCAACGATTTCTCGCCGGACGGCAAGTCGCTGCTGGTGCAGCAGTACGTCTCTATCAACGAGAGCTACCCGGGCGAGCTGGATCTCCAAAGCGGCACATTGACCCGCTTCCCGATCGAAGGCGACAAGGCCGCGTTCGGGCCGTTCCGCTACGCGCCGGATGGCGAGGGCGTCTACTACGTCTCCGATGAGGGCAGCGAATTCCGCACCCTGCGGTTTCACCGGCCCGGCGCCGAAGTGCAGGCGCTGAGCGCCGAGCTGCCCTGGGACGTGGTCGGCTTCGACATCGCCGCCGACGGCCGCCACCTGGCCTATGCCAGCAACGAGGACGGCATTTTCCGCCTGCACCTGCTGAGCCTTCCTGCACATACGCCCGTGCCGCTGCCGGCGCTGCCGGTCGGGGTGATCGGCGGCATGAGCTTCTCGCCCGACGGCGGCCGCATCGCGCTGACCTTGAACAGCGCCACCTCGCCCAGCGACGTCTACGTAATCGATCTCGCGCAGAACAGCCTGACCCGCTGGACCCAAGGCGAAGTCGGTGGGCTCGATACCAGTCGCTTCGTGGCGCCGACCTTGATCCGCTATCCGAGCTTCGACGGCCTGTCGATTCCGGCCTTCTACTACCGCCCGGCCGGGGTGCCGGCGGACCGCAAGCTGCCCGTGGTCATCAACATCCACGGCGGCCCGGAGGCGCAGGCCCTGCCGACCTTCAGCGCCAGCATCCAGTTCATGCTGGAGCAGCTCGAAGTGGCGGTGCTGGTGCCGAACGTGCGCGGCTCGGCCGGCTTCGGCAAGACCTATGTGAGCCTGGACAACGGCTTCAAGCGCAAGGATTCAGTCAAGGACATCGGCGCCCTGCTCGACTGGATTGCAGCCGAGCCCGGGCTTGATGCGAAACGCGTCGGCGTCTCCGGCGGCAGCTACGGCGGCTATATGGTGCTGGCCAGCCTGGTCGACTACGCCGACCGCATCGCCGCCGGCATTGATGTGGTCGGCATCTCCAGCTTCACCACCTTTTTGGAGAACACCGAAAGCTACCGCCGCGACCTGCGCCGCGCCGAATACGGCGACGAGCGCGACCCCGAGATGCGCGCCTTCATGGACGCGATCGCCCCGCTCAACAACGCCAGCCAGATCACCTCACCGCTGTTCGTCGCCCAAGGCGCCAACGACCCCCGCGTGCCGCTGTCGGAAGCCGACCAGATTGTGGACGCCGTGCGCGGCAACGGCGGCGATGTCTGGTACCTGGTGTTCAAGGACGAAGGCCACGGCTTCGCCAAAAAAACCAACGCCGACTACTTCGGCGCCGCCAGCATGCTGTTTTGGCAGCAGCACCTGCTGTCGGAGTAGCGGCGGGTTTCGGGTTCCGAGGTTCGGAATTCGGGATTCGGGATTCGGCGCTTGAGGTTCGAGGTTCGAGGTTCGACGTTTCGGGTTTCGGGTTTTCAGGTTCTAGGTTCTAGGTTCGGGATCGGGATCGGGATCGGGATCGGGATCGGGATCGGGATTCGGGATCGAGATTCGAAATTTGAATTCGGTATTTCGATTGGGTTCGCGGGACACCTCGCTTCCACGAGCCTCGGCTTAAAGCCCCTCTCCCCGCGGGAGAGGGGTTGGGGTGAGGGGCGCTACAGGGCGTGACTCTTCAACCGAACCGTGAGCCCCCCTGCCGTGGCCCCGCCTCAATCGAGCCCAGTGAGCCCTGGGCACCCAGCCGAGACCCATCAGAGGCGCAGCTTGCTCCCTGGGCGTAGGCGTCGAGCGACGAGATGCGGGTGTCAGGGCGGTCGGGGGAGGACATCGCTCCGCTTCGTTCGCCCCAACCCGACTCGCGCGAGGGCGGGTCATTACCGCGCCGCGCCGTCGTCGCCGAGTCACCTGCTTTCGGTCCGAGCCCGCCAAAGCCGACCCATCGAATCCATCACGCCTTGCGTCAGGTAACTCGCGCTGGACGTCATGGCTCGCCCGTGATCCGGACCTTCATCGACGAGTAAGCCGAAAAAATCTGGGCGGGTCGCCCTACCGGCGGCAGCCCGCAGACCCATAGCCATACAGCTGGTCGCTCGCCCCGGTGCTGGCGGCTACCCGTGCCCAGCGCGCGCGCCCAAAAACGTAACAACCTGGATTTTTGAGCACGGTCGAGCGCACCGTTTTCATTCACCTACCCGGTGAGACCGAAGCCGTGCCGGCCGAGCGCCTCATGAAGATCGAGCAGGGGCTGGAGGTGCAGGCCTCCGCCTTCGCGTAGAGCAGCCGCTGCGTGGCGCGCGCCAGCGCCGTGCCGGTCAAGGTGGTCGCGCTGGCCCACAGCCCGGTCGTCAAGCCCCTCCCCAACAACCACCCGGCGAGGCCGCGTCTAAAAGGCCGCCAAACGGCCAGCCAACCGCGCCAAAACAGGTAGTCTTCTGCGCCTATGGCCTTCAACGTCCGACAGATCTTCGCAGCCCTCAACGATGCGAGCGTGGAGTACGTTGTGGTGGGCGGCCTTGCGGTCATCCTGCACGGCTACCTGCGCGCCACCGCCGACCTTGATCTTGCCATCGGGCTCGAACCTGCCAACGCCCAGCACGGGATGGAAGCACTCGCATCCATCGGGCTGAGGCCGAGGCTACCTGTCGCGCTGCAGGATTTCGCCGACCCGAACAAGCGCGCGGACTGGATTGAGCACCGCAATATGCTCGTATTCCCTCTGTGGGATCCCAACAACCCGCTGCGCTCGGTCGACGTCTTCATCAACGAGCCCATTGCATTCAAACAGCTGCTGCATCAGGCCGTCATCAAACATCTTGACGGCGTGCGGGTTCCAGTCGCCTGTATCGACCATCTGATCGAAATGAAGCAGCGCGCCAACCGCCCGCGTGACCGCGAAGATATCGACAAGCTCCAGCAGATCCGCGATGCAGAGCCAAAGCGATGCCCATGACCCCAAAGCCTGAACCTGCACAGCCCGCCGGCACCTTCGAAGACCTTGAGCGCGCGCAGCTGCGCGCCTGGATGCAGCTCGACACCGCCGCCAAGATCAACTTCTTCGAGGAAATGGTCGCCATCGCCTACGAAAGCGGCGCGCTGACACCAGAGCGCCTGGCGCTGCGCGATCGCGCGCCTGGCAGCACCGCGCAGGACGGACCGTGATGTGATCAGCGCGGGAGGAGCGATCGGCTTCAAGCTGCAGGCCGTGTGCAATGCTCCGACCCGCGGGCAACACATCGAAGACATCTGCCGGCTGCTGCGCGCCAACCCAGGGGGTTTGGAGACGGGTGAGGTGTGGCGCTCAGGTGCGCTTCGAGCGGGAAAACTTGCTGGTTGAACTGCGCGCCGAGACCGAGTGATCGAGCCATGGCCACGAGTTCTTGGGCCGCCGATCCGCAGAATGCAGTGCCGACGGATACGCGAAATTCGGGAAGTGCAGCCTAGCCAAGGGCCACGATGCTTTGATGCAAACGTTTGGGGCTCGCAGATGGAACGAAATCAGGATGCTTCTGCCAAAATGCCTATTGCGCCAACAGGTGAACAGTTCGTATGTTTCGGGACGCTGCGCCGGAGGTTGGCGCGGTGGTGGGGGCTGGGGGTCAAAAGCTGCAAAAAACGACTCGGACCTCGGTCGAGCCTAGGGCTCAGTCTTGGGGTGCTGTTCCGGGAAATGAAACTGCCGGATAGAGCGAGGATGTGTCGAAACAAGACCTGACCCCCGCCTTTGGTACCCGCCTTTACCCCGAAGACCTGACCCCCGCCCTTACCGCAGACGCCTGCCCCTCGCAAGGCCCGGAGTCCCATGTCCCGACTCGCAGACCAGATTCAGCAGGTCCTTCCTGCCTTCTCCACGCTAGAGACGCCACCGGCTCTGGTCTGCGGGCTCGCACTCGCGGCGCACAAGGTCATACGTGCCACCCGCGATGTCGATTTCCTGGTGGCATCGGAAGACGCCGAGCGCGTGCATGCCCTGCTGCTTTCGCTCGACTACCAGTGTGTCCATCGCAGCGAAGACGCGGCGAACTACGTGCGCCGCGACGAAGGCTTCGACCTCTTGTATGCCCACCGGCCCATCGCCAACGCACTGCTCCGCGAAGCTTTGCTGCGCGAAACGCCCCTGGGCAAACTGCGCGTGATCAGCGCAGAAGGCCTGATCGGCTTCAAGCTGCAGGCCGTATGCAATGATCCGTCCCGAAGCCAGGACATCGAAGACATCCGCCAGCTGCTGCGCGCGAACCGCGCGGTTTTGGAGATGAGTCAGGTGCGGCGTTACTTTGAGCTCTTCGAGCGGGAGACCTTGCTTGATGAACTACTTGCCGAGAAAGAGTGACACGCCCGTGCCTGAGCACTTCTTGGGTGCCGACGTGCTGCGCTCCGTGTCGATCGCCGCGCCTGAGGATCCGATCGTGGCGTGGTTGGATCTGATGGAGGT
>Ga0335395_10000228_pt1 | contig 35067 bp, 22 predicted proteins | sample MAT02_FD_205744 | JGI IMG/M metagenome (GOLD analysis project Ga0335395, IMG submission 205744) | Freshwater microbial communities from Lake Fryxell liftoff mats and glacier meltwater in Antarctica - MAT-02 (spades assembly) (version 2) ... | reverse complement strand
TAATCGGAAGGGATTGCAAGCTGGCAAGTTTATCGGGGGAATTGCTCAACTTTGTGGCGGTAAAGGCGGCGGGCGGCCTAATTTGGCGCAGGCTGGGGGACGTGATGCTAGTAAGTTGCAGGAAGCCTTGGAAAGTGCTCGCAATCTGTTGGTTGAAGGCTTAGGTTGATCCGGGTTTTTCCTGCAGGCAACCAGGGGTTTTAACCCCCGTTTTCCCTGCGGGAAAGCACGTTATTTCTGCATATATCTGCGTTCATCCGCGTATAAGCTGTTGTGCATTTAAATTGTATATTTCGACGATCGATCAAAAATCTTCTCCCCCTCTCCCCCTCTCCCCCTCAATCACCATACACGATCTAGATGCACAACAGCTTATCCGCCTCTATCTGCAGTTGAAAATAAAAACTGCTGCAAAACTTAACTATTACTTTTCGCCCAAAATAGCATAAACCACAGTCTCTTCTTTTTTACCCCGCAATTGAATCGATCCTACTTTTTGCCCTTCGTAACGATCGCGCACGTAAGAAAAAGTCCTCCCCGTCACCAACAAATTAAAAGGACTATCAGAAACAATTTCCTTATTCATCGCCTCCAATCTAGAAGCAACATTGACCGCATCGCCGATCACAGAATAATTCAAACGCCGGGAACCGCCCACGCTACCGGCAATTAACTGTCCCGTATGCAAACCAATACCAAACTTAATTAAAGGTTTGCGTTCAATTCTCAGCTTCTGGTTAATTTCGTGCAGCTTTTCGTGCATCGCGATGCAGGCTGCAACTGCATTCAAAGCATCTTGTTGAATTTCTGAATATTCTGTGTGGCAAAAAGGCACGCCAAAAACTGCCATAATTGCATCGCCGATGTATTTATCGACAACGCCGCCGTGATCCATAATACAGTCGGTCATCGCTTCCAAATAATTGTTAAGCCAGGTGAGCAAATCCCGCGCGGGCATTTTTTCGGAAATCGAAGTAAAACTGCGAATATCCATAAACAACACAGTTGCTGTAAGTTCTTGAGGTTCGAGTTCTCCCTGTTCAAATATCTCAGCTTTGCGCTGCCAAATAAGCTGAGCAGTCTCGGGATCGACGTGCTTTTCAAATAACCTCATTAACTGCTGTTTTTCGTATTGTTCCCGCAGTTGCAAAGCAGTGCCCGATAACATTAAAGTGCCGATGGGTGCGGCAATGGGAATCCACCAAAAATAATAGCTAAATAACACAGCAGCGGCGGCAATCCAAACTACAGGTAAACCGAGGGCGATCGCAATTCTCTCTTTAACACCTCGCTTCCCCAGAACAAAAGCAGTCAGCGGCCCAATTCCCAACAATAAAAAAAATTCTAACAGTACCGGCAGCCGCTGCAGCAAGCGTTGATTGAGCAAATTGTCAATCAACGCCGCATATAAATAAACCCCAGCCGTAGTTCTGTTGAGAGGTGTAGATATCTGATCGACACCGGTAGCGACGACACCAACTAAGACTAATTTATTCGTGAAAGCATTTTCAGGAATTCTACCTTCTACAACATCAACAAAAGCGTAGGTTGGTAGATTTTGTGTTTTCCCGGGCCAGTTAATCCAGACTTTTTGGTCTTGCATATTTTCTGGCTGCGGCAGCAATACAGGATTTTGCGGGTTAGCAGCATTATACCTGTGAGCCATTGCTAAACCGAAATTAGGAATAGAGCCCAGAAACATTTTTGAATCGCGGCTAATGCCGTCGCTGTTGGGCTCGTGCAAGATGTGTCCGACACCTGCGGCGGCTGCTTTTAAAGATGCTACTGGTTCTTCTTTGGTGGTTCTCGGGAGTACAACTTTGCCGTTGGCGGCGATCGCAGCAGCTAAAATATCATCTTTCGGACTCGGATCGAGAAAAAGAATGTCGAAACCAACTGCTGTGGGGGGAGATTTTTTCAGCGCCTGCAGCAGTTCGGCGTAGCGATTGCGCGGCCAAGGAAATTTACCGTATTCCTGCAAGCTTTGGGGCTCGATCGCAATTACGGCAATTCTCGAATCCCACCCTGGATTTGGCAAAATTCCCGATTCTCGAATTTGAAATAGCGTTTTGTATCCCAAATAGTCTAGGGGTTGCCACATTCCCAACTGCAGCATGATTACAGAAACTACGCCTGCTAAAGCACCTGTCATCCAGGGAGGATTTGTGATTATATATTGCCGGAGGCGGATCGGTTTATGTTGTTTGAGTTGCTCAATCAATTTTTTGAACTTCATGCAATTAATTTGACACTATAATTGACATTCGAGTCCGAGTTTCGAGAAGATTTATACTCGTGAACTTTTACCATACCGCAAGCACAAAGCCTTCGCACAAAGTTTCTTTATTTTGACTGCACAGATTCACCGCGAAATTCTTCGCCCGTAAAGGAAATCATCAAGCCAATCGTCGCCGATTACCATAATAAAAAAGGTTCGTAGTGCGGACTTTAGTCCGCTCACTTGTTGCGGAATAAAGTCCGCACTACAAACCAATTTTAGATCGGTCAATTTACCGGACACTATTCTATTTTGCGGACTAAAGTCCGCACTACGAACCTTTGTTAGATCGGTCAATTTACCGGACACTATTCTATTTTGCGGACTAAAGTCCGCACTACGAACCTTTGTTAGATCGGTCAATTTACCGGACACTATTCTATTTTGCGGACTAAAGTCCGCACTACGAACCTTTGTTAGATCGGTTAATTTACCGGACACTATTCTATTTTGCGGACTAAAGTCCGCACTACGAACCTTTGTTAGATCGGTCAATTTAGTTGAAACTGGTGCAATATAGCGGTTCTCAAAAAAGTGAGGATAGCCCTATGCCCTATGCCCTATGCCCTATGCCCTATGCCCTATGCCCTATGCCCTATGCCGGATAGTACCTCATCTTTCTGAGAAAGGCTATATCTCAGATATAACTCACGTCATTAGCTACTGGGCCCTCCTTACAGCTAGATTGGTTGTTTAGGGCACTACGAAGTGGTAATGCCTTTCTCTGACTGAGGGAGCTCGCACTACGATGTTGAGGCGGCGGCTGGGAGGTAAAATCCCTTGAATCTTGAAGTTGCCCTCTCGATCGATCTTAATCGCTTCGTTGTTGACATAAACTATGTCGATCGGGTTAATTTGACCGCTGAGGCGATAGATATTGCCGCTGAGTCTGAACAAACTGCGGATTTGGAGTTCTGCTAGGCGAGGGCTTGCTGAGGCGGGCGTGGGAGGAGATTGAGAGAAAATTGTTGTCGCGCTGCCACCGTTGACAACTACTTCGGAGTCGGTGCTGCCGGATACTGCGACGGCACCTTCAATAGTTTCGACTGCGGTTTTGCCGTCGATGACGCTGACTCCAAAGGATGTGCCGCGGACTCCTGCCACGCCTTCGGGGGTTTCTACCCTGACTGGGGCGGTTCTGGCAGATTTTGCTTGGGCAATTTGACGAGAGTTACCGAGTCCGCTGAAGCTATTGAGGGCGGCGATTTGGTTCGGCGGGATAATTGTTGAGGTGTTGGCTGCGGGAGTTGCCGCATTTGTTTTGCTGAGGGACAACCTGACTCGCCCCCTGCTGACAAAAATGGCTGTCTGTTTTTCGCCGCCTGCACTGCTTGACAAATTGGATATTCTGACTGCGGTGTTTTCGGCAACTTCCACGATACCGATGTTGTTGTCGATAGCTAAACGGGCTGTGGAATCTGCGCCGGTGATGATTTCGTCTCCGGGCTCTGTGAGTCGATCGCCCGCGACTGCCTGCCGCCCTTTAAAGCTGACTGTACCGCGAATTTCTGTAATTTCGATCGATCGTCCCGCCGCTGTTCCCTGAGCGTTTATGGTTGCTGCTGGGGATGGATTCGCCGCCGATTCTGCCGGATTTTTTGGATATGTTGAGTCGATCGGCCGTGCTGGCGGTCGAGACTCTGAGACAATTTTAGTAAAGTTTGACTGCTCTTTGAGGGCTGGAGAGAGCGGACTGGCGATCGTCCCGTTCCATGCCGGCAGACAGGCCAGCACAGCCAAGGACAAACTTCTGAACGGAATTTTGCTCGATCGCCAGCACGTAAAAATTTTCTTCATAATTTCTATTTTGTCATGTTGAAGTTCCTAGACTTCATTTCCTTTATTAGACTCCCTAAATCCGGCAATCGTTCCACTTTTTATTCTGTCAAACTGCCGCCAAAATAAGCTTTCTCAGCATCAACGCTTACCATTAAATCTTCTGTTTATTGTCAAATTTTAGTAAATTTTTACAACGTGCCAGTTTACTAAACTCCCACCTTCGGAAAATTTGGTATTCCAGACTCAAAGTCTTTTATAGCAAGATGTTGCGCCTATGTCAAGGTTCATAGATGAGTATTTATATATAGCAAACATAAAATTTATTACTGCTAGTGAATGCTTTTTGCCTTCGGCCGGAAGGATGAATAATTGGGTAGAAATCCTGTAATTGTGCCAGTTAATAAAAAGATTTCTTTTGCTAAGCGATAAAAAATAATTATCGGTAGCGGTGCGGCTGGGTCTGGCGAGTGAAGTTTGCTGCTGTGGAACCGTAGCTCGTCGGCGCTCGCGACAGGGGGAACTCCGACTAGAATACCGTCTTTTAGGGAAAGTTGGTCGAAATTTCGATCGAAAAATCATCTGGAGCGATCGGTCTGCTGGTGTTGCTGTTCGATCGAGTCCGCCAAACTGTAAAATGGACGCTTGTATAGAGGTTATATAGAGCAGGAGAACAATTTCAGTGGCAATAGAAGTAGGTCAGAGAGTTAAGGTGCGCCGTCTCAGAGATCGGATACCTGCAAATATCGTGGGCAAGATCAAGGAAAATCCCATCGGCACTGTTGACGGATTCAGAATGGTTGACGGCAGTGGAGTAGGTGTGATTGTGAAGTTTAACGGTTTTGCGACTTGGTTTTTTGAAGATGAACTAGAACCGGTTTAGCAAAAGTCAAGCGTTAAGTTCGGCTTCGGCCCCCATGTACGGGATATCAAGGATGTAACGGATGCTGAGGTTCGAGGTTCGAGAGAAGAAGGAAAATTTTTTCACACTCCCCTTTTCCCTCACTCCCGTTCTCCCCTACTCCCGTTCTCTGACTGAGAATTGCGGGTAAATGTTGAGTAGCAAGCTTGGGCGCGGAAATAAAAACGCGCTATATTTTTCTCCATAAAAAACCCGCGCTGGCGGGTTTTAATTTCTTGGGAATTGGCTCGAAGTAAGAGCGGACTGGTAAGGGCTGGGCGGGTTGATATCATTTGTCGATAATTATCAAATATCAGGCGCGAAGGAGCCCTTACAAAATTTGAAATAATACAAGTCTGGTGCTACCCGACTTGATGTTAAAGCGATCGTTGACATCCTCCCGGGCGTGAACGCACGGGGATTCTAGAAATCACTTCCTAGACCTTTCTGTTTCATAGCAACTGCCATCAGACTTATGTCTATCCGGTCTTACGTTCGCTCCACAGACTTTCACCGCAAGCCCTGCGGCAAGTATATTTTGGGCGGCGTTGATATCCCGGTCGTGGTGAGTGCTGCATTTAGGGCAGTCCCATTCCCTCAGATTCAACGGCAACTTTTCCACAATGTGACCGCAGTTGCCACACCGCTTAGAACTCGGAAACCAACGATCGATCTTAATCAAAGTGCGATCGTACCATTTACACTTGTATTCAAGTTGCCTTACCAACTCACCCCAACTTGCATCACTGATAGAGAGGGCGAGTTTGTGATTTTTCACCAGATTCTTCACAGCCAAGTCTTCTACGGCGATGGTTTGGTTTTCTCTCACCAACCGAGTCGTCAACTTGTGCAAAAAATCTTGTCGCGCATCGCTAATTTCTGCATAAACTTTAGCGACTTTCAATCGAGCTTTTTCCCGATTTTTAGATGCTTTTTGCTTGCGAATCAATGCTTTTTGAGCTTTTGAGAGTTTGTGGCGTTTCGCCTTGAAACATGAGGGATTGGCAATTTTTTCACCCGTACTCAGAGCGATCAAACTCGTAATACCCAAATCAATCCCGACTGCATTAGGAGACTGGGGCAATGGTTCGATATCGAGATCCACCAACAGGGAAACACTCCAGCGTCCAGCAGGCGAGAGTCTCACCGTGACGCTAGAAGGTTCTGCACCTTGAGGGATAGCCCGACTCCAGCGGATGTTCAAGGGTTCAAGAGTTTTCGCCAGAAAAAGTTGACCGTCTCGCCATTTGAAAGCAGATTTGGTAAATTCTGCACTGCCGCCATTGCGCTTTTTCTTAAAGTTGGGGTATTTCGCCCGTCCTGCAAAGAAGTTAGAAAATGCAGATTGCAGGTGTCTCAACCCCTGCTGCAAGGGGACGCTACTAACGTCATTAAGGAAATCAAGATCCTCTTGTTTTTTCCATGCCGTCAACAAACTAGAGGTTTCGGTGTAGCCAACTCGCTCTTGCCGTTCGTACCATGCCTCAGTTCTGGCAGCGAGAGCGCGGTTGTAGACCAATCGAGTACAGCCCATCGTTCTCCGAAGCAAGGTTTCTTGCTCGGGAGTCGGATAGAAGCGGTACTTGAAAGCTTTTTGTGTCATGCTTACATTCTAGCACCTACTTTGTAAGCAAACCTGAAGATATTGTAAAGCCGTCCTTTGAGGACGGGGTTTTTACCCAAATTTCCGATAAACGCGATAGTTAATTTCAGGGAAAATATTATCAATCTCCTCAACCTTCTCCAACCAACCAGAATCGACTTTGCCTTCTTTCACTTCATCGTACAACTTGTGAAACCGCATTAAGTGCGATCGAGTCCGCCGCACCGCATAGGGAACCATCGTCCCCGTCCGCATGATAAACGCCCAGTCAGACGATTGAGCTAACAGCACTTCCCGCGCGGCCTGGTTCAAAGCCCGCAACTGCAATTCGTCCTCCGGTTCCATACTTCCCAACTCAATCATCCGTTCCGCAGCTTTGTGCAAGTGCGGATAAATCCAAGCATTGGTATCGTTTAGCCAATACTCGTGGAAACCCCGGAAACCCCAGCTAGACTGCGACGGACGGCAAACTTGCTGATTCGGATTTCCCCGCAAATAATCGGCTAAGTGCGTCATTTCGTAGGTATTTTGGTCGTACCAACTCTTGCGGAACAAGTAATCTAAGAACCAAGGCCCTTCGTACCACCAGTGACCGAAAAGTTCCGCGTCGTAAGGCGATACAATAATCGGCGGGCGCTGCATGATGCAGTTGAGGTGTTCGACTTGCCGCTCGCGGTTGAAGGCAAAGTTGCTGGCGTGTTCGGCTGCTTTTTCCCGCGCCCAGTACGGATCGTATAACTGTTTGTCGCCTAAACCCAATCCGCGACCGGTGATTTTGTGATACTTAATCCCGGTGTTTTTGCGCTGGCCGTTGGGCATGATGTAGGGTTTGATGTAGTCGTATTCGGCTTCCCAACCCAAATCTTTGTAGAATTCTCGGTATTCGGCTGCGCCGGGATAGCCGACTTCGGAAGACCAAACCTGCTGCGATGATTCGTGATCTCGACCGAAGGCTGCTACTCCGCATTCGGTGAAAATTGGCGCGTAGCTACCGTAGCGGGGACGGGGGCGGGCGTAGAGAATGCCGTGACCGTCTGTGAGAAAGTAGCGGAGACCGGCATCGGCTAACATCCTCTCTAAGCCTTCGTAATAGGCGCATTCGGGCAGCCAAATACCTTTTGGTCGGCGGCCGAAGTTTTGTTCGTAGCTTTCGCAGGCTACTTGTATTTGCGCCCAAACTGCCTCGGGGTACATTTTCATCAGCGGTAAGTAGCCGTGGGTGGCCCCGCAGGTCATGATTTCGAGGTTGTTGCTGTCTTGGAATTTTTTGAAGGCTTTGACTAAATCTCGATCGCACTTTTCCCAATAATTGCGAACTTGAGAGAAGTGGGCGGCGTAATGTTCGGCTAAATATCGGAGATGACCGTTGCCGCTGTGGTGTTCAATTTCGAGATCCGCTAGTTCTTCGAGTTTGGCTAAGTGGTCGTCGAAGCGGTCTTGCAGCAATGGATCGCGCAGCATCGCCACCAAGGGCGGTGTCATGCTCATGGTAATTTTAAAGTCTATGCCGTCGCGAAGCAGCCCCTCAAAGACTTGCAGCAGGGGAATGTAGGTTTCGGCGATCGCCTCAAACAGCCATTCTTCTTCTAAAACGTAGTCGCTTTCGGGGTGGCGGACAAAAGGCAGGTGGGCGTGGAGAACGAGGGCGAGGTAGCCAATAGTCATAGCGATTTCAATGCCGTAGTTATTCACTGACGCTAGTAGTTAGGGACAGCTTTAAAATATTTTAAGATTTTAAGCTGAAATGGGACGCACAAAGTGCCGTGTTTTTTTAATGACCTTTTTCCAAAAAACTCAATGTCAGCAAATTATGATTTTCTGCTTGCTGTCGGATCAGAATTGCTGCAGTTTGAGAGTCTACTGGCTTGGAGAAAAAGAATCCTTGGGCGAACTCGCATTTTAATCCTTTGAGTATAGATAGTTGCGAGGCTTTTTCGACTCCTTCGGCTACCACATCCATGCCCAAATTGTGCGACAAAGTAACGATCGACCTCACAATCTCTGTCGGGTCAATACTTCCTTTGCTGAGGTCGAACTCGCCTCCCATTCTGCTGACAAAAGAGCGGTCTATTTTTAAGGTATTGGTGGGGAAGCGGTGCAGGTAGGACAGGGATGAATAGCCCGTGCCGAAGTCGTCGATGCAAAGGTGTATGTTTCTGGCTCTAAGCTGCACCAGCATTGCTGTTACTGAGTCGGAATTTTCTATGAGTACGCTTTCGGTAATTTCTAGTTTTAAACTGCTGCCGTCGAGGTGACTTTCTTCGAGAACTCGATCGATATATTCGATTAAATCTGGCTGAGAAAACTGTTTGACTGAAAGGTTGACGTTGACGCTTAAGGGCGGGTTGTTTTGAAATAGTTGCTGCCACTGGCGGATTTGCTGGCAAGCTGTGCGTAGCACCCAACGGCCGAGGGCTACGATTAATCCGGTTTCTTCGGCGATGGGAATAAATTCGACTGGGGAAATTAAGCCGCGTTCTGGATGCTGCCAGCGCACTAGGGCCTCGAAACCGTTAATTGTGTTATTGGCGATCGACACGATCGGCTGATAGTGAATGATAAACTGGGGGGCTGCGGATAGGGGAGGTAAGACCGATCGCGCGCATGGGGTAGAGTCTTGTTCTATGGCTTGGTCTTTAATTGATTCGATCGCCCGCCGCAAGTCATTTTCTAGCTGCAACAGTCGCAAAGCGTGGGCGTGCATGGAACTGTTGAAAACTTCGTGTCGGGCTCGGCCGAGTTGTTTGGCGCGGTACATGGCGGTGTCGGCATCGCGCAGCAGGTTTGTCGGTTCCAGGTATTCATCAGAACTCAAAGTAATGCCGATGCTGGCGGTGATAAATACTTCGTGTCCGTCTAGCAAAATGGGAGAGGTGATTTTCTGTTGCAGGCGGTTGACAATGTTGGTAGCTTCATTGATGCCCTCGATATCTTCGAGCAAAAGCACGAATTCGTCTCCCCCGATGCGGGCTACTGTATCTCCGGGCCTGAGACAAGTTTCTAAACGTCGGGCGATCGCAACTAGCAGTTGATCGCCGATGGCGTGGCCGAGGGAATCGTTGACTACTTTAAATCGATCTAAATCGAGAAACAGCACGGCAAACAAGTAGTCTGTGCGCCGCCCAGCCAGCCTCAGAGAGTGTTCTAGCCGATTGATAAATAGCGCTCGGTTGGGCAATCCGGTGAGGGCGTCATGAAAAGCGTCGTGCAGCAGTTGTTCTTCGGCGAGTTTGCGCTGAGTGATGTCGTGACAGTTGATCACGATTCCCTTGACTGCCGGATCGTGCAGCAAGTTGGTGGCTACAGCTTCTACATAACACCAAGAACCGTTGCGGTGGCGGACTCGGTACTCAACTGGAGACTGGCTTCTTTTGGGGTTTTCAAGGGCTTTGTGGAGGGTTTGGGCGATCGCGGCGCAGTCGTCTGGGTGAACTGTGCCTAGGGCGCTACGCCCGATCGCCTTATGGGGCGCGTATCCTAAAATTCGCTTCACCGAAGGGCTGATGTAGCGAAAGATGCCCTCGGCGTCGAGAATGATCGTGATGTCTGTGGCGTTTTCAATCAGCGAGCGAAATCGCTGTTCGCTTTGCCGCAGGGCGGATTCGGCTTGTTTGCGTCCGCTGATGTCGAGGGCTACTCCGTCTATAACTACGTCGCCGTATTCATTTGTGGAAAATCTGGCGCTGTCTTGCACCCACTTGGTTTCGCCGGAATTCAATACAATCCGGTACTGGCGATCGCAGTGCTCTAGATTGCGACTCGATGCTGCTAAGCTGCTGTCAAACGAGGTTTTGTCGTCGGGATGAATGATTTCGGTCAACAGTTCTGGACGCGCCATTACTTCTTCGGCCTCAATCCCAGTTACTTCGCGCACGCCCGGACTGACGTAGGGCATGGACATTGTGCCGTCTGGATGCAGCACGGCGCGGTAGACTGAGCCGGGAATGTTGGCTGCCATTGTGGTTAGCTGCTGCTGGATGCCGCGGACTTCTGCTTCAGCGCGCTTGCGTTCTGCGAGTTCGGTTTGGGCTTGTTGGTAGAGTTCGGCTTGGTGGATCGCGATCGCGCACTGATCGGCTATGGCTTTGAGTAGCGATAGTTCTTCGGCGCTCCAAGAGCGCGCGCGATCGCACTGATAGAGGCCAATTCCTCCCAAAAATGACTGCTGGTAAAGCAGCGGTGCGATCGCCACTGCGCGAAACCCTACAAACTCTGCTGATGCTTGCAGGGACGGGCACAGAGTCGATAACTCATCGAGGACGAGGGTTTCTCCGGCCGCGAGGGAGGTTCGGTAGTGTTGGGCAAATTCGCAATTTAGCCCGATGAGTCGTTGTTTGTCTGCTGATGAGCTGATGTAGCGAACTATGATGCCGCCTGTGGCATCTGGCTGCAAGATCGTACAGCCGCTGATTTCGAGAGCTTCGTGCAGTTGGTCGGCGGTGGTTTGCAGCACTTCGTCGAGTACCAGGGTTTCCCGCATGGCTTGGACTATGCGGTTAACGATCGCCTCACGAGTCGCTTGCCGCTGAATTTGGGCGATCGCTTCTTGTTGCTGGCGACGCATTTTGTATTCTTGGAGCGATCGTTCTAATACTGTTGGCAACCTAAACAGCCGCCCTTTTAATACGTAATCGGTCATGCCGGCTTTGATGCAGTCAACTGCCGCTTCTTCTCCCAAACTTCCCGTTACTAAAATAAATGGGATGTCTTGCCCCAATTCCTGCATTAACTTCAACACATCTAAACCGTTGAATTCCGGGAGGCGGTAATCTGACAGGACAGCATCGTACTTGTTATTTTGGAGCTTTTCTCTGCACTCTGTTGCTGTTTCTGCTGTGTCGAAATTGAAATTTACTCCCCCCGCTTCTAAGGCAACCGCTATTAATTCTATATCTTCTGCCATGTCTTCTATTATCAACAATTTTAATGTTGATTTGGCTACCATTTTTAGTAAAGAGTCGGTCGAATTTCTATTTAACATACAGTTTTCGGGAATCTTCAAATGGTGATTTATTTGTGGCTATATATCATTTTTACAATTTACTTTCATTTGGCTTTATGACTTTGTAAATTATTTTTAGGACAATTTCTTATCTGTTTTCAAGACCTTTATTTCGCACCTGCCACTGAGCGCTTGCAGAACCGACTGCGATCTATTAAACTGCATGAGAGTTTTCAATTCAGAATTAAAAACTACTCTACTGGTAACTCAGGAATCTAGATTACCGTTTGAGATTGTCTGCCCTAGTTTAAAGTAAAACGTGGCTCCTTGACTGGGTACGCTTTGAACCCAAATCGTGCCGCCGTGGCGGTGAATAATCCGCTGGACGATCGCCAAACCGATGCCAGTACCTTCAAATTCTCTCTGGGAGTGCAGCCGCTGAAAGGCTCCAAACAGCCGATCGGCATATTCCATCGGAAAACCTACCCCGTTATCCTTGACAAAAATAGTTCCGTCAGGTAAAGCATCAATCACTATTATAGCCGGAGTGCGTCCGCGGCTGAACTTGACAGCGTTGTCGATCAAGTTGCTGAACACCTGTTGCAGCAAGGTAGGATCTCCCATCACCCCTGGCAAATCTCCCACGGTAAATTCAACTTTGCTGTCGGGAGTTTCGACCGGTTCTGCCGCAGTCCGGGGTTTACTCAATTTAATCGCAGTTTGTACCAAACGGGCAAGATCGATCGGAATTTTGATTAACTCAGTGCGCCCCACCCGCGAAAGAGCCAGCAAACCATCAATCAACAAGCTCATTTTTTGGCTGCTGTCCTCAATTATTTCGATGTAATGAACAATTTTAGGATCGTTCAAGACCTCAGTTGATGTTAAGCGCTGTTTCAAAGCATTAACAAAACCTGAAATATGGCGCAAAGGAGCGCGGAGGTCGTGGGAAACCGAGTAGCCAAAAGATTCTAATTCTTGATTGACAACCTCTAATTGCTCCGTGCGTTCCGACAAAGCTTGTTTCGTCTTTATCAACTCAGTGATATTGCGAGCAGTGCCAATTAAAGCATAAACCTCGCCGTCGAGATTCCTCAGAGGAATTTTAAAAGTGTCGAAATAAACAGTATCACCAGAAATCACCAAATTTTCCTGGTAGTGGATTGTCTGGCCGGATACAAATACTTGCATATTTTCCAAGTAAAATTGTTCTGCAAGTTGCCTTGGATAGCATTCATCAATAGTTTTGCCCTGCATCTGCTGCCTGCTGTCGAAACCGGAAAATTCGGCAAGACGCCAGTTGACAAAAGAGAAGCGCATATTCTCACGTTCTACCACAAAAATAAGATCGGGTAAAGCATCAAAAAAAGTCTCTAATTCGGCGGTACGCAGGGCTACTTGAGTTTCTAAAGTTTCGTTAAGCTGTTTGAGTTCTGCTTCGGCTCGTTTGCGATCGCTGATATCTTGACCGATGCTGATAAATGTGCCGTCGGAGAGGCGAACGTTTGCCCAAGTAGTGTCTAGAATTCGCCCGTCTCTAACTTTAATTTTGAAGTCGCCCCACTTCTGAGTTGCTGCTTGGATGAAGTCCAAGACGTATTGGCGGTATTCCGGCTCAGGATAAAATTCTGCCAACATATCGCGGTTTTTGGTTTCTGCAAAACTCCAGCCGAGCACTTGTTCCCAGTGGCGGTTTACCAAGCTTAATTCACCCTGGGAATCTAAGAATGTCAGCATGACTGGCACGTTGTCGAAGATTGTTTGCAGCAATTCGTTTTGCTGTTTTAAGGATTCTTCGGCTTGTTTGCGATCGGTAATGTCGAGTACGGAACCGATTACTTCCTTCATTTTTCCCTCGGGAGTTCTTTTGAAGATGGTCGATCGATCGTGAACCCAGTGCCATTCTCCATTTTTGTGTTTTATCCTGTAGTCGATGTCATCGATTTCGTGGAGGTTGGCGCTGTTTTCCAGCCGCTGCATACCAGCAATTAACTTCGGTATATCATCGGGGTGAACTAAGCTAGATATAGCTTCTGTACCCATGTCTTGCACTTCTTGGGGAGTGTAGCCCAGCATCGCTGTGAATGCTGCATTTGCATAGATATTTTGCTGTGCTTCTGTGTCGTAGATGTACAGAAAGTTGGGGATAGTTTTAATGATGCTTTCTAAAAGTTCTTGCTGTTTTTGTAGTTCAAATTCGGCTTGTTTGCGATCGGTTACGTCCAGCACAAAACTCACCCCTAATTCCTGCGAACCTTCTAACAATGCAGAGCCTAGGAGCACCGGAACGCGGCTACCGTCGGCTCGGATGTATTCTTTTTCAAAAGGGGTAGTTATGTTGTTAGCTGCCACTTCTGCAAGTTTTTCTCCGTCGAGGCTGCGGTACTCTGGCGGTGTCATTGTTTGCCAGCCAATTTTTTGGCAAAAAAAATCGTCTCGCGTGTAGCCTACTAGGTTTAAAAAAGCTTGATTGGCATCGGTAATCTCGCCGTTAATGTTCCAAAAAATAATCCCGATCATGTTAGAATCAACTACGCGCCTAAATCGAGCTTCGCTTTGGCGCAACTGAGCTTCGACTTGTTTGATTTCTGTGATGTCGCGGGCGATCGTTAAAACTGTTTCTACTGAATTATCCTTAGCCAATTCTGGAATAATTCGACATTGATAGTATTTTATCCCGTCGGGAGTGGGAAAATTAAATTCGATAGTTTCTTGTTTGCCGACGCTAAAAACTTTGACACAGGCTTCGTCCCACAGGTTGCAAATATCGGGGGGAATTCCTAATTCTTTGTTACTTTTGCCGATAAATTCTGAGGGAGATTTTGCGGTGGCTCGTTCGATTTCTTTGTTGACGTAAAGGTGGCGCATTTGTCGATCGAACCGCGCTATGATATCGGTAGAATTTTCGGCGAGCGCGCTAAATTCCTGTTCGCGCTGGTGAAGTTCTTGTTGAGTGCGGTGTTGTTCGGTTATGTCTCTAGCAAAAGAGAGAATTGAAACTAATGTTCCCGATTCATCAATGAGTGCAGAATTGTACCATTCGCAGTAAATTACCGAGCCATCTTTGGTATAGTTGCGGTTGTGGCAAACGTGGCGGGGTTCTTTGTTCTGTAACAGTTGATTTGTGAGTTCGCACACTCGATCGAAGTCTTCTGGATAAACTATTGACCATTCGTCCCAGTATTTGCCGATTACTTCTGCTGTACTCCAGCCAAATATTTGTTCGGCTATTGGCGACCACCGCACTACCCGACCTTCCCTATCCCACTCTATAACTGCCAAGGGCGAGTTTTCTAAGTGAAATTCCCGCCGCGAGTTGGCTTGTTTTATTTTAGTTTGAAGTTGCTGGCGCAGTTGCTTGGCTTTGGCAAATCGCTCGCCGAGCTCCTGTGCGTTTGCTTGGTGGGCTTTGGCTATCTGAGCAATAGTTTCTGCTGTTTGTTTTTCGAGTTCGTCCCAAGCGATTTGGAGGGCAGATTCTGCCTGCTCTAGCTCACTGATGCTGTTCTGAAACTGTGCGGTACTTTCTACAGGAATTTCAGGCATGGTTTGGATATTCAGGCAAGTGTTTGTTTAAAAAACTTAATTGAAAGTTTAAAAACTAAAAATATGCAATTGCTGGTTAAATTATACATTTTAAATCTTTGATTGGTGCGCGGAGCCGGTGGTTGGAGACGGGAGGCTCTATATAGCATTTCTCAAAAATGTGAGGAGTCAGTTGATTTTAGATTTTAGATTTTAGATTTTAGATTGAGGAATTTATCGATTTTAGATTTTAGATTGAAGAATTGAGGGATTGAAGAATTGGGGGATTGAAGAATTGGGGGATTGGGGAATTGGGGGATTGGGGGATCGATACCTCCTATGAGAGCTCCAACTGCTATATTCTCGCACAGGGTTGCGGTTTGGGGGCGATCGCGATAGCAGGGCGGTTACGGGCTCGCTGGCGATCGCGAAGCTGTAGTAATACCAATTTCATAAAGTAGCGCTAGATATTACCCCCCCCAACCCCCCCGCGAGTTCGGGGTGGCTCAGAATTCATCTATAGCATATCTTTAGAAAAATGGTATAAGGCGTTGGCGCTGCCGATCGCACGGCGGTTAGAAACCCGGTTTACAGTTCCTTGCAGTCATCCCAAGCGCGTTGGGTAGGCGGTTGCAACCGATATTTTTTGCCAGCCCTGCCGGTGTGCAGTGAAAACCGCCCCTAGCCTACAAATAATCTCAAGCCAGTTCGTCAATAAAAAGCTAAAATAAAATGTAAAGTTATTCAGTCTTTATAGGTCGCGTATGACTGCTGCTACATCAGTTAAAACTCAGTACGAAGCTGTTATCGGTCTCGAAACTCACTGTCAATTGAGTACGAATACTAAAATTTTCTCCAGTTCTTCTACAGAATTTGGCAATGCCCCAAATACTAACATTGACCCAATTTGTATGGGAATGCCGGGAGTGTTGCCGGTATTAAATCAAAAAGTGTTGGAGTATGCGGTGAAAGCTGGCCTAGCTCTCAACTGCGAAATCGCACCTTACAGTAAGTTTGACCGCAAGCAATATTTCTATCCCGATTTGCCGAAAAATTATCAAATTTCTCAGTTCGATTTGCCGATCGCCATTCACGGTTCAATAGAAATTGAAATGGTGGACGAAGCGGGCAATTCTACTAAAAAACAAATCGGAATCACTCGCTTGCACATGGAGGAAGATGCAGGCAAATTGGTTCACGGCGGCAGCGATCGGCTCAGCGGTTCTACCTATTCAATGGTGGATTACAACCGGGCCGGCGTGCCTCTAATCGAAATTGTTTCGGAACCGGATTTGCGATCGGGCGCGGAAGCTGCCGAATACGGTCAAGAAATACGCCGGATCGTCCGCTATATCGGTGTTGGCGACGGGAATATGCAGGAAGGTTCGCTCCGGTGCGATGTGAATATTTCGGTGCGCCCGGTTGGGAGAAAAGAGTTCGGCACGAAGGTGGAAATTAAAAATATGAACTCTTTTAATGCGATCGAACGGGCGATCGATTACGAGATCGAGCGGCAAACTAAAGCTATCGAAAATGGCGAAACTATCGTCCAAGAAACGCGGCTTTGGGATGAAAACAAGCAGTGTACTTTCAGTATGCGGATTAAGGAAGGTGCGAGCGATTACCGGTATTTCCCGGAACCGGATTTGCCTCCGATCGAAGTTTCAACGGAGCAATTGCAGGATTGGAAAGCTCAACTGCCGGAATTGCCGGCCGAAAAGCGCCATCGCTACGAAACTCAACTCGCTCTTTCTCCCTACGACGCGCGGGTTTTGACTGACGACAAAGCGGTGGCGGAGTATTTTGAAAAAACGATCGCCGCCGGTGCTGTTGCTAAACAAGCTGCCAATTGGGTGATGGGCGATATTACTGCTTATCTGAAAAATGAGAAACTGGCGATCGCAGAAATTCCTTTTCAACCGCAGGATTTGAGTGAACTGCTGGCGCTAATTGATGCTGGCACGATCAGCGGCAAAATTGCTAAGGATATTTTGCCGGAGTTGCTAGCAAACGGCGGTTCGCCTCAAAAGTTTGTTGAGAGTAAGGGTTTGATTCAAATTTCGGATACTGGGGCGATCGATCGGGCAATAGATGCAGTGTTGGCCGCCAATCCCAAGGAGCTCGAACAGTACCGGGCTGGCAAAACTAAGCTGCTGGGCTTTTTTGTCGGTAAGGTGATGAAGGAAACGGGCGGCCGGGCTGATCCGAAATTGACTAATGAGTTGCTCGCGGCCAAGCTTAACGGCTGAAGTCAAGGCAGCCGTTAAGGGGATTGTGTAGCGGACGCGCGCGCAGGGCGATCGGTTTTTCCCGATCCCGCCGCGCGATCGGCGATCCCGCTGCATCGTAACTTTATAATTCATATACATTTCTTTACAACATCTTCATATTTGGGGTGTCACCCCTCATCCCGGTAATGTTATATTGTGTTATGTAGATGCACCCTGATGGCAGAGAGAGTTACTTAGGTAACTCTCTCTTTTTTTGTCTTTTTTGTCTTTTTTGTCTTTTTTATCTTTTTTATCTTTTTTGTCTTTTTTGGCGATCGGGAATGTGTAATACGATGTCCGGTAGCATCGGAATTATATAGAACCCATTTGAGATCTATTCTGCGTAAATCTCAGAAACCGGGTTTCTCTCGGTATTTCTCGTCACCCAACCCAAAAACTCGTAGAAACCCGGTTTCTCGCCCCTTGCGTAAATCTCAGAAACCGGGTTTCTCTCGGTATTTCTCGTCACCCAACCCAAAAACTCAAAGATGTCAAATCCTTACAGGGGAACCATTCTAGCGTAAATCTAGGATTCTACTGATTCGGCCCAAACCTAGTTCTGGTAATCAGTCTGGAATAGATCTCAAATGGGTTCTATAAAACCTTGCTAGTCCTCACAGAAGCCGATCGCCAACAGCAATGGTTATTTGATAATAGTGACATTACTCCGCCCTAAAAGGGCAAAGCTTCTAAACCTCACGATTTAGATTTTCTGGTTGTTTCCTTGCGGTTTTTCACCCACTATCTGGATATGTAGTTACCCACATATCCCCGACGATCTGATTGCCCAGACAGTTTCCTTTCCCGACCATCCATCGGTACAAATACAAACTAATTTATATCGTTTGCCGGAACCGGCTTATGCCTGACTTTTACTCTCAAGATATCCGTTGTTTGCTCTCGGTATATACATTCTAGCACAAAGCCGTCCTACAAGGCTTGCCCTGAGCTTGCCGAAGGGACGGGGTTTTAAACCCATTAATTTGATAATAATAAACAGAGCATATCGGATAGAATAGTAAGTTTAAGTCAACCCCACATCTGTCCCACAGTCAGAAAAAAAGCCGGAAAAAGCGTATAATTTGGAGCTAAACTCTCAGCCAGTTGCTTTGGAGGGTATGTATTTTTAGATCGAATGAGCTGGGCTAATTTTAACGAGTCAGGGGAATTGAAAGCACAAGTAGAAGCATTTAAAAATTACACAGGATACTATCCAAAATCAGTCCATGCCGATCGCATTTATCGGACAAGATAAAATCGAGCATGGTGTCATGAAAGAGGAATTAGAATCAGTGGTTCTCCTTTAGGAAAACCACCAGCAAATGTCAGCGATGGGAGGGGGCTGGTTTTTTGATTCTGCGATTTGATGATTGAACTTATGATGAATCCGCCCTACCAATTTTGATATTTTAGCTGTGTTTTTGTATTAGCAATTCCGTAGGTGTTCGCTTCACGAACAATCTAGAATTTTAACTAATAATATACATCAACCCGCGCTCCCCACTAACAGTTAACATTAGTTATTTTTTAGCAAATCTATCTGGAGACAAAAGCTCGTAGCGTAGCGGGGCGTAAGCCATCGCCCAATCTTTTTCTCCCGCCGCCCAATTTGCAAATCGCTCAGCTAAAGCCGGCACAATAGCCAAAGGGTTGCTCAAACCAGAAAAAACGTGCAATCCAGGGCGATCGGCAATTTCCCCCACTACGGGCAAATTATCAGCGCTAAATGCTACAATACAATCGTGCCAAGTTGCAGGTAAATTTGCCAAATCCGGCAAAACTTTGCTGATTCCTGCACGAATTGCTTTTTCGCTGGTGGAGCGATCGACTTTAGCATTCAAATCGCTCAAAATGCGAGACAATTGCCCGATCCGTAAACTGCCATCATTAAACCCAACTGCACCAGCATCTAAAATCGGCGGCAACAACTCTTTACCCGGTTCATCCCAAAGACAATCCACCTCAATTCTACTCGCTTCTGCTTCCAATTCAAAACGCTTTAATAGTGCAGGCATCACCAAAGTCCTGAGTTTTAAATCCACAGGTGCAGTCTCCAAAATCTCAGCGCGAGTAAAATAAACTCCCGCAGAAATACCTGCAGCCTTCAGCAAACTTCGACTCCAACCTCCTGCACAAATCACCGCATTTTCGCAAGCATAATTTTCGCGTACTGTCTTAACTCCCGAAATCCGATTTGCCTCTGCAATCAATCCAATTACTTCTGCAAATTCTATAGTTCCTCCCAACCGCAAAAACCCTTGACAATAAGCTCGGTTTGTGGCAGTCGGCGAAATGTGACCGTGACGCACAGTCAGAGCTCCGGCGATCGCACTTTTATTCAGCAAAGGTTCCAACTCACCAGCTTCTGCAACGCTCAAAAGCTGCGGGGGAATCGCAAAATGCGCGTAATTAGCGGCTACTTTTTCGGCATCAGCGCCCCTATCAATTGTCAGCAACAAATCTAACTCGCGAAACTCGGTATCAGCATCTAATTGAGCCGATAAATTGCGGTGGCGATCGATACCTTCCCGACACAACAGGCGAGTTAAATCAGTTGTACCAGACCAATAAGCCAAGCCGCCGTAACTAAAACGAGTAGCATTTTGCATCGTAGTATCTCGTTCCAAAAGCAGTACGGCAAAACCTTTCTTTGCCAGTTCGTAACTCGCAGCCGCACCCGTAATGCCACCACCGACAACAATCCAATCGTAACTTTTCATAAGTAATTTACAGGAAAAGAAGAAATAATACTTTGATTTTAGCTTAGGTTGTTTTGGAACAGGCCCAAAGTCTATACCTACAGAAAGAGGCGAGGTGCGATCGGCATAACTGCAATTTACACCCCTTGGGAGATGTTAACGCAGGCACATTTTTAGTTCAATATTAGAAATTACAGACAACAAAAATTTAGAAATACCACAGAGCTTTTTTATGAGTATCGACAAACCGGGCAGAGATATGGAACGCACTGTCAATCCAGGCGATCGCATTTCCGACAAACCGCAAACCATCGAAGAAAAAGCCCAGCAACTGGCAGTAGACCACGTGCCAGACATCACGGGAGAGACTGTTACAGTTCCAACTTATGTGATCGTAGAAGAACCAGACGGGGAAAAGAAAGCCCTGCACCACGTCAAAGACGCGGAAGAAATTTCTGACGTAGTTCGGCAGATGCGCGTTGACGAAAATGGCGATCGGATTTGGGATTAACTTCAATCCCATAAAAACGGGTTTGTCGTACAAAAGTTATCTGTAAAAATCATGGAAACAAATCAAAGAAATAGTACACCCTATCCCAATATTCCGCCGATTCTCGAAAGTGATGACACAGAGTATCGCGATCCCGGAATTACCAGTACAGTTTCAGTTGCCGGCCATCCCCTCCACCCAGTGCTGATCGTGTTTCCGATAGCCTTTCTAGTCGGAGCCGCCGGCACGGATATCGGTTATTGGCTGACAAGCGATCCGTTTTGGGCGAGAGCTTCGGTTTGGCTGATAGGTTGCGGTTTTGGTGCGGGGATTTTGGCTGGGATCACGGGCTTTTTAGATTTTGCCAGAATTAAAAGAGTGCGCGATCGCAGTGCGGGTTGGTTGCACATGGGCGGCAATGTGGCGGCTCTGGTACTTTCCCTGATTAACCTGCTGTTGCGACAGGGAAATCCGGCTGAGCCGATCGTCTTTACAGGTTTAGCCTTGTCGGTCGTCGTTGCCACCTTGCTGGGCGTTACAGGCTGGTTCGGCGGCGAACTAAGTTTTCGTCACAAAGTCGGTGTCATCGGCCCTACCAGTCAAAATCTGTAGGTTTCCGACCGTTTTTAGTAGGGACTTGAGTCCCTATTTTCGGGAGAATTTAGGACTGAAGTCCTCACTACGAGCCTTTGTTTTTTGGTTTGTAGTACGGACTTCAGTCCGTCTTCAGGGAGCATCTCAGTTTTGCATTTGTAGTAGTGCGAGCGTCCCCGCTCGCGTGCTTTACACAGCACGCGAGCGGGGACGCTCGCACTATAGCAATCCTAAATCATTATCCTTACCGCGAACATAAATGTGATTTCCCCAAAATCCATCTGTAGGGACACGGCAGTGCCGTGTCCGGGAGACTGCACGTGCCGTGTCCCTACAGAAAATCATTTAGGATTGCTATATATAATTCCGATGCTACCGGATTTGATATGAGTAGGGATTTGAGTCCCTATTTTCGGGATAATTTAGGACTGAAGTCCTCACTACGAACCTAAAGATTGTCCGAGCCAATTCAGATAAGCCTCGCTACCAGCGATAATGGGAATAGCAAGAATTTCGGGAACTTCATAGGAATGGAGTTCCTGTATTTTTGTTTTTAAAGCTTCAAATTTAGCCAAATCAGTTTTAATCACCAACTGCCACTCCGACTCCGAATGAATCTCGCCTTGCCAAGTATACACAGAGCGAATTGGTGACAAACTCACACAAGCAGCCAGCTTGTTTTCCACGAGAGATTTAGCGAGATTCTCCGCTTCCGCCTCTGATGCAGCAGTTACCAGCACCAACCCGAAATTAACTTTCATAACGATGTTAGATTAATTTGAATAGAAAAGCTCGATCGCATTCCCAGTCGGGAAACAGCACTGCTTAATTATCTGCGTAAATCTGCGTAAATCTGCCTTACATCTGCGGTAAGCAGAGCGATCGCGTGAGAAATTAGGCTGTTTCAGCGTTTGCCTCAAACTTTATAACTTCTCTTAACATCAGTTTTTGTTAAAACATGATCTCTTAATAAAGATTTTATATTGTTCTCACGGTAGCGATCGCCCTTTCGGTACTTTTGACTTAAAAGTTAATGTTTCTTGACATGGATAGTCATTCCTTAACGATCGGGATTAATCCGCAAATTCAGGCGCACCGTACCCTGGAACCCTGCCGGCGGTTGCCAGGAAATCAAGGCTTTCTTGAGAGTTTCTAGGGCATCTGTTGATTTCAGTGTAGAGCTTCCAGAGTCGTTAGCGAAGCCCTCGAAGAGGATCGCCACTCGTGCCACGCGGCCGTTTTGTACCGACAACTCCCACACCGTCTCACCGCTAACCCCCGCCGGCAGATTAACAGATTGCAAGTATTGAGTCAAAGCGGCGCGAGTCCCGGCATCCAAGCCTTCGGCACTAATTACTTGCAAACGAGAAACCAAAGGCTTCTGCGCTCGTGGTTCGCTGTAAGGGGCTTGCTCCGTGAGAGTAGGAGCTGGACTCACCGGTACCGGGCCGCGAGTCGGGGTAAGATTGCGAACCCTGCCCCTAGTTTGCTCGTCCTTCTCCGCATCAAAAATACCTTCATAGCTGACACCCTGCGGCAATTCCACAGGCACTTGCACGCGACGGCGCGATCCATCTGGATCGACTCGCACTTCTTCGCTCACCGCCACCAAAGCCGTGTATTCCGATAGCAAGTGATAAGTCAGAGCAGTATTAGTCACAGCTTCCACCAGAGATTTAGTCTCGCCGCCAAACATTTGATTCATTAAACTTTTAATGCGCGATCGCCCCCAAAGTTGAGCCACCGCCGGATTGCCAAAATCTGTAACACTTGCTGCGACTGAAGTTGACTCCCGCTGCCGCCCCGATTCGCGAGCAAAATTCACAGGTAAAATCTGCTCGTAAACTTTGCCGCCCGCTTGAGTGCCGCGGATGCGAAGTTGGCCGTTAGCCCGATCGCTCTTTTTGCCAAACAAAACCAGCGGCGCGCTTGCAAATAAATCCGGTGGCGCGATCGGATAAATCTCCGGTTTTTCCCCCATTCCTTCCCAACTAACTTGAATATTAGTCAATACCGGATTGTTAATTTGGCGGAAAAACTTTTCAGCAGCCGGTGCTGACGGTTCATCTTGACGAACTACTTGAGACGTACCTCTTCCCACTTCTGCCAAACGGTTGAGCAAAAACCGATTCACCGAACTGCCCACACCAAAACTATAAAGTCGATTTCCCGGTTTCAGACTCTGCTGCACCTGGGCGATCACTTCATTTTCATTACCAATATAACCGTCAGTAATCAGTACAATACTCCGCAGCGTTCCTGTTTTTGTCGCCGGAAACTTCATCACAGTTTGAATACCGTTGAGCAGTTCTGTGCCGCCGTTAGCCTGCAAATCGTCGATATACTTAATTGCCATTTGTCGATTAGCTTCTGTATTAGCTAAAGGAGTTGTTGAAAGCGCTTTCGCAGTGTTGGCAAAATCAATAATAGTAAAAGTATCCTTGGGATTGAGCCCTTGAATGAAGCGACGCATCAACTCCTTAGATCTTGCCAGCGGTTCGCCCTGCTGAGAACCAGAAGTATCCATCAAAAATACGACATCTTTCGGTACAATTTCATTAGTTTTGTAGTTTAAGGCGGGAATTAAATAAGTAGCAAAATGACCGCCCCGCTGGTCGGATTGAGTTAGGACTGTTGCTTGAGTATTTGCTCCTGCTACTCGATAGCGCAGAATTAAATCTTTATTGGGAATTGTGTCAGATTCAGCTAATTTGACGCGAACAATATTGCTGTTGCGGTCAGTGGTAATTTGATGGGAAGTAGAGCGGACATTGCCGATCGCCACTCCGGCATCTATTTCTACCTCCACAGCGATATCGTGACCCGATCGCGTTCCGGGAGTCAAAACAGGCGGGTTAATGCGATCGGCATCAGTCGTATTTCGCGAAATGTAGCGCGGCCCAACCACTGTGGGAAACACAAATTCGTAATCGCCACCGGCAAACTTGAGACTTTCGGTGTAGCGAATCGTAACTTCAATTTTTTCTCCCGGTTTGATATTAGCCATAGACTGAGTAAAAATATTATCGCGTTCTTGTTCCAACAAACCCGCAGTCCGGCCTTGTTGGCGAGCTTTTTGGTAAATTTCCAAAGCTTCATCGCGCCGTTTGATATCACCTTTAATAATGCGATCGCCGATTTTAATTTCCATGTCGTCCACCGCCGCTTCGTCGGGTAAAGGAAAGACATAAACAGCTTCTAAAGATTCGGGAAAAGGATTTTCAAACTTCTGAACAACTTCGACGCGGGAGATATTGCCGGCAATTTTGGCTTTAACTTCAGTTCGTTTGAGAGGAAAAACTTGTTCTCTGGCGGTATTTTGAGTTTTGACGAACAAACCGCCGACATGACAGCGAGTTTCGGGCGATCGGGCTTCCACGTTGCAACGAACATCGTTACTAGCGACGATTTTCGGCGACAGAGACGAGTAATTGTGCTCCCTAGCGTTGGCGCGGGCCCCGTTGGGAGCGAGCAACGCCCCGCACTCGATCGCAGCGAATAATGCGATACCAGCAGAAAGCAATTGTTGAGGGGACAGAACGCAGACAAACTTCATAGCTATTTTATCATTAGACTTGAGGTGATCTGTCTACCATGACCTTACCATTGGCGAAACGTTCCTGAGTTACCTTTCTGGAAACAATGAGGGAATCTGTGTTTTGCATTTACATATAGCAGTCCTAAATCATTTGCATAAGTCTGTAGGGGCTGTGCCCCCGTGCCCGCCCTGCCGCTGAACCCAGAGGGCAACCACGGGGGGATTGCCCCTACAAGATACACAAATGATTTAGGATCGCTATATAGCAGTTCTCATTAAGATGAGGTATTGACAGATCGATTCCTCAATCCGTCACTCCCCCAATCTAAAATCTAAAACTTGTACTGAGCGAAGCCGAAGTATCTAAAATCTAAAATCTAAAATCTAAAACTTGTACTGAGCGAAGCCGAAGTATCTAAAATCTAAAATCGATAGATTCCTCAATCTAAAATATAAAATCTAAAATCTAAAATATAAAATCGATAGATTCCTCACCTTTTGAAGAAAGGCTATATATTTGAATTATTGATAGTGCTGTCCCCCGAACGATCGACTTCGATCGGGAGGGACAGCACTACATAATTACGATGCTACCGGATTTGATCTGACATCCGTTACATCTGTATCTTCACGCTTGACTGCTTGCTTAAACTTTCGCTTCCAAAGACTTGAGAAACTCCGTATTTACCCCCGACTCCCGCGTCAGGGCAATTTTTCCAGTCCGAGCAATTTCCTTAATCCCAAATCTATTCAGAACTTGGACGATCGCCACCATCTTACCCGGATCTCCGACAACTTCCAAAGTCAGCGTATCATCACCAATATCCACCACTCGCGCTCTAAAAATCTGAGCTAACTCAATGATCTCCGATCGCGCCCCGCTAGCGGCATTAACTTTCAGCAACATCAACTCCCGTTCCACACAGGGAATTTCCGTTATATCCTGAACTTTCAGCACATTAATCAACTTGTACAGTTGCTTGGTCAACTGTTCGATCACGCGATCGTCTCCCGGTACAACCATCGTAATCCGAGACACTCCCACTTGCTCCGCCGGGCCGACGGCCAGACTTTCAATATTAAAACCCCGACGGGCAAACAAACCAGCAATTCGAGTGAGGACACCCGCTTCATCTTCAACTAAAACCGAAAGAGTGTGTTTCATTTCTCCAAAAAAGACGCATTTTGTGCAATTCTACTTTCGCCAATTCGCCTTTTAGCAGAAGTGCACGCCCATTGAACCTGCATTAGACATTTTATCGCGAGTTATTGGCCGTTCATCTCCGGGAAAAAAACATTGATAAATTTTGCTTTTACCGCAGTCTCGATCCCCCTAAATCCCCCTTAAGAAGGGGGACTTTGATAGCACTCCTGTCCCCCCTTCTTAAGGGGGGTTAGGGGGGATCGGCTTTATATGAACGGTAAACCCGCCCCAACCAGGTTCTGACGGCACCAGATCCAAGTTTTTTGTGTACGTTCGTACACAATTACGCGGCCGAATAAAAACTCTACAGGTCTTGTCCCCGACGGAAACCGAAATTTTGAGACCAATTGGTCTCAAAATTCTTTCAAAGAAAAACCCGGTGTTGTAGCGATGGCATTTGGCGGCGGACTTGTTCTAGCCGATCGGGATTAATCTCTGCAATCGCCACACCCGGTTCCTCTCCCGCGTCCGCCAAAACCGCACCCCAAGGGTCTACAATCATCGCGTGACCGTGAGTTTGACGGCGGCCGTAGTGGCGTCCAGTCTGTGCCGGGGCGATCGCATAACAAGTATTCTCGATCGCCCTAGCTTGCAGCAAAACCTTCCAGTGATCCTTACCCGTGTAAGCCGTAAAAGCCGCCGGCACGAACAAAACATCAGCACCCTTCTGCGACAAATACCTATACACTTCCGGGAACCGCACGTCATAGCACACAGAAAGTCCCAGCGTCCCCAACTCGGGCGACACATAAACCGGCGGCAAATCTTCACCAGCTTTCACCGTGCTCGATTCCCTGTAAGTAATACCATCTGGCACATTCACATCAAACAAATGTACTTTTTGGTACCTTGCCAACTCCTTGCCGTTTGGGTCTACCAGCAAACAAGTATTGTATACCTTCGAGTTTTCCGTCGGCACCGGAAATCCGCCGCCCAGAATCGTTACCTGGAAGCGCCGGGCCATAGTTTTGAGGAATTTTTCGCTTTCGAGTCCGATCGCCTCTGCTTGAGCAATTTTCTCCTCCTCTTCTCCCATAAACGAGAAATTTTCTGGTAAGGAAATTAACTCTGCACCCCGACGTACTGCCAGGTCGATTAATTCCTCTGCCTGAACCAAATTTTTTTGCAGGTCAGGCAAGCTAGTCATTTGAATTGCTGCGGCGAGATAAGACTTCATCGATTCACAATATTAGTCAATAGTCATTAGTCATTAGTCATTAGTCATTAGTCATTAGTCATTAGTCATTAGTCATCAGAAACCTGAGAAACTAATGTTGTAAGTGACGCTCCTACTCTGAATCAAAGATTACAGCGTAGGCATCTGAGTCCTGTTAAGGATATCGAGATCTTCCTTCGAGGTACTCCCAAATGTTTCTCTCGCTCGGCGTTTTATAGTGAGGAACACGTCGGGCCCCACTGTTTTTGCAGTATATCAAAGATTGTTTGTTCAGGCTGTGAGGGTTTTCCTGTCCTTCGGAATCGGTCAACCTTCCATCCTTCACAAACCAGGCTTTCATCCCACCCCAAATCAAAGATTATGGAGTGGGGATTCTCGCGCCCGCTAGCTAAATAGTTGAGAATTTTGGCTTTTTCCCACTGGCGCGGGGGAAGCCTCTCTTCGGAGTGCTTTTGTAGTGCGAGGTGTTGCAATCCCGAGTTTTCCCCGCTGGCGAGTTTTCCCCGCTTGTGAGTATAACCTTTGCGATCGCAACACCTCGCACTCAAACAAAAAATACTTTTTACCAAGCCGGAGATTTTCCCCGCGCGGGTGGCATTCAACCAACCGGCTTTGAGAGTTTTGATTTTTGAGATTTCAATTTACCTTTAACTCAAAACTCAAAACTCAAAACTCTCAACTTTTTTCCGCTAGGTTTGGCGATCTAATTTCGCTCAAATCTTACGGTAGCGGATGGAAAAGCAAGTCGGGGAAAAAGCGGTTAAATTCAATCAAACCCGCAGCTTGAATTGAGATCCAGAGGATTGCCAATACTGGTGCTGTCGAAAGAAACTTGACAAAATATTGCATGAATTCTGCTCCTGAAAATTTGAGACAGGTGGTAATTTTCGGTCTACCGCTAATTGCGCTAATTTGCAGTGCAATTGGTTAACTACTAGCTATTAGCGCCGATCCATTTCCCAATTTTAGCGGGGGGAAACAGTAATTTCGTCGTCCTTGGCAAACATTTCACCAGTGGTTATTTCTTTGACAGCCGCCAGAGGCCACAAAACACCGCTCAGCATACAGCTAATTGCCAAAGGAACGTCGATAATAATCTCTTTTTCCTCGGGAGTTGATGATTTTTTGGCTGCTTGCAAGTAAGCGCGGCCCACCCAACCAATCCAACCAGCAATATACAAGAACAGGACGCTGGGAATCAAAAAGTCGCCAGCGAAACTCAAATTGCCGTCTACGATTAAGTGCGGGTATCCTTCCGGGCCGCACATTTCGGCAGAATAGCGATCGAATCGTGCTTTCGCAGATGCCGGGTCGCCATTTGTAGAACGCGCGTTTTTAGCAAGTTCCTGGAATGCGGGAGAGTCTTTGCACGGCACTAAATTGTAAGCCGAAGCAACTGGAGCAAAACTGAACCACAGACTAACCACTAAAATTGCAGCAAACAATCGTCGCATGAAATTGTTTCCCTTTGTTACAAAACAATAAGTTTTTTTACAAGCATTTCAACTTGCCGATCGCGAATCTAGATTACCGCACTTGCTGAGAGTGTAAAATCTCCATCATTGATGCGGGAAAACCCAATAAAATCAGGGATTCGCGTTTCATCAGTCAGCGTGAGAGCTAGCAATACCGCAAGGATATTCCACAGCTTGCATCACATTCTCGATCGCCCGCATCTGTCCTTTGGGAGGCAGATGCTCCTGCGAGCTATAACCTGAGTACAAGTATAGCGGGAGACTTGCGCCGAATTAGCTAAGCTAGCAATAGCTAACCTATCAAATAAAATTACCAGTTAATGGCCACCATTTTCGCGATCGAAACAAGTTGTGACGAAACAGCAGCAGCAATTGTTAAGAATCGTCAAGTTTGCAGCAATGTTGTAGCATCACAAATTAAAATCCACCAGCAGTATGGTGGAGTAGTGCCCGAAGTAGCTTCGCGCAGTCACCTAGAAATGCTAAATCAGGTAATTGCCCAGTGTTTGAGTGAAGCCAACCTGAGTTGGTCAGAAATTGACGGCATTGCAGCCACTTGTGCCCCCGGTTTAGTAGGTGCATTGTTAGTCGGGCTGACAGCAGCCAAAAGCTTAGCAATAGTCCACCAAAAACCTTTTTTAGGTGTCCACCACCTCGAAGGACACATCTACGCTTCTTACCTTACCGAACCCGACTTGCAGCCGCCATTTTTGTGTTTGTTGGTTTCCGGGGGACACACCAGCTTGATTTACGTCAAAGATTGCGGCGTTTACGAAACAGTGGGACACACACGCGACGATGCGGCAGGTGAAGCTTTTGATAAAGTCGCCAGACTGTTGCAGCTAGGATATCCAGGCGGGCCGGTAATTGACCAATTAGCAGCCCTTGGCAATCCCCAAGCATACCCCCTGCCAGAAGGCAGAATTTCGCTGCCGGGAGGCGGCTATCATCCCTACGATAGTAGCTTTAGCGGGCTGAAAACAGCAGTTTTGCAATTAGTGCAGAAACTTAAAAAACAAGATATTAATACTGATGGCGAAGGCATTTTGGCTGACTCTACAATTAATGATATTGCGGCGAGTTTTCAGGAAACAGTAGCTAAGAGTTTAACAAAAAGGGCGATCGGCTGTGCCATAAATTTCGGGCTCAGCACTATTGTAGTCGGCGGCGGAGTTGCAGCAAACAGCGGACTGCGAAAACACTTACAAACAGCAGCAACCAAACACAACTTGCGAGTATTGTTTCCCCCATTAAAATATTGTACGGATAACGCAGCAATGATCGGCTGTGCTGCTGCAGAACACTTGCAGCGAGGACACACATCACCGCTGAATTTAGGAGCAAATTCGCGGATGGCAGTTAGCGATATCATGCAATTGTACAGCAGTTGACTGTTGACTGTTGACTGTTGACTGTTGACTGTTGACTGTTGACTGTTGACTGTTGACTGTTGACTGTTGACTGTTATTGGTTAACAGTTATTGGTTAACAGTTATTAGTTAACAGCTAACAGCTAACAGTTATTGGTTAACAGCTAACAGCTAACAGTTAACAGCTAACAGTTAATAGCTAACAGCTAACAGCTAACAGTTAACAGTTAACAGCTAACAGCTAACAGCTAACAATCAACAGTCAACAGTCAACCAAACCATGAAAATCCGATCCGCAGTAGAAAGCGATTTAGCAGCAATTGTTCAAATATATAACGCAGCAATACCGGGCAGAATGTCTACAGCAGATTTAGAACCAGTTTCAGTAGAAAGCCGCCTCGCGTGGTACAGAGAACATTCTCCCAATTCCTGGCCGATTTGGGTAATGGAATCCGAACAAAATATTGTGGGTTGGCTGAGTTTTCAGCTTTTCTACGGACGCGCTGCCTATCAGCATACAGCAGAAGTTAGCCTCTACGTCGCGCCCGATCGCCAACGCTGCGGAATCGGACAAAAATTATTGCAATCGGCAATCCTGCGGAGTCCTGAATTGCAACTTAAAAACCTGATAGGCATGATTTTTGCCCACAATCAGCCGAGTGTAAGATTGTTCGATAAATTTGGCTTTCAGCAGTGGGGATATCTGCCGCAAGTCACCGAACTTGATGGCGTTGAAAGGGATATCGTAATTCTCGGTTTGCGTTGTTTGTAGGGAAACGGCAATGCCGTGTCCTGATTTGGAGGAAACGGCAATGCCGTTTCCCTACCATCGGCGTGATTTGGAGGAAACGGCAATGCCGTTTCCCTGCCATCGGCGTGATTTGGAGGAGACGGCAATGCCGTTTCCCTACCATCGGCGTGATTTGGAGGAAACGGCAATGCCGTTTCCCTACCATCGGCGTGATTTGGAGGAGACGGCAATGCCGTTTCCCTACCATCGGCGTGATTTGGAGGAGACGGCAATGCCGTTTCCCTACTCTGCTAAAATTATCATTTCATCCAAAGATGCGATCGCCACATCAGCCTTTTCCAAATGACTAACCTCGGCATTTCCCCAACAAATCCCGATACAGCCAGCCGCCCCCGCATTCTTACCCATCTGAATATCACCTGCTGAATCTCCCACCATTAAAGTTGCTGCGGGATTTATTCCAAGTTGAGCGCAAGCTTGCAAAAACAATTTCGGATCAGGCTTGTGAAGCGTTGAATCAACTCCCATTTCTAACTGAATCCAATCGCTTAATTCATGGGATTTCACAAATTTCTGCACCGCTGCAGTGGTAGCCGCAGACAAAATTCCCAGTTTTAAACCAGCTTCCGAAAGATTTTTCAGCACTTCCAAACTGCCGACAAACATAGGAGAAGATGACGCATTTTTAAACATTTCGTCCGCTTCATCAAAAGCGCGGCCCGCAATAGTTAAAGATTCCAACCATCCCCTGCCAGTTTCCGCAATGTATCCCGCCGCCACAATCTCATTTTCTCTGCGACTGCCGACTGCTAGCAAACCCGTGGGGTCGATGCTAGCGCCTTCGATACCGAAAGCCATTTGTAAAGGCTCTCCAACGCCGGGAATTTGAGCATCTGCGAGGCGCGCTCGCTTAAGCCCCAAAAGTCTCAAAAACTCCTGAGAATCCTCTAGAGTGCCGTCTTTGTCAAAGATTACGGCTTGGATATTTGAGAAGGTAATGTCCCGACATTTAATACTTACCAAGAATCATAACTCCCGAATTTTTATATTTTTTTGTATTGTCTCATGTTGCGCTCTTTTTGGCAATTGTTTTGAGTCAAAATCAGGACACAACAATGTTGTGTCCCTACAAAATCAGATTGTAGGCGAGCATTTGTAGGGAAACGGCACTGCCGTGTCCGGCGCTACAAAATCAGATTGTAAGCGAGCATTTGTAGGGAAACGGCACTGCCGTGTCCGGCCCAAAACTCTGCGACTTTTAATGATTGGTATAAGATTGAGTCCCTAAAAAATCAGGACACAACATTGTTGTGTCCCTACATAAAATTATTTAAAATCTTCTTGCTAAATTGGCCACTATTAATGCTATTTGAACAGGCTTCACAGGCTTAGCAATATGTGTTTGAAAACCCGCTTCGATCGCCCTTTCGCGCTCTTGCTCGCTCGCATACGCAGTCAGCGCCGCAGCCGGGATTTTTCCTCCGGCGGAATCTGCCAGAGCTCGCACTTGCCGAATTAAAGAATATCCGTTTTCTTCGGGCATTCCCAAATCCGAAATCAGCACGTCATATTTGCCCGGATTTTCCGTCAAAGCATCCATCGCCACTCTGACAGATTCCGCCGTCAATACCTCCGCGCCGTAGCTTTCCAGCACAAATTTTAAGAGCTCGCGGGTATCAGCTTCATCATCCACAACTAAAACCTGCAAATTTTCTAAAGAAGGGACACGATCGCCTAAAGTGTTCAAAGACTCTGACAGTGCAGCCGGCTCTAAAGCGTTTAGCTGTGTAATATCTTCCGGCGAGCCTCGCAAAGGCAATCTCACAGTTATTGTAGTTCCTTTTCCCGGGCCCGGACTATCCGCTTGCACTGTTCCCCCGTGCAATTCCACAAGATGGTAGACGATCGACAAACCTAATCCCAGCCCTTGATTCTTCTTAGTCGTGCTAGAATCTCCTTGGCGGAAACGATCGAAAATATGCGGCAACAACTCCGACGCAATCCCTTTTCCCGTGTCGGTGACTCGAATTTCTGCGCGATCGTCGATCGCCTCCAGCGCAACTTCCACTCGTCCCCCCGATGGAGTAAACTTAATCGCATTAGACAAGATATTCCACAAAACTTGCTGCAAGCGATCGGCATCGCCCAAAACAGTTACAGAAATCAACTGCGAAACAATTTCAAAGTTTTTGGCACCCGCTGATAATTCCACCCCATCGATCGCCCCTTGCACCACAGAAGCCACATCGATCGAACTAATATTGAGTTGAAGCTTACCGTTGGTAATCCGCGAAATATCGATAATATCTTCGATTAACTGAGCCTGCATCCTAGCGCTGCGCTCGATCGTTTCTAGGGCGCGCTCGGCGGCTGCTTCCTTGAGGTTTCCGGTGCGGAGTATTTGCGCCCACGCCAGAATCGGAGTCAGGGGATTGCGGAGCTCGTGGGAGAGATTCGCCAGAAATTCATCCTTAGTTCGGTTAGCAATTTCTGCTTGTTCGCGGGCCAACTTTTCCTGATCCAATAACTGCGATCGCTCTTTCTCAAACTGCTTGCGATCCGTGATATCCTCCACCGACAGCAGAATCATCGAAACCCCCTCTTCTGGCTCAACTTTACAAGCATTTAGCAGCATCGTTTTCGACCCTAGCCGCTCAAAAACCTGCTCCAACTCAAAATTTTGAACTTCCACATTATCAACCAGAATATCTTGCAACATACCTCGCAGTTCCGAGATATTCCACTGGCCGTCAGCGAGTTCAAACAAAGAAGCTTGGGCGGTTTCTGAAGATGAAACTTTAAACGTTTCGTAGAACGATCGATTGGCGGTATTCACTCGGAAATCAGCATCCAGCACGATTAAAGGAGTTGGCACGCTTTCCACAATTGTTTCTGCATAGTTGCGGGCTGTTTCTAACGTTGCAGCAGTGCGTTTGAGAGCGTCAGCTTGAAAAAATATAATCGAGGTTACTTTAATAGCAGTATAAGTTCCTAAGATTGTGCAACCGTCTTAGGGATGAGGTACGGTGGGAGAGCGATTGTAGGAATTGGGCCCAAACACTTAAAAAATCGGTTTTTTTATACTCTCGTCGGCGGCTGCAATCTTCAGAATTTAGGCACGAAATCGCTTAAATGCCGATCGCCCGAGGGCGTATTTTGTTGCCCCATCCATCAGTGGAGAACCGGCTCGCATACCCCTACTTTCTGTTCAGAAAACTCAATTTTAAGCTATTCTCGCCCACTTGGGAAGGCAGGGCTGTTTGATTTTAATAAATTTTTACTGACAATTATGATATGAATTGTCGTCGGTTGCAGTAAATTGTGGGAATTAATTGTGCTAGAAATAGCGATAATCCCCCCTTGTGTAAATCTCAGAAACCGGGTTTCTCTCTCTATTTCTCGTCACCCAACCAAAAACTCGTAGAAACCCGGTTTCTCCCGGCATCACCGGGGACTAGGACGATCGCCCTTAACTAACTAGGGCGCTATCGGATCGCACAATAGCAGATAGAGCGATCGGATGGCGCTCATAGGTCACAGACATCTCCAATAATTAGGAAAAGAGGGGCCCAACCCTAATAATATCGTTCAAGAATCAGAAGTTTTGGAGATGTATAATGGTTATAAATCAATACGGTTTACTTAACATATTTATGCCCCGGAGATCCCCCTAAATCCCCCTTAAAAAGGGGGGGACTTTGATCGGAATCTTGTCCCACCCCCTACTCCCCTTTTTAAGGGGTGTGCCAGGGAGATCTGTCTTAAGTGAACCAACCGTATTGGGTTATAATTGCCTACCCGATCCTTAAAAAAACGGGATAAAATCGACAACTTAAGCTAAACTTAAGATAGTCTGAATAACTCAGCCGCACGCTCAACAGATATATTTGCTGCTAAATAACTGAAGTCCACGACTTCACATTATGACTTATAATCAATTATCTCCAGAAAATACAGCCGAATCGAGCGCACCAGCCGCCCTCGACAGCGAAGCATTAGCCACAATCGATGCCCCTTTTCCGATTGTGGGGATTGCCGCCTCAGCAGGAGGGCTCGAAGCATTTACGGGGTTGCTCAGCCATTTGCCAGTAGATACGGGTATGGCGTTTGTGCTGATTCAGCATTTAGCCCCCGATCACAAAAGTCTGCTCAGCGAGATTCTCGCGAGAACGACGAAAATGCCTGTTAGTGAGGTAAAAGACGGCATGGCTGTAGAGCCCAATCAAGTCTACGTCATTCCGCCCAACACCAAAATGGTGCTATCTAAAGGCCTGCTGCAACTATCTCCCCGCGAGAAGATTTATGGCAAATATATGCCGGGAGATGCGTTTTTTACGTCATTGGCACTCGATCGCGGATACAAAGCCATCGCCGTAGTATTATCCGGGGGAGACGGCGACGGTTCACTGGGGCTCAAGGCAATCAAAGCAGCCGGAGGCATGAGTTTTGCTCAATGTCAAGACACGGCAAAATT
>Ga0335395_10000227_pt1 | contig 35148 bp, 30 predicted proteins | sample MAT02_FD_205744 | JGI IMG/M metagenome (GOLD analysis project Ga0335395, IMG submission 205744) | Freshwater microbial communities from Lake Fryxell liftoff mats and glacier meltwater in Antarctica - MAT-02 (spades assembly) (version 2) ... | reverse complement strand
CGTGCCGAAAAAGTCTCATGCTGACGCACCATTGATTTAATTCCGGGCGTGGCTGATGAGTAGGGTGCGTCAGTTTAGACAGTTTAAAATCGTGCCGAAAAAGTCTCATGCTGACGCACCATTGATTTAATTCCGGGCGTGGCTGATGAGTAGGGTGCGTCAGTTTAGACAGTTTAAAATCGTGCCGAAAAAGTCTCATGCTGACGCACCATTGATTAATTCCGGGCGTGCGTCAGTCTCATGCTGACGCACCCTTGATTTAATTCCGGGCGTGCGTCAGCATGAGATTGTTGGTTTGTCGCCAAAATAATCGTAGCTGACGCACCCTACTTATCAGAAACCAGGTTTCTGGCGTGATTTATCGCTACCAATCCCAAAACTCCTAGAAACCGGCTTTCTCGCCCCACATCAGCCCTGAAACTCTCGGAAATGTCGATCTAAGCTAAATTATAGAAAATCAACCGCTCTTAAATCTTAAAACCCGATGTCCCTCACCGAAAAAATCCTCTCCCAAGTGCCGGGAGATGCCCTTGAAGGCCTGCAAAAGGTCGATCGACTCTGGAATAACCTCAAACAAAACACCGCACCAGCACCCCAAGCAGTCAAACACAACCAACAACCCCTCGAAACCCTCGACTTCGACATAGTTATCGGCGGCGGAACCCTAGGAATACTAATCGGAACAGCCTTAGCCGTGCGGGGTTGGCGAGTAGCCTTACTCGAACGCGGCATCCTGCGAGGGCGCGAACAAGAATGGAACATTTCTCGCAAAGAATTAGACGCATTCTTAGAACTAAATTTGCTGACTGCTGCTGAAATAGACAAAGCAATAGCCACCGAATACAACCCAGCCCGCATCAGCTTTGCCAACACTCCCGACATTTGGGTGCGCGACGTACTCAACATCGGAATAGACCCAGTTTACCTCCTCGAAACCCTCAAACAAAAATTTCTCCAAGCCGGAGGCAAATTATTTGAAAATACACCATTTAAAACAGCAACAATTCACCCGAACGGAGTCGCGGTAGAATCAGCAATTACAGATGCACAAACAGCCGAAAATTTATTTAAAACCAGATTATTCTTAGACGCAATGGGACATTTTTCTCCCATTGTCCGCCAAGCCAGACAAGGCAAAAAACCAGACGCAGTATGTTTAGTAGTCGGCAGTTGCGCCCAAGGATACCCCCAAAATGAGACTGGCGACATATTTGCATCCTTCACTCCAATGCAAAATCAGTGCCAATACTTTTGGGAAGCATTTCCAGCCAGAGACGGGCGCACTACTTACTTATTTACCTATATAGACGCTGACACAGAAAGATTCAGTTTAGAAACATTATTTGAAGAATACTTGCGCTTGCTGCCCCAATATCAAAACGTCAAACTCGAACAGTTAAAATTCCAAAGAGCACTCTACGGATTCTTTCCCTGCTATCGCCAAAGTCCTCTAAAAACGCCTTGGAATCGCATACTTCCAGTCGGAGATAGCAGCGGTAGCCAATCGCCCCTCAGCTTCGGCGGTTTCGGGGCAATGGTGCGCCACCTCAAACGATTGACTCTCGGAATTGACGAAGCTTTGACAAGCGAAAGTTTAGACAAAAAATCCCTCGCACTTTTGCAACCGTACCAGCCGAATCTATCTGTCACCTGGTTGTTTCAGCGTTCGATGAGTGCTGCGATGAATCAGAAAATAGACCCCAATCAAATCAATCAACTTTTGGCTGCTGTATTTCAGGTAATGGAAGAGTTGGGAGAACCGGTACTCAAACCGTTTCTGCAGGATATTGTGTTATTTCCAGCTTTGTCAAAAACCCTGTTTAAAACAGCAATTAGTCATCCTGGATTAGTTTTGAAAATTATTCCGCAGGTGGGAATAGCTAATTTGCTTGATTGGATGGTTCATTATGTAAATTTAGGAATTTATACGGGATTGCAGCCGTTGGGGAAAGCGGTAGAACCGCAGGTTAAAAATTTATCTGCAGAACAGCAATACTATTTTAATCGATTGGTTGAAGCGTGGCAATACGGCGCGGGAGGCGATTATTAATTATGGGTAATTGGGTTTGTAGAACACCGGGCGGTTTCAACCGCCATATTAGCTAGTGTTCGGTCGATTACCATAACAAAAACGGTTCGTAGTGCGGACTTTAGTCCGTCAAAAAGAGCGGACTAAAGTCCGCACTACGAACGAACCAATTTTAGATCGATCGCTCGGACGCGATATTATTTGATATATTAGTTGTGAGTTAAGCTGTTGTGCATTTAAATTGTATATTTTGATGATCATCAAAAATCGTCACATCCTCTCCCCATCTCCCCATCTCCCCATCTCCCCATCTCCCCATCTCCCCATCTCCCCATCTCCCCATCTCCCCATCTCCCCATCTCCCCATCTCCCCATCTCCCCCTCAATCGCCATACACAATCTATATGAGCAACAGCTTATACAGGAGCTATAACTGCTAAAGCTTGGGGAATCACTCGGAATTTTGCAGGCGTGTGAGTGGTGATTTCACCGTCGGTATTAATCGAACGGCGTTTGCTAGTATTAATTTCAAATTCTTGAGCGTGCAAGGCGCGAACCTTCGGCCAAGTGGTATAATTTCCTTGCCTCATGGCCGGCAGTAAAGCAATGATTTCCCACCAATGGTGCGTCTCTAAACTGTACAAATCCAGTCGCTTGTCGTCGATGGTGGCATCTTCGGCAACTGTCATGCCGCCGCCGTAGTAGCGGCCGTTTCCTATGGCAATTTGAATTGTTTTTACATTAAAACATTGGTTGTTTACCTTGATTTCTGCTCTGAATGGTCGCGATTTAAAAATTGTCTGCAAAGCAGCCAAAGCATAAGCTAAAATTCCCCATCGCTGCTTCACGTCTTTAGTCAGCCGCTGGGTAATTTCGACGCTTAATCCCAAACTCGCTACATTAAAAAAATGCTGTTGGTTCACCCAACCTATGTCTATGAACCGAATTTTACCGCTGGCAATTACTTGACTAGCTGCGGATAAATCTGTAGGAATTCCGAGAGTGCGGGCTAAATCGTTAGCTGTTCCCATCGGCAAAATACCCAAGGGCAATTTAGTGTCCATCAAACCTTCGATGGCGCAGTTGAGTGTGCCGTCGCCGCCGCCGATTATGACTAATTCGACTTGATTTTGGTGGTTCCGAATTGTGTCGGATATTTCGCTGGCGCTGTCGGTTGATTTGACTATTAATTCAAAACCAAGTGCTTCTAATTTTGTAATAGCTTGAGATAATAGTTTTTTCCCTTTTCGGGATTGCTGGTTTACTAAAAGGAGAGCTTTTTTCATTGGAAAATGGGTCAAGAGTTGGGTAAAAAAATTTAATTATGTCACGGTTCGTAGTGCGGACTTTAGTCCGCAATCCGGGACGGTTCGTTCGTAGTGCGGACTTTATACCAATTTCATAAAGTAGCGCTAGATATTACCCCCCCAACCCCCCCGCGAGTTCGGGGTGGCTCAGACTTCATCTATAGCATATCTTTAGAAAAATGGTATTAGTCCGCAATCCGGGAGCGGACTAAAGTCCGCACTACGAACCCAAGGAGGAAATTGCTTTATTTAATTGTCATTTATTAGCTTTATTTCTATTCAAGTGGGAATTGAGTATTTTTGTTTCAACAATAGGGCTGCTTGATGATTTAAATGGATTGATTTAATGTTTTAATTATATTTTACCATTGGTGAGGGATTGACATAAATCTAAAATAATTGATAATTGTAGCAACAGATTGCGGGAGACGATCGCGCTTCTGGCCTAGCTGTCATCTACTTTCTTGAAGCTAAATTAAATTTATGTCTCATATTTTGGAACAAGCGCAAGCCGCTGCCGATCGCCAAAACTGGCCTATTGTAGTCGAATGCTTGCAGCAAGTGACAGCCAACCGCAGCCAGCCACAGGAAAAACTATTTTTAGAGCAAGCTGTCAGTTTAGCAATACAAGCCTTGGAATGGGGGGATTTTCAAGACCGCTGGGAAATTGCTAAAGTATTGCCAAATCTGGGAAATGGCGCGATCGCACCTTTAATTGCTACGATCGAAGACGAAGACGCAGACACCGAACCCAGGTGGTTTGCCGCCCGCATCCTCGGAAAGTTCGATCGCCCGGAAGTGATGGCAGCTTTAGTACAATTAGTCAAAAATTCCGACGAAGAATTGAGCCAAATCGCGGCCCAAACCCTCGCCAATTTCGGCCCGACTGCTATAGAATCCCTAGCAACTCTATTGCAGCAGGAAGACTCGCGACAGTTTGCAACAGCAGCCCTCGCCCAAATTCGCCGCCCCGAAGCGATCGCACCGCTGTTGAGTGTAGTCAAAGACTCTAAAATTGCGGTGCGGCTGGCCGCGATCGAGGCTTTGAGCAGTTTTCACGACTCCCGCATCCCGCCGGTACTGGTAGAAGCACTCAAAGATGCGGCGACATCAGTCAGAAAAGAAGCGGTGCGAGCTCTGGGAGTTCGCGCTTATTTAGATGCAGAATTAGATTTAGTTAATTTGCTCAAACCTTTGCTTTGGGACATCCGATTTGAAGTGTGCCAACAAGCGGCGATCGCGATCGGGCGGCTGAAAACCGATGCTGCGGCGTACAGTTTATTTGAATTGCTGCGAAACCCCGCAACTCCCCTTGAATTGCAAATCGAAACTGTGCGCGCCCTAGGCTGGAGTGAAACCGCAGTCGCTTTAGAATATTTGCAAACTGCGCTGATTGGGCGATCGGTTTTTAATGCACAACCGGGCGAATTCACAAATAGCGATCGAGTGCTAACTGCCAGCGAATCCTGGCAAATTGATAACATTAATCCTGCTGTTTGTCAAGAGATTGCTGCTGTTTTAGGGCGAGTGGAAAAGCCGGAGTTAAAAGTAAAAGCTGCTGAAATTGCGATCGGTTTACTTGAAAGTAATCATCTCGCCGTGGAGTCCGTGGAAATTAAACAATCTTTAGCTTTAACGTTAGGGCAATTAGGAGATATGAGAGCGCTAGATGTGCTAATTCAACTGTTGGCAGATGCAGACAACAGCGTCAGGCTGCATAGTTTATCAGCTCTCAAACAGCTAGATACTGGTGAGGTTCGGCAGCAATTAGAAAGTTTAGTTAAACAAGAGAGTCTCGAACCAAGATTAAAACAAGGAATGGCGATCGCCCTGCAAGAATGGTAGGAGAATTAGTGGGAGCATCTCATTTTTGCAAAAAGCATTTTTTTACAGTGCGAGCGTCCCCGCTCGCGTGTTTTATACCATTTTTCTAAATATATGCTATAGATGAAGTCTTAGCCCCCCCTTAGTAAGGGGGGGTTGGGGGGGTAATATCTAGCGCTACTTTATGAAATTGGTATTACACAGCACGCGAGCGGGGACGCTCGCACTACAAATGCAAAACACAGATGCACCCGAATTAGTTCGATCGCTCGGAATGCGAGTCCGCAAGAAGAAGGACTAAAGTCCTCACTACAAACCGGGGAAGGACTAAAGTCCTCACTACAAACCGGGGAAGGACTAAAGTCCTCACTACAAACCGGGGAAGGACTAAAGTCCTCACTACGAACGGGTTTATTTGACATACTCAAATTTACCTGCGATCGATCGGCAATCGCACCCCAAAAGTCGAGCCTAGTCCTTCGCCGGGACTTTCGGCCCAGACAGTGCCGCCGTGGAGTTCCACCAGATGGCGGACGATCGCCAATCCCAGTCCCAGCCCGCCGTAATTGCGCGTAGAACTGCTGTCAGCTTGGCGGAAGCGATCGAACACAAACGGCAAAAACTCCTTGCTGATGCCAATTCCCGTATCGGTGACGGCGATCGTCACAGAGTGAACCGGAGACACAGACAAAATGTCACCATCAGCCGATCGCGGTTCCCCCTCCTCCCAGAGCCTGATTTCCACGCGACCTCCCGGCGGCGTAAACTTAATCGCATTCGAGAGCAAATTCCACACTACTTGCTGCAAACGAGCAGCATCGGCCCTCAAGGTACTCACCCCTTCGCCGTAAAAACTCACCAATTCAACTCCCCGAGCTTCAGCATCAGGGCCGATCGCCTTCAGGGCCGTTTCTACAGTCCCCACCAAATTCACCGGGGACAGCTTCAAACACACTTTACCGCTGACAATCCGCGAAACGTCCAGCAAATCCTCAATCATCTGAGTCTGCAACCGCCCGTTTCGCTCGATCGTCTCCAAAGCCACAGCCGTTTTTTCGGGACTCAAATTGCGCTGTCGCAGTATCTGAGACCAGCCCACCACCGCGTTTAGAGGAGTCCGCAACTCGTGAGAAAGCGTTGCCAAAAACTCGTCTTTAATCCGGTTGGCCTCGGAAGCTTCCCGGTAAAGCCGCGCATTGTCGATCGCCACCGCCGCATCCCGCGCCAAATCTGAGAGCAAAACCAAATCGCCGTGCTCGCAGCGGCGGCCAGACTCCCCGCACAACAGCGAAATCGCTCCCAGCGTCCGCCCGCGAGCCATCAGCGGCACGCAGATTGCCGATAGCGGGCTATGGGAACACAGCATCAACAGCAATTCCCTGTCCGGTACCACCGCTTCGATCGCCCAATTCGGTATTTCTGGGTAAAGTTTCGCCTCCCCAGTCCGCAGCACCTTTGCGACTCCGTGCCGTCCCTGGGGGTCTACCGGCAAGCGCTGGTCGATTTGCCACAGCAGGGCGACTTTGCTCGGATCGGAGTGAGCAACTGCTTGCAAGCGGAGCGAGCCGTCGGGTTCGATTAAATGCACGCAGCACCAATCCCCCAACTCCGGCACTGCTAAATCTGCCAAACCTTGCAGCGCCTGCTGGTAATCTAAGGAAGCCGATGACAGCAAAGCCAAGGCTCGGGCGCGGAAATCTGCTGTTTGGGTCCATCGGTGGCGATCGTCAATATCCGTACAAGTCCCGAACCACTTGAGGATTTTTCCCTGAGCGTCCCGCACGGGTATTGCCCGAGCCAGATGCCAACGGTAAGCCCCGTCCGATGCCCGTTTAAAGCGGTATTCCACCTCATAAGTCTCCCCCGTCTGCACCGAGTTATTCCAGCGTTCTAGGCTATTTTTCACGTCATCGGGATGCAAAACTGGCTGCCACCCCCAGCCTTGAGTTTCCTCCAGCGTCATGCCGCTATATTCAAACCAGCGCTGGTTGTAATAGTCGAGGGCGCCGTCGGGCAAAGCAGTCCAAACTATTTGCGGGATGGCTTCAGCGAGGGCGCGGTACAACTGTTCGCTGGCTTCGGCTTGGCGGCGGGCTGCTTGTTCCCGCGCCAAGGCGAGATTCCGCTGTTCTTCGGCTTGTTTGCGATCGCTGATGTCGCCGATCGCCCCGATCAATTTGTAGGGATTGCCTTGTTTGTCAAGCACTGCCGTGCCGCGATCGATCCAGTGCAGCCAGCCGCCGCCTTGGTTTTGAACCCGGTATTCCTCAAAAAATGGGGCTGCAGAACTGTCTGGCGCCCTCAAATATCGATCGAGCGCAGCCAAGACTCGATCTCGGTCTTCCGAATGCAAGATACTGTTCCAAGCTGCTCTCGTCCTCGGAAATCCGCCTTTTTCGTACTCCAAATGTTCGTCTATCTCACCGAACCACAGCACGATACCTGTGTCGATATCCCATTCGTAAATCAAATCGCTAGCACTTTTTGCCGCAATCCGAAACCGCTCTTCAGACTGTCGCAGCACTTCCACAAAATTAAAGCGTTCCGTCACGTCCAAAACCAGAGACTGCACCGATATCAACTGTCCTGAATCGCTGTAAAAAGCCGAATTGTACCACTCGCAGTGCAGCAAATAACCGCCCTTATTATAATTGCTGTTGCGAACTACATTGCAGCGAGTCTGTTGGTTTTTCAAACTATTAATTGCCGATTGTACATCTTCAACATCGCTGTCTCCAATAAAATTCCATTCGCTAAAATGCTTGCCTAAAATTTCTGCTGCATTCCACCCAAAAATCTTCTCGGCAGCCGGCGACCACCCGCTGATGCGACAATTTTCATCCCACTCAATCACCGCTAGGGGCGTGTTTTCAAAATGAGAAGTTAGTTTTTGCAGCGCGTCGCCGAGGGATGCTTCTACTTGCTTGCGCTCAGTAATATCGCTAAAAGAAATAGCAATACCGTCGCCCAATTTAACCGTCATAATCCGAAACCAGCCGACAATGCCTTCGCTGTTGTAATAAATCTCGGTATCGAGGGGAGTTCCTGTTTCTACAACTTGCACGTAACGGTCGAACAAATCGCGATCTTTATGACCGGGCAGCACTTCTAGCAATCGCTTGCCGGTTAATTCTTCAGGAGTGAGCCGCTGAATTTTGGCCGCTGCGGGATTGACGTATTCCCATTCAAAATCCACAATTTTAGAGCCGTCGCGAAGGCTGCGGAACACGTTAAATCCGTCTATAGATAATTCCTGAAAAACGCGGAAGCGTTCTTCACTTTCTTGCAGCTTGCTTACGGTATCGAGCAGGAGTTGCTCGACTCGCTCGCGCTGCGCTATTTCTGCGAGCAATTGCTGGTTAATTTGCTGGAGTTCGGTTGGGGGGGAAGTGGCGGAATTTTTAATCGCCCTGACAGCAGGCGCTCGATCGAGCTTTTGAGTTTCCGGCGCTGTATTTGCTGCAAAAAAGGCAAAACCGCCCAAAGTCAAGAATTGTTGAGCAAGCGATGGCATCACTTCCGCCACAGCCCACAAAGAAATCACAGCCGTAACGGCGGCGAGGAAACTTGACAGCCAGTAGCTGGGATGCACCAGCATCCAAACTTGCATCAGGTGAGTTGTGCCGCGGCAGAAAAACCAGGCTCCCAATAACAGAAACCCCCTGCTCAAAGGCAACTTGCGCTGCTTCCAGGCAAAGTATGTCAGAATCGCTAGAATTGAGTAATCAGCCAAGGAAATTAACAAATCGCTGACCGCGTGCAGTCCCATTAACTGCGGTGGCCACTCTTCTAATCCACCTTGGGAAATAAAATTGTGGTTAAATGACATAATCTTAAGAAATTGCAGCATTTCGGCTTTCCTGTGCGTGCGATCGTACTTGCACTTGTGTTGCTGACCCGCTAATTCCTAGGGGAGCATCTCAGTTTTGCAAGAAGCATTTTTTATTGTAGTGCGAGCGTCCCCGCTCGCGTGCTTGTATAACCACGCGAGCGGGGACGCTCGCACTATAAATGCAAAACTGAGATGCTCCCAATTCCTAGTTTATACACAAAAAAACAGAAAATAACAGTCACTTTCAGCCGGGATAAAAGTTCATTGCAGGTTTTAACCGTGTGCCAATAGTCGGAAATTTATTGGCAATCTTAGGGAGATTCAGGTACTATAATGCCCCATTGATTTTTAAATTAAACGCTATTTCTTGAGATCAAAGTTAAACTAAAAACCCCGCCTCTTAATGCAATACGGCTCACTTAACACTATTTATGCCCCGGAGATCCCCCTAAATCCCCCTTAAGAAGGGGGACTTTGAGAGCATTCTTGTCCCCCCCTTTTTAAGGGGGGTTAGGGGGGATCAGTCTTAAGTGAACCGTATTCCCTCTTAACGCAAGCGAGCGATGGCTACTGCTGATTTTATTAAAAACCTAGAGCTATCAACTGGCAAAATTTTCTAAATTTATCGAAATTTAATCGGTTTGTTGATAAGTTTGCAGATTCAGAAATCGATTCAACATTGGAGCAGCGACATTTACTCGATCGCTCAGAAATCCTGCAGCAAGTTGGCTCGTAAAACCGAGCATCTCCCAGTCTGGCAGCATCAAAACTAATCTGTACTGTATCAAAGTCTACTAAATTCTTCAACTAAATCGGTTAACGTTACTTACGATCCTTCGAGGAAAATGTCTGAAACCATCTATAATTAAACATCCATGCGCTTAGAGCAGCTTCAAGCATTTCTTTCGGTGGCTGAAACCGGGAGCTTTCAGCAAGCGGCCCGGAATTGCGGCGTGACTCAATCGACTATTAGCCGTCAAGTGCAGGGACTCGAAGCGGAAGTGGGTTTGTCGCTGTTTCACCGCAGCGCCCACGCGAAGCTGACTGTGGGAGGGGAACGCCTGTTACCTCACGCTCGCAAAATCTGTCAGACTTGGCGAAATGCTGCGGTCGAATTGGGGGATTTGTTGGCGGGAAAGCAGCCGGAACTTTGCGTGGCTGCGATTCACTCGGTTTGTGCTGCTTATTTGCCGCCTGTGCTGCAAAGGTTTTGTCGCGATTATCCTGAAGTGCAGTTGCGGGTGACTTCGCTGGGGAGCGATCGAGCTCTGAAAGTTCTTAAAGACGGTTTGGTGGACATCGCGGTGGTGATGAACAACCGCTATTTTACTCAAGCCCCGGAAATGTTGGTTGAGGTGCTCTACAATGAGCCGATCGAGGTGTTGATGGCGGCGAATCATCCCCTGGCCGAGTACGATCGAGTACCTTGGTCGGAATTGATTCGTTACCCGCAAGTCGTGTTTAAGGACGGGTACGGAATGCAGCGGATGGTGCAAGAACAATTTGAACGCATCGGTGCTAAACTTCATGCTGTTTTGGAACTCAACACTCTTGATGCTTTTCGGGGTGTGGTGCGACAGGGAGAATTGATTGCTTTGCTACCGCATTCAGCTTTGATTGAGGCTTCGGGCGATCGCACTTTAGCAATTCGCCCGATCGTCGCCAAAGAAATCGCAAATTCCAAGGTTTCGGCGATCCTCTTCGAGGGCTTCGCTAACGGACAATCGGCGATCGATCCGGCTTGGACTCGCGAAGTGGTATTGGTGACAACTCACGATCGAATGCAAATTCCGCCGATCGCCCATTTCTGGAATCTAGTACGCGAATTTGTGCCACCACTTGACCTAATCAAGGTACGCAAATCTGGGAATTAATTCTCTTATTTTTCACTGAAATTTCTAAATTTTAAACTTACAAAAAATTAAATATTAGCAATGACCAACTACCAATTACTAAGGAACGAAAATTTAATAAATTAAACCTCTGCCACACTTTTCTGTTTCCAGCGATCGGCAAGGAAAAGAGAGGCTCTTCCTCGCCTATCTGCATTACCAGGCAGAGCGAAAGTAACGAGTAATGCCCAATGCCCAATGCCCAATGCCCAATGCCCAATGCCCAATGCCCAATGCCCAATGCCCAACCAGAATAATTATGAGTGACGCATTTAGAGAATTGCTGCGAACAATTGGCAGCGGAGTACACACAGGAGAAAACTTAACTCGCCAGCAAGCAGCAGCAGCCACCCGGATGATGCTGCTGGGAGAAGCAACACCAGCTCAAATCGGAGCTTTTATGATTTCCCACCGCATCAAACGGCCCACCGGCGAAGAATTAGCCGGAATGCTCGATGCGTATGAAGAATTAGGGCCAATGCTTGCCCCCCCAAACCGAGAAAAAGGGTTTGCAGTTTCTAGCGTCGCCGTGTTTGGCGTTGCTTACGACGGGCGATCGCGCACCGCTCCAATTAGCCCCATAACCGCCCTAATTTTAGCCGCCTCTGGCGTGCCAAGCGTCATGCACGGGGGCGATGTCATGCCAACCAAAGAAGGCATTCCCCTGATTGAAATTTGGCGCGGTTTAGGAGTAGACTGGACAAAACTTAGTTTAGAAAAAGTCCAGCAAGTTTTTGACAGTACCGGTTTAGGTTTTGTTTACCTTCCCAAGCATTTTCCTCAAGCCGCCGATTTAGTTCCCTACCGCCGCGAAATCGGCAAACGGCCGCCTTTTTCGACAATGGAGTTGATGTGGTGTCCCTGTGCGGGCGATGTTAACGTCATCTCCGGCTACGTCCACCCGCCGACAGAAGGTATGTTTCAAAAAGCCTTTGAATTGCGGGGGGTAAAAAATTATACCACAGTCAAAGGATTGGAGGGAAGCTGCGACTTGCCGCGCGATCGTACTGCAATTATCGGCATTGCTAAGCCGGACACTGACTTTGAGCGAGTGCTTTTGGCCCACGGAGATTACGGTTTCAGCAACACAAATCCAGCCTTTGAATCAGCATCTGATTTACTCAAAAAAATGCAGGAAGTTTTACTGGGCAAACCTTCGGAATTGATGCATTCAGCTATCTGGAACGGCGGATTTTATCTGTGGCGTAGCGGGGTTTGTTTGGATATAAACTCGGGTTTGATTGAGGCAGAAACTTTATTGAGCAGCGGTCAAGTCGTGCAAAAACTTGAGGAAGTTAGCCAAGCAGTTTGTGCTTTAATTTGACAATGAATCATGAGGTTTTGTGTGGAATTTTCAGGGAGCATCTCACTTTTGTATTTATAGTGCGAGCGTCCCCGCTCGCGTATTGTACAATACGCGAGCGGGGACGCTCGCACTCAAAGAAAAAATGCTTTTTACAAAAATGAGATGCTCCCAATTTGCACCCTACAATTGCCTTCTTCCTTCTTCCTTCTTCCTTCTTCCTTCTTCCCCATGACTAATCATAAAATTGCTGTAATTGTGCTTGCAGGCGGTCAAAGTTCGCGGATGGGTACGGATAAAGCTCTGCTGGAAATTGAGGGCAAATGCCTATTGCAGCGGGCGTGCGAAGTTGCCGCAGTTGTAGGGCCAGCAGTTTATGTTCTGACTGCTTGGCCCGATCGCTATCGATCGACCTTAACCGAACAATCCCAATTTCTGCTAGAGTACAACTCGGGCTCCGGGCCCTTAGTTGCATTGACTCAAGCATTGACAGAAATTCCCGCCGACTGGATTTTACTATTAGCTTGCGATTTGCCCTTGTTAGAACCCCAGATTATTCAAAATTGGGCGACTCAGCTAACAGCTATTCCCCAATCAACCCTAGCAATTGTCCCTTATCAAAACTCGCGCTGGGAACCTTTGTGCGGCTTCTACCGCCAACAATCTCTCGCCAGTTTGCAAAGTTTTATTGACAAAGGGGGACGTTCCTTTCAAAAATGGTTAAATCAAATCGAAGCAATCCCTCTACCTGTAGGGGAAACAGAAGCACTAATGTTATCAAATTGCAATACATTAGAAGAGTTTGACAAATTAAAATCTGTAATTGGTAATGGGTAATTGGTAATGGGTAATTGGTAATATTTATTTTCCTCTTCCTTCTTCCTTCTTCCTTCTTCCTTCTTCCCTCTTCCCTCTTCCTTCTTCCCTCTTCCTTCTTCCCTCTTCCTTTTTCCCTCTTCCCTCTTCCTTCTTCCTTCTTCCTTCTTCCTTCTTCCTTCTTCCTAATGATTAACGAATACTGGTTACTCGATCGCAATATAACATTCCTCAATCACGGCTCCTTTGGGGCCTGTCCGATTCCCGTACTCGACGCGCAAATTAGTTTCAGAGAACAACTCGAAAGAGAACCTTTGCGCTTTTTAATGCGAGAATTTGAACCGCTGTTAGATAATGCCAGAAATCAGTTAGCCGCATTTATCGGCGCGGGTGAGGAAGATTTAGCCTTTGTGCCGAATGCTACAACCGGAATAAATGCAGTTTTGCGATCGCTCACTTTTGCTCCGGGCGACGAATTGCTAACCACAAATCAGGAATATAACGCCTGCCGCAACACACTTGATTTTATAGCAGAGCGCACAGGTGCTAAAGTAATAGTAGCAGAAATCCCATTTCCAATTGAATCGCCCCAACAAATTATTGAAGCAATAATTAAGTGCATTTCTGCCAAAACAAAAATTGCCTTATTAGACCATATAGTCAGCCAAACCGGCTTAATATTTCCCATCAAACAGTTAGTCGGCGAGTTAGCAAACCGGGGCGTGGATGTATTGGTAGACGGAGCGCACGCGCCGGGAATGGTAGCGCTGAATTTAGAAGAAATTGGCGCAGCTTACTATACTGGAAATTGCCACAAATGGCTGTGCGCGCCGAAAGGTGCTGCCTTTTTGTACGTGCGGCGCGACAAGCAAAATACCATTCGACCAACTACTATCAGTCACGGCGCTAACTCACCGCGCACTGATAAATCGCGCTTTCAATTAGAATTTGACTGGATGGGAACAGTCGATCCAAGTCCCTATTTGTGCGTACCCGTAGCTATTGATTTTATGGGTTCTTTGTTGAAGGGTGGCTGGCCGGAATTGATGGCAAAAAATCATACTTTAGCGTTGGCCGGAAGAAAAATATTGGCGGACAAATTAGATTTACCACTGCCCTGTCCCGATGAAATGGTAGGTTCAATGGCAGTTGTACCGCTGGCTGATGAAAAATCTGATGCGGTTGCAAAAGGAGGAATTGCACCTTTGCAAGAGGCGCTATGGCAGATTTTTAAAATTGAAGTCCCGGTGATTCCTTGGCCGGATTCTAGCAAGCGGTTGGTAAGGATTTCCGCTCAGTTTTACAATACTTTGGCGCAGTATGAATATTTGGCTAAGGCGCTGGTTGAGTTGACAAGTGATGGGTTAACCGCAGATTTCAAGCGTACAGACACTGATGAAACCAGATAATTTAATCGCTTTTTAAAAGGGATGCGAAGGGGATATCCGGGCGATACCAACTGTTAACCCAAGCGTATTGGAATATAGCAATCCTAAATCATTATCCTTACCGCGAACATAAATGTGATTTCCCCAAAATCCATCTGTAGGGACACGGCAGTGCCGTGTCCCTACAGAAAATCATTTAGGATTGCTATATAATATATCAAAACTTGCATTTCCCCAGGCCAAACAAACGACATGAAAAAAGGAGAATTCAATGTCAAATGCCATGATGGTAATTTACCCCTATCGCGAACAGCATATAGCAATCCTAAATCATTATCCTTACCGCGAACATAAATGTGATTTCCCCAAAATCCATCTGTAGGGACACGGCACTGCCGTGTCCGGGAGACGGCACTGCCGTGTCCCTACAGAAAATCATTTAGGATTGCTATACCTGGGTTTTTGACGACGAGAGATTCGGACTTATCCGAGAACCGTTTGTTCAGTACCCCAAATGATTGAAGCACTCGTCGCAGATATTCCCAATGCCGATCGAGGTTTCCGACTCTTATTCTCAGCCAATCCATTTCCCGGATATCAAGCAGAAATGCTGTGGTTTAAAACAGAATACGGCGGTAACTGGTATCGGTGGGAATCGAAAAATCTTGAAGGCTGGCTGTGTCCGGCTTTGTTAAAATACTTTCCAGAATCACCGCCCAAGTTTTACTGCAAAGCTGAAAAACTGCAATAATTAACAGCAAGTCCATGAAAAACTTGTCGATTTTTAAACGAAAATTTGTTAAACCAGTCGATCGCGAAACTCGACCAAAGCCCAAAATAGTCCTGTATGTATTTTGGATATTTTTGCTAATTTTTACGGCCGCCATTTCCGCAGGAATCGGAGCAATTACCGCGCTCTTCGCCCCCGTGGAACCGCAATTTATTAGTAGAGTCCTAGACGCTGCGGGCTTTAACTACAACTCATCCAACTCTTCTGCATACAGCCTGTCGCGGCCTGTTAATATCTTGATTCTGGGAATTGACCGCGTACCAGAAACCGCTGCAAATTCCCCTAAAATCTTTGAAGGTCGCAGCGATACAATACTCTTATTTCACCTCGATCCTAGAGATAAATCTATTAATTTGATTTCAGTTCCGCGAGATACTAAAGTCCAAATTCCCGGAATTCGATTCAGTAAAATTAACGAAGCTAATGCTAGAGGAGGAGCGGCTTTGGCGACGCGAGTGGTTAGCACTATCTTGAACAATGTGACAATAGAAAGATACGTGCGAGTCAGCAGCGGTGCGTTTCGGGAATTAGTCGATTTGTTAGGAGGAGTTGAGGTATTTGTACCTCGGGCGATGTCCTATACAGATACGGCCCAAAAGTTAAAAATAAACTTAGCACAGGGATGGCAAATTCTCAACGGAGAACAAGCAGAACAATTTGCTCGATTTCGCAACGACGGTTTAGGAGATATCGGCCGCATTCAGCGACAACAATCTTTAATTCAAGCTATTCGCAACAGTTTCAAAAGTCCTTCTGTATTGGTGCGCTTGCCGGAAATTGTGCGATTGATGCAAAAATATGTGGATACAAACCTAAATTTTGAGGAAATTTTGACGCTGACAAATTTTGGTTTGCAATTAGATCGAGATAATTTTAAGATGGTGATGTTACCCGGACGTTCTAGCTTAGGACAAGGGGATTTGAGGAGTTATTGGATTTTAGATGCTGCTGGGCGCGATCGGATTATGACACAATATTTCCAGCAAGTAGCGCCAGATTTTGCCCAAGGGCAATTTCCCAATCCCAGCGAGTCAGTTTCCCTCACTAACCTCAAAATCTCAGTCCAAAACGCTTCTAGCAAACCGACAACCGCCAAAAGCGTCGCTGAATTTCTCCGAAAAAAGGGCTTTTCTAACGTATCCACAGTCAAAGATTGGCCCGACAAGCAGCGTCAAAGTCAAATTATTGTGCAGAAAGGGGATTTAGCAGCAGCAAATCAACTGCAAAAAGTGCTAGGCGACGGTAAAATAGAAGCATCATCTACTGGTGAAATAGATTCTGACTTGACACTTCGTGTCGGTGAAGATTGGGTAAAGCGATTTTAATTAGTCATTAGTCATTAGTCATTAGTCATTAGTTGTTAGTTGTTAGTTGTTAGTTGTTAGTAGGGAGAGGAGACGGCAGTGCCGTGTCCCTACAATTGATTGCAGTAGGGACACGGCACTGCCGTCTCCTCTATATTATTCCGGCGCAGCCAGAATTGATATTAGTTGTTAGTTGTTAGTTGTCAACAGTTAACAATGCCCAATGCCCCATTCCCAATTCCCCATTCCCCATCATCATGAAAAGTGTATCCCGAATTTTCCTGAGCCTGATTTTAAGTTTAGTGTTGGCTTTTGGATGGGTGCTGCTGAGTGCTACTCCTGCATTGGCGCTGCCGAAACTTAATATTAATTACACAAATATTGATTTGTCCGATCGCGATTTTTCCAATTCTGACTTAGCGGGCGGAACATTTGTCGCTTCTGAAATGCGGAGAACCAACTTTCAAGGCGCTGATTTAAGCAATGCGATTTTGACTAAAGGAGTTTTGCTAAATGCCAATTTGTCAGGCGCGAATCTCTCAGGTTCTTTAGCAGATAGAGTTACATTTGACGGCGCTAATTTGACCAATGTTAATTTCACCGAAGCAATTATGACACGAACTAGGTTTTTTGATGCTGCAATTTCCGGCGCTGATTTTACTGACGCGATTATCGATGCTTATCAAGTGAATATCCTGTGCGAAACAGCAGATGGTGTCAATCCCGTGACTGGAGTTTCTACGCGAGAAAGTTTGGGATGTCCGTAGAAAATTACGATTGCAGGAATTATGCGTCGGGGCGAGAAACCGGGTTTCTACGAGTTTTTTGGTTGAGTGATATCGTTTCCGATAGCATCGGAATTATATATTTTAATCATTGATAGTGCGAGCGTCCCCGCTCGCGATAGACTTCGCGAGCGGGGACGCTCGCACTATAAAATTCCGATGCTACCGGATTTGATATGACGAGAAATCTAGAAAGAAACCCGGTTTCTGAATATCGCGTTGGGGCGAAAAACCGGGTTTCTACGAGTTTTTTGGTTGAGTGACGCAAAATCTAGAAAGAAACCCGGTTTCTGAATATCACGTCGGGGCTAACTGTTGCTTCTATCGATTGCTACAAATGCCTGTGTTCGCAGTAGTAACTACCAAGTCCGAATTCAACAGCAAATCTAGATCAGTGTCGGGATTAACAGCATACAAATCGACTTTATCTTTACCCAAAAATACCCCGACTAAAGTCCCGATTCCCGCACCGCCTAGCACCTCTTCAGTTGCGATCGCCCGATCGCCCGTAACTCCCGCAATCGCCGCCGCCGCAGCAGCACCCAAAGCCGTATTCTTAATCAGATTCCCAACATTCACGCCCTTAGTCACAGTTTCTTTCCGAGTAATCACTTGCGAAGTAGCATTCAGAGGTACTCTGCTACCGTTGATGATACTTAACTCTTGGGCCACAAACTGAACGCCTGCAGTAGTCGATCGCAATTCGCCACTAATTTTAGACCCTTCGGGTATCAGCACTTTGCCATTATTCCCTGCGATATCCGAAGCCACAGTCAGCGTAATCGGAGACTTGTCATTGGGGCCTAGCAAAATCTTGCCTTTTGCATACTCGATAGGAATAGTAACCCCGCTAGGAATTTTCACAGCAACACTCTGGCCAATATCAACCTTAGCAATGTAAGGAGAATTAATTGCTCTTGCTTGATTGGTACTGACTAATGCTTGATAGATAAAAGCAGCTACTTCAGCCCGCGTTGCTGACTGGTTTGGCTTGAGAGATTTAGGATTGGGATAGCTGACAACCAACTCTTTTTCAGTAGCAGCAGCAACGCTTTTCACAGCATAACTTTGAATCTGACCCGCATCATTATAATAGCTGAGAACATCTTTAAAATTGCAGGTAGGTTCATAGCCAAGTCCGTTATTTAAGGCGACTACAACTTGCACGCGAGGAATTTGCTGCATTGGCCTAAAAACATTGCCGGGATAGCCAGACATCCATCCCATTTCGTATGCTTCGGCGATCGCCCCCTTGGCCCAAAAATTCGACGGAACATCGGCAAAACCTACAGCATCGCGGGTTTTAGCCTTGTTGACAGAACGGATCATTGCCGCAAATTCAGCCCGCGTTACGGGTGCATCCGGGCGGAAAGTGCGATCGGGAAAACCTTTGATAATGCCTCTTTCTGACAAATCTTGAATAAAGTCTTTTGCCCAATAGTTATTACTAACATCCGAAAAAGCTGTTTGAGCAAAAACAGGCGCGGGATTCAGCATCGGCGCTGCGGTTCCAGCAACGGTTCCCAATGTTAATAAAACAGATGTGCCGAATTTGATGCGTTGAAATACAGACATTTTGAATTCTCCAATTTACACAAGTTTTTTATTAAGGATAAGTAAGCTTATTTTAGGCTGATTGATTTCGGCCTAGCTTACTCTTTTCCTCAGTTATGTAACTATTATGGAATGCTTTTATTTGTGGTGAGGGGAAGATAGGGTCTTTTAAAATAAATATTTTGAGGCCGATGTGTGGATTTAAAAATGCTTAAACTCCTTAAAAGCCTTATGTTCCTTATCTCCCTTATCTACCTGGAACTTATAACGGTTATTTGACTGGATATGATATGAATTGAGTTGAAGGAAAGGCAGATTATTTGCAAAAAGCATTTTTTTTATTATAGGAATGAAAATTTAATAACTTAAGCGATTGCTCGTTACCAGGCTCTGCCTGGTAATGCAGATCCGGAGGCTCTGCCTCCTTTTTTCTTGCAACTTACAGGAGAGAGAACTGTAGGAGGTGTTTAAGTTATTAAGTTTTCGATCCATAGTGCGAGCGTCCCCGCTCGCGTATTGTACTCGCGAGCGGGGACGCTCGCACTATAAATGCAAAACTGAGATGCTCCCTTAGCCAAAAACCCGGTTTCTGGATTAGCAGTGCGTCCTAGACTAGACCATTGACTAATGACTAATGACCGATCGCAACTAGCGGTTCCCAACTTGTTACATCTTCAAATAAAGATTGATAGCCCGCTGCATTGGGATGAAGACCGTCAGCAGTCAGACAAGAACGCCACCAAATATTACCGCGATCGATCCATTTATCAAAAATATCTAAATAGGGAATTCCCCGCGACTGACAAGCTAACTTTGTGGCTTCTTTATAACGATACTGGTCTGCGTGATTGTAGTACAAACAATCTTGAAAAGGCATTTTGCTTTCATCCACCGGCACCATCCCCACAAATATCACCGGACAAAGTTGTTGGGACAAATTTAACAAATTATCCAAAACAGTTTTAAAATGTTCAAATTCGGTATAACTGCGCCCGGTAGGCGACTGCACTCTCGCCGTATCGTTGAGGCCTACGGAAAGAATAATCGCATCGGGGACGCGGTTTCTGAGCTCGCCCCGGTGGCGAAACTCGTTTTCGAGGCGCTGGGCGACTTGATAGGTGCGATCGCCCCGAACGCCCAAATTGTATAAAACGTGTCCTGCGCTCTCCGTTAACATCCACTGGCGCCGCAATCTTTCCACCCAACCACCGCCTACACCGTCGCCAAAACCGTAGATTAAGCTGTCGCCGAAAGCAACCAATTTGAGGGGATGAGAATTTACCCGATGCAAGTGACCAAAGGAATAGCCTGTTGCTGCCTGCATAAGCGATACTCAGTTAGTAATTTATGAATCTTGACATAGTAAACTAGAATGTAACATTAGATAAACTAGGTAATTTCGATGATTAAGCGTCCAACCTTCGATTCAACTCAGCTAACCCGTCGGGCAGAAGAGTTGATCGGTGCTGCATCCAACCGCTATCGGATTACGGTGCAGGTGGCGAACCGCGCCAAACGCCGCCGCTATGAAGATTTTGACAATGACGACACTCAAATGATGAAACCTGTAATGCGGGCGATATTTGAGATGTCGGATGAAATGACTCAGCCGGAAATTATCGGAGATATCTAGACTTGGCAAGTTTTGAGTTTTGAGTGGTGAATTGCCAGCAATTTTTGTTCGCTCAAAACTCAAAACTTTCTCAAACTAGATTGGCGCAGGTGAGAAATTTGGTTTGTTTTTAGCTTTCACAAAAGTAGACTTATTGCATAAATCTTTGAGGCGAGCCGGCCAACCGCAGATGTCAGGCAGATCGACGCAGATTAACGCAGATAATTTCAAATAGTCCTAGGTGCGGATACATCGACAATCCCCAAGGAAAGATCGAAAATCTCACAGATCCGCACCAAGCAACAATATTTGAGGGAAAAACCAAACATTTGTTTTGTAGCAATACTTTTCAAAATTGGTATAAGTTTATGCAATTATTTTATGTTTAAAATTGTCAAAACCGTGAAGAAGAAATTAAAGCTGGGCTTGAGTTTTCTGTTTGTTACTTTGATTGTGGCGATTTTCACGCTTTTGAGTTGGGTATTGGAATCGGGCGAATTGAGTATGTCGGCTTTGGAACCTATGCTGCGGCGGAGTTCTGAGTCTGCGCCGGCGGTTCGGGTTGCTCAACAATCGGGGCCGTTGCAGGTGAGGGCGCAAGATGCGTGGAAGTTTGTGTATGAAAAGTTGCCGGATTTGCCGATCGAGAATAACTACATTTCTAAGGAAACTGGAAAAGTAGATCCAAACAATACTTTAGTCGGCCGCTTGATTCGATATCACGTCTTTGTCAAAGGAAGGCCGCCGAATTACCGCTTAGATTGGAAGTTGAGTTTAGCTGACTATCTGGGGGCGACTCCCGATTATTTGGTGGAAGACGTGTATCCGGGAAAGGATGTTTTGCGAAAAAATCCGATGGAAGGCGATCGCGCTGCTATTCAAAGTTTAAATAGAACTCAGCGGGATGCTTTGGTTCAAGCTTTGGTTGATGTTTTTACGCAGAGTTCAGGATCGCGGACACCGGCGGCGCGCGAAACACCACAAGGGCGATCGACTTCCCCGGAAATCACGCAGCCGCAGCCAGGAGATGCAAAGTTGCTTACACCGTAAGCTTTTGGGAGACTTAGAAACCGGGTTTTTAGCTGATCTGTCTGCTGCAACGAAGTATGTTCGAGAAAAACCCGGTTTCTGGACACCCGCAGGTAAGTTCAATCCAATCAATCTAAAATCTAAAATCTAAAACCAAAAATCTAAAATCGCCTGATGGAACGTGTAATCAAGACTGGTGTTGGCTGGCGTTTGGGATGGAACCCAGAGGCGCTGGAGTTTCAGGGTTTGGTGGCTGGGGAGGGTTGGGCGATCGAACTCACGGAGGCTGAGTTAAACGATTTTTGCCGATTATTGGGGCAGTTAGCCGACACCATGAGTCAAATGGCCTCTGAGTTAATGGATGAGGAAAAAATCGCCATTGAAGCCGAAACCGATTTGTTGTGGCTGCAGGTAGAAGGCTATCCCGAGGCTTACAGCCTGCAGTTGATTTTGAATGCTGGCCGCAGGTGCGAGGGTTTTTGGCCGGCGGCTGCGGTGCCAAGTTTGGTGCAGGTTGCAAAAGTTTTAAAAGTTTTTTGAATTTTTCTGAAATTTCATGCTATGCTGTTAAAGCTGTCGGGGCGTAGCGCAGCTTGGTAGCGCACTACTTTGGGGTAGTAGGGGTCGTGGGTTCAAATCCCGCCGCTCCGATAGACAAAACCTTCTCAAACGAGGAGGTTTTGTCGTTTCTACAGTTATTTGCCTGCATTCGACATTCTCAATAACGGGTGACAGAATATGACAAGCCCTGACAAGTTTTGCGATAAAACAGCGATGTATCTAAAGGCTCGGTAAAGGTTAGACTGGAATTGCTGCATAAATTTTTGATCGAGCAGGTCAACAGCAGATGCAACGCAGATAATTTCAAAAAGAGCGAGCGAATCAATACAATTTTGTTTAATAAACAAGCTGAATCAACGCGAAGCAAAATTGCTGATGTTATACCATTTTTCTAAAGATGTGCTGATGAAGTCTGAGCCACCCCAAAGCATCGGGGGGGTTGGGGGGGGTAATATCTAGCGCTACTTTATGAAATTGGTATTAGACAAAACCAGGAAATTTATCACTCAAACTTTGCTCGAAATAATAGTGACACCAACATCATTTAAAAAAATAGTAAATGATATGATGAATTTGTTTCTGACACGCACTATTAGCTTCCTTTGAATGTGGATAAATAGTTATTGCTTGCGGTAGTTGGCGATCGACCATTTAATGCCAAAACCGATGCGCCGAAATCTTGTAATGGATGAATCCTCATGTTCCCATTGAAAACCGCTCGGAATTATGCCTTGAGTTTCCTAAACAAATTCTTGAAAATCCTAGAATTTCTGTGTAGAGAAATTATGAATCAACCAAGCACTTTAGAAGAGCTGTTTAACCTGATGGATGAGGTGCAAAAACTTTCCTTTAAAAAAGCAGCAGTGCAACAAACAATATACTATATTACGAAACGATTGCCTTTCCCAGAAAAAGATGAAGGTGAACGGTTATTTATCGAGGTGGCAAAAAAGTGGCTGTCGAATCCGACTGAAGAAGTTGCTAATAGGGCAAATGCAGAGGCAGCGGCTGACTGCATAGATGGAGGTGTGAGATATTTTGATTACCCAGAAATTTTTCTTGAACCCGCTTGGGCTGCTGGAGCAAAAACAGGATTGGGTGCAGCAGAAAGGGCTATCACAGCAGCCGGAACCAATTTTGCAGAAGTAGCGCGTCAATGGCAAATCGCTGCTGCTCGCGCAATTTTGTTTCATAAAAATCTTCCTGTTTTGGAGTAAAATTAGTGAGCGCAGGGTGCGTCGCCAAGAACAACTCTGGGAGCATCTCATTTTTGCATTATAGTGCGATCGTCCCCGCTCGCTCCTGCGTACAATACGCGAGCTCTTGAGGTGCTCGCACTATGATAAAACAATGCTTTGTACCAAACTGAGATGCTCCCGCAACTCTCGCCCCGCAACGCCAGATTAAACGAGCGACGCACCCTACAACTTATAACTTAAGTAAACCGTATTGGTCTATAACTTTAGCTGCTAGGCGGGAAGCCCCGCGCTCTATCGCTTCGATGAGCGTCGGGATGAAAGCCGCGTGACTGAGTGAAGCGAAGGAACTGTAGAGCTTTGATTACCATAAACAAGTCTTAGTATGAAGCTGTATTTGTGATATAATTAGGGCATGTTGAAAGCAGTAAAAGTCAGAATTTACCCAACTGATGAGCAGTCCATCGTTCTCGCCAAACATTTTGGCTGTGCTAGATGGATCTGGAACCATTCGCTTGCCGTCATGTCGGAAAGATACAAGACGACTGGTAAGGGTATTTCGGCTTTTACGATGAAGAAGCAGATCCCAGTATTGAAGCAAGAACATGAATGGCTGAAAGAGTGCTATTCGCAATGTTTGCAGCAGTCGGTACTGAATCTGTCTCAGGCGTTTATCAATTTCTTTGAAGGACGGGCTAAATATCCAAACTTCAAAGCAAAACATCATCGGCAATCAGTTCAGTTTCCTCAAAATGTCAAAATTGTGAGTGATTCTGAAATCAAGTTTCCTGGGAACCTAGGATCTGTTGCAGCCAAAATACATCGACCTATTGAAGGGGTATTGAAAACTGTAACAGTGTCTAGAAATCCAGATGGAAACCACTATGCTTCTTTGTTGATTGACGATGGCGTTGCTAAACCTGAACTATCAAGTGATGGCAAAACGATTGGAGTTGATTTGGGTTTGACTGATTTTGCTGTCACTTCCGATGGCTCAAAACATGCCAATCCTCGCCACCTCAAAAAACATGAGCGCAACTTAAAGCGTAAACAGAGTAAGCTGTCACGTCGAACAAAAGGCAGCAAGAATCGTAACAAGGCTCGGATAAAAGTAGCAAAGGTTCACTCTAAGATCTCACGAGTTCGATCTGACTTTAATCACAAACTATCCCGCAAGATAGTAAACGAAAACCAAGTGATTGTGGTTGAAGATTTGGCAGTAAAAAACATGGTCAAGAATCACAACCTAGCTAAAGCGATTAGCGATGTTGGCTGGGGTCAGTTCTGTACCATGCTTAAATACAAAGCTGAGTTTGACGGCAAAGTATATCTGGAAGTTGGGCGTTTTTTCCCTTCTTCACACCTTTGTAGTAATACTCTTTTGCGGCTGGCAAAAATGGATTTATCGGTTCGTTCATTTGTCTGCCCTCATTGCTCGGAACGGCATGACAGAGACATCAATGCAGCGATCAATATTAAGAATGAAGGCTTGCGGATTCTGGCATCAGGAAGTGGTGCTTCTGCTCTAGGACGCAACGTAAGACCAAAGGGAGGCAGGCGCAAGTCTACCCTCTCCGAGGCTGTTGCGGTTGATTAGAGAAGCCCGCGCTGTACTCGTAGAGTCAGCGTCGGGTACTTCACTCCAAATCTAAAATCTAAAATCTAAAATCTAAAATCTAAAATAAAATGACGCCCGCTAAAGTTTCCTAACAGTACAAAAGCACTTTACAGGAAACCCGCGGGCGTCAAATTTAAGCAACCATGAATCTTAGAAAAGACCCAGGGTGAAAGATTTGTCGATCGGGAAAATAGCACCAATACCCAACCACAGAGTTACCGCAGTTCCCAACAGGAAGACTGTAGTAGCCACAGGGCGGCGGAACGGATTTTGGAACTTGTTAACATTCTCGATGAACGGAATCAAAATCAAGCCGAGGGGAACACCGGCCATGCAAGCAATACCCAACAATTTGTTAGGCAAAACGCGCAAAAGTTGGAACACAGGCCACAAATACCATTCCGGCAGAATTTCCAGCGGAGTAGCAAAAGGATTGGCCGGTTCGCCAATCATAGCCGGGTCTAGTACGGCCAAACCTACGCACAGGGAAATTGTTCCCATGATGACTATAGGGAAAACGTAGAGCAAGTCATTGGGCCAAGCTGGTTCGCCGTAATAGTTGTGACCCATGCCCTTAGCGAGCTTAGCGCGTAGCGCCGGATCGCTCAAATCTGGTTTTTTGAGAATAGACATAGTAAGAGTGTTCTCCTTTTATTTTTACCCGGGCTTGGCATCCTGCTGTATTCGTTAGTCTGAATCAGTGGCGCGATCGGGCTGTCAATAAATATCTTGACATCCTCACCGACTATCAGGCGCGGTGATTCCCAAACCTCACGATTTAGGTTTCTGTTTCATAGCAACTGCCTCTACCCACAAGGAGTTTTATGGTCTTATGTTCGCTCCACAGACTAACCCCGCTAGCAAGCGCGGTTTTTATGTATCGAAATTCCACAGAAGAATTTCTTTGTCGTTTTGATTCAAGGGATGCATATTTCATTGCCCCATCCTCTTTTCCCGGTCTACCGATTTTTCTTCCCCGTTGCGAAACATCGCAAACTTTGGTGACGCGGGTTTATGTCTCCATCGTCGCGGGTGGGTCATTGACCACTGAAATTATACTACGACACCGTGTAAAGCCGTCCTAGAAGGACGGGGTTTCTACCCAATTTTTTTGATGAGTGATGAATTCTGAATTTTCAACCCAAAATTCAACGGGGGGCAAAAAAATATCGCCCCTACAACTCAAAACTTACAACGGGCCCGAAATGCCTTGCTTGCGAATCATCAAGAAGTGAGCCAGCATGAAGACTACAATCAGCCAAGGCAGCACGAAAGTGTGCAAGCTGTAGTAGCGAGTCAAAGTGCCTTGACCGACGCTGACACCGCCGCGTAGAAGTTCTACCAGCAAAGAACCGACAACCGGGATGGCTTCGGGGACACCGGAAACGATTTTAACGGCCCAGTAACCGACTTGATCCCAAGGCAGCGAGTAGCCTGTCACACCGAAAGAAACGGTTAAGACTGCCAAGATTACTCCTGTAACCCAGGTTAATTCGCGGGGCTTTTTGAAGCCGCCGGTCAGGTAAACCCGGAAAGTGTGCAGAATCATCATCAGTACCATCATGCTGGCAGACCAGCGGTGGATGGAGCGGATCAGCCAGCCGAAGTTGACCTCATTCATCAGGTATTGCACTGAAGAAAAAGCTTCTGCTACCGTCGGACGGTAATAGAAAGTCATGGCGAAGCCGGTGGCAAACTGGATCAAAAAGCAAACTAAGGTAATTCCGCCCAAGCAGTAGAAGATATTGACGTGGGGGGGGACGTACTTAGTGGTGATGTCGTCGGCGAGCGCCTGAATTTCCAGGCGTTCCTCAAACCACTGGTAGGTTTTTGAGTCGGTGATTTGTTTAGAAAACATGGAGCCAGAATTCCTAAAAGAATATTGCTGTGGTTGAGGTAAGCGGGCAGCAGCCACAATGTTTTTTGTCGCCCCGCCCCGAGCAGCTTGCTTTTATTAGCAAATGGCTGAGGCTATTTTAAAATTTGGAGCTTGCGAAAGGAACTCTGCATTGTGCGATCGCCCGCGAGTGCTGGGAAATTCAGCGGTCGCTTGTTCCTGCTCGCTGGCGTTGCCCGATCGAATTCCAGACTATGATAAAAAATGTAACATAATTTCTGTGCAGAATTCACGGAGCGATCGCTTTTTTCTTCGCCTCAAAAAGCATTTTCTGCAAGCTCAACATCCTCCCCTACCAGGCAGATAGCCAAGAACCGGGCCCAAGACCGCAGTCCGGGTCGGTCAGCGGCTCTCTAGCTCGTGAATTTTAATTTTCCTGATAAAACTTCACTAAATTTTACAATTAAATGTTAAATTTAAATACTTTTTTGTTCGCAGCGTACATTTGACGCGGATTTGACGAGTCCTGAATGTCTGGGGGAGAGTTGACCGCGCAAAAGCTTAAAAGCCTACAAATCAAAAATACAGAAGATGCCATACTTGCCTATCTTTTACAGAAAAATCATGCACAGACGAGTTTTCCAGACTGCAATTTTACTCTTCCTCCAAGTCGCTCTGGTTCTGGGCGCGTGGACACAGCCTGCGGCGGCCCTAACTTCAGAACAGCAGCTTTTGAGCGAAGCTTGGCGAATTGTCAACCGCTCTTACGTGGACGACAGCTTTAATTCTAAAAACTGGTGGTCGATCCGCCAACAAGCTGTCAAGCAGCCGCTCAACGACAGAGAGCAGACTTACACGGCGATTCAAGGGATGCTGGCGAATCTCGACGATCCTTTTACTCGACTGCTGAAACCGGAACAGTATCGCAGCTTGCAGGTCAACACTTCGGGAGAATTGACTGGTGTGGGGCTGCAAATTGGCATCGACTCGCAGACAAATACCCTGACAGTGGTGGCTCCTTTGGCCGGTTCACCCGCAGATCGAGCCGGCATTCAACCGCTCGATCGCATCCTGAAAATTGATGGCACTCTCACGTCAGAATTGAGCCTAGACGAGGCAGCAACTCGAATGCGCGGCCGCGTCGGCACTGCTGTCACTTTGACCGTAGGGCGCGAAGGAAGAGACGCTCCTGAAGATATTGAGTTAGTCCGCGATCGGATTGAACTCCACCCGGTTTACGCCGAATTGCAGTCGGGCCCAGACAATTTACCGCTGGGCTACATTCGCTTGAGTCAATTCAGCGCTAATGCTACTGAGGAAGTCGCCGGCGCGATCGACAGTTTGGAAAAACAAGGAGCCGCCGCCTACATTCTCGATTTGCGGAACAATCCGGGCGGACTGTTGCAAGCAGGAATTGAAATTGCGCGTCTGTGGCTCGATTCCGGGACGATCGTCTATACGGTCAACCGACAAGGCATTCTCGGCAGTTTTGAAGCCTTTGGAGGGGCTTTGACAGCAGATCCGCTAATTGTTTTGGTCAACAAAGGAACGGCCAGCGCTAGCGAAATTTTGGCTGGTGCGCTGCAAGATAACGGCAGAGCTCAATTGGTCGGAGAAAAGACTTTTGGCAAAGGGCTGATTCAGTCTTTGTTTGATTTGTCTGACGGTTCTGGGTTGGCGGTGACTGTCGCTAAGTACGAGACACCGAACCACACGGATATTAACAAATTGGGGATTTCGCCCGATCGCGTAGTGCCTTTAGAGCCGATTACGCGCGATCGAATCGGCACCGAAGCAGACTTGCAATACCAAGCTGCACTGCAACTGCTGAAGGAAAAAACCGTGATGGCGAAGACGTCGGTTGAAACCAGGTTTACACAAACAATGTCCGTCTCCGCCAACCCAAGAGAATAAGATAATTTCAACCACCCGTTTTTCAACCCGCTCGCCGAACGTTAGGCGAGCGGGTGTCGCGGGTGAGAGTTTGGAAAGAAGCGGTTTCAACCGCCCGCTCTTCTTTTTGCGCGGTGCAAATCCTACAACAATCTTCAGATTAAGGTTGCTATCGGGAGCATCTCAGTTTTGTATTTATAGTGCGAGCACCTAAGCGAGCTCGCGTATTGTACAATACGCGAGCTCGCTTAGGTGCTCGCACTCAAAGAAAAAATGCTTTTTACAAAAATGAGATGCTCCCTTGCTATCTCACGATTAAGGTTGCGGGGTGGAGTCCTCGACTTCTGGTCTCGGGGACTCTTCCAAAATCACCTGACGCTGCTGGGGATCCATTCGATTGCTTTGCTCTTGCATCACAGTTTTAGCAAGACTTGGGTCAAAATAGCGGTTAAAGTCCGATCGCGACTTATCTACTCGCCCTTGGGTAAGATTGACTTCAGCTTGAATTTCGTGCAACTTTTCTTGCACTCCCCGGTAGTGAGGCCAAAGCTGAATCACAGCAGAAGTCGCACAGACTGAAAGTACAATGTTGACTGCTAACTTAACTCCAGTTTCGGCTCCGAGCGTTTGGTGAGGGTAGGAACGCTGGCGCTTGCTGCTGCGACGAGGAGTAACCCGAGGGGGAGTTTTTACAGGACGCAGTGGGTTAACGGTGGGTTGAATTGCTTGCATAATTTTTTTTCAAATACCTGAGACTGACGTTTTAGAGCACAAACCTTGCAAATTCCGAGCTTAACGCACACCCGCCCCTGTTCGTGACGGCGGTGCCGGCAGCCAAAATTTTTGAGACTGGGTGACGCTTGAGGACGGAATTGCACAATAAAAATGCCTGCCCTTGCAGTTTCCTCTTGCTGACCACAAACAATCTACTCCACGGTGGCAGCAATTGTCTGTAATTTCAAGATTTAACTACTCGGACAGGCATTTTGCGGTTCGCGACTGGTGTCTAGAAACTACTTGTACAGTTCAGTTGACAGCCGGAAAGCCAAGATTCCAGGAATCAAAGCAATTACGAGCGCTACGTAGACTTGGGTATCTGTTAAAGACATATTCGGAAAACTCCTTTTCGCGGGCACGAGCTTTCACCAATTTGAGACAAATTGGCGCTTTTGGGAATCGTTTGTTACAACTTGAAATATATTTGGTGCGTTTGGAGATGAGTGTGCGAGTGTCCGAGAGGGGGAGATGGGGAGATGGGGAGAGGGGGAGAGGGGGAGATGGGGAGATGGGGAGATGGGGAGATGGGGAGATGGGAGTCGGAAAAATCTTGTAGCTTGACTTCTCGGCTCAACATTAATGGGTTAAATCCGTTAAATCCCTTAGATTATCGGTTGCCGAACTTGCTTGAGCGCGATCGCACGCGACAAATTTACGTCACTAGGTTAAGATAAGTGAAGGTGACACTCATTTTAGACGGAGCCGGTGATTTGCACTGCGCTCTTAGCTTGCAAATCTTAGGTGCAGAAAATAATTAATGCTAGATCAATTTCTTGAAGGTTCGCCCAATTTGGGAGTTGACACCTTTTTCTTATTGTTAGTTTTGGTGGCTTTGGAGGCTGTACTTTCTGCTGACAACGCGATCGCCTTGGCATCTATTTCTAAAGGTTTGGAAGATCCAAAACAACAGCAACAGGCTCTCAATTACGGTTTAATAATTGCTTTTGTACTGCGAGTAGCACTAATTCTAACAGCGACTTGGGTGATCAAGTTCTGGCAATTTGAACTGCTGGGGGCGCTGTACCTGCTGTGGCTAGTTTTCCAGCACTTCTCCTCAAATCCTGATTCCGATGGAGAACATCACGGGCCCAGATTTGGGTCTCTGTTGCAAGCAATTCCAGTGATTGCTATGACAGATTTAGCATTTTCTTTGGATAGCGTTACTACTGCGATCGCGATTTCTGACAAAATTTGGCTGGTGGTTACTGGAGCCACAATTGGAATTATCGCCCTGCGATTTATGGCGGGATTGTTCATCCGCTGGCTCGATGAGTTCGTACATCTTGAAGATGCTGGCTACATCACAGTCGGCTTCGTGGGAATGCGATTGTTGCTGAAAGTAATTAATGATAGTTTAGTACCGCCGCAGTGGCTGTTAGTTACCACTATTGCGCTGATGTTTGTTTGGGGATTTTCTAAGCGCACTCCCGAGTCACTAGATATGGCAGACTCCTCGGAAATTGCTCTCAATCAGAAGGATTCAGAAGCTGCATTGCCGGAATCGCAAGAAGCACAGAAGTCCGAAATTTAACAGATTTTCAACTGGATGCAAGGGAGCATCTGTGTTTTGCAAAAAGCATTTTTTTGACAGCACGCTCAAATACAAAACTGAGATGCTCCCGATACAAGTATCTTAAATCCGTCAAACGAAAAAGATTCAAAGCAGGTTGAAACCTGCAACTTCCTAACATCCCCGGACAAAAGTCACGGGGTTTTCAGGTTTTTATATTGTAATATCCTGTCCGGCCGATTAATAACAAAAACCGTTCGTAGTGCGGACTTTAGTCCGCAACAAGCGAGCGGACTAAAGTCCGCACTACAAACTATAGCGGTTATCAAAAAAGTGAGGTATGCCCTATGCCCTATGCCCTATGCCGGATAGTACCTCAACTGGCTATGTCAAATCTCGATCGAATCCCTTAAACACACTTGTCTAACAATTAAATGTTCCTCGATCGCTACCAGGCAGCATACTATAAAACAATACGGTTTACTTAAGACGATCCAGGCGGTAAAAAATCATGAAAAATAAACACTGCGATTGCTTCGTTCCTCGCAATGACAATCTTAAGTGAACCGTATTGTACTATCAGAAAGAGTTCCTCGATCGCCCACCGCCACCATAGCATACGGTAACGGGAGCGCAGTTTCGTTTCGTGTCAATCAGGGAAAATCGCCGAGAATCATGCTAGCGCCATCCAAAAGAGTACCACCAAAGTCAGACTCATCACACCGATCAGATGATCGAATTCCTCAACTACACGCGGCAGAACGATCGCTATCCGTTTAATAACTAAAACATAAATCAGCCAACCAATCGCGATCGTCACCAGTGCTTTGATGATAGTCTCAACCGTATAAGCATCTAAATACACCACATTTGCTATAACTAGCCCGCTAATTAAAAGTGCGATCGCCGGCCACAACCCAGGCTGGACTTGTTGTTTGTCTCCACGCGGAATAAAAATAAATTTAGCGAAGGATATAGCTGTACCAACTGCGGCAATCTTCATAGGGATTACCTGCCAAAATGCTAGATTTTTGATCGTCAATGCTTTAGCCCCAAATCCTGCCAACAACGGAAAGCCAGAAATCGAGAGACTGGCGATAACTAAGGCAATCCAAAGGTTAGAATCTATGGGTTTATATTGCAATTCCTTAAGGTTCCGACTTGGTAAAGAACCTGACATTAAAAATAGACTTGATTTAACCAAACCGTGAGACAACGCATAAAATCCCCCCACTGCAGGTGCTGCGAGAATAAAGCCTAACTGGGAAATTGTATGAAAAGCCAGCATCCGTTTTGTATCTTTTTCAAATACGGCATAAAATACCCCCATTAAGGCTGTTGCTACGCCAAAAATCCTGACGATAGTATCAATTTCATCCGAAACCAAAGCACAGCGCAAAAGAGGTAAAATACTGGCTTTGATGACAATTCCTGAGAGTAATGCTGAGACTGGGGTTTCTGATTCTGAGTGAGTTAGCGGCAGCCAGAATCCCGATACAAAAATCCCCCCTTTAATCAACAATCCTAGAAATATCATGGCTAACGCTTGCGGCGGCGCACCTTTTAAACCCTCAAAAGCAAAGGAATTATGGGTTTGATAGACTAGCACCGCGCCCACCAGATAAAATAGCATGGCGGTGTTGGTGATAAACAGATAGCGCAAAGCTACCCATAAAGAGCGATCGGTGCGAGGATAGGCAATTAAGAGAAAAGCAGCAATCCCGCTGACTTCTAAGGCGACATATAAACTGACAAAATCTGCACAGACAAACGGAGCATTGATACTGCCATGCAGAATAACCATCTGAGAGTAAAAGAAAGCTGTTTTACCGCTGTCCCAACAATAGAAAATCACCGCAGCAGTTACGATCGCATTTGTCAAGATAAAGTAGGCGCTTAAATTATCTGCGACTAATTCGACACCGAAATTATCTAGTAACTTTAGTTTGACTGGTGACTTTTCGAGAAATAGCAGCAGCGCGTAGCCAGCCGAAACAAAGGTGATGCCCAAGGCGAGATATTTGTCAAGCTTTGGGATGAGAGAAATCACGAACCCAATAAAAAATGGTAGTGTCAGCCAAGCGATCGTCAGGATATTCATTAATTAGTTTTATGGCCTGTTATTTTTTTTAATTGCATCAGGAACTGAATCAAAAAGTCTATCTAGAATGGAAATACGTTTGCCGGCGAGTTATATCATATCCGATCGGTTACTATAACAAAAACGGTTCGTAGTGCGTCCTGGTGTCCGCACTACGAACTTGATTTATTGCGGCTAATCCACCGGACAGGATCTTAGTCGATCGCCCTTTGATGAAACTGGTTTTGCCCAGTCTACAACAAACATCTCCAGTAATTCTTGTGGAGCAAGCATCCTGCCTGCTCCTTACAGGCTTTTGGAGAAGTTAAATAGAGATTTATATTTCTCAAATAGCCAGCATTTTAATCGCTCCTGCCAAGGAATTTATGAATGCTACAATCCATCACAACAAGCCGCGATAATGAACAAAAATCAACACCACCGCCCACGAGCCCAAGGCAACTTTCAGCGCCACCAAAATATTCAACAAAGGAAGCAACCCACCACTAATTAATGCTCCAAACTCTCCATGCGGCAACTCTATCCCACATAAAGTTATCGCAGACAAAGCAATAAAAACTAGCACCGAAATCTTCTCCCATGTCGCCGCGTGCCATTTTTCATAAATCCGCTGCATCCACTCGGATGATGAAGTAATTGCTACCAAGCCGATCGCAGTTCCGCCCGCTACACCCGCCGCAAAACCGCCCCCCGGAGTCAAATGCCCCCGCAGTGACAATTCAATACTCACCAAAGCGGAAATAGTCGCTCCTAAACGAGATAAAATAATAGATGGTTGATCCGTAAACTGATAAATTGTGCAGGACGGTCTTTCTGTTGCCAAGAGAAATTTAGCTCCCATAATGGCGATCGTAAATACCACCACTTCAAAAATCGTGTCATACAGCCGATTTCTGAAAATAATCGCCGATACTGCATTTGGAATCCCACTATCTTTGACAATCAATTCTACTATTGCCAAACCAGATAAACTTGACGTTGGATTCGCAAACAACAGCATTTTGATGTAAAGCAATATCCCCGCCGCAATGTAAACCCATTTCATTGATAATCCTCCCCTGAACCTGAAGCAAGTTTATAATCGAGACTCGTATTTATTGATGAAATTTCCGGCTGCATGATGTCATACAGCCGTTGGATTCTCGTCACAGTTTGATAATGTTTTGTTTCTGCCCCACCTGCGGCATCACTATCTAGCACAGGCACACAAGTTGCATGAATTTCTTTCTCCATCAGGGCGCGGTGTAAAGCCTCCAAACTTGTAAAAGGTACTACCTCAATGCGGAGATAATACTTGCTAAAAATTCTGCGAAAATCCTTCATCAAGAAGTTAAAATCGCGGGGACTCTCTACCGTCAACTCTACTTTCAAAACATCGCCCTGAGACTCGACTTTCTCCTCTTCCAACACGCCCAAACGCATCACCAAGGACGATCGCACCGCCACCGCATAAAGCGTTATTGCCAGCATCGTACCCATCAATGCTTCTGTCAAAGCCACATCTGCAGCCCCAAACACTGAATATATCAACGCTGCGATCGCACCTAATATGCCCCGAATGACTAGGGCATGGTAGGGATTCACCTGAACTACTACCATGCAAGCAGCCAAGGGCAACAGTGCAGTCAAGATATAAATATAGCTATCATCATTCATAATATCTCTGGTGGAAATTCTGTCTGATTTTCTGCCTCGTCACTGGAACAGTGTGCAAAAACATACCCCAGCATTGTATTCCAAATTGCTAAGGAAATAATCGCCAAAATTAGCAGGGGCCATTCACTGGGTATTTGTAGCAGCAGCGCCACGAGGATCGCCATCGATCCCAAGGTATCGGCAACTGAAAGACTGTGTAACTTAAATAATACCGATCGCTTCCCGAGTAGGTGAGAAGTTCCCCAAAACCAGAAGAATACTCCTACAACCATCAACAAATAACTCAAAACATCAATAATCATAGGTCGTCCAGTCGTTTTATGATATGTGCCAACAGCATTAATCCCGCATTTCCTACGGTGAGGATAATTGCCCCCACAGCGCCAATCATCCAATCATCGCGCAAAACAGATATGAACAAAGTCATAATTCCTGCCTTTGTGGAAATACTGGCCAATGCCAACATTTTCTGCCAAATATCATCATCCTTCCATGCTTCGTACATGGGGATGAGCATAGCTGCAATCATTGCAA